>Ga0306922_10005286_pt1 | contig 12314 bp, 9 predicted proteins | sample sta12Cox44000082_FD_203758 | JGI IMG/M metagenome (GOLD analysis project Ga0306922, IMG submission 203758) | Lab enrichment of tropical soil microbial communities from Luquillo Experimental Forest, Puerto Rico - statoxic.12C.oxic.44.000.082 (v2)... | ecosystem: Environmental > Terrestrial > Soil... | reverse complement strand
CTGGCCGGCGACGAAGCGGTTTCCCGAAGCCGACCTACACGACGTGCGGGGCCTGGTCCGCCTTACCACGCGGACGCGCAGCTTTCCGTGGGCGAACTCGTAAACCTTTCTCCGAGAGCCGGATGCTTTATGTGGCCTTCAAAATTATGTGGCGCCTAGCCGGCAATCGCCACTGAATCATTGGGCTGACAGCTCCGAGCGCCACATAACTGTTGGTGGCTAAAGGGCGCGTAGAAACTTCATCAGCGCGGGATCGTCCCTCCAGTGTTGTTTCGAGGTGCTGGTGTTGTTGACCTCGCACTTCGCCAGGGCCTTCGCTTTCATTTCCAGGTCGATTTCCGCATAGATGTTGGTCGTGTTCAGAGAAACATGGCCGAGCCACGCACGAATGGTGTTGATGTCTACGCCGGCGCGGAGCAGGTGCGTCCCCGTCGTATGGCGAATGGTGTGAGGACTGATCCGCTTTGCGGCGAGCGAAGGCATTTCGACTTGCGCCTTGCGGACATACCGTTCGACCAAAGTGTGGATGCCAAAGCGTGTTATGGGATGACCGCAACGATTGAGGAACACACATGCGTCTGGGGAGCGGTTCGCGACGAGACCCCTGAGTACTTCCACCGTGCTCTGCCACAGAGGACAATGTCGTTCTTTACCCCCTTTGCCGCGGATCTTCACGGAGCAGCCTGCCAAGTCGAGTTCGCGAACGAGCAACTGTGCGGCTTCCTGGGCGCGGGACCCAGAGTTGTACAGAAACAGCAACAGAGCGTGGTCGCGGCGGCCTTGGGCGGTTTTGCGGTCCGGCGCAGTCAAAAGTGCATCCATCTGCGATTTATCCAGATACGGGACTACTGCCTTGTTGGATTTCTTGAAGGGAATGGAACGGATCTGACTGCACCAGTCAATGTGTTCCGGATTGTGCTCTCCGACGAAGCGCGCCAGAGCATGAACCGCGGCCAACCGCTGGTTGCGAGTGGCAATCGAACACTGCCGCGCCTGTTCTAGGTCGGCCAGGAAGCACCGCACCAGGTTCGCCGACAGATCGACCACGTTAAGTCGATCGACGGCTCGATTCAGTTTGTCGGCAACGAAAGGAATCAGCAGTGAAAGGGCATCACGGTAGCTGCGTTGCGTGTTACGTGCGAGATTGCGCTCCGCCACCAGGTGTTCGAGCAGGAAGCGCCGTACCCAGGGGCCCAGTAACGCGCTGTCATTCATGCTGGCCCTCGCGCGCGTACCGCTCAAAGCGTTGGCCAGCCTCCTGCAATAGTTCCGGTGTCATGGTCAAGTAACGTTGCGTGCCGGCGATATGGACATGGCCGAGATAAGTTGCTAGGTGGGGCAGCAGGCGTTGCACATCGGCCCCTTGGCGATACCAGGAAACCAGCCGATGAATCGCGAAGGCATGCCTCAGGTCATGAAGTCGTGGCTGATAGCGACCTTCACCCTGGAGTATGACGCCGGCGCGGATTCGCAGACGGCGGAAGACATTTTCCGCGGTGTGCCGCGTGACTGGAGTTGCCCGGCGGGTGAGGAATAGCGCTGCGTCCCGTTGAGTGGGGTATTCCTTGGCGCGTTGCGATATATAAGCCTCCAGGGCTTGGGTCAGAGGCGGGCCAATAGGCACCAGCCGTGTCTTGTAGAATTTGCTTTCGCGAATTGTAAGGATGCGGGCAGGTAGATCCACGTCGGCCAACGTGAGGGAAAGCGCCTCACTGATGCGCAGGCCCGCTCCGTACAGCAGCAAGATTAGCATCCGGAGAGTGTCGGGTTGGAGCTTGCTGCGCAGACTCTGGCAACAGGAAGCGGTGGTGTCAAGCAACCTCCGCAGTTCCTCATGCGAAAAGATGTGGGGGACAAACTGCGGGGCTTGGGGAATGATCTTAGGAAGCGGCGAAGTAGCAGCGTAGCCGCGTGCCGTGGCAAAACGATAGAAACCGCGAAGCACTTCGTGTTTGCGATGCCAGAAGCGCGTCACGGGGCCGGGGCCGGCGATGAAGGCGAGCACGCTCTGTACCGTTACCTCGACTACGTCGATATCCCCCATGGTTCGACAAAATGACCGCAGGGTGCGGGCTTCGGTGTGAAAACGCATGCCCATGTCTTGTTTATAGGCAACGTATTGGGTAGTCAGAACGGACAGTTTCATTGCAGGCCTCCCAGATCGAAGTCCGCCACTTCTCGTAACCCAGCCAGATCCACCTTGGCGTAGATACGAGTAGCGTAGACACTGCGGTGTCCGAGATGATCACCAATCTGCTTCAGAGAAAACCCCTCAGCCATCAGATGGCCGGCACAGGCATGACGCAGCGAGTGCGGCCCACGGCGCGGAAGATGGATTCCAAGGGCACCCAGACGTTTGCTGACCAGATAGTATAGAGCCCCCGTTGAGATCTGGCGGAACGGTGGCTTTAACGTCAAGAAGATTTCCCGCTGTTCGCAGCGAGGGCGAACGCCTTGTAGGTATCGCAGAATGGCCTCGCCGGTTTCGCGGACCAGCGGATACTGTTGGACTCGCCGTGGCTTAGGCCGCGAGATCGAAATGATCTCACGTTCCCAGTCCACATCTTGCAGGCGTAAGCCGGCCACTTCACCACTGCGCAACCCATAGGTCGCCAACAGCGTCAAGATGGCACGGTCGCGAATGTCACGCTGCGAATCACCACTGGTACTGGCGATCAATCGCTGCACATCCGGCCACGCCGGACCAGTGGGCAGCCCTTCGTGCCGGAACAGACGCGGGCTATCGATGCCGGCAGCGATACTGCCTGCACACCAACCACGCCGTGCTGCATGGCGGAAGAAACCACGCAGGGCCATGGCGCTGGTGGCCACCGACACACGACTCCAGCCCAGCTTTCCCTGGCTGGCTAGAAACGCATCCACGTCCGCCAAACAAACCTGGTCGAAGCCCCGATCCTGTATGCCCAACCAGCTCAGGAATTTCTCTGCATGCCAGCATTGACTGGCAATGGTCACCGGCGATAAACCGCGTTCGTCGCGCTGATAAGTAGCGAAATCGGCCAGTCGGTCCACCCAAGGAGAGATCTTAGCTTTGGGCTCTTGCAAACATCCCAGAAAATGAAGCCAACTCGTGGCTGTTTGCACAAACAGCTGCCGCGACCAATGGAGGTCCTGCACACGTTGTTTCTGACGCTGCTGGCGAGCCCATCTGTCAGCGGCCACTTCGATGGCTGGCAAACCGATTGCCGCGCCACTGGTAATGTCTATGCGATCGGCGATAACCAGAAGCTCACGAGCGTAGCGCTGCAACGTCGCGCCTGCCAGACCTTGACGAACGCAGTGGTTCAGATATCGTTCTCGGGCTTCGACGAACGGACCGGCACGATGCCGGGCCACAACACGGGGGTACTTGAATAAACTCTCGAACACTGTCGGATCTCCTGTTTGAACGAGGGAGGTCCAACCAGTATCCGGGAAATGATTACGTGGCGCTTGTCTATGAGCGCGCGCTCAAAACAAGAGAGTTCCTCGCTGAGCGCCACATAATTTTGGAGGCCACATAAGGCATCTTATGTGGCGCGCCACATAAGATGCCCGAAACGTGCCTGTCCGGTTCGATGAGCGGGGTGTGAAAACGGAGCACGATGGGCTAATGAGGCACCGACAGACGAAAGGGTCGGCAACAGATAGGCCCCATCTAAACCACCGCGTCACACCTCGACTCCACTAGTGCTGAACACCAGGCCATTGCCGGTATACGAACCATGGAAGACTTGACGGAGTTAACACTGGGCCAGAGACGTTGGTTCGCTCCGCTGTCCGGGTCGTTTGCGGGCATGGCGTTTGCTGTTCACTTTGATTGGACTCGACGGCGTCGTCGCGTACTTGGTGGCATAAGAGACTCACGAGATCAGCGCATCCGGTGTGCCCTGGGAACGCAACACCGCCGACATTCTTCGGCAACCAAGTCTTCGTCTAACGCGCCTGAAGTGATTTGAGGCACTTAGGTTGGGAGCGGCGCCAACATCGCGTTGTGGCCATGTAACGGACAGCACTGTATCCCGGGATTCTGAGCGGATATGATAGCGGCATGCGCTCCGGCATGACCCTGCTTCTGTTTTCCTCGGTGGTCTTTGCCCAAACGTCGCCTGCGGGCAAGTGGATCTCCATGCTCAAGTTCTTCGATGAACCCAATTACGGCCGCCTGCAGCTTGAACTAAATGGAGCCAGACTGGCCGGCAAACTCGGCAATGATCCGTTCGAGGGCACCTTTCAGAATGGCCAGATCGAAGGTACGGTGAAGCTAAACCCTGGAACCACCATTCAACTGCGTGGTACTTTGCAAAACGGCCACATAGAAGGCACGGGCAGGGTTGTGGAACAGAAGATCGAGTTGAAATGGGAGGCGACACGGGAGCCAGCGAAGACGAGCGCCACTGCCACAACTCACAACTTCGAGCCGACGCAGTTTCACCATTTCTTTTCGGACGCGATCGAACCGGCGCTGCACATCAACCCTGGAGATACGGTCAAAACGTGGTCGGTGGACGCCGGCGGCACCGATCCCGAGGGCCTGCGGCGGACTTCCGGCGGGAATCCCCTGACCGGGCCTTTCTACGTGGAAGGAGCGATACCGGGTGATACCCTGGTGGTGCACTTCAATCGCATTCGTCTCAACAGGGATTCTGCGATAAGCAGCCCGCTCATCGTGAATGGCGCGCTTAACCCTGGCTATGTTGAACAGCGTAAGCCTGTGGAAGGCTACAACTCGGACTGGAAACTCGATCTCCAAGGCGGATTCGCGTCGCTCGCAAAGCCGACGGAGACGATGAAGGAGTACAAAGTGCCTCTCGCGCCGATGTTGGGCTGCGTGGGAGTTGCGCCTCAGAGTGGAATGCGCTACCGCTCAGGGTTCCTCGGATCATACGGCGGGAATATGGATTACAACCAGCTCCGTGAGGGGACCACGGTGTATCTGCCAGTCTACGTGCCGGGCGCGCTGCTCTTCGTCGGGGATGGCCACGCAACGCAGGGCGCCGGAGAACTCACCGGAAATGCGCTTGAAACTTCGATGGACATCGAATTCACTGTGGATCTCCGAGCTGGAGGCGCTCCGCCGAATCCAAGAATGGAGAACCAGGATTATCTGATGGCTAGCGGGATCGCGGGGAGCATTGACGAGGCCTTTCGCGGAGCAACTACTAATCTGGTCCGCTGGCTGGAGGCAATGTACGGATTGAATGCAGCCGAGGTGTCGTCGGTTTTGGGCACGTCGATTGTGTACGACATAGCTGAGGTGGTCGATCCACAGCCGCACGTCGTGGCGAAGGTTTCAAAGTCTGTATTGGCGGCGCTCAAAAAGGCCGGGCAGTAAGACGGTTGCGACGCGTTCTTGCGCGCGCATTAGTGCTGACCGTTCTTGCGGCGCTCGCAAGTCTCGCTTAACGCGAAGGACCAAGCGCTCCTACCGGTCCCACCGCCGCGGCGCGAGTCGAAGCTCGTCATGTCGTTCTCACACCTTGAATCGCGGCAGCAATTTTTCGGCGTTTTCGCGTTCGATGGCCCGCATGACTCTGGACGAAAGCCCTAGATGCGGAAGCTCATTCGCGGTCGATTCGATCGGCTCAAACGGATAATCGGTCCCAAACAGGATGTGATCCGGCAGCGCGAACTTGAGCATGGCAGCCATCGGGTACGGGAAGCTTGCGTGCGCGATGTCGATATAAAACTTCTGCAGCTCTCGAATCACTCCGTCAGGGACATACTGGTCATGCTTAGGATCATGCGGATAACGGTCCTTGATGCGGCCGGCAATCATCGGCATCGTTCCACCCGAATGCGGAATGATGATTTTGAGATTCGGATATTTATACAGAACACCGTTTGCCAGGATGCTGGTGCATCCGCGAGTAATATCGAAATCAAACTCGTTCATCGAGGTAGGGACGCTGTCATTCAAATTTGTACAGCAGGGCGGCGCCAGCGGGTGCATATAGACGATGGCATTTCGCCGGTTCAGCTCCTGCCACATTGGCTCGAAGTACGGATCGCCAGGCCAGCGGTTCTGGTTGTCATTGGTATAAATGCCTATGCCATCCGCTTTGAGTGTGTCGAAGCCATACTCGATTTCCTTCAACACCCCTTCAATGTCGGGAAGCGGCACGCCCGTGAAGAGTCCAAAGCGCTTCGGGTGGTCCGACATCACTTTAGCGCCATAGTCGTTGCCCTTGCGCACGGCGGCGCGGCCCTTCTCGGTATTGTCGTAGAGAATATCGCCCATCTGTGTCATAGACAGGATGGCGACAGCGATATCGAATTTCTCCATTTGTTCAAGAGTCGCCTCGGGCGTCCAATTTCCGGTGCGGCCGCCCCGACCTGCTCCGCCGCGGCCCGGGCCGCCAAATCCTCCGACCCCGGGCGGCACGTGGTGGTGATGTACGTCGATACGACCGCCTCTGGCGGTCGACTTGGTGACGAATTGGGCGAACAATTCCCTAACAGGCAGCGTGGCGGTGGCGCTGGCCGACCCGAGGGTTCGTAATGCATCTCGGCGGGAGACCGACGTGCCTCGAGGTCTTTGATCCTTCATGACGACACTCTCCGTTCTCAACCCAATCGTGAAGTTTTGATTCTATCTGAATTGTGCACTCTCGAACAGGTCGGCGTGAACGGCCGAGTAAGGTGGCCGGCCTGCTGCGTTTGTGTTGTTGGATATTCTCCAGAGGGATGTAAAATGGTGTCGACGCTCAAAAGCATTGGACCAGGCGGTGCAACTGACATGCCCACTCAAAAGCTTACCCCTGAATTCATTAATGCGGCTATCGAAGGCTTCGAGTCTCAAAAGCGACGAATTGACGCGCAACTTTCGGAGCTAAAGCAACTGCTGAGAGGTGACAGCACAGCAGCGGCCGTGGTGTCCGCAGCTCCGAGACACGCGCGCAAGATCAGCGCTGCTGGTCGCAGGAAAATTGCCGCGGCGCAAAGAGCGAGATGGGCCAAAGTCAGAGGCGAGGGGGCATCGGCCGCCTCGGAAACATCCAAAAGGAAGGGACGACTCAGTGCCGCCGGCAGGAAGGCGATCAGCGAAGCCACTAAGAGGCGCTGGGCGTTGAAGCGGGCCGAAGCTAAGAGGGGGCAGGCAGTCGCCGTCAAGAGAGCCTCGGCCAAACGAGGCCCGATGAAGGTTGCGAAGAAGGCGGGCGCCTCAACCAAGGGATAGGGCGTGCGCACCTGCGCTGGCGCAGCGGCGCAATGATGACACTAGGGACAACCAGTCGGGTGGGTGCAAATTGTATCTCTGTGGCGCAGCCCTTCGGTGAGCTTCAGTTGCGCACGAGCAAATCGAGGCGGGTGGCAGGGATGAGTGGTATGGCGGGCGCGGGTTGCCCACGTCGGCACGGGTGAACATTGGGGGGATGACCAAGGATGACGATCTACCGCCACAACCGTAGAGGGTTCCTCAAACTGGCCGGAGCTGGCATTGTGGGTGTCGCGAGCGGGCCATGGTCAGGGACGGCAACGGCCGCCGAAGCGCAGAACGCTGATCTCGTGGTATTCAACGCCAAAGTCTATACGGTCGATTCCCGTGCACCGAAGGCGGAGGCTTTCGCCGTCAAAGCCGGTCGGTTCACCGCCGTGGGGAGCAACCGAGATATCAGGGCGCTCGTTGGAAAGAGCCCGCAGACGTTTGATGCCAAGCAGATGACGATCGTGCCCGGATTCGTCGACTGCCACAATCACGCGCCCGGCAACACCTTGCTGTACGACGTGATCGTCGGTAACCCCTACGTAGTGGAGTTCGTGACGATCTCCAGCATTATCGACAAGCTGCGCGCGAAGGCCCGGGAGACGCCGCCTGGCACTTGGGTGGAGGGGTATTTCTTCGACGACACCAAGGTGAAGGACAATCGTCAACTGAACATTCATGACCTTGACCAGGTATCGAAGGACCACCCCGTCGCGGTTCAGCATCGCGGTGGCCACACGTCGTACTACAACAGCAAAGCGTTCGAGATGGCGGACATCAACAAGAATGCGCCCAATCCGCCCGGTGGAACCTTCGACCGTGACGTCAACGGTGACCTCAACGGCCGGGTGACCGACTTGGCAAGGCGCCCGTTCAGCCGGGTTGGCAAGCGGCCGACGTTCACGGAATCGGAAACGATGCAGCGGGACCGCGACGGGCTGGCGTACATTTCCAAACAGTTCGTGCGATACGGGGTAACGAGCGTTCACCACGAGGGCGGTAATCTGGCGGCCCTGCAGCAGGTTCGGGCGCGTGGGGATCTCCTGCACCGGGTCAGCTACGAGGCCAACGGCAAGGTGCTCGAGTCGATGATTGCCGGCGGTATTATGACCGGTTTCGGCGATGAGTGGATCCGCCTTGGCGCCACCTCCGAGCACACTGTCGACGGATCGTTTTCCGAACGCACGATGGCGCTCAGCACGCCCTACCCTGACGTTGTGCCGCCGTATCGGGGCAACGTCACTGAGACCCAGGACGAGCTCAACGCATGGATCGAACGGGTGCATCGGGCGGGCATCCAGGTCAACTGCCACGCCAATGGCGATGTGGCCATCGAGATGGTGCTGACAGCGGTGGAGCGGGCGCAGCGCCTGGCTCCGCGAGCCGACGCGCGTCCGAAGATTACTCATTGCACGCTGATCAACGACGATTTGGTGCGACGCATCAAGGCGGCCGGCATTGTCCCTGCGGCATTCACATCGTACGCCTATTACAATTCTGACAAGTTCCGTTTCTACGGCGAGGAGCTGATGAAGCGGTGCATGGCGTATCGTAGTTTCCTCGACGCCGGAGTTCCGGTGGCGGCAGGCTCCGACTTTAGCCCGGGACCGTTCGACCCGCGGATGGCGATCCAGGGGATGGTAACCCGCACCGGTTGGGACGGACGGACCTGGGGAGCCAACCAGCGAATCAGTGTGGACGAGGCATTGCGGGTGAACACGATCTACGGGGCTTACAACTCACATGAGGAGGCGATCAAGGGATCGATCACCCCCGGCAAACTGGCGGACTTCGTCGTGCTGTCGGACGATCTTTTTACCGTGGACAAAGAGAAGATCAAGGACATTCAGATCGTCCGCACGGTGGTAGGCGGCGCAACAGTCTACCAAGCGTGACGTCCGCGCGGCCTGACCGTACTCGCAATTCAGACCTCCCGCACCGGAGGAACCCTTCCGGGTAGGGGTTCGGACCAACTTGGCGCCGCGTACTCAGCGCTTGCCTGTAGGCTCGGCGAGTGGACCCACTTCGACCTTCGCTTGAGTATTCGCGAGCGGCCCGAGTTCGGTGGCTACGCCCCGTGCAATGGCCGCCGTCTCGCTGCCGGCCTGGAAGCACGTGAAGTCTGCGCGGTCGCGCCACGCAAACGGACCGCAGAGACGCTTTCCAGCTTCAATTGCGGCGTCATGCACGACGTTAATCAACCGCTCATAGTCGGGCGTGCCTTGCGCATATCCCGAGAAGTTCCCGAGATCCCCGCTGGCCGCGAAAACCGCGGTCACACCTGGAATCTTGGCGATCTCATAGGCGTTTTTGATTCCCTCGAGCGTCTCGATCATGAGAATCAGAACGATGTTGTCGTTGATCGTAGCGCGGTAACCGCCGGGGACGCTGCCCCACACGGCCGGATCAAAAGCCTGGCCGCCGCCGTTACTGCGCTTTCCGAGCGGAGGGAAATAGGCCCAATCCCGCGCGGCTTTGGCTTCCTCAACGGTATCGACGGTCGGCACCACAATGACCAGCGCGCCCGCGTCGGCCGCATGCTGGATCTCTCGTTCGTCGGTGTACGCGACGCGAACGCCTGGAACGGCTTTGGCGTGGGGACAAGCGCGCCACATCCGAGCGACTTGCTCCCAGTCCCGCGCGTTATGCTGCATTTCGGTCCAGATGAAGTCATAGCCGGCATTCGCCATCGCACAATACGTTTCTGGGTCCGTAGAGCTGAACAAGGTTCCGCCTGTCACCTTGCCGCCCTGCATCATCTTGAGCTTTACCGGATTCCAGATCTTGGAGCCGGCAGGCGGATTGAAATTGGTTCCGTACTTCCAAGCGTTCATGTCAAACGGCCCGACGTTCACCGCTCCTGGCGGCGCGGTTTTGATGGCGCCGCTGTCCTTGCCGGCCGGAGCGGCAAGCGGAAATGTGAGCTTTCCCGCATCCGGATTATTGGCGTAAGGATCGGCGTTGGGCCTCGGGGGTTGCGCGGACTGCTGCCCCGGAGCATAAAATGCGGCCAACCCAAAAGCGACCAACAAGGCAATATTCAGTGACAAGCGATTCATTCGACTTCTCCTTCGTGCTCGGCCCCTCGCGTTACCGGTTCGCAGGCCGAGCTAAATTTTCCGTACATTTCTTCCCGAATCCGCCTGGCGCACCTTTTCGTGCGCTGGTCGAGATTTTATCAGACTAACGAGAGCAAAGTTAGCAGGCGGCCAGCCGACTCGGCTTGGTGGCCTGGTTCACCTCGTCTAGGGTTTGAGCCCGAAAGCGTAGACGTGGGCATCCCACGAAACAACGAAGACCTTTCCCATCGCCACCACAGGCTCGCTGTAATGGACCCAACTGCTGATGATTTTCTCGCTCGAGTACAGTTGTTTCCCTGTTTGCGCATCGAATGCGTAAAGGACCAGGTTACTCACCGGCGTGGCGCGGAACTTGGCGGCTTTTAGGGCTGCTGCTGTTGCAGAAGATTGCTCCACGCGTTCGCCCGACGGAACCTGTGGGCCGCCACCCCGGGATCCTTGGCCTCCACCCCCGTCGGTTACATCTCCACCTGGGCGTCCCGGGTTTTGGACCGTGTTTTCCCCCGTCTGAATCGCGTACACCACGCCGTTGGCCACCACCGGCGGATCCGGGACATGCATGTCGCGTGAGATCCACACCGGAATCAGTGACAGCTGTTGCGCTTCGGCCGACACACGGAATGCCATGACACTGCCATTCGGTGTATCGCCATAGCGGCGTGGGAACTGAGGTGCGTTCTTGGAGGGCGGCCCCCACATGGGCACGTACAGGAAGCGGCCTGCCTGTGCATCCTCGTAAGTGGCCATGGCTCCCCAGACGCCGCGGCCCCCGAGCATTTCCTCATCGTTTCCCAAGCGCGCAGATTGGTACAACGGCTTCGAGTGCTCCGGAGCTCCGCCTCCTAAGACATTGGCGTCGAGCAAGTAAATCACGCCCTCCTTGGCGGCGCTGGCTACCAGCGTTCGATTCTGGAAGGGGAACACGAGTGGACTTGCCGAACCCAGATCGAGGTCTTTCTCGTTCAGATATCGCCAACTGGAGGGCGTGAACGAATCGATCACCCGCAATTGCTTGGGAGCGAGCGCCAGCACGGTCTCACCGAAGATCCCCGAGGCCGGATCCGAGAGGCCGTCGGCCGTCTGTGCGTAGATGCCTTTCGGACCTCTCACCATGCCGCCGCGGCCCCAAGCGCCTGCCGGTCTGCCGCCGCTGGTGTAAAAGCGCGACAACCGCGGGCGAATCGGATCGCTCACATCGATGGCCGAGAAGTGCGCCATCACTCCTCCACATCCGCGCGCACTCGGTGAATAGATGACATCATCGATCAGGTTCAGACTCCAGTTTCTGGCGAACGGCACGATGAAATCTGTCGGCGTTATGCGGTCCTCACCATTGATCAAACTGAGGCCGCGCAACTTGCCGTCACTGGCGTTCAGATAAAGGATGCCTTTGGCCTTGTCGATGACCGGGGTTGCGTTCTGCGTGTTCGAGCATAGCCAAGTGGCGGTTTGCGGGGCCGTCAGCTTGTTGGCGAAAGTCTTCTGCCAAAGAACCGCGCCGGTGTTCGCGTCGATGGCGAAAACAGTATCGTCGCTGCCGACGACGAAGACCAGCGTCTTTCTGCCCTGCGAAGTATTTACGCCCTCGACTACCAGCGGGGCGGTTAAGGTCGACAGTGCTACTTCCCTTGGTGGCGTAGCGAGCTGAGTCTTCCACTTCAGCTCCAGCCTCGCAACGTTATCCTTGGAGAGTGTCGTTTCTCCCCGGTTCCAGCCGGTTCGTTCTTGATCGTAACCCCAAGTCAGCCAATCCCTCGCCGCTGTCGCATTTTGGGCGTTGCTGCCCGCCGGACATAGCAGCGAGATGAAAGCCAAGGGCGCAATCCAAAAGCAGCTTTTTGACATGCCGGCCTCTAGTTGAACGAGCGGAAACCTATACGGCAAGGCCCAGGTTCTCGAGATACTTCTTCGCAATCGTGCAGCTCTCTTTGGCTGTGGTTCCCGTGCGGTCGAGTTCCACGGTCCACCATCCGGTCCAGCTGTTTTGGTCCAGAATCTGCTTGATTCCGGCGAAGTCCACGCCGCCC
>Ga0306922_10005280_pt1 | contig 12322 bp, 11 predicted proteins | sample sta12Cox44000082_FD_203758 | JGI IMG/M metagenome (GOLD analysis project Ga0306922, IMG submission 203758) | Lab enrichment of tropical soil microbial communities from Luquillo Experimental Forest, Puerto Rico - statoxic.12C.oxic.44.000.082 (v2)... | ecosystem: Environmental > Terrestrial >... | reverse complement strand
GCAGCTGTGGGTGGTGTACACGCTCATCACCGCTGCCGGCATCGTGGCGCTGCGCATCTGTCACATGTCGTGGTTCGACGCCGTCTGTCATGCTTTCTCGGCCGTGGGGCTCGGTGGCTTCTCCACCCACGATCGCAGCGTGGCTTACTTCAACTCCCCCACCATCGAGCTGGTGCTGATGGCGCTCATGCTGATCGCCTCGCTCAACTTCGCGCGCCACATCGTCGCGCTGCGCCGGCTGTCGCTCGAGACCTACCGGCAGGACCCGGAGGCGAAGGCCATCTTCACCATCCTGGCGCTCAGCGTGCTCGGCATCGCGACGCTGCTGAGTGCGCACGGCGTCTACCCGGACTTCCTGGTGTCGTTGCGGCACGCGGCCTTCAACGTGATCTCGCAGGCCACCACCAGCGGTCTCACCAGCCAGGACTATCAGCAGTGGCCGGTGTTCGCGCCCTGGTGGATGCTGTTCCTGACGTGCATCGTGTGCAGCACCGGCTCGACCGGCGGCGGCATCAAGATGTTCCGCGCGCTGCTGCTGACGCGCGAAGCGGGCCGCGAGATGAAGCTGCTGATCCACCCCTCCGCCATGGCGCCGCTGCGCATCGGCGGGCGGCCGATCCCCGAGGGGGTGGGCCCGGCGGTGCTGGCCTTCATCTTCGTCTACTTCATGACGGTCGCGCTCCTCACCTTCGCGATGCTGCTCACCGGCATGAGCTTCCCCGATGCCGCGAGCGCCGTGGTTGCTTCGATCAACAACACCGCGCACGGCTTCGGTGCGCCCGGTGCGGTTCACAACTTCCACTCGCTCGGCAGCGTACAGATCTGGATCTGCACCGCCGCCATGCTGCTCGGCCGGCTCGAGATCTTCAGCGTGATCGTGCTGTTCAGCCCGGCCTACTGGCGGCGGTAGCGGCCGCCGCCCGCAAAAACGCCGCCGGGAGCAATCCCGGCGGCGTGTGGTTGCAGACGGCCGCGGCTCAATCGTCCGGCTTGACGACCAGCGCGTTGTGCACGCCGCGCACACCTTCGGTGTCACGGGCGATCACGACTGCGCGGTCTATCGCGTCGCGCGAGTGCGCGCTGCCGCTCAGATACACGACACCGTCCGCGTCCGTATCGACCCGTATGCGGCCCAGGCTGGTGATGTGGTCCGCTGCCAGGCGCGACTTGATCTTCGTGGTGATGACCGAGTCCTTCACGAACGCCTTCGGGTGCGACCGATCGGCGTCGACGTCCTGCGCGATGACGGCCGTGCCGGCCAGAATGCCCGCAGCTGCCAGCGCGGCGGTCGCGATTGTCAACTTCATGATGGCTCCTCCATGGCGCCAAATCCCGGCGCAACTACAACACGGCGGGCCGCTGCGCGGTGTAGGTGCAGGCCGGCACATACCGTGGGCGTCCGCCTGACGGGCCAGCCCGTGCGCCCACGGCGGGGCGCGCGCCGGGCCCGCGCGCCGTTCAGTTTCTCTTCAGGTTGGCCTACAGCTCGCGGTCGATGGGAAAGAGCTCGAGGAAGTGCACTTCGCCCTTCTGCCAGGCGCTGCGCGCCGGCTCGCTGTGGAGGGTCAACGGCTCACCCGCCTTGACCGTGGTCCAGGTGAGCTCCGGCTTGTCGCCGGGCACCTGCTCCTGCAGGCTGACGGCATAGGCATTCTGCGGCTGCATCATGAGGTCGATGTGCCGCGCCGTCTGCGCGGAGAGCGCAGCGCTGTGGATGATGAGACCGTCCTCGGTGTTGAGCCGCCGCGAGCGCTGATCGTAGTTCATCGAGCCGACGAACATGACGCGGCGGTCGAACACCAGCAGCTTGGCGTGCAGGCTGTAATGCCCGTAGCGCGACATCCTTTCCGACTGGCCGGTACCGCGCGGATCCTCGGGCCGGGCGCGGACCTCGTACAGCTGCACGCCGGACTCGAGCAGGCGCGTGCGGTAGTGCATGTAGCCCGCCTGCGCCACGGAACTGCTCTCGGCCTCGAGCGAGGTGGTGAGAATGCGCACGGCGCGCCCGCGGGCGCGCAGGTCCTCGAGCAGCTGCATTTCGTGGGGCGATGGCACCAGGTACGGGGTCACCATCGTGAATTCCGAGTGGGTGTCGTGGATTGCGGCCGCAACGGGCCCGAACAACAGGTTGCTGATCTGTACCTGCGTCTGGTGCTCCTGGCCCTTGTACGGGCTGTCGGCCGCCACCTCGACGCTCGCCCAATCGAGCGGTGCGCGCCCGGCGAGCACACTCGAGAGCGGCTCGTGCGCGGAGAGTTTCCGCTGATAGTCCGGGTCCGCTGCGACGACTTTCTTCGGCACCGTGACCCGCCGCTCCAGGGCCTGCGCCGCCGCCGCATCGGTGGCGCTCGCCGGCAGCAGCGCCTGCACGGGGATCGCGAGCTGACTCTCCCAGAACCGCTCGAAGCTCACGGCCAGCTCCTGCACCGCGGGCCCTGCGGTGAGCACGTCGTCATCGGCGAACTGCCACTCGGGGTCGACCTGGAAGTACTCGTCGCCGATGTTGCGGCCGCCGACGAGGGCGATCGCACGGTCGGCAATGAACAGCTTGTTGTGCATGCGGAAGTCGAGCCGCGAGTGGCCGAAGAGGTACTCGACGCCCCGCACGAAGCCGTTGTGCCCGCGATAACGCCAGGGATTGAAGATGCGCACCTCGACGTTCGGCGCCCCGGCGAGGCCATAGAGTTGCTCATCGCCGCGGATCGTCTCGACATCGTCGACGAGGATGCGTACGCGTACGCCGCGGGCGGCGGCCCGGCCGAGCGCCTCGGTGATGAGCTTCCCCGACTCATCACCGTGGAAGATGTAGTACTGCAGATCGAGCGAGCTGTGGGCGGCGTCGATGAGCTCGAGCCGCAGCAACAGGCCGTCGATGCCGACCGAGTACAGGCGGAATCCGGACTCCATGCCATGGGCGCGCTCGGCGGCGAGGAACGGTTGCACGAGCTGCGGGTTCGCCGCCTGGGCGGGCACGGGCGATGGCTTGCGCGGATAGTCGCGGCCGGGCAGCGCGGTGCACGCGCACAGCAGCAGCGCGCAGCAGAGGGTGATCAGTCGAGGCATCCGTGCCAGATGTGCGTCCGTGTTCAGCTGTGAATATAACTCTCGAGCTGCTCGATGTGTTGTTGCTGCTCGGCGATGACCACCTTCACCAGATCGCCGATCGAGACCATGCCGACCACGGCCCCGCCGTCGATCACCGGCAGATGGCGCACGCGGTGATCGGTCATGATCTTCATGCACTGTTCCACCGGCGTCTCGGGCTGCACCGTGATCACCGGCGCGCTCATGATGTCGCGCACCGGCGTGTCGGCCGAGGAGCGCCCCATCAGGATGACCTTGCGGGCATAGTCGCGCTCGGAAACGATGCCGCTCAGGGCGTCGCCCTGCATCACCAGCAGCGCGCCGACATGGTGCTCGGCCATCATGCGGATGGCATCGAGCACCGCGGCCCCCGGTGCGATGGAAAACACCTGCCGCCCCTTGCGGTCGAGCAACTGGCGCACATTGATCATGCTTGAGGCCCTCGAACTACCTTAGCCTAGCGCGGCGCGGGAGCCACTTCCACGCTGAGCGTAACGTCGGCCGTAATATCCAACGTCCCCACCTCGACCGGTGTGGCGGGCACGGCCCCGCCGGCCATGGCTCGTGGTGCGCCGCCGTATAACAGCGGGGTGACGCGCGGGCTGCTCTCCTCGACCGTGAGCACGCGCACCACCTTCAGCCCGAGTGCGCCGGCGAGCACGTCGGCTTCGGCACGCGCCCGCAGCGCCGCTTCCCGCAGCGCCTGCGCCCGCACGCTGTCCTGATCGCGCAGCGTGAACTGGATGCCCTGCACGTGATTGGCGCCGGCCTGGGTCGCGGCATCGATGACGGCGCCCATCTTCGCAAGCTCATCGAGCGTGACGCGCACCACGTTCACCGCGGTATAGCCTTCCAGAGTCGGCTCCGCGCCGTTGGGGTGGTACTGATAGTTGGGGTTGAGCGCGTAACTGACGGTCTTCAGGTCCGCGCCGGGGCCGGCGGCCTTGCGCACCGCGGCCAGCACCGCGGCGACCTGCTGCGCATTCTGCGACGCCGCGTCCTGGGATTTCGCGGCCCGCGTGGTGACGCCGATGTCGATCTGCACACGGTCGGGCTTGGCGGTCACCCGGGCATCGCCGGTGACGCGGATCGACGACACCGGCGGCTGCTGCGCGAGGGCGGGAGCGAGCGCCAGGCAGGCGAGCACAGAGGGCAACAACCGGCTCATGTGTCATATCCGCCGGAACGCATTCGCATATTCTACGCACGCAGCGTGCGGCAGTTCATAGTTTGGCCAGCAGGGCGCGCGGCCGGGATCCGGGGACAGGTATACAGGCGTGCATGGAGAGTCGGGAAATTCACGTCGCGCCGGACCGTTTCGAGGTCTCATCGGGCGAGGCGCTGCTGGTCACGGAACTGTCCTCGGCCATCGCCGTCTGCCTGTACGATGCGGCCGAGGAAGCGGGGGCGTTGCTGCACCTGCGCTTCGTCGTCAAGAGCTCCAAGCCCGCGGACGTGACCGACACCACGCTCGCCACCGAGCTGCTGCTGCTCGACCGCTGTCTGCAATCGCTGCGCGAGCTCTCCCCCGCGTCACGCGATCTGCAGGGGCGCATCGTGGCGCACCTCCCCGACTCGCCACAGTCGCGGCCGGCCTACGAGACCGTGATCGCGCTCGTGAAGCACTTTCTCAAGGACGCGGGCGTCACGCTGCTGCCGGAAGACGTGACCACCGCGCAGCCGCGCCGGCTGCGGTTCCGGCCGAGCATGGGGTGGGTCCACACCAACGCCTGAGGACTGCATGCGCGCCGCTCGCGTAGCCGCGCTGCCGGATGCCGTGAGCCACGCCCTCGAGCAGCTGCTCGGCGAGCGCGTCGGGCACGTCAAGATCATCGAGCACTCCTGGTTCGCGCGGCTCCACGGGGCCTGCGCCACCACGCGCCTGGAGCGCATCTACCTCAGCGGCAGCGCCGCGGATTTCTTCGCCAATCCCTGGCTGATGCTGCACGAGTACTGCCACGTGCTGCGGCAGTGGCAGACCGGCTCCCTCACGGTGCCGCGTTACCTGATCGAATGCCTGCGGCGCGGCTACTGGAACAACCGCTTCGAGGTCGAGGCCCGCGCATTCGCCGACCAGAGGGCCGCGCAGCTCCACCGCCTGCTCGCCGCCGCGCCCGGCTGGGGGGCCGGCGGCGCGGCGGCCGCGAGCCCTCAGCCGAGCAGCGCCTCGCGGCGATAGAGTCCGCCGGCCACGACCACGAGCAGCGCGGCGATGCCGAGCGTTGCTCCCACCGAGAGCTCGATCCAGCGCGTGGGCAACTCCTCGGCGCGCAGCAGGCTGGTGATGAGGAAGTGCTGACTCAGCGAGGGCACCGCCATCAGCGCCAGCCGCGGTCGCACCCCCATGAGCCCGGCGAAGGCGAGCGGCAGGGTCGGCACCAGCAGCACGAGTGCCAGCCAGGTCTGCGCTTCGCGATAGCTGCGGGTGTAGGCGGCGACGAGGGTCATGAGCGCGGCGCCGAGCGGCACCAGCGGCAGGGTCAGGAGGATCACCTCGAGTGCCACGCGCGCGCCGAAGTTCACGCTCATACCGTAGCGCTCGAGGCCGACGAAGCGCAGCACGATCGCGAACGCTGCGACGGTGAGCACGAGCGACAGTGTCATGTAGGCGCAGGTCGCGAGGATCTTGCCGTAGATCAGCTGCTCGCGGCGCACCGGCACCGTGAGCAACGGCTCGAGCGAGCCGCGCTCGCGCTCGCCGGCGGTCGCATCGATGGCGAGATACATCCCGCCCATCAGCATCGTAAGCAGTATCAGGTAACTGAGGGTGCCGAGGAGGAGCACCGAGCGCGTCGCGGGCGTCGACACGTCGATGTCCTGCACGGCGACGGGGGTAACGATGAGCGGATCGATCCCCCGCACCGCGAGCCGCAGCCGCCCGAGGAGCGCCGCATACCGGCCGATGAGCGCGCGCACCCGCGCACTGTCGCTGGCGCCGGTGAGGTCCGAGGCATCCGCATACAGCTCGAGGGGCGCAGGAAGCCCCGCGGCCAGGCGGCGCCCGAAGTCCGCATCCACCGCCAGCACCTGCGCCTCGCGGCCGGCTTGCACCGCGGCGCGGGCCGCCTCGGCGTCATAGTCCGCCGCGGTGACCTTGACGCCCTGCTCGCGCAGGAAGCGGAGCAGGTTCGGCGCGCGCTCCCCGTGCGACACCACGAGTGCGAGCGGGCGATCGGCTTCGACGGCGCCGCGCTCGAGGCGCAGCGTGAGTCCGCCCGCCAGGAGCAAGGGGCCCAGCAGCGGGCCGAGCAGCAACGCCGACAGCAGCGTGCGGCGCTCGCGCAGGTTCTCGCGAAACTCCTTGGCGAAGACCGTGAGAACGGCGCGCATCAGGGGTGCTCTGGCGGGCTCGCCGCACCGATGAGTCGCACGAAGGCCTCCTCGAGGCTCGCGGCGCCGGTGCGGGCGCGGATCTGCTCCGGCGTACCGCGCTCGCGCACCACTCCTTGTGCGATCACCACGAGCTCGTCGCAGAGCGCGCTCACCTCCTGCATCACGTGGCTGGAGAAGAGCACGCAGTGCCCGGCATCGCGCAGCTGCAGCAGCAGCCGGCGCAGCGCCCGCACCGCCATCACATCGAGGCCGTTGGTCGGCTCATCGAGCACCAGGTTGCGGGGGCGATGCACGAGCGCCCGCGCGAGCGCCGTGCGCACCCGCTCGCCCTGGGAGAAGCCGCGCGCGCGCCGGTCGGCGAACTCCTCCATCTCGAGGAGCTTCACGAGCTCGGCGGCGCGGGTGCGCCGCTCGCGCCGCCGCAGGCCCTGCAGGGCGCCGAAATAAACGATGTTCTCGCGCGCAGTGAGGTTCGGATAGATGCCGGCGCCGTGTGGCAGCACCCCGAGGCAGGCGCGCGCGGCAATGGGGGTGCGCACCGCGCTGTGGCCGTCGATGAGCGCATCGCCGCGATCGGGCCTGAGCACGGTGTAGAGCATGCGGAGCGTGGTCGACTTGCCCGCGCCGTTCGGTCCCAGGAGCCCCGTGATACGTCCATCGGCCGCCTCGAGGCTCACCCCGCGCACTGCCGCGATGCGCCCGAAGTGCTTGGCGAGCTGCTGCGCCTCGATCATGGCGGCGGCCCGTTCAGGGAAGTGAAGAAAGCGAGCGGGCGAGCCTCTTTTGCGCAGCCCGCATCGAGCCCCTCCACTGCTGCGCGCGCGATGAACTGCGCCATGAGGCGATCGACGCAGGGTGCGGTGAGCTGGCCGTGGCCGAAACCCTCGAGCACCACCTCGAGATGGTGGGTGAAGGCGCCTGCGGCCTCGTCCGCGTAGGCCGGCGGAGTCACCGGGTCATCGCTTCCCGAGAGCAGCAGCGCCGGCACCTCGCTGTGCAGCGGTGCGTGCAGGTCCTCATCCACCGGCCCGCGCGGCCACACCCGGCACACGCTCTGCAGGCCATCGAGCTGACGGGTGCCGAGATAGGTCGCGGCGAGCCGCGCCCGGTCGATCGGCCGCGAGGCGAAGTACGGCACATCCTCGGCGCAGGCCACGGTGTTGTGCATACCCGTCGCGATGCTCTCGGCATAGGCGCGCTCGACCATCAGGTACTGCGACGCGAGCGGTGCATAGTCCTCGTGCGCTGCGGCGGCGTGCAGCACGAGCGGCAGGAGCGCCGCGTACTCGCTGGTGTAGCTGAGCAGCCGCAGGACGCCAGCGAGATGGTCGGCGCCGAACTCGAACGATGTCTCCTCGCCGCTCGCCGGGTCGGGCACGCTGATCGGCACCGTGCTCAGCCGCAATGCAGCCCGCACGGCGTGGTAGTCCTCGGCGGGATCGCCGAAGTGTTCGCGACAGGCCGCATCCCCGGCGCAGCGGCGCAGGATGTCATCGAGCGCGGCTTCCGCATCGAGCGCGGTGGCGAGACCCATGGCCTGCCCGAGCGGCACCACGCCATCGAGAATGACGCTGCGCGTGCGGGCCGGAAAATGCCGCAGGTACTGCTGCGCGACGCGCGTTCCGTAGGAGGCGCCGTAGAGGTTGATGCGCTCGTAGCCGAGTGCAGCGCGCACCGCCTCGAGGTCGGAGACGGCGAGGCTGGTCGTGTAGTACCTGACATCGGCACGCGCCGCCAGACTCGCGAGGCACGCGCGCGTGCGCGCGGCGATCTGCGCATCGCTCTCGTGCCCGCCGCGCTCTTCGGGCTCGGCACACTCGAGCGCGTTCGAGCCGCCGGTGCCGCGCTGATCGATGAGCACGATGTCGCGCTCGCGCAGGATGCGGGCGAAGGCCGGCGCCACCGCGGCATAGAAGGCGCCGGCTGCGGCACCCGGGCCGCCGGCCAGCACGAACAGCGGATCGGGCTGCTTGCGGCGGCTGATCGCGCCGATGCGCGCGATGTGCAGGGCCAGCTGCCGCCCGCCGGGCTCGCGGGGGTTCTCCGCGACGTTGAGCACGCCGCACTCTGCCGCGAACACCGCAAGTCGCAGCGGATGCTCGAGCTCGCAGGCACTCAGGGCCAGCGGCGCCGCGGCCGCGCGCGCGGCGGCGGCCAGCAGAACGCCGAGCACGATGGCCCTACGCCCCGGCGGCATGCGCGAGTTGTGATCCAGCAGCGAGAGCCATCGGCAAGCGAAGGATAAGGCAAGTTACAATGTACCGATGCCCCTCGCGACTTTCGACGTCATCGTCATCGGCGGCGGTCATGCCGGCACCGAGGCGGCGCTGGCCAGCGCCCGCATGGGCGCGCGCACGCTGCTGCTCACCCAGAGCATCGAGACGCTCGGGCAGATGAGCTGCAACCCCGCGATCGGCGGCATCGGCAAGGGTCATCTCGTGCGCGAGATCGATGCGCTCGGCGGCGCCATGGCGCGCGCAGCGGATGAGGCCGGCATCCAGTTCCGCACACTGAACGCCAGCAAGGGCCCGGCGGTGCGGGCGACGCGCGCCCAGGCGGATCGGCAGCTCTACCGGCAGGCGATTCGCCGGCGCCTCGAGAACGAGCCGAACCTGCGGCTCTTCCAGCAGGAGGTGGCGGATCTGATCGTCGAGGGGGAGAGCGTGCGCGGGGTGGTGACCGTCACGGGCCTCGCCTTCGAGGCGCCCGCCGTGGTGCTCACCGTCGGTACTTTCCTCGGCGGACGCATCCATGTCGGGCTCGACCACTACGCGGGCGGTCGCGCCGGTGATGCACCCTCGAACCGCCTCGCTGCGCGGCTGCGCGAGCTGCCGCTGCGGGTCGCGCGGCTGAAGACCGGGACGCCGCCGCGGATCGATGGGCGCAGCATCGATTGGACGAGCCTCGTGCCCCAGCCGGGCGATACGCCGACCCCAGTCTTTTCATTCCTCGGGCGAGCCAGTGACCATCCCAGGCAGGTTAACTGTTTCATTACGAGTACAAACGAGCGTACGCACGATATCATTCGGGCGGCGACCGACCGCTCGCCCATGTTCACCGGTGCGATCGAGGGCGTCGGTCCCCGTTACTGTCCCTCGGTCGAGGACAAGGTCGTGCGCTTCGCGGAGCGCCGTTCCCACCAGATTTTTGTCGAGCCCGAGGGGCTCACGACGCACGAGGTGTACCCGAACGGCATCTCGACGAGCCTCCCCTTCGATGTGCAGTGCGCGTTCGTGCACACGATCCGTGGGTTCGAGGCCGCGCATCTCACCCGTCCCGGCTACGCGATCGAATACGACTTCTTCGATCCGCGCGATCTGAAGGCTTCACTCGAGACACGGGTCATCGAAGGGCTCTACTTTGCCGGGCAGATCAACGGCACGACCGGGTACGAGGAGGCCGCCGCCCAGGGCCTCATCGCCGGCATCAACGCGGTGCTCAAGCTCCGTGGCCGGGAGCCCTGGACGCCGAAGCGCAGCGAGGCGTATCTCGGAGTGCTGATCGATGATCTCGTGACACGCGGCACGCGCGAGCCCTACCGGATGTTCACGAGCCGCGCCGAGCACCGCCTGCTGCTGCGCGAGGACAACGCCGACCTGCGACTCACCCCGGTCGGCCGCGAGCTCGGCCTCGTGGACGATGAGCGCTGGGAATTGTTCCTCGCCAAGCAGCGCGCCTGCACGGACGAGATCGCCCGGCTCGAGGCGCTGCGGCTGAAGCCGGCGGAGGTCCCCGAGGAGTGGGCGCAGCGGGTGCTGCGGGCGCCCCTCGCACGCGAGACGACCGCCTTCGAGCTGCTGCGGCGGCCCGAGGTGAGCTACGACGCGCTGCTCGAGATCACTGCCGCGCCCGCGTGGATGTCCACGGCGGCTGCGGACGGCGCGCGGGGGGATGCCGCGGCGGGCATCGACGATCGGCTGCCGGCGCAGGTACGCGTCCAGGTCGAAGTGCGTGCGCGCTACGCCGGCTACATCGAGCGGGCGCACGAGGAGATCGCGCGCGCGCAGCGCAACGAGGAGACCGCGCTGCCCGCGGACCTCGACTACGGGCGCCTGGCGGGGCTCTCGCACGAGGTGCGCCAGCGCCTCGCCGAGGCACGCCCGGCGACGCTCGGGCAGGCGGCGCGGGTTCCCGGCGTCACGCCCGCCGCAGTCTCGATCCTGCTCGTGCACCTGAAGAAGCGTGCGCTGGCGGCGCCGCCGAAGGTCGCATGACGCCTTTCACGCAGCAGCTCGAGCGCGCCTGGGAAAAGAACGATTCGCTGGTGTGTGTCGGGCTCGATCCGGAGATCGAGCGCTTCCCGGAAAAGATCCGCGCCGAGCCCTCGCCCATCTTCCAGTTCAACCGCGCGATCATCGATGCCACGGCGGATCTGGTGTGCGCCTACAAGCCGCAGTTCGCGCATTACGCGGCCTACGAGGCCGAGGACCAGCTCGAGCGCACCATCGAGTACATCCACCGCGTACATCCCGGCATCCCCGTGATCCTCGACGCCAAGCGCGGCGACATCGGCAACACCGCCGAGCGCTACGCCATCGAGGCCTTCGAGCGCTACGGCGCCGATGCCGTCACCGTCAATCCCTATCTCGGCGGCGACTCGCTCGAGCCGTTCCTGCGACATGCCGAGCGGGGCGTGCTGATCCTGTGCCGGACCTCGAACCCGGGCGCCGGCGATCTGCAGGACCTCCCGGTCGGGGGACGCCCGCTGTACCAGGTCGTGGCGGAGCTGGCGGCGCGGCGCTGGAACGCCCGGGGCAACTGTCTGCTGGTGGTCGGCGCGACCTACCCGCGCGAGCTCGCCGAAGTCCGCGCGCTGGTCGGGGACATGCCGCTCCTCGTTCCGGGGGTCGGCGCCCAGGGGGGCGATGTGGAGCAGGTGGTCAAGAGCGGCCGCACTCATGCCGGCACCGGACTCATCGTGAGCTCAGCGCGCGCCCTTCTCTATGCCTCGCAGGGGACGGATTTCGCACCCGCCGCGCGCGCCGCCACAGACCGCCTGCGCGATCGGATCAACGCGAGCCGCCGAGCCACCCCATAAATTGCGCCTGACACGACGGAAAGCATTCGTCACGGCCGTCGGCGCGGCCGCGCTGCTCCTGCACGGCTGCTCGCGCGCACCCGAGGGACAGGACGCGATCGCGCGCGATGCCATCCTGGTGCGCGGCGCGGGCCCCGAGCCTGACTCGCTCGATCCGCAGAAAGCCCGCGGTTTCGAGGCGCAGAGCATCCTGCGCGACCTGTGCGAGGGACTCACGACGCTCGACAGGCAGGCGCGCGTGGCGCCGGGCACCGCCCGCAGCTGGAGCGCAACCCGCGATGGCCTCACTTACACCTTCGACCTGAGACAGGACGCGCGCTGGTCCAACGGCGACCGCCTGGTGGCGGGGGACTTCGTGGCAGGCCTGCAGCGGCTGGTCGACCCCGCCACGGGCTCCGCCTATGCGCAATACATCGATGTGATCGCCAACGCGCCCGACATCATCGCGGGCCGCAAGCCGGTCGACACGCTCGGTGTCGCGGCGCCCGATGACGGGACGGTCGTCATCTCACTCGCCACTCCGGCACCTTACCTGCCGACGCTGCTGTCGCACCCGAGCACCTGCCCGGTGCATCGCCCGACACTGCAGCTGCGTCCCGATGCGCTCGCTCGGCCCGGCACCATGGTCGCGAGCGGCGCTTTCGTGCTCAAGGAATGGCTGCCGGGCGCCTACCTCCTCGCGCTGCGCAACCATCACTACTGGAACGACGCCGCGACCCGCCTGGAAGGGGTCAGGTACCTGGTGATCGCGGATGAGAATGCGGAGCTCGCGCGCTATCGCGGCGGCGAGCTGCAGGTAACCTCGGTCGTGCCGCGTGGCCAGTTCGACTGGATCCGCGCGAACCTCGCCGATCAGCTGCACATCTC
>Ga0306922_10005277_pt1 | contig 12329 bp, 14 predicted proteins | sample sta12Cox44000082_FD_203758 | JGI IMG/M metagenome (GOLD analysis project Ga0306922, IMG submission 203758) | Lab enrichment of tropical soil microbial communities from Luquillo Experimental Forest, Puerto Rico - statoxic.12C.oxic.44.000.082 (v2)... | ecosystem: Environmental > Terrestrial >... | reverse complement strand
CGGAGATCCCGTCGGTCGGGGCCTCGAGAACCGGGCCCACCTCGGCTCTACCTGTCCGTCTGCACGGGTGGCTCGGGCGAATCGTCCCCCCGCCCCCCATGCGTTCGTGCCCACGAGCCCCCCGGCATCGACGCCGACGTTACAGCACCGACACGGAACCGCAGGGCAACCGCAACCTGTTCCAGTTTTGTCAGCCCATGGCGAAGCGGTGGGCAGCGGGCCCGCCCAGGCGTCCGGTCGGCACCAGCCGCCCGCACACCACCAAGGCGAGCACCTGCGCGGGCCCCGTGACGAGTTCGCCCGACCCGTAAGACCAGTCGAGATCGTCGGCCCGGAGCTCAACCCCCGTGAGGTCGGTGCCGAAGAGGCCGGGGTCCGCCGCGCCGAGGACGATGGCCACGCGGGTGGCGGGCACGGTGCGCCCGAGCCCGGCGGCCTCGGTGACGTCGAGCCCGTGGACGACGACATGGGTGAGTGCGCCGAGTTGCCCGCCGCCCGGCGGCTCCCAGCCATGCAGCGTCTCGGAGCGTAGGTCGGCCAGCAGCGAGGTCGGCGGCGACGCGCCGTCGCGTGCGGCAACGGTGTTGGACAGTCGCGTGAAGTCTCCGTCGGCGGTTGCCATCTCTGCCATGAACGCCGCGGCGTCGTAGCGCGCCGGCATGGTCACGTGCGCAACGACCTCACGAATGCGCCAACCCTCGCATAGCGATGGTGCGTCCCAGACGCTGACCGGCGCGGTCTCCAACAGGTCGGCCAGCGAGAGGAATTCGGTGGCGATCTCCGTGCGCAGGTCGATGCGTGTCCCAGTCGTGGTCATGATGGTCCTCCTTGGGAGCTTCCACTGATCCTCTCGCCCTTGTCGTGTTGCAGCCGTCCGAGGTGGGCGGCGAAGCGGTCGAGCGAGCTCTTGAACCCGGCCTGGGCTTCCGTCGCCATGAAGGCATCGGGGACTCGGGTCTGGTGGATCCGGATCTCGGTGCGCTCCGGGTCGAGCTCGATGAACTCCGTGCGCACCCGCGCTCCGGTGTCGACCTCGGTCCATGCCAGGACCTCAGGCTCGTCCACGACGTCGTAGACGGCTCGCAGCGTGTGCTCGCCGGCGCCGTCGTCACGCACCATGACGATCTCGAACACGCCGCCCGGCCGGGCCTCGACGGTGATGCGCTCGAGCGGCGCATGCATGCCGGTGGGACCCCAGAAGTGCGTCAGGTGGTCGGGCTCGACCATGCAGCGGAACACGAGCGCCCGTGGCGCGTCGAAGATCCGGGTGAAGCGCAGTTCGTTGCCTTCGTTCGCCGATGCGGTCTCGTCAGTCACGAGAGGTCCTCCTTGGTCGTTTCTTGTGTGGTGCCGCCGCCATCGCGACGGGCGTGCTCGGTACCGGCGCCGCTTGGATGGTGGCCAACAGTGCGTCGAGCTTGTCGAAGCGCTCGCTCCAGACACGCCGTTGCGTGCCGATCCAGTCCAGGGCGTCGTCCAACGCGTCGACCTCCAGGTGGCAGGGGCGGAACTGCGCGTTCTTGCGGCGCGAAATGAGGCCGCTTCGCTCGAGCACCTTCAAGTGCTTGGAGATGCCGGGCAGGGACATGGCGAACGGCGCCGCCAGCTCGTTGACCGTGGCGTCGCCTTGGGCCAGCCTGCCCACGATCGCCCGCCGGGTCGGGTCCGCCAGCGCCGAGAACGCGGCATCGAGGCCTTCGGCCGTCATCGTCATGGTGCTTATTTAACCATCAGGTTAGTTAACTGTCAAGTGAACTATGACCCGGGGCCTTGTGCGCTGTCGGTTGCCCGACCGGCCGGGCGTTGGGGAGGATTGGCCCGTGCCGATCGCCCACCTTCCGCCCGACACCGCCGCCGACGCCGTCGTGGCCGCCCTGGGCTCGGACGGTGCGGTGGTCGTCGACCACGCGGCGCCCGTGGAGCTGCTCGACGCCGTCGAGGCCGAGCTCCGCCCCTTCCTCGACGCCACGCCGACGGGTCCCGACGACTTCAGTGGGAACCTGACCCGGCGCACCGGCGCCCTGATCGCCCGCTCGGCCTCGTCCCGGGAGCTCGTGATGCACCCGCTGGTTCTCGAGACCGCGCGGTCGTTTCTCGGTCACGCCACCAACATCCAGCTCCATCTGACCCAGGCCATCGCCATCGGTCCCGGCGAGTCCGCCCAGCCGATTCACCGAGATCAGTGGGCGTTCGACTTCTTTCCGTTCCCCCGGGGCTACGAGGTGCAATGCAACACGTTGTGGGCGCTGACCGACTTCACCGAGGAAAACGGCGCAACCCGGGTGGTCGTGGGGAGCAACCATGCCGAAGACAAGCTGCGCCTCGACAGCGGCGACACGGAGCCGGCCACGATGGCTCGCGGATCCGTCCTGCTCTACTCGGGCAGCGTGTACCACGGGGGTGGCGCCAATCGATCGGACGCCACCCGCATCGGCGTCAACATCACCTACAACGTCGCCTGGTTGCGCCAAGAGGAGAACCAGTACCTGTCCGTGCCACGCGACGTGGCGGCGACGCTGCCGATCGAGCTGCTGCGGCTGATGGGCTACGAGCGCGGCGCGTACGCGCTGGGGTACATCGACGACCTCCGGGACCCGATCGAAGCGGTGCGTCCCGGAGCCGGGTCCCTCGGGTTCGCCGTCGGTGAGACAGCCTCCGGCACCGCTGGTTGACGATCGACGTCCCACGTTGTCTGCTGACGAAGGTCGGTCGATGACCGCTGGCGCGCCGCTACCTTGGTGGCATGCCCGTGGAGATCGCCGCTGCGACCGCCGTCGAGCATGACGAGCTGTTCGACGCATTCAGTCGCATCGTCGCCGCCGGCGAGGGGTTCCCGCAGGCGGCACCGCTGACACGGGCAGAGTTCGACGACTATTGGATCGCGCATTCGTCGGCCGTCTGTGTGGCGCGTTTCGGCGGCTATTTCGTGGGTGCGTACTACATCAAGCCCAATTTCGTAGGCCGTGCCGCCCACATCGCCAACGCCGGCTACTTCGTCCTCTCGCCGTATCGCGGTACCGGAGTCGGTCGCGCCCTCGTCGAACATTCGTTACACGAGGCGCGTCGGCTGGGTTTCGACGCCATGCAGTTCAACCTGGTCTTCGAGTCGAACCAGGCCCGCTCGCTCTACGACCGCCTCGGGTTCAAGGAGGTGGGCCGGATCCCCGACGCCGTGGATGGCGAGGACGCGCTGATCTATTGGCGCAGCCTGCAGGACATCGAATCATGAGCGTGCTGCGCGACCCGAGCAACCCGCGCAGCACTGTTGACGTGTCGACGGACCGCCACGGTGACCATGTCGCGTTGGTCACCTTGCACCGGCCACCCAACAACTACTTCGACACCGCCGTCGTCGACGCCGTCGCCTCGGCCTACGAGGAACTCGGTGCGTCCTCATGGTGCCGCGCCATCGTCCTCGCTTCGGAGGGCCGACATTTCTGCGCCGGGCTCGACTTCGGCGAGAACGCCGGGCAGGACATCGCCGCGCTCTACCGTCACGCCCTGCGCCTGTTCGCGGCGCCGCTGCCGGTCGTGGCGGCGGTGCAGGGCGCAGCCATCGGCGGGGGCTGCGGCCTCGCGTTGTCCGCCGACTTCCGAGTGGCGACGCCGCAGAGCCGGTTCAGCGTCAACTTCGCCCGGCTGGGCTTTCACCACGGGTTCGCACTCAGTGTGACCCTGCCCGGCACGGTCGGCCGTCAGGTGGCCGCCGACCTCCTCTTGACGGGTCGGCGGATCGGCGGCGAAGAGGCCTTGGCCCTCGGGCTGTGCGACCGGCTGGCCGCCGACGGCGACGTCCTCGCCCAGGCGCTGGCCTACGCAGAGGAACTGGCGGCGTCGGGTCCGTTGGCCGTGCGCGCGATCCGGGCCACGCTGCGTGCCGGCCTCGTCGAGGAGGCGCGCCTTGCTTTGGAGCACGAGCGCGCCGAGCAGGAGCGGTTGCGCCATACCACCGATTTCGCCGAGGGCGTGCGGGCGAGGGCGGAACGGCGCGACCCGCGCTTCACGGGCTCGTGACCGCGTCTCGACCCGCACCGCGCCGGCACGAGCTCAACCAAGGTTTCGACTGGATCGACCATGCCGGACCCTTCCGCGTCGTCAACCACGAGCAGGCTCGCCGCTACGACGAGCTCGGGTTCTTCGTCCTCGAGGACGCAGTCGATCCGGAGACCTTGGCCGCGGTGACGGCGGCCATCGATCCCTTCGAGGCCGACCAGGAGGAGGCGTTGCGCGCCATGGAGGGAGGGCGCTTCTTCATCGCACGCGCCGACGAGATCACCTTCACCACCCATCTGGTGGTGCGCTCGCCCCTGCTGCGCAATTTCACGACGGCAAGCCTGTTCGCCGACCTCTGTGCCGACCTGGTCGGACCGGACGTTCGCCTCTACTGGGACCAGGCCGTGTACAAGAAGCCGGGGACCGAGTCGCCCTTCCCCTGGCACCAGGACAACGGCTACGCGTTCGTGGAGCCTCAGCAGTACCTCACCTGCTGGGTGGCGCTGACCGACGCCACCGAGGACAACGGCTGTCCTTGGGTCGTCCCGGGTTTGCACCGGCTCGGCACCCTGGCCCACGAGTACACCGACATCGGCTTCGTCTGCCTCCGCGACCCCGACGACGCCCGTCCGGTCCCGGTCTCGGCCGGCAGCATCGTCGTCTTCTCGTCGCTCACCCCGCACTCGACCGGGCCGAACCGGACGAACGGCGTCCGCAAGGCCTACATCGTGCAATTCGCCCCCGACGGCGCCGAGGTCGTCCGGCCCGCCCCGGACGGCACCCTGACCCGGACACGGGCCGACAACGAGGCTCGCCAGTACGAGGTCGTCCGCCGAGGTGCGCGCGTCGGCGTCTGAGCGCGGCGACGGCGTCGCGGGTCGACGCCGAAGAGGCGGCGAGGGCGCGCAGTAGGGTTGGCCATGGGCGAACCGGAGTAAAGGGGGGATGCCCGTGACACAGACCGTGCCGGTCACCGATTGGGCCACCGACTTCGACGTCATGGACCCGGCGTACCTAGCGGATCCGTTCCGGATCTGGGACGACCTGCGCCAGTCGTGTCCGATCCCGCACACGGACCGCCGCAAGAGCAGCTGGATGCCGTTGCGCTACGAGGACGTGACGGCGATCGCCCATGACATCGAGCACTTCAGCTCGCTCAAGGTGGGGGTCATCCCCGGTGACGAGGACGAGGATCCGGACGAGAATTTCGACGGCCCGAACCTCGAGTACGGGCTGCCGCCGATCTCGTCGGACCCGCCCTTGCACACCTGGACCCGCCGTCTGCTGCTGCCCTGGTTCTCCCACAAACGGGTTGACACCTACGTGCCGATGACCCGGGAGCTGTGCCGCGCCCTGCTCGACGGCTTCGCGGATGCGGGCCACGCCGACGCTGCGGCCGACTACGCCCAGCAGATCCCGGTCCGGGTCATCGCACGGATCCTGGGTGTGTCGCCGGACCTGGCCGACACGTTCACCGGCTGGGTACGCGACGTCCTCGAGTTCGCGGACGACGCCGAGCGCCGGCAGCACGGCGCGGAGGGACTGCTCAATTACTTCCTGGCCCAGCTCGAAGAGCGCCGCCGGCACCCCGGCGACGACCTCATGAGCGAGTTGCTGCACACCGAGGTGGAGGGCCAGCCCGTCGACGACGGCATCGTGCTGGGCATGGCGGCGCTGGTCCTCATCGCCGGGGTGGACACGACGTGGAGCGCCATCGGCTCGTCGCTGTGGCACCTGGCCGACCACCCCGAGGACCGGCGGCGACTGGTGGCGGAGCCCGAGCTGATGCCGACCGCGGTCGAGGAGCTGCTGCGGGCGTACGCGCCTGTCACCATGGCGCGCGAGGTCACGACGGACATCACGTACGGCGGGTGCCCCATGAAGGCAGGCGACAAGGTGCTCATGAACTTCCCCGCAGCCAATCGCGACCCCGAGGCGTTTGACAATCCGGACGAGGTCCAACTCGACCGGACCCACAACCGCCACGTGGCCTTCGGCTCGGGGATCCACCGCTGCGCCGGCTCCAACCTGGCGCGTATGGAATTGACGGTCGCCCTCGAGGAATGGCTGGCCCGCATCCCAGAGTTCTCGCTCGCCGAGGGCGAGGAGATCACCTGGGCCGGCGGACAAGTCCGCGGCCCGAGGATCCTTCCGGTGGTGTTCCCGTGAAGCTCCGCGTCGACCCCGACAAGTGCCAGGGCCACGCGCGCTGTTACGGCCTGGCGCCCGAGATCTTCGACGTCGACGACTACGGCCAGTCCACGGTCATCGTCGACGTCGTCCCGCCCGAACTCGAGGAGAAGGCGCGGCTCGCCGTGGCCAACTGCCCCGAGTTCGCCATCGAGATCATCGAATAGCGGGTCGCCGCCCGAACTCAGACCCCGGCCAGCGCCAGCTCGAGCTCCGGCTCGTCCGCCGCGACCTCCTCCGCCCCCTCCCGGTTGGGCCGGGTGCGACGGATCAGGGCGAAGGCGGCCACGGCGGCGCCGGCGAGGACGACGGCGCTGAAGGTGAAGGCGCTCGTGTACCCGTGGATGGCGCCTTCCGCCAGTGCGGTCGGCGAGGTCCCGTGCGTCACCAGGTACGACGCCGTGGCGGTGGTGGCGATGGTGTTGATGAGCGCGGCGCCCATGGTGCCACCGGTCTGCTGGGTGGCGTTGACGAGCGCGCTCGCCACGCCGGCGTCCTCTGGCTGCACACCGATCAGGGCCGTGCTGCTCATGGCCACGAAGGACACGCCCATGCCGAGGCTGACGATGATCTCGGCGGGCAGGACCGTGCTGACGTAGGCCGAGTGCAGGTCGAGCGTGCTGAACAAGAAGAGTCCTGCCGTGGCCATCAACAGCCCGCCGCCCATCACCACCCGTGGCCCGAAGCGGGGCAGCAGCCGGCTGGCCACGGTGGCCCCGGTGATGATCCCGAGCGAGAATGGAATGAACGCGAAGCCGCTCTTGAGCGCGGAGTAGTGCAGCGTGCCCTGGAAGTAGTAGGTCAGCGACAAGAAGGTCCCGAGCATCGCGGTGCCCACGAGCAGCGAGGCGAGGAAGGAGCCACCGCGGTTGCGGTCGAGGACCACGCGCAGGGGGAGCAGCGGGTGGCTGGCCCGCATCTCAATCAACACGAACGCCACGAGCAACACGGCGGCGGCGCCGAAGAGGGCGAGGGTCACCGACGAGGTCCAGCCGTCTGTGCCGGCCTTGGTGAAGCCGTAGACGAGCGCCAGGAGGCCGCCGGTGACGGTGGCCGCACCCGGCAGGTCGTAGCCGTGATTGGCCGGGCTGCGGCTCTCGGAGACGACCCGCGTTGCCGCGATCGCTGCGGTGATGGCGATGGGGACGTTGATGAGCAGCGTCCAGCGCCACGAGGCGAACTCGGTCAGGAACCCGCCGAGGATCAGCCCGATCGCGGCGCCCCCGCCCGCGATGGCGCCGTAGACGCCGAAGGCGCGGGCCCGCTCCTTGGGCTCGGTGAAGGCGACGGTCAGCAACGACAGCGCGGCGGGAGCCATGACCGCCGCAAACGCGCCCTGGAGCGCACGTGCACCGAAGAGCATGGCGGCGTTCTGGGCCAGGCCACCGAGCGCCGAGGCGCCCGCGAAGCCGACCAGGCTGACGACGAACATGCGCTTCCGGCCGAAGTAGTCGGCGATGCGTCCGCCCAACAGCAGCAGCCCGGCAAAGGCGAGCGTGTACGCGGTCAGCATCCACTGGCGGTTGGCCGTCGAGATGTGCAGAGCTCGTTGCGCCGAGGGCAGGGCGATGATGACCACGGATGCGTCGAGGACCACCATCAGCTGGGCGACGGCGATCACCGCCAGGGCCCGGAAGCGCTTGGGGTCGCCGCCCGAGAGGGAAATGCCCGGCCCGGTGGGCCGGTCGAGTGTCGAGGTTGCGGTCATCGCGTCTCCCGTTTCTTCGCTCGTCTGTCTGCTGGTTCGTCTCGTGCTGCCTGTTCGATTCCGCCGGTCCGGCCCCTTCGCCCACCCGTCCCTACGATTCGGGGTGGTATTCGGATCGAAGATCCCGTACAATCGGAATCGGAGTTCTGGTTCCACTTAGACTATACGGAACTCAGGTTCCGTTTGTCAACCGGGAGGACATGGTTTCCATGGGACCCAGCTCGAAGGGGGCGGAGCAGGCCGAAGGCGCCGTGGGCCGGCCCATGCGGGCCGACGCCCTGCGCAATCGGACCCGCATTCTCGAGGCGGCCGAGGTGGTCTTCGCCGCCGAGGGCATCGAGGTGCCCGTCGACCTCATCGCGGAGAAGGCCGGGGTCGGCGTCGGCACCCTCTACCGGCACTTCCCGACCAAGGAGAAGCTCTGCGAGGCGATCCTGCTCGAGCGCCTGTCCCGGTTGACCGACGACGCCCTGGCCCTGGCCGATGCCGACGACCCGGCCGCCGCCTTCTACGGGTTCCTCCAGCACGTCGTCGAAGAGGGCACGGCCAAGCGGGACCTCCTCATTGCCGTGATGGGGGCGGGCCTCGAGTTCGAACACACCGCGGCCGGCGTCAAAGATGCGCTGCGCGACGCCGTCGGCGTGCTGCTGGCACGGGCCCAGGCCGTCGGTGCCGTGCGGCAGGACGTGACGCCGGCGGCGGTCGTCTCTCTGGTCGGCGCGACGTGCCAGGCCGCTGCGCACGGCGGTGGCCCGCCGGCGTGCGACCTGTTGTCCATCGTCTGCGACGGGCTACGCCCCCAGGTCGAGTCGCCCTCCTGAGCGTTCCGCGTTCAACGCAACCGTTTCAGCGCGCCGGCGCCCGGCCCGCTCCGCGCGTCGTCTCGCCGTAGGCGTCGATCGGGCTGTGCAGCGCCAGCCCGCCGTCGCACTCGAGCACCTGCCCCGTGACCCACGCCATGGCATGGAGACCCAAGACGACGCCGGCGATGTCGGAGGCCTCGCCCAACCGTCCCAAGGCCGTGCGTCCCGCCACGTTGGCCAGCCAGGGGGAGCCCTCGACGCTGGCGCCGCGTCCACGCCCGAGCATCGCGGTGCGCGTCACGCCGGGCGCGACGGCGTTGACGCGGATGCCGGCTGTGCCCCATTCGAGGGCGGCGACGCGCACCAGCATGGACAGCGCCGCCTTGGACGCGCAGTAGAGGCCCATCGAACGGTCCGCGACTCGCCCGCTGATACTCGACGTGGCCACGAACGAAGCCGGGACCGCGTCCTCGCGCATCGCCCCCAGCCATGCCCGCATGCACAGCCAGGGGCCTCGCGCGTTGACGGCCATGACGCGGTCGAATTCGTCTGCGCCCGCATCCGCCAGCATCCCCGAGTGGCCGATGCCCGCGGTCACCGTGACCCACCGAGGGACGCCCCACCGCTGACGCGTCAGCGTTACCGCGGCGTCGATCGCCGCCGGGTCCGCCACGTCGCATGTGACGTCGCGCTCGCCGTCGACGTCCCACACGACGACGGCCGTTCCGGCTGACCGGTGCGCCGCTGCGACGGCTGACCCGATACCCGACCCGCCCCCGACGACCAGCGCCAGCGGTGCGGCCTCGTCGTCCATGTGCCCTCCGTTCGTCGTCGGTGCCGGGCCCCGATCCGGGCCCGACCGTACCCGCCGGGCGGTGGCAGACTCCTGGGCGCCACGGGGGACGCCGAGCGGACGCGTCGGCTCCGCACGAAGGAGTGTGTGCGCATGAAAGCAGCGGTGTACTACGAGACGGGCGACCCCGAGGTCTTCCGCTACGAAGACGTGCCGGATCCGGTGCCGGGGCCGGGGGAAGTGCTGATCGACGTCGAGGCGGTGAGCATCGAGGGCGGGGACACGCTCAACCGGCTCGGGGGCGACATGTCCCGGGTCCCGCACATCGTCGGCTATCAGTGCGCCGGCACCGTGGCGGCAGTCGGCCCCGAGGTGCGTGCGTTCGCCGCGGGGGACCGCGTGGTCACCGTCGGGCTGGACGGTTCGCACGCCGCCCTCCGCGCCGTGCCCGCCGGCTTCGCCTGGGCCGTCCCCGACGGGGTCTCCACCGACGAGGCGGCGTGCGTGCCGGTGCCCTTCGGCACCGCCGACGACTGTCTCTTCGAATTCGGGCGCCTGCAGGCGGGAGAGACGGCGCTGGTCCACGCTGGCGCGGGCGGCGTCGGGATCGCCGCCATCCAGATGGCCAAGCGCGCGGGCGCCCGCGTGTTCGCCACCGCGTCGAGCGACGATCGGCTCGAGCGCCTCAGGGATCTCGGCCTCGACGAGGGCATCAACTACGTGACGCACGACTTCGTCAGCGAGGCCCGGCGGCTGACGGACGGCCGTGGCGTCGACGTGATCGTCGATTCCGTCGGGGGCCGGACCCTGCAGGGCAGCATTCTCGCCTTGGCCTACCGCGGCCGCTGCGTCACCGTGGGCGACGCCGGCCGCGCCCCGGCGGAGCACCTGGACATCTCGACCATGCGCGCCAACAACCAGACGCTGTCGGGCTACTTCCTCGGCGCCGAGCTGCTGCTGGCCCCGCGCACCCACGCCATGATCGCTGGGCACCTCGAGGCCATTGCGCACGGCGAGTTGCGCGTCGTGATCGACCGCACGTTCCCGCTCTCCGACGCCGCGGGGGCACACGCCTACATCGAGAGCCGGCAGGCCTTCGGCCGGGTGCTCCTCGTCCCCTAGCGAGACGGGGCCGACGAGACGCCCTGCTCTGCCCGTGCGGTCGTCGGCGCATCGGGGCCGAGGCTGCCCCCGCCGGAGCGGGCGACGGCGGTCATGTCACGCCGAGGCGCGGGCACCACCCGCCGCCGCCAGCGACGCCAGGTCGGAGCCGGGGTCGGCCAGCGCGCCCAGGTCGACGGCGTGCCCCGCCGCCAGGAGCGCGTCGATCGTCTCGCCCTGGTCCCACACGTTGGCGTTCATGGCGGCCCGCACCACGCCCACCTCCGACACCCAGAAGGCGATGAATTCGCCGCCGGCGGGATCCCCCCGAAAGACGACGCGGTCGGAACCCGAGGCCCACCCGCGATACTCCATGCCCAGCTCGTACTGGTCCGAGAAGAAGTACGGCACCTTCGCGTAGGGCGTGGCCGTGCCGAGCATGTTCTTCGCCGCCGCCGGGCCCTGGTTCAGCGCGGCCGACCAGTGCTCCAGCCGGATATGGGTCTCGTAATGCGGGTGCCAGGCGTTAGCGACGTCGCCGGCGGCGTAGACGCCGGGCGCGCTGGTGGCCAAGAAGGCATCGGTGACCACGCCGTTGTCGAGCGCGAGCCCGGCCGACTCGGCGAGCCTGGTGCGAGGGACGACCCCGATGCCGACGACGACCGCACCGGCCGGCAGACTCGTCCCGTCGGACAGGCGCACCTCCTCGACGACGTCTCCACCGGCGAACGACTCGATCGCCGCGTCGAGGTGCAGGCGGACCCCTTTGGCCTCGTGGAGGTCGCGGTACACCGCGCCGACCTCGCGGCCCAGCACGCGCTCGAGCGGAACCGACAGCGCGTCGACCATGGCGACGTCCGCCCCGAGTTGGCGGGCCGACGCGGCCACCTCCGCACCGATCCATCCGGCACCGACGACGACCACCGGCACGCCGGAGGTCGCCGCGGCACGGATGGCGTCGGAGTCCGCGACCGTGCGCAGGTAGTGGACGCCGGAGAGATCCGCCCCGGGTGTCCGCAGGCGCCGGGGCTCCGCGCCGGTGGCCAACAGCAGACGGTCGTACGCGAGGCGGTCACCGGTGGAGAGGCGCACCTCGGACGCCGACACGTCGAGCTCTTCGACCGTGCACGACGTGCGCAGCTCGATGTCGTGGTCGGGGTAGAAGTTCGTCGCGTGGACCGCGGCATCGTCGAAGCCGGTGTCCCCGCGCAGGTAGTCCTTGGAGAGCGGTGGCCGTTCGTAGGGCCGGACGGACTCGTCGCCGCAGACCAGCACTCGGCCGCCGAAGCCCTCGGCGCGCAGGGTCTCGGCCGCCTTCGCGCCGGCCAGCCCACCTCCCACAATGACGAAAGTCCGGTTGTCGGCGTCGCTCACGGCTGTGCTCCGGCCAGGGAGAGGAACTCGGCCCGCGTGCGTGGGTCGTCACGGACGAGACCCTTGAGCGCAGACGTCACCGTGCGGGTCCCGCTCGAGCGCACCCCTCGCAGGGACATGCACAGGTGCTCGGCTTCGAGGACCACGCCGACGCCCTTCGGCTGCAGCGTGGTGGCGATGAAGTTGGCCACCTGTGCCGTCAGGCGCTCCTGGACCTGGAGGCGCCGTGAGAAGTGGTCGACCACCCGGGCCAGTTTCGACAACCCGAGCAACCGTGCATCGGGCAGATAGCCCACGTGGGCCACTCCGGTGAACGGCAACAGATGGTGCTCGCACAGCGACGTGAACGGGATGGCGCGGGCCACGA
>Ga0306922_10005276_pt1 | contig 12332 bp, 10 predicted proteins | sample sta12Cox44000082_FD_203758 | JGI IMG/M metagenome (GOLD analysis project Ga0306922, IMG submission 203758) | Lab enrichment of tropical soil microbial communities from Luquillo Experimental Forest, Puerto Rico - statoxic.12C.oxic.44.000.082 (v2)... | ecosystem: Environmental > Terrestrial >... | reverse complement strand
ACGTCGGCCGACAACCCGAAGTCCGCGAGCACCATCCTGATCGTGGCTCGCGATGAGCTGCCGGATCCCAACTTCAAGGATTCGGTCGTGCTGGTGATGAACAATCTCGGCGTCGCACCCGCCGGCGTGATCATCAACCGGCCGACGCGGATTCCGGTCTCGAAGGCGTTCCCGGAATTCGAGCGCCTGGCGAAGCTCGAGGACAAGCTGTACTTCGGCGGTCCGGTCCAGATCGAGACCGTGTCGTTCCTGTTTCGCGCGGACAAGAAGCCGGAGAATGCGGCGCAAGTGCTCGATGGCGTCTACTTGAGCAGCGACGAGGCGCTGCTCAAGAAGCTCCTCGCCCGCGACAAACCGATGGAAGGCCTGCGGATCTTCATCGGCTATTCGGGCTGGGCGCCCGGCCAGCTCGAGTCCGAGATCGAACGCGGCGATTGGAAGCTGACGCCGGCCAACGCAGACACGATCTTCGGCCGGAAGTCCGAGCATCCGTGGCCGGAGCGAGAAGGCTCGGGCGGCGGTCGCCGGGTGTGAGAGTCCCGCTCGGGCAAGCCGGCGCTCTGCTTGAAGCCCATCCGATTTTTTGCCGTGGGGTCCGCGCGCGTTCTGTCGATGGCGCGTCGTCAGCATCCGGCATCACAATGAGTCGTTGCGATCGACATCATCCGGGAGACGCGCATGCCGAAATTCTGGCTCTTGAGCGACCGAAACGGCGGCGGAACCGGCACCGGGATCAATCCGGGCGGGGTGACCTACTGGATCAGCGACGCGGGGCCGCTTAGCGACATCGGCAACTGGAAAAAGGTTGGCCAGCAATCCTTTCAGAAGCTCCTGAAGGACGCGGCCGATCAGTTTCCCGATCTCAGCGTGGCGCAGAACGAGCAGCAGAAGCACGTGTGCCTGCTGATCCACGGCTTCAACACGTCGTTCGCGGGCGCGGCGTCGTTCTACGAGGACCTGTGCGGAAAGCTGTTCGACGGCGACGACGGTCTCGGCATTTGCGTGCTTTACGACTGGCCTTCGCTCGGCAACGTCCTGGGCTACGAGCCGGATCGCGCCACGGCGAGGCAATGCGCCGAGGACTTGACCGAGATCCTTTCGGATCTTTACGACTGGCTCATCAAGAAGCAGCAGGACGCGATCAAGGATCCCGCCAACGCGTGCAAGGCCAAGCTGTCGGTGATCGCCCACAGCATGGGCAACTACCTGCTGCAGAAGGGGATGGCGAACGCGTGGACGCGCAAGAACGAGCCGCTGCAGGTCAGTCTCATCAATCAACTGGTGATGGTCGCGGCCGACGTCGACAACGACCTGTTCGATGCGGGCGCACCGGACAGCAGTGACGGCACCGCCGTCTTCAATTTGACATATCGGATCACGTCCCTGTTCAGCGGACGGGACGCTGTGCTCGGCGCATCAGCCGGGCTCAAGCACTTCGGAACGCGTCGACTGGGACGGAGCGGCCTTGCGCATCGGCCACCGCTGGTGATCGCGCCCCCGCAGACGGACAACGTCTGGGACATCGACTGCTCCAGCTTCTTTCCGCCGGACGTGGACGGGGAGAGCATTCACGGCGCGTATTTCAAGACACCGGGGACGCTCGACCTCATGCGGCACGTTCTGCGCGGCATCGATCGCGGCGTGCTCGATCAACTCGGCCTGTTGCAGGGCGACGCCTGGCCGCCAAAGTGATGAGGCGCTGACTCAGCGATTCCACGCGCGATCGGCCCGCGCATTCGCGCCGCATCCGCGTAAGTCATTTCTGGACGGGAACTGCGCGGAGCTTCGCAGTCTTCAAGCGATTGCGCGGCCACGACGATCATCAGCAGGAGCGAGATCGCGATCAGCATCGTCGCCGCGGCGGCGATCGTCAGGCTGATGTTGTCGTTGATGCCGGCGAACATCTGCCGCGGGAGCGTGCGCTGGCCTGGTCCGGCCATCAGGAGCGCGACCACCACTTCGTCGAACGAGGCGGCGAACGCGAAGACGGCGCCCGACGCGACGCCGGGCAGGATCAGCGGGAGCGTCACGCGGCGGAACGTCGTGATCTGCGCCGCACCCAGGCTCTCCGCGGCGCGGATCAACGTGCGATCGAAGCTCGACAGCGTCGCGAGCACCGTGATGACCACGAACGGCACGCCGAGTGTGGTGTGCGCCAGGATCAGGCCGGCATAGCCGTCGGTCAGTCCCAGAGGCGCGAACGCGAAGTACGCGCCGACCGCGATGATGATCACCGGCACGACCATCGGCGAGATCAGGATCGCCAGCACGAGCGCCTGCATGGGAAAGCGCGCGCGCCAGATGCCGAGCGCGGCGAGTGTTCCCAGCACGGTTGCAAGCGCGGTGGCTGACGTGCCGACGATCAGGCTGTTCTTGAGCGACGGCAGCCAGAACGACGACGAGAAGAAGTCCTCGTACCAGCGCAGGCTGAAGCCGGGCAGCGGGTAGTAGAAGAACGATCCCGACGAGAACGACAGCGGTACGATGATGAGGATCGGCGCGACGAGGAAGATCAGCACCGCGCCCGTCAGGACCGCGAGCCCCACACGCGTGACACGTTCGCCGACCGTTTCGGTGCCGGTTCTCATGGGATCAGCCGAGTCGCATCCGCTCGACGCCGACCAGCCGGTTATAGACGGCGTACAGTGCTAGCGTTGCGGTCAAGAGCATGATCGAAAGCGCGGCGGCCATCCCCCAGTTCACCGTGCGGCTCGCGTAGAACGCGATGAAGTAGCTGATCATCTGATCGTCGGCGCCGCCGACGAGCGCCGGGGTGATGTAGTAACCGAGCGCCTGGATGAACACCATCAGGCAGCCAGCGCCGATTCCCGGCAGCGTCTGCGGCACGTACACGCGCCAGAATGCAGTGAATGGACGTGCGCCGAGCGATGACGCCGCGCGCACGTAGGACGGTGGAATGCTGCGCATCACGCTATAAAGCGGCAGTACCATGAACGGCAACAGCACGTGGACCATTGCGACGTAGACCGCGAAGCGATTGAAGATCATCTTGAGTGGCTGGTCGATCAATCCCAGCGACAGGAACAGGCTGTTGAGCACGCCTTCCTTCTGCAGCAGGACTACCCATGCGGTCGTGCGCACGAGGAGGGAAGTCCAGAATGGCAGCAGGACGAGGAACAGCAACAGGCCCGCACGCCCCGGTGGCTGCGAGGCGATCACATAGGCGACCGGATAGCCGAGCACGAGGCAGATCAGCGTCACCATCCCCGCGATCCATAGCGTGCGACCCAGCACGTCGCGGAACACGCGCTCGTTTGGCGATGCACCGACGATCGCCCCGTCGGCATCGCGCCTGAGGTCGAGCGCGCCGAGCAGATAGAAATCGGTGACCGGACCACCGGCGCGGCGCAGCGCGGTCCACGTTTCGCGTTCGCCCCACTTGGGATCGATGGCGATCAGCGTTTCCTTGGCCGATCCCGTGAGCTTGTCCGGCAATTGCCGGCCCGTTGCGAAGAGCAGCGTGCGAAATCCCGGCACGTCATAGTTGAGTCGGGTTGCCGCGCTCGCCAACGTGCCGGCTTCGCGCGCGGAGCGGATATCCGCAATCAGCGCGGTATACGCGCCGTCGGGCGGCAGGTCGCGGCCGTCCCAGCCCTTGAGCTCGGCGGTGACGTTCGGCAAGAAGTGCGCGATATCGGGGTCGACGATGCCCCGCGCGAGCATCGCACCGATCGGCACGACGAAACATAGCGCGAGAAAAAGAAAGAGCGGCAGCACGAGCGCTGCCGCCCGCCATTGCTCGCGTCGACGGCTGCGGCGAAGCGCCCGCCGCAGGCCGACGTCGTCATCGGCGCCTGCAAGCGCAGCATGCAGTGCCGCCGCCGCGCCGCGCTGCATCGGGCCCTCGCGTGCCGCTAGTGCGCGCCGAGGATCACGACCGAATCGTTACTTCGCAACCCAGGCGTTGAAGCGCTGATTCAGCTTGTCCAGGTTCTCCAGCCAGAACTTGTCGTTGATGTACAGCGCCGTCGAGATATTCTCCGGCGCGGTTGCCAGGTTCGGCAGCACGTTCTTGTCGATCAGCGGCGTCGAAGCCTTCGTCGTGGGGCCGTAGGGGATCTTCGGGGGCAGGTTCTTCTGGTTCTGCGGGTCGTTGACGAACACCAGGAACGATTCCGCCTGCGCCTTGTTCGGCGAGCCCTTCATGATTACCCACGAGTCGATCGTGTAGAGGTTGTTCGCCCACACGATCTTGAAGTTCTTCTTGTCCTTGTCGTTCGCGGCGGCGATGCGGCCGTTATACGCGTCGGTCATCGCGACTTCGCCGGACGCCAGCAGCTGCGGCGGCTGTGAGCCTTTTTCCCACCACACGAGATTGGCTTTAAGCTGATCGAGCTTCTTGAACGCGCGATCGACGCCCTCGGGCGTGCCGAGCACCTTGTAGACGTCCTTAGGTGCAACGCCGTCGGCCAGCAGCGCGATCTCGAGCGTCGTCTTCGGGCCCTTGCGGAGCGCGCGCTTGCCCGGGTACTTCTGCACGTTCCAGAAATCGGCCCAGTTCTTCGGTGGATCGGATTTGATCTTGTCGCCATCGTAGGCCAGGATGAAGCTGTAGACGATTGCGCCCACGCCGCAGTCGTTGACGGCGTCGGGCAGGTACTTGTCCTTGCCGCCGAGCTTTTGCCAGTCGAGCTTCTCGTACAGTCCTTCTTCGCAGCCGAGCAGAAGCTCCTCGGATTCGACCTGCACGACGTCCCAATTGTTGTTGCCACCCTGGATCTTGGCACGGAGCGTGCCGACGCCGCCATCCCAGTTTTCCTCGTTCATGGTGATCTTGGTCTTCTCCATGAACGGCTTGAAATAGACATCCCGCTGCGCGTCCTGATAGGCGCCGCCCCAGGATACGACGACCAGGTCGCGCGCCAGCGCAGCTGCGGACAGTCCAAACATTGCCGCGGCGACGGCCGCGATCCATAGTTTTCTGTTTTGCATGTTGACCTCCTGAAAGAGACGTGACGGGCGGGTGTGTGTGTTTTGGAATCGAGTTCAGATAACCAACCATCCCTCATTCCGAACGAAGTGAAGAAACTGCGGTTGCCAGATCGCGGAGCAATGAAGCGTGTAATGTCGTTGCCGAGGCTCCGCAGCATGACTTTGCCTTGCTGAGCGAAATCAACGGCCGAATCACGCTGCGTCCCTCCCCGGACCGCTAGGGTTCCACCGCGAAAGCGCGGCAGTGCTCCGGCGCCCAGAAGACGTCGACTGCGGTACCGATCTGCGGTAGCACGTGCGCTTCGGAGATCGGACGTTTCACCATGAACTCCTCGTTGCCGGTCAGCGCGACGCGCGCGCGGACGTGGTCGCCGAGGTAGATCACTTCCTGCAACGAGCCGCCGAGCCGGCACCCCGGATGTCCATCGAGTGTATTCCCGGCGGCGCGGATTTGCACTCGTTCCGGTCGCAGCGAGACGGTAACGGCAACGCCCGCCGGCACCGGCTCGACCAGCGTGCCTTCGATGCAGGTCTCGCCACCATTGATCCGGATCGTGCAATGGCCGTTCGCCAGCGATTCGAGCTTGCCGTCGAGGCGGTTGTTCTCGCCGATGAACCGCGCGACGAAGGCATTCTTCGGATATTCGTACATCTGTTCGGGCGTATCGAGCTGCTGGATCTTGCCGCGATGGAACACCGCGATCCGATCCGACATGGTGAGTGCCTCGGCCTGGTCGTGGGTGACGTAGACCATCGTCACGCCCAGACGCTGATGCAGCCGGCGGATCTCGAGCTGCATCTGCTCGCGCAGCTGCTTGTCCAGCGCCCCGAGCGGCTCGTCCATCAGGATCAGCTTCGGCTCGAACACGAGCGCACGAGCCACCGCGACGCGCTGCTGCTGGCCGCCGGAGAGCTGCGCGGGTTTGCGCCGGCCAAAGCCCGCGAGCTGGACCATGCCGAGCGCGCGCTCGACACGGCTCGCGATGTCGGTCGCTGCTACGCCGCGCACCGACAGCGGGAACGCGATGTTCTCGGCCACCGTCATGTGCGGGAAGAGGGCGTAGTTCTGGAACACCATCCCGATATTGCGCTGATACGGCGGCACCCGTGACAACGGCTTGCCCTCGAGCAGGATCTCGCCCGAGGTCGGCGTCTCGAAGCCGGCGAGCAGCATCAGCGTCGTCGTCTTGCCGGATCCCGAGGGGCCGAGCAGTGTCAGGAACTCGCCGCGCTCGACGTCGAGATGCAGATCGTCGACGACGCGCGTCACACCGTCGTAGGTCTTGCCGATGCCGACGAAGCGGACGATGGGATCGGAAGTCACGGGCTTAAGTGTCCGACAAAAGGAGGGCTCGAGTTCGAGGATTCAGACCAGACCTTTCTCTTTCACCATCGCCCACGTGTCGTCGAGCGCTTGCTTGAAGCAGCCCATGAGCTCGTCGATCTCAGTTTCGGTGATGATCAGCGGCGGACAGAATGCGATGTTGTCGCCGGGCATGTTACGCAGGATCGCGCCGTGCTGCTGCGCGCGTCGCACGAGGTACGCGGCGACACCGGCCTTCGGGTCGAAGCTTTGCTTCGTCGCCCTGTCGCGCACGACTTCCACCGCGCCGATCAGACCGACGCCGCGCGCATCGCCGATCAGAGGATGGTCGGCGTAGCCCTTGATGGCGTCCAGCAATCGAGGACCGACTCGTCGCACCTGCGAGACGATGTCGCGTTCCTCGTAGATCTTGAGGGCCTCGAGCGCGACCGCCGCCGGCACCGGATGTGCCGAATACGTGTAGCCGTGCCCGAAGATGCCCAGCTTGTCGCTTTGGGCGAGAAGAATATCGTACAGCGCGTTGGTGAGCAGATTCGCCGAGATCGGCTGGTAACCGGCGGACAACGCTTTCGCCAGGGTGATGATGTCAGGCCGCAGATTGTAGGTCTGCGATCCGAACATGTTGCCCGTGCGGCCGAAACCGCAGATCACCTCGTCGGCGACAAACAGGATGTCGTACTTTCTGAGGATCGGCTGAACGCGATCGAAATACGTCGCAGGCGGCACGATGACGCCGCCCGCGCCCATCACCGGTTCGGCGAAAAAAGCGGCGATCGTGTCCGGCCCTTCGCGCAGGATCAATTGCTCGAGCTCCGTCGCAAGCCGAGCGGCGAAGGCTTCTTCGCTTTCACCCGGCCTGCCGCCGCGATAGTAGTGCGGCGTTTCGGTGTGCAGGATGCGCGCGATCGGCAGGTCGAAATCGTCCTGCGCGAACGCGAGGCCGGTCAAGCTCGCCGCGGCGATCGTTACGCCGTGATAGGCGCGCTTGCGCGAGATGATCTTCTTCTTCTCCGGCCGGCCAAGCGCGTTGTTGATGTACCAAGCCAGCTTGATTGCGGCGTCGTTCGCCTCCGAGCCCGAGTTCGCGAACAGCACCTTCCCCATGCCTGCGGGCGCGATCGCGATCAGGCGCTCGGCGAGCTCGGTGCTGATCGCGGGGACCTTGCCCGCGAAGCTGTGATAGAACGGCAACTCGAGCATTTGCCGGTACGCCGCCTCGGCCAGCCGCCGCTCGGAAAAGCCGAGCGACGCGCACCAGAGTCCGGACATTCCCTCGAGGTAGCGATTGCCTTCGTCGTCGTACACGTAAACGCCGTCGCCCCGCGTGATGACGAGCGGCCCGTCTTTCAGCACGGCGCGGAGGTTGGTCGACGGATGCAGGTGGAACGACTGATCGCGGCGCGCGGCGACGGTGGTGAGCGACATCGGGGATTCCTTGGGGTTCGGGACGGCAGACGCCTCGCCGCAATGGGAAATTGTTTCCGAGGCGGGCGTGCGCGTCAATCGCACCCATACGCCATGAGCGACGCAGTCTTGCGAGGGTCGTATCGCCGGTGACCGCCGCCGCGCCCGCTCGCAACGAGGCGATCAACCGATGGCGGCGCGCGTATCACTTGCCGTTACTGCAGGACTGCTATTGCGTGTGCTTTCCCGACCACGTCCCAGCGTTCGACGGCGATTCCCGATAGCCCCAGGTGCCCGAGAATCCTTCGCCCGCGGCATGCAGTGTCGCGCGCCCATAGTTGCCGCTCCACGTCCAGCGGAGGTTCAACGTGCCGCCCTCGACCACGCCCTCGATGCTGCCGATCCCCAAGCCGAAGCTGTAGCGTCCGGTCACCTTGTCGCCACGGCGCTCGAAGATGGTTTCGACGGGGAACGACTGCGGTTCACCGACTTGCGAGAATTTGCCGAAATAAGCCCCATCGAATGCTTGGCGCGCGCTTCCCTGGGGTCGCGACTGCGCCGCAACCATCCGCGGCAATTCACCGGGGCGCCGCGGCGCCAGCATGGATTCGTCGCTCGCCTTGGCGGTGGCGATGATTCCGGCCTGGACTTCAGGATCGTCCAGCATCGTGGCGAGCTGATCCATCGCCATCGCGAGCCCCCGATCGTTCATCTCCCGCGCCAGCGTATGAAGGCGGTGACCGGTCAGCGGATGCGTCCCCGACTGCTTGAGATGTTCCCGCCATTGTGCCTCGGTGTAACCGACAGGGAACGCCGACCAGTGAGCGTCGGCCATGAAAAAGACGAGGGCGCCATTCGGGGGCAGAGGCGTTCGGTGCATCACGGTCGCCGCGAAACGATCCGCCTCTTCTTCGTTGGCGCGAGACTGCGCCGTCGTGTTCCAACTATGCCGGTAGTAGATGTGACCGAGCTCGTGCAGGATCAGGAACGTACGGGCTGTGACGAAATGCCCAAGCGCCAACTCGTCGACCCGGTGATCCTGCAACGCATTGGCAGGAATACCGAGGGCGCTGAGCGGTGCAGGGTACCGCCCGGGCGGGAAGTCCTTGTAGGCGAGCATCGCCGTGTACTCGGAGATCGTCTCCACGTTGTAGCCGTTGATCTGCAGCCACGCATAGGCGGTGCATAGATCGTCCAGGAACTTGAGCGAAAGCACTGGCAAGACCACGCGGCCATCGCCAGGCGTGTAAAAGCTCAGAGGATCGCCCTTGTTCGTCTCGCTGAAAAAGGGAAAGTCCAGGCGCACGCCGGCGAGACGTTGCCGTTCCTCGGCGGTAAGGACCGGCCAGATCACGGTGTCCAGGATCTTCTGCGTGGATTTCTCGTAGCGTCCTTTCCAGTATTGCAGCGTTGCCGTGTCGTAAAGCCCGCTCAAATCGTTGGCGCACACGCTCCCGATCGACAAGACGAGCGCGGCGGCCAACGCGGAGGCGATGCGGGTCATGGTTTGGCACTTTCTCCCGCATAACGGTAGTACTTCACGGCCTGCGCGATCGTTGCGGGCACGGGCTCGGGCTCATCCCGCGCAAGCCAGGCTTCGAAGTCGGCCATCGGCCCCCACTCGCCGCTGTCCCAGACATCGCGCATCAAGGCGAACTTGATGTTGCGGGCGCTCCGCATGATTTCCTCGCGCTCGTATTTCGGGAGACCGGGTTTCAGATTGGAGGGCAGTGTGTTCAGCACGGCGATTTCGCGGCGCAGAAGCGACCGCGCTTCGCTTCGGTCGCTGCTTTGTGGGACGCCTGAGCCCGCTCCCGAGATCGTCGTGCTGTGTTCCCTCAGTGTGATCAGCTCCGGCGCCGCCTTCGCCGCGCCGCTTTCGATCGCGCGCTGCACGTCGCCGTACTCCATGCCCTTGAAGAACGACGAGCCGACGACGGCGGCACCGAACAATGCAAAAAAGATCCCCGGTCCCACCCGGGTCAGCACGACGGTGATGTCCCACGGCAGGATGACTTTGCCGCTGCTGTCGTGTCGCTGCGGAACTTCGAGAAACAGCCGATACCCGAGATAGATCGAGAGCCCGCCGACGATGACGGCGCAGATCCTCTCGGCGAAGCGCAGGCTGACGAAGGTCGTCACGGTATCCATGACACCCTCCCTTCTCGTGCGGCCGCGGGGGCGTGGAGGAATCGAGTGACGCTACGCCGTTGCTTTCGGGGGGTCAAGAAGAGTTGCGAGTGTTCTCATGCGGCGTCGCGAAACGGACTGTGTCCGAACGAACGATCTGTCGCGGACTTCGAACCAGAGTTCAGGTCTGATTGACGCCTTCCGGTCCGCGGCGCACAGTAGTCGGCTCCGGGGGGTTCCCTCTCAACACGGCACGGGAGCGGATCATGAAGCGTTCTCTGGCTCATCTTTCGATCGTTGTCGCGCTGGTTCTGCCCGCGTTCGCACATGCGCACGAAGCCGATGCGCAGGGCGGCGTGCTCGGGACGGTATCGTTTTCGACGAGCTGCGATCCGAAGCTGCAGAAGGATTTCGATCGCGCAACGGCGATGCTGCATTCCTTCTGGTACAAGGCTGCGGAGGACGCGTTTCGCGACATCCTGAAGAAGGATCCGCAGTGCGCGGTGGCGACGTGGGGTATCGCGTCGACCTTCATGTCCAATCCGCTCGCGGGGCAGGGCGCCACGCCGAAGGGCGCCGAGGCGGCGCAGGCGGCAATCGACGAGGGCCGTCGCATCGGCGCGAAGACGCAGCGCGAGCGCGATTACATCGAGGCCGTCGCGGCTTACTACCAGGACTTCTCGTCGCGTCCGGAGAAGGATCGACAGGCCACGCGCGCCAAGGCGTACGAGGCGCTGGCGCAAAGATATCCGGATGACGACGAAGCGCAGATTTTCGCCGCGCTCTACCTCGCCGCGACGCAACAGCAATCGGATCAGACGTATTCGGCGTACCTCAAGGCGGCGGCCGTTCTCGAGGACCAATTCCGAAGGCATCCCGACCATCCCGGCGTCGCGCATTATCTGATTCACTGTTACGACGCGCCGCCGATCGCCGACAAGGGCGTCAAGGCTGCGCGCTTGTATGCGGGGATTGCACCGGCGGCCCCGCACGCGCTGCATATGCCATCCCATATCTTCACTCGCGTCGGGTATTGGCAGGAATCCGCCTCGACGAATGCTCGCTCGATGGAAGTAGCCAAGGCCGCGGGCGATATCGACGAGGCTTATCACGCCGCCGACTACATGGTGTACGCGAATCTGCAGCTCGCACGCGACGCCGAAGTCCAGCGGTCGATGGACGCCGCGCTGAAGGTGCCGGGGGCGAGCTCGCGCTTCGTGGCGCCGTATGCGATCGCAGCGATGCCGGCACGCTATGTCTTCGAACGGGGCGCCTGGGCCGAAGCCTCGAAACTGCAGCCGCCCGGCAGCAACTATCCGTTCGTCGAGTCCATCACGTACTTCGCGCGCAGTGTAGGGGAGGCGCGGAGCGGCGATCTCGTGGCGGCGCGCAAGGACGCCGATCAGCTCGAAGTGCAACACAAGGCGTTGCTCGCCGCGAAGAACACCTATTGGGCCACCGAAGTCGAGGTCCAGCGCCTCGCCGCGGCCGGATGGATCGCGTTCGGCGACGGCAAGACCGACGAGGCACTCAAGCTGATGCGTGCCGCGGCGGATCTCGAGGACAAGAACGAGAAGCACATCGTCACCCCCGGGCGCGTCGTCCCGGCCCGCGAGCTCTTGGGCGAGATGCTGCTCGAGGCGAAACAACCGGAAGCGGCGCTCGGGGAATTCGAAGCGTCGCAGCAACGCGAGCCCAATCGCTTTCGCAATTACGCGGATTCTGCGCGCGCCGCGGAGATGACCGGCGATCGGGCGAAGGCCGCGAGCTATTACGAGAAGCTTCTGGCGCTCGCCAAGGACGCTGACACGACGCGTCCGGAGCTCGCCAGTGCGAAGAAATTCGTCGCATCGCGATGAGGTTCTCCGGCACGAATCGCGATGCGGATCGAAAGCGACGTCACATCGCGATCACGTGCCGGGGCGGTGTCGCAGCGCGATGAGGGTTCGGGCGTTGCCCGTGTCCTCGCCGAGCGCTCTGGTGCTCGGCGCGTGACGAAGGCGTCGCGCGAGCTCGTTGCGGCATCGGTGTTGACGCTGGCGCTCGCGACCTTCGCTCCGCTCACGGTCGCCGATCCGACCGACATCGATCCCGATCTCGCGGCGCGCGATGCGGACTACGCGGCCGGCAGGAAGGCGGCCGAGCAAAAGGACTGGCCGCAGGCCGTTCAGCGTTTCGAGCTCGCGCTCAAGCGCAATCCCGACCACGCGGATCTCGAGACGGACCTCGGATTCGCCTATCGCAACCTGAGGCAGTACGATCTCGCATTCCGGCATTACCGGCGGGCGATCGAGCTCGACCCGCGCAACCGCAGCGCGCACGAATACATCGGCGAGGCCTACCTGATGACGGGCGACCTCGGCAGCGCGGAGCAGCACCTGAAGGCGCTGCAGGAGATCTGTCTCCTGCCGTGCGAGGAGCTGAACGACCTTCAGCGCGCGATCGCCGAGTACCGAAAGACCAAGTCGTTGATGTAGGGTGAATCGCTTCGTTGCCAATAGTCACCGAGAAACGAGGAGTC
>Ga0306922_10005274_pt1 | contig 12333 bp, 12 predicted proteins | sample sta12Cox44000082_FD_203758 | JGI IMG/M metagenome (GOLD analysis project Ga0306922, IMG submission 203758) | Lab enrichment of tropical soil microbial communities from Luquillo Experimental Forest, Puerto Rico - statoxic.12C.oxic.44.000.082 (v2)... | ecosystem: Environmental > Terrestrial >... | reverse complement strand
GCATCCCGCCGAGGCCCTGCATGGAGATTTGGGGATGCTGGCGAGGGGGGACGCGCTGCTGGCGATCAGTTATGGAGGGGAGACGCCGGAGATTTTGAATTTGCTGGAGACGCTGAAGCGGCTCCAAATGCCTATCGTGACCATGACCGGCAATGAGAGGTCCACGCTGGCGGAGGCCAGCGAAGTCGTGCTGGACGTGAGCGTGCAGGAGGAAGCATGCACGTTGAACCTGGCGCCCACGGCGAGCACCACAGTCGCGATGGCGTTGGGGGATGCGCTGGCGATTGCGTTGCTCGAACGGCGCGGCTTTCAGCCGGATGATTTTGCGGCGCTGCATCCCGCCGGGCGGCTCGGGAAGAGACTGCTGCGGGTGGAGCACCTAATGCACAAAGGCGAGACCATGCCGCGGGTTTCGCCCGAGACGCCGATGCCGGCGACGTTTTATGAAATGTCGGCGAAGAAGCTGGGGATGACGACGGTAACGACGGAGGATGGGAAACTCGCCGGGATTATTACGGACGGCGACCTGCGGCGATTGATGGAGAAGCACGGCGGAGCGACGCTGTCGATGACCGCCGGAGATTGCATGATTCGAACGCCGCAGACGATTGGGCCAGGTTTGCTGGCCAGTGAAGCGCTGAATTTGATGGAGAAGAGGAAGATTACGTCAGTGGTGGTGGTGGATGGAGAAGGAAGGGTGCTTGGGGTGGTGCACCTGCACGATTTGTGGACCCTCGAGCTGATCTAGCAGAGACCGTCCGGACTCCGGGGCCAGTGCTTTCGGAGAAGCAGAGCGCGTTGGTGTGCAGGCGAGGAATCCCTCTCCCGCACGAGAAGAAGGATTCCTCACTTGGCAGGCTCCGTTCGCAAATGACGGTTTAGGGAATTAGCGAGTTGGGGCCAGTTTAGCGGCTTCCCTGGCTTTCTTGAGGAAGGCCTCGCCTTCGGGCGTGAAGTGCGAAGCGGCCTTCACGTCCTTCGGCCAGTTCGCGCGGTCGGCCATCATCGCGGCCAGGCCTTGCAGAATGTCGGGATCTCCGCCGGTGAATTCTTCGATCAACCGTTCGGCGCGAGCCAGAAGCGCTTGCGCTTTTGGCCCTGCGGGATCTTCGTCCAGAGAAGCTTGCACCTCGGCATGAAATTCCGCCCACGCGCTATTGGCCTTCTCGAGTTCTTCCGGGGTGAGTTGACTGCGACGAGCGGCGACCTTGGCACGAGCTTCGGCGCTGAAGTACTTGGCTTTCCATTCGGTGTTCTTCTGCATTTCGAACTCCTGAACGATGAATTGAAACAGCTTCCAGTCCGGCTCTTTCCGCGACAAGAGGGACCGCTGGGCATTGCTGATGGCGCGAATGGCCTTATCGAGCTGGAGACGTTTCGTCAGCAGGACGTCGCGCTGTTTTTGCAATACGTCAGCGAGCTTCGCGTCGGGTTCGAGAAGCCGGAGGATCTGCTTCAGAGGGATGCCGAGAAATTTGAGAACCACGATCTGTTCGAGGCGCGCGAAATCGCGCGCACTGTAGAGCCGGTAACCGGCCCGGGAGCGCTGCTTGGGACGAAGCAGGCCCAGGCGGTCGTAGTGATGAAGAGCGCGAACGGTAACATGCGCAAGTGCGGCGAATTCGCTGGCGTGGTAAACAGATTTGGTTTCGCGGTTCACGGCGACCTCCGCAGGAAGGTTCGAGCCTGACGCAACGTCAGGGTCAAGGAGTTATTTTGCGGCGCACGGGATGCGGACCGCAAACCTTGGGAAGCTGGCGGGGGATTCCTGCTAAACTCGTTGTTTTCATTCCGGAAGGGCGGAGGGTCGTGTGACGCGAGCGAGCAAAATCCCGGCACCGGTGAAGAAGCGGGCGGCGAAGATACAGATTCTGCTGATGGACGTGGACGGGACGATGACGGACGGAGGGGTGGCCTTGTTGAGCCAGGCGGATGGAACGGCACTCGAGATCAAGACCTTTGATGCGCATGACGGGCAGGGATTGTCGCTGGCGCACACCGCGGGCCTTCGAACGGGTTGCATTACCGGACGCGAAAGTCCGGCGTTGTTGCGGCGCGCCAACGAAATGAAAATGGAATTTATCTATATGAAGCAGCCGGTAAAGATCCCGGCGTACGAGGAGATTTTGCGGAAGACGGGTGTGGCGGAGCATGCGGTGGCGTACGTGGGAGACGATTTGCCGGATTTGCCGATTATGAGGCGCGTGGGATTGGCGGTAGCGGTGGGAGATGCGACACCGGAAGTGAGGAAGGCCGCGCATTACACGACGAAGGCGTTGGCGGGGCGAGGCGCAGTGCGGGAAGCGATTGAAGTGATATTGAAGTCCAAGGGGATTTGGGAAGAGATGATCGATAAGGCGCGGGCGTGAGGCCGGAACGACGACGAAGAAAAGGCCTGAACGGTAGCTGCCGGGTCACGGAGGGCAGCGGATCTTGTTGAAAATGACGTGGGCCGCCTTCCGCAAACGCGGGCAGGCAGAAAGCGGGTCCGACAACAGCGCGACGTCTTGACTTCGGGGGCGGGGCGGAACAGACTCGGCGCAGAAACCAGGCCGCAGATCCATTCCTGAAGGGCGGCACTCATTGGAGCCAACTCTATGCGGACAAATTATCCCGCGGTGGTGGTTGCTGCGATTGCGTATTGGCTGCTCGGAGCGGTGTGGTACGGAGTGTTGTTCAGTAAGCCGTGGATGGCACTGGAGCAGATCAGCCCCGAGAAGGCGCAGTCGATGAGTCCGGTGGTGCCCTTCGTGGTGGCGTTTTTGTTGGAGTTGCTGATCGCCTATTCGCTGGCGCAGTTGTGCCTCTGGCGGAATGCGAACACCGCGGGACGAGGCGCGTCGGTGGGGGTGCTGGTGTGGCTCGGGTTTATCGGGCCGATTACGTTTATGACCTATATGTTCGAAATGCGGCCGAGAACGCTGTTCGCGATTAACGAGTTTTATCCGTTGGCGGGGTTAGTGCTGATGGGCGCCATTCTGGGCGGGTGGACGAAGAAGGCCGCGTGAAACCGGGTCACCGCGCCAGGATTTCTGCCCGGAGCGGGGTGGGAGCCGTCCGTAGACCGGGAAGCAGGATTGACCCTTTTTCCCGTTCTCGGGAGATAATGTTCCGGCACGTTTCCGAGAGCGAGGATCCGAGTCTTGAAGCATCCCTGGCACGATGTGTCCCCCGGCGACGAAATACCGCGTGATTTTCAGGCGCTCATCGAGATACCGCTGGGGTCAAACGTAAAATACGAGTTGGACAAGCCCACGGGATTGTTGCGGGTCGACCGAATCATTCATTCCGCGGTGTTTTATCCGGCAAATTACGGGTTCATACCGCAGACCTATGCGGAGGACAACGATCCGCTGGACGTGCTGGTGCTGTGCCAGGAACCGGTACAGCCGCTGGCGTTGATCAAGGCGCGGGCGATTGGCGTGATGACGATGATCGATTCGGGGGCGTGCGACGATAAGATCATCGCGGTGGCGACGAATGATCCGGAGTTCAGCGATTATTTGGAAGCACGGGATCTTCCGCCCCACCGGTTGCTGGTGCTGAAGCGATTTTTTCAGGATTACAAGCAGCTGGAAGGCAAACAGGTGCAGGTGGAAGACATCAAACCGGCTTATGCGGCGATTCATGTGATCGAGAAAGCGCTGGCGCGGTACCAATCGATGCGCCACGAGTTGCGCGGCGAGAAGCACTGAACGGGGGAAGCAATGCTGAAATGGATGGCCATCGGGCTGGGAGTTCTGGTGGTGGCGGTGTACGTGGCGCTGAGCATCATGGCGGGCGGGCCGAAAGATGCCCTGCAAATGGTGCGCTTTGCACTGCCGCACATGCATCGGGGGAATTTGCACGTGGGAGACCATGCCCCAGACGTGACCCTGGTATCCCTGGACGGCGGATCCTTTCAGTTGCGGGATCACCTCCAGGGAAAGCCGTTGGTGCTGGTGTTCGGCAGCTTTACTTGACCGCCGTTTCGTCGCCAGGTTGGCGACATCGTGAAGCTGTACCAGGATTATAAGGATCACGCAGATTTTCTGACCATCTACATCCGGGAAGCGCATCCGACCGATGAATGGCGGATGAAGTCGAACGAGAAGGACAAGGATGATGTGTGCTACGTGCAGCCAAAGACGCTGGAGCAGCGCGTGGCGATCGCAAACGATTTCACCAAGCGCTTTAAGTATGGGTTGCCGTTTGGCGTTGATGAAATGTCGAACGCGGCGAATGACGCGTATGCGGCTTGGCCCGAACGGCTGTATATCATTGACGAAAAAGGGCGGATTACCTACAAGGGCGGCAACGGGCCGTTTAAGTACGATCCGAAGGAAGTGCGGGCCTGGCTGGCGCAGAAGTTCGGCGAAGTGAAACACGAGGATAACACCAAGACCGCGATGGTTCGGCCGGAAGCGATGGAAACGGCTTCGAAAACTCCGTGAAAACCAAAAGACCATCGCTTCGGAATCGCAGCGAAGGCGAAAAGCATGTGGGATTGGCGCGCGCGATTTCGAAGCTGGGGCATGGCTCGCGTACGCGGGCGGTGGCACTGATCCGCGCGGGGAAGGTACGCGTGAACGGAAATGCGGTGCGCAACCCGGAGGCACCGGTGCGGCTCGGACGGGACCGTTTGGAGGTGCAAGGGCGGGAGGTGCGCGTGGCGCAGAAAATGTATTTCATGGTGAATAAGCCACGCGGACTAGTGACCACGGCTTCGGACGAGAAGGGCCGCGAGACGGTATATGCGTTGCTACCGAAGGGCTTGCCCTGGGTCGCGCCGGTGGGGCGGCTCGATCAGGCGAGTGAAGGATTGTTGCTGTTCACGAACGATTCGGAATGGGCGGCGGGGATTACCGAGCCGGAGTCACACGTGGAGAAGACGTATCACGTGCAGATGGGTGTAGTGGCAGACGCGGGGATGCTGGAGCGGTTGCAACACGGAGTGGAGCTGCCGGACGGCGAGGTATTGAAGGCCAAGCGCGTGGCGCTGGTGCGGGAGGGCGAGAAAAATTCGTGGATCGAGATAGTGTTGGAGCAGGGGAAAAATCGGCAAATCCGGCGGATGTTGGATGGAGTAGGCGTGGAAGTGCTGCGATTGGTGCGGGTTGCGATTGGACCGGTGCAGCTTGGCGAGTTGGCGAAAGGCGGATACCGGGCGCTGCGGGCGGAGGAGAGGGCGGCGCTGGGCAGGCGCGCTCGTGAGCTGGGACCCAGAAAGGGATGAATTGGGGTCCGCGGCGGACGGGATGCACAAGGCCAGGATTCTTCTAGACGGGTCGCTGAGGGAACATTTTGTAGATGGGGGCATGGCATGGACCACACGGACATACAAAGTGCCCGAGAAAAACTGAAGATTGAGATTCCGGGCAAGGTGCAGGGTGCGATCGAGACGCTGAGCAGTTGGCCGCTGCGCGCGATTTCGGGGAGCGAGAACCGCCCGCCGCAGGCGGCGGGCCCTACCGAGCTGAGACTGGGCCAAGGGACAGTTGCGAATTATTCACAGGGCGCGAGCATTAAGTGCAGAAACGTGCGCGCGGGATGTTACAGTCGATAAACGACTATGACCATCCTCACTTGGCTGAAGCAGGACAAAACATTTCGGCAACCTGTTAACTGGGGCGTCGTGGCGTTTATGATCGCCCTGCACTTGGCGGCATTGGCCGCCGTTTTCTTTTTTACATGGAAGGCGCTGTTGTTGTCGATCGTGATGTGGTGGGTAGCAGGCAGCCTGGGGATCGGGATGGGCTACCACCGGCTGCTGACGCATCGCGGGTACAAAACACCGAAAATCCTGGAATATTTCATGACCCTGTGCGGGACGCTGGCATTCGAAGGCGGGCCGATCGCGTGGGTCGCAACCCACCGAATCCATCACCAGAACACAGATAAGGATGGCGATCCGCATTCACCGCGGGACGGTGGCTTCTGGGCGCACATGGGCTGGATTATAACGGGACGCGCAATGCATCGCGACCGCAGCGAACTGCTGCCGTACGTTCCGGATCTGCGCAAAGATAAATTTCATTTGTGGATCAGCAAGTGGCACGCGGTGCCGACGGTATTGGTGGCAGTGCTGTTTTATGCCATTGGCGGATGGCCGTGGGTGTTCTGGGGCGTGTTTGTGCGCACGGTGTTAAGCCTGCACTTTACGTGGCTGGTGAATTCCGCGACACACATGTGGGGCTCGCAGCGATTCGATACCGGCGACACGTCGAAGAACAGTTTTTGGGTGGCAGTTTTGACGTTTGGGGAAGGATGGCACAACAATCACCACGCCCAGCCACGGTCCGCGAGACACGGGTTCGCCTGGTACGAATTGGACGTGAACTGGTACGGGATCTGGACGCTGCGCACGCTGGGACTGGCGTGGGACGTGAAGGTGCCGAAGATGAGCGCGGAATCGGTCGGCGGACGACTGGCGGCATAAAAGGACCGAAATCGAAATTCGAAAATGGAAATTAGCTTCGCGTGGGATCCTTCGCTCGCACAAAAGCGCCGGGCCCGGAATGACAAGCGTTCTAAATGCGGGGCCAACGGGGAACGTATCGGTCGCTACGCAGGCAGAATCCCCGCGTTAGCTGGCTTGGGCGTTGGGTTCCCAATAGGGAGGCTGTTGGCGAAGGTCTTCGCGAGCTACCCCATCCTGAAAACTGACCAAGCGACGTGCGTTCGCCGCGACTTTCTCTCCAGGCACTAGGATTCCGGAGAGATTAAGGGGATCGGCTGCGGAAACGGTGACGACTTCGCCGCGGTTGGGCTCGTTGCGTGAGGCACGCAGGGATTCGACGGCCACGGGCAGCGCGAATTGTTCCCCGATAAAATTGGCCACGAAGCGGCCGCCGCGGATTTCGCCGCGATCTTCGAGGCGGCGGAGCGTGATCAAGACTTCGCGCCAACGCGGGAGAATGGATTCGCGAGTGAGCAATTCGCGGAAGACGACGCCGTAACGCTTCAGGAGCATCCAGCAAATTGCTTCCATCTGTGCGGCGGGATCGCCGGGCCCGCCGTGGAACAGAAGCGACCAGCGACCGACACTGTCGCGGGGGCGGGAGGCACGGCCGTGCCCCTGTCCGGCGCGGCGTTTCGGATCGATCAGGGCACGAAGATTGTCGAAGCCATCGGCGGTGATGAAGCCGACGGCAACCAATTCCCACAATGCGCTTTCGACCTCCGACTTGAGTTTGCGGGAGCCACGGACAATATCGGCGAAGAACGAGGCGCCGTGTTCTTTGAGGAATTCGAAGACGGCACGAGCGGGCTGGCTTAAACCGGGGTGGGCGTCGGGGGTGCATTCGCGATCCGAAAAGAACATCCAGTCGGCCTCATCGCGCGCAAAGAACGTGATGGGAGCAACGCTGGTGGGAGTGACGCGGCGGCCGCGCTCGGAGGAATCCGCGAGAGTGGCGGGATGGGGGGAGAAGCGGCCCCAGCCGATGGCGCCGCTCAGGCAGAGTTGATCGAGTTGTTTGGGATCGTAGGCGACGATGCGGCGGCCGAGGATGTGCTGCTCCCAAGTGTTGGCGGGGGCTTCGTAACCTTGAAGTTGTCGCAAGACTTCGCGGGTGCCGCGCTCGCCGAGGAGCTGTGTACCGGGGGCCACGTGTTGCCAACGAAAGAGCCAGCGCAGGAATTGCGCGGCGGTGACCGGCTCGATTTCGCGACGCAGCCTGCCGAGGGTGAGGCGATGGATGCGAGCGAGGAGGCGGCGTTCGCACCATTCGGTGTCGGGGGTGGAAGGGTCAGTGAACTTGCCGCGAAGGACAGCACCCGTGGCTTCGATTTGCAATAAGGCCTTATCGATTTCGGATTGGGGCAAGCTGAGGAGATCGGCTAGCGCCTGCGCGGTGACCGGACCGCAGTGGCCGAGCCAGCCGATGACGAGTGCGCGGAAAACATCCTCGCGAGCGGAAGGCTGGGGCTCCAGGTCCCGTTCGGGGCTGGCGAAGCGAGCATCGGGGAAGAGTTGGGCGAAGGATCGGGTGCGTTCGGCGGCGACCCCATAGCGGCGATTCGAAACGACGGCGAGAACAGCGCGTTTTTGGACGACCAGTTCGTCGAACAAGGGCAGCCAGGAGGAAGCAGTTTGCAGAACGACGCTGGCGAGCAGTGTTCCCTGCCCCGTCACTTCGGTGCTCGCAACTTCCGGCAAAGCGATGACGGTTTGGAGGACATCGTGAAGTTCGTCGGCGTCGCGGACATCCGGCCAGGCTTCGGCGCGTACTTCGGCGATGGCTTGCGGGTCAAGTTTGCCAACTTCGGAAAGCACGGTTTCCGGGAGCATGCGGCGCATTTCGACGGCGCGCGCGCGACGCTCTTCGAGAGGAGCATCGTCGAGATAAGCAAAGGGGTTGGCGTTGAGAATTTCATGGGAGAACTGCGAGGGGACCGGGGTATCGACAGCGACGCAGCGAATGCTGCCGGCGAGAACCTGCGTGAGGACTTGTTTGAGACCATCGACGTCCATTGCTTCGGTGAGCGCATCTTTCATGACTTCGCGAATCAGGGGATGGTCAGGGATGCGCGGCTGCGCATCGAGATTCTCGGGGCAGGCGGCGGCATCGGGGAAAATCGAGGCGAGCAGGTCGTCGGCGCGCATGCGTTGAATTTGCGGCGGGACTTTCTTGCCACCGTGGAAGCGCTGAAGGATGAGCGCACGGGAGGCGTCCCAGCGCCAACGAGCGGTAAAGATGGGGGAGGCCAAGACGGCTTGTTCGAGAACTTCGACCACCGAGGAAGGGTGAAGGAAGCGGAAAACGTCGGCGAGCGGAAAACTGTGGTGTTCGGCGAGAGAGATGTTGATGCCGTCGTCGGTAGCCGAGGCTTGCAGTTCGAGATTGAAGGAACGGCAGAAACGTTTGCGGAGAGCGAGGCCCCAGGCTTTGTTGATGCGGCCGCCGAAAGGCGCGTGGAGGATGAGCTGCATGCCGCCACTTTCGTCGAAGAAACGCTCGGCGATCACGGTAGATTGCGAGGGAATGGCGCCGAGAATGGCACGGCCGGCGACGATGTATTCGATGAGCTGTTCGGCGCCGGAGCGGTCGAGACCACATTCCTTTCGCAGCCCATCGACAGCCGCGAGCGCCGCGGGCGTGGCGCGGAGATCCGCGCCCGGAGCCAGGTCGCGAGTGAGTTCGCCGATTCTTTCGCGCAAGGCGGCCACCTGTTGCGAGAGTTCGACGGTGCGCGCGGGGGCTTCCCCGCGCCAGAAGGGGATGTTGGGGGCTGCGCCGTGGGCATCTTCGACGAGGACACGTCCGGAGGAGACGCGACGAATGCGCCAGGAGCTGTTGCCGAGAAGCATAATGTCGCCGGCAAGGCTTTCCACGGCGAAGTCTTCATCGACGGTGCCAACCACGGTGCCTTCCGGCTCTGCGATCACGGAATAGAGCGAGTTGTCGGGAATCGCGCCACCGCTGGTGATGGCAACAAGACGGCTGCCGCGGCGCCCGTGCAAGCGACCTTGGACGCGATCACGGAGAAGATAGGAACCGTAACGGCCGCGTCGCGCGTTGATGCCTTCGGAAAGCATTTCGACAATGGATTCGAAGTCCACGCGGGGGAGATTGCGGTATGGATAAGCGCGTCGGAGTAGGGCGAAGAGAGCGTCTTGCTGCCAGTCCTCACAGGCGCACATGGCGACGATTTGCTGCGCGAGAACATCGAGGGGCGCGTCGGGAACGGCGATAGAATCGAGCTGGCCGTCGCGCATCGAACGGATGAGAGCCGCACATTCCACTAGTTCGTCGCGGGTTGTGGCAAAGATGCGACCTTTGGGAATCGCGCCGTGCCAGTGCCCCGCCCTGCCGATGCGCTGCCAGGCGACGGCGATGGAACGCGTGGAACCCAGCTGGCAAACGAGGTCAACGGCACCGATGTCGATGCCAAGTTCGAGGGAGGCGGTGGCGACGAGGGCGCGAATTTCGCCCGCTTTCAACTTCTTTTCGGCGGCGAGGCGCAATTTGCGGGAGAGACTGCCGTGATGCGTTGCGACGGCATCGTGGCCCAGGCGTTCCGAGAGATGGTGGGCGACCCGCTCGGCAAGACGGCGAGTGTTGACGAAAACCAGGGTGGAGCGGTGCTCGCGAACCAGGGCGGCGAGGCGCTCGTAGATTTCGTCCCACATTTCGTGGGAGGCCACGGGGCCGAGTTCGCCGCCGGGAACTTCGACCGCGAGGTCCACGTGACGCTGGTGGCCAATCTGAACGATTTCGGCATCCGAGCGCCCGTTGCCCGTAAGGAAGTGCGCGATGAGCGAGATGGGTTTTTGCGTGGCGGAAAGACCGATGCGGAGAGGCGGGCGTTCGGCAAGAGCTTCGAGGCGTTCGAGAGAGAGAGAAAGATGCGCGCCCCGTTTGTCGTCGGCGACGGCGTGGATTTCGTCGACGATGACGGTGTCGACGGATTTGAGGATTTCCCGGCTGCGGTGCGCGGTAAGAAGAATGTAGAGGGACTCCGGAGTAGTGACCAGGATATGCGGAGGATGCTGGAGCATGGCGCGGCGCTCGGGCATGAGGGTGTCGCCGGTGCGTACGGCGGCGCGAATCTCGGGCATGAGGAAGCCACGCTCCATAGCGAGGCGTTGGATTTCGCCGAGGGGAATTTCGAGATTGGTCTTGATGTCGTTGCCGAGGGCTTTTAGGGGCGAAACGTACAGGACTTCGGTGCGATCGAGAAGTTCGCCGGAGAGAGCTTTGCGAACGAGGCGATCGATGCAGGCGAGGAAGGCGGCGAGAGTCTTGCCGGAACCGGTGGGAGCGGAAATGAGCGTGGTGGCGCCACGCAGGATGTGCGGCCAGCCCTGCTCTTGCGGCTCGGTGGGATTACCGAAGCGAGTGAGGAACCACTCGCGAACAATGGGATGAGCCCAACCGAGAGCGGCGGGAGATGCGGGTTGCGCGCTGATGGTGTCCATGGGAAGAGCGATGACCTCGTATGCGGGAAACGGAAAAGGTAGAGGTCTTCCGCGGAGCCCCTAGTTTAGCGCAAACAATCCGGAGAGCCAAAATCAGCTGTTCGTGCAAGCTTCGCAGTTCCACGTGCCGGAAAAGCAAATTTTACGGCGGCCGGCGTGTGCTCGTAGGCTCTTTACTGTATAGGCGCGCTAGTGGCGAGCGCCTAGTCTGTTCGAAGTAAAGGTACGAGGAGGTTGCTATGGACGCGAATGAACGGGAATCTGCGGCCAACATATCGACGGGAAGCGGAACCGCTGCACGGATGAAAAGAAGCATCTCGGACAAAGCGCAAGATGCCATCGAAAGCCTGAGTGAATTGGGGCAAAGGACGACGGACCGCGTGGAGAGTTCACGAGAATCGACGGCGAACGCGCTGGAATGGACGGCGACGTCGTTGCACTCGCGGACGGACAAGGTGTCGCAGCTGGGGCATTCGGCCGCAGACCGCATCCAAGTGGGGGCAGATTACCTGCGGGAACGGGATGTGGAACGAATCCTCGAAGACGTGCGGAAGCTGGTAAAGAAGTATCCGGGCCGGTCGCTGGCGGCAGCGGCGATTTTAGGATTCCTGCTTGCGCGGGGATTGCGACGGCCGAGCCACTAGGGTGGGGGATGGCAGGAGCGAGTGCATGAGCACGGCACCACAACCGCAGCGGAAGGTGTCGGATGTGTTGCAAGACATCGTAGGAAATATTCAACAGATTATCCGGTCGGAAGTGGTTCTGGCAAAAGTTGAGATTAAGGAGAAAGCACAGAAAGCGTCGAAGCCCGCGGCAGTCATGGCTACGGGGACCGTCTTGGGCTTATACGGTGCAGGTTTCTTGCTTCTCGCGGCGGTTTATGGTTTATCGCTGGCGGTGCCGCCGTGGCTGGCGGCGCTGAGCGTGGGCGGAGCGCTGGCGATTGCCGGCGGAATTCTGGTGGGAAAGAGCCGGCGAGCATTGAAAGAAATTGACCCGGTACCAAAGAATACGGTAGCGACGCTGAAGGAGAACGTGCAATGGGCGAAAGATCAGATGAAATAGAAGAACAGATTTCCCGGACCCGAGAAGACCTGCGAGACAACCTGAACGAATTGGAGGACAGAGTGAGAGGCGCGTTGGACTGGCGCAGGCAGTTCGAGGAACGCCCGTTGACGATGCTCGCGGCGGCGCTGGGCGGAGGCATGTTGCTGGCGGCGCTGCTTCCCGGCGGGGGAAACGGCAGGCGACCCAGGGCGTATGCGGAAGCGTCGACGCGAAGTGAGGGACGACGGGAGGCGGAGGCGAGAGCGAGGAAAACGGAACCGGAAAGCGATGGTTCGTTGGGCACCTTGAAGGGAGCCTTCATGACCGTGGCAGCGACCCGCATCGGCGGATTTCTTGGGCAATTACTTGCGGGGTACCGCGCA
>Ga0306922_10005273_pt1 | contig 12333 bp, 14 predicted proteins | sample sta12Cox44000082_FD_203758 | JGI IMG/M metagenome (GOLD analysis project Ga0306922, IMG submission 203758) | Lab enrichment of tropical soil microbial communities from Luquillo Experimental Forest, Puerto Rico - statoxic.12C.oxic.44.000.082 (v2)... | ecosystem: Environmental > Terrestrial >... | reverse complement strand
GCGCGACGAACGGCGATACGAGTCAGGTTTCTTTGACGATGAGCTCATGCGTCCACTCACTATGCCCCGCTGCCGAGTCGTTTTGCAAGCGGACCCGCCAATGGCGGATTTCGACGGATTTATGTCGCAAACTGACGTATTCACCTCCGTTAGGATGCCGTTAGGATCATGGTATATCTCCCTCTTGTTATTCTCGTTACATTAATTTCCCCACTCCTAAGCGCTCAAGACGTACGCGCTTCAGCCATCACAATTGAGGGGAGTCCGTACGCCCGCATCGCCGTCTTGCGCCCTCACGACGGCGACACCGTCGACTTCGAAGCCGGGTATATCCGACACTTGGAGTGGCATAGCCAAGCCCGAGATCCTTGGATCTGGTACCGGTGGACCGTCTGGGCCGGTGAACGACAACGATGGTTCGTCTATGCGAGGTTTGGGCATTCGGCCGCGAGCCTGGACAACCCTGTGTCCCCGGCCGAGGATGAGCGGGACAACATTTCCAGCGTCACGCCACACGCTCAGTTTATCGGGAACGCAGTTTACGAGTATCTGCCGGTGCTGTCGCGGGGCACAAGTGAGCCGCGACCAAACGCCCGGTTAGAGTTCACAGCAGTGGAACTTGTACCTTCTGGGGCAAAGGATTTCGAGGCGGCCCTCGAAGAGGATCAAGCAACATTGCAGAACGAAATGCTGTGGTATCGGATGGTGGCGGGCGGAAGCGCGCCACCGTATATTCGACTGCGTCCGCGACCCAGCCTATCGGCGATTCTCGATGGAAGGAGTAGCCCGCCGCTCCCCGAAACGGTCAACTACTTGATCGCGAGGATGACTATCGAGATTCTGAACCTGCGCCCAAATATGAGTTATGGGCTGCGTTCGAGCGCCCACCAATGACAGCAACAGTGAGCAACGGACAGATCCGTGGCGCGTGCCCGCTCGATTGCCCGGACACATGTAGTTGGATCGTGACCATCAAGAACGGTGAGCCGATCGCTCTCGGCGGTGATCCTGGTCATCCTTACACTCGTGGATCATTGTGAAATAAGGTTGCTGATTATTTGACGTACGTGAGATCGCCTGACCGGCTTCTATATCCGATGCGCCGCGTGGGCCCTAAAGGAAGCGGCCAGTTCACACGGATTTCATGGAAAGAGGCGCTTGACAGGATCGCTGCGGAATTCGATGACGTAACTGCGAAATACGGTTCCGAGGCCATTTGGCCATTCGTGGGCGCCGGCAACATGGGGCTTATCCAGGGTATCTACGGCGCCGGACGCCGCTTTTGGAATGTGCTCGGCACATCGCGTCACGTGGTCACGGTCTGCACGATCGCAGGTGGATTCGGAACGGGTTATACACTAGGTGACAATCGCGTCGGAATGGACCCGGAGACGCTGCGACATTCCAAGCTCGTCGTACTTTGGGGCGCCAATGTCCTGTCAACGAATCCTCATCTCTGGCGGCCGATCCTTGAGGCACGTAAAAACGGAGCGTCGATCGTGTCGATCGATCCGATCCGGACTCGCACCGCGGCAGCGAGCGATTGGCATCTCGCGCCAATACCCGGCTCCGACGCCGCCCTCGGGCTCGGCCTGCTTCATGTTGTGTTATCCGAAGGCAAGGAAGATCGGCAATTCATCGATGAGCGGACCATCGGCTGGGGTGCTTTTCGCCAGCGGATCTTGCAATTTCCGCCGTCGCGCGCGGCCGCCATCACAGGGCTTTCGACTGAATCCATCGTAAAGTTAGGCCAGCAGCTCGCCGACACGCGGCCGACGGGGATTCGTATCGGCATCGGCATTCAACGTCACGGCGGCGGAGGGATGGCGGTGCGGACGATCACATGCATCCCGGGCGTCACAGGCGATTGGGAATATCCGGGTGGCGGCGTTTGCTATGACACTCGGGGTTTTTATGGCGTGAATTGGGCTGCTTTGTGGCGCGATGATCTCCGGACTCGCGAGACGCGGGCACTGCTAATGACGCGACTCGGCGAAGGGTTGCTCGACATCGCTAATCCACCTGTGAAGGCGCTATTCGTGTACGGCAGCAATCCTGCAGCGAGCGTTCCGCATCAGACGAAGGTTCTACGCGGCCTCGCGCGCGATGATCTGTTTACGGTTGTTGTCGAACACTTCATGACCGATACGGCGCTCTACGCCGACATCGTATTGCCCGCCACGATGGCGATCGAGCATCAGGACTTGCTGATCGCCTACGGGCATCTATACCTGTCGTGGAACGAGCCAGCGGCTTCGCCTCCAGGTCAGTGTCTGCCTGCGACGGAGATGTTCCGTCGGATGGGACGAAGAATGCGCCTTGACATTCCTGAGCTGTATGACAGCGACGAAACGATAGCGCGCCAGATCCTCGAAAGTGGCCATCCTTCTTTGGCGGGTATCACATTCGAGGAACTAAAGGCCCGCGGATGGATGCGGCTAAACTATCCCGATCCGTTCGTACCATTCGCCAACAGCTTCCCAAGCCGGTCGGGCAAATTGGAATTCATCTCCGACCGGATGGCGGAGGTTGGATTGAACCCCGTCGCGGGTTACACGCCGTCTCATGAGACGTCGCAGCGCGACACGGCGCTTGCCCGCGAATTCCCACTGGCTTTGATTACACCCGCGGATCACTACTTCTTGAACTCAATCTTCGCAAACGTGGCGAGGCAGCAGCGGCGATCAGGAGTCACGACGCTGGTGATCCATCCAGATGACGCAGCATCCCGGCAGGTCGCGCCAGGGGACGAGGTACGGATCGCCAACGATCGCGGCTCGTTCTTCGCGATCGCCGATGTGAGCGATCGCGTTCGCCCCGGCGTGGTCGCCAGCACTAAGGGCCGTTGGCCGGGCTACTCGAAATGGGGAGCGACGGCCAATTCGACAGTCGATGATCGTGACTCGGATATGGGCGGAGGCGCGGTTTATCACGACAACCGGGTCCGCGTCGAGAGAATCCCTCGAGAGGTGATTTGAACGTGCGAAAGGATTTTGCAGTTGCGGTCCGCCAATTCCGCCGCCAGCCGGGCTTTGCATTGGCAGTCGTCTCAACATTGGCCCTAGCCATCGGAGCGAACATCGCTATCTTTTCGGTGGTCAATGCGGTTTTGTTTCGCGCCCTTCCGTTCCAATTCCCTGAACGACTCGTATGGATCACATCGGTGCGCCCGGACAATCCGATAGCGCCATTCTCTCTGCCGGAATTCATGGATTACCGAAGCCAGACAAGCACTTTGTCCGGACTTGCAGCTTACGCCTACTGGCGCGCGAACTTCGCCGGAACTGACATGAACGAGGGACTGCAGGGCGCTCGCATCTCGGCGAACGCCTTCGACCTTTTGGGCGTGAGACCGGCCGCAGGGCGCTTGCTGAGGGAGAGCGATGATCGGCCCGACGCGCCCAAGGTCGTGGTCTTGAGCTACCAACTATGGCAACGGCGATTCTCCGGCGCAACCGGGGCCGTGGGGAGCAGCATACGCCTGAACGGAGAGGCCTTTGGTATCGCGGGAGTCCTTCCGCCACATTTCCCGCTCCCTCTCCGGGACGTGGAGGTATTTGTCCCGCTTGTGCCAGACCTCGACCGCTATCGTTACGTCCGCAGTTCAACGAATTTTCTCAGATTCATCGGCCGCGTAAACCCTGGAGTCAGCAGAGATCAGGTGCAGGCGGAGTTGACCACCATCTGCCGCTCGCTCAGGCAGCAATTTCCAATCGAGTACGCCCGCAAACAGGCGGTGCAAGCGGTGGATCTGCATGAGGCGATGATCGGCGACTATCGGCAGTCGATGCTGCTCCTGTTCGGCGCTGTCTTGGTCGTGCTTGGGACAGCGCTGGCCAATCTGGTTTCGCTAGTGCTCGTTCGAGCGAACTCGCGGCGAGCAGAGTTGGCCATTCGAGTCGCCATCGGCGCTTCACGATTACACCTGACCCGGCAACTCCTGATCGAGTCTCTACTGCTTGCGCTGATTGGCAGCGGCCTTGGATGGATGCTTGCAAATTTGTTCGTATCGATGGCGGTGCACTGGGCGCCATCTTCCATCCCTCGGTTGACCGAAGTGAGCGTTGACGGAGGGGTGCTCTCCTTTGCTGCGCTGATTACTGGTGTAGCCACCGCGCTCTTAACCATAGCGTCGCTAACCGCCGTCATGAGAGAACAAGCGGGAGACGTGCTACGTTCAAGCCGTGGCAGCCTTGGCGATCGATGGAGCGTTCGAGTCCGGCAAGCACTCGTTGTTGCGGAGATCTCCGCCGCGCTGACTCTTGTTCTAACGACAACCATCCTGCTTCAGAACGTTTTTCGCCTGCAGCATGTGCAGCCCGGTTTCCGTCCGGATTCCGTTTTTCAAGTCCGGATATCGCTTCCGCCCACCTACAAGTCGGCTGATGATGTGGGCCGCTTCTATGATCAGCTGTTGGATCGCCTCGCAAACCTGCCGGGCATCGAGAGCGTCGGCGTCACCTCCATCGCGCCTCTGAGCGGGCTAAGCGCAACGGTGCCTTTCAGAGTCGAAGGCGATGATCAACTCGAGCGCGATATGCCGAATGTGAATCTGCGTGCCATCTCGCCGGGCTATCTTTCTGCCGTCAGGAGCCGCCTCCTCAATGGGCGATCATTCGCCGAGACAGATCGATCGGACACCATACCAGTTGCACTGGTGAGCTCTGCTCTTGCCGAGCGGTACTTGCACACGGCTCCAATTGGCCGCCGCCTGTTGATCAACGACAATAGCAAGGGTCCGCGGCCGGTGGAAATTGTAGGAGTCGTCGAGGACGTCCGTCAAGCCGCATTGGATGTCCCAGGCACTATGGATGTTTATATTCCACTACGCCAAGTTCATCCGGAACACGCCGGCGATCTGCAGCACGATCAATTCTGGATGCTCAGAACAACGACAAGCCCGGAGTCTTTCCGCTCATCATTCATGAGCAGTCTAAGAGCGATTGACTCGGAAGCAGCGATATCAGGCGCTGGCGCGATGCGCGATTACGTCGAAGCAACGCTCGGCCCGCGGCGTTTCAATCTCGGTCTTTTTGGTGCCTTTTCGTTGATTGGCGTGGTACTCGCTGTTCTTGGTGTGTACGGTCTCGTTTCGTATATCGTTAGCCAGCGCCAGCGGGAGATCGGTCTGCGAATGGCAGTCGGAGCGACACAGGGAGACGTCTATCGCATGATACTTCGTCAAGCTGCCCTTCTCGGAATTGCTGGTATTGTGCTGGGGTGTTGCTTCGCGTCGATCGCCCAGCCGCTTACATCGCGGTTCGCGCGGGACGTCTCCATCCCTTTGCAACCGACAATCGTGACGGCTGGACTTCTACTCGTGTTGATGATATTGGCTGCTTGGCTGCCGGCGAGGCGAGCCGCTCGCATTTCGCCAAGCACTGCACTGAGGGGAGAAGGCTTCGAGTCAGGAACAAACGCGTAGGGCGTTCCGAACATCAAAATCGCACTCGATTCCATGCTCTGGATAGAGCTGGAATGAAGGCTCTGGGTAAGCCGAAGAAAAACCAAGGCGATGTTAATTCGCCATGCTCGTACATGGAAATTCGCAAGCGCTTGAAAACAAAGGTTGGCTCCCCTGCGAGGATTCGAACCACGATGTGAAGGGTCGATGTGGAATCTGCAAGTTGCAGATTTCAAAATGGCCCGAGATGGACACAATGGAGATGAAAACCATCACTCGTACACAACTCGCACCCGGCAGAATCGAAATTTGCCGCCGCGTTTTAGTCGCCCCTAAGAGACCAGCGGAAAAGAGCAAGACGGTGTTCGATTTTGCCTGACAAAATAGACCCGGGCTATTGCTGCGATGCAAGCGGCAATATTGGTTGTGCTGCGCGAGAATCGTTTCGGTGTCGAACATTTGCCCATCCGTGAGGATGAAGATGTCACCGCTCTCTGGTAGCGTTCGATGACGAAGTGTTGGCGTTCCGGCCAGCTCTGGTCGCCGGCACCCGAGAAGCTGTCGTCCTGGATGAATATGGAAGCTTCCGTACTCGCGCTTGGGGCCTTGCCAGAAATTGGACTTCCTGGCCTCCCTGTAGCCCGGAACTGAACCCGATCGAGCGGGTCTGGAAACTCACCCGCCGGCTCTGCTTGCACAACCGCTACTTCGGCTTTCTTGATAGCGTCGTCGACGCGGTTGAAACTCCGTTCGTGGACTGGGCCAGACCCAATGAGGTCCTTCGTAGCTCAATTATTTAAGACGCTGTGTTTAGCTCGGGTAATATCCTTCGCGCGCCTCAACCCGCAGTTCCTTCTTCGTGATCGTCAGATGAATGCGGCGGTAGCCGCCGCTGCGGTCGGAATTCGTTGATGTGTAGCCGATGTTGTACTGGTTACGCAGATCTTCCTGGATGGACGCGTAGACCTTGTCAAACTGCTCCTTCTTGGAGGCTTCGAAGGTCCGGCCGCCGGTCTCCTGCGCAATCTGCTGCATGATTTTCTTGCCATCGGGCCTATTGGTGCCGCCGCGTGGGGGATAGCCGCCGCCCCATCCGCCGCGCCGGCGTCCGGGGCCGCCGAACGGACCTCCGCCGGGGTACCCGAATGCCTCGGTGTCAGTGAACAGAATAGTGTGTACCAGGGTATCGGCGCGCTGGGCCGCGCGAGTTGCTTCCTCCAACGTCACTTTGCTGCCGTTATCCACGCCGTCGCTCAACAGCACCAGCGCCTTGCGGCCTTTTTGTTTCGACATCAACTCGTGGGAGGCGAGCAGCACAGCATCGTAGAGCGAAGTGCCGCCGCGTCGACCGCGGCGGGAGCCTCCATCGCGATCTCCGCCCGGGTACCCGCCGCCCGGATAGCCCCCTCCGCCGTCGCGTCGCCGCATTTGCGGCTGCGCCGCCTGGAGCTGATCCAGTGCCTTATCCAGCTTAGTCCGCGAATTCGTCAGGTCCTGCAGCAGTTCCACCTCGCTGTCGAAGTGAATTACGAAGGCCTGGTCTTTGTCTTCGCGCAAGACCTGATCGAAGAAGCGGTAGCTAGCGGAGCGCTCATCGGCCAGCACATTGCGCGTGCTGCCGCTGGTATCCACCAGCAGGCCGAGAGTGAGTGGAAGATCGCTCTCGGCGGAAAAATACCGGATGGTTTGCGGTTGGCCGTCCTCGTCCAAAACAAAGTCGTTTTGGGTCAGCCCTTTGACGATTTGGCCTTTCTGGTTCCGGACAGAGGCGAATATGTTCACCACTTTGACATCGGTGGAGAATTTGGTGTCAGGTGCAGCGGCGGGTTGTTGCGCGGGCAGCAGCCGTTCGAGCGCAGCCGCAGCCACTACGGCGATACAGCTTCGGCGGGAGAGGTCCATAATCCCTGTGACTTGAAAAAGTAGATGCGCGGCATGCTCCTCAGGTTACATCGGCCGGTCCGGTGTTATTCGCGCCAGATGCGATACACGTGCTGCGGGTTCGCCGACCTGGCGCTGTGCTCCGCGAAAAATTCCGTTCGCAACGAAATGGCTTGATTTTCCTAGACGTTCTGGCGTGAGATTCTGACCTACATGCCGTTTCGTGGCAGGTAGCATAACCGTGCAGCACGGAGCTTCGTGTCGTACCTGCCCGGGCACTCTCGGGGCGGTCAAAATGCCGCCCAGCGACACCCGGCGACTGCCGACCTCGATGAAGAACAGAATGTAGTACGTGATGAGCCCTCGCCAGGTCAGCACTTCGACGTGAAGAAGTCTGTGCCAGCGAGCAGGTGGCCGCGCGACTCCGCTCCGGCGTGGTGCGATCTGCGATCGACGCAAAATGTTGCCCACAGTTTGGTCTGAGATCCGATGGCCCAGGTTGCAGAGCGTGCCCACGATGCGATCATAGCCCCAGGTCCGGTTTTCGCGCGCCATCCGGATTACTAACCCCTCGATTTCCGAGGAGCCCGCGGACGCCCGGGATAACCACGATGCCGGGATCCTCAAACTTCTGCGCAATCAGGCGCCGGTACCAGGCCAGAATTGTATCCGGCTTCGCCAATTGCGCGACGTCTTTCAGCGCTTTGCGTCCAAGCCGTGTGGCAATCTCGGCCAACGTGACTCGCTCCGGATCAGCGAGCCGCAGCCGCATCGTCAGATGGCCTCGCAGAATCCGATTCTCTGCGATCAGGTTCTCGTTGCGGAGCAACAGATCCTGATTCACCAGCCGTTACGAACGCCAGGAGGCGTGCCCAGTCGAATCGATCGTGCATGGTGGAACGTCCATCATAACGGCAGTCGGTCAGAGAGCATTATTCGCTCGGATACTTTGGCTGAACGGGCGTCTGTGCGAGTCTCATGACGGCCGGCGCTGGGTGCCCACCGATACAGGAACGATAACGCTCCGCTGCTTTTGGCTGTTCGGCGCAAAGGAAAATGCGGCTAGACCCGGAAATAGTCGGGCCGCCAAGTTTTGATCGAAGCTTTGATCTGCTTTTGGTCGAGCCCCTGGAGAGCTTTCTCCGCAAGGGCCGGGAGCTCGGCATCCGATGCAAACCGCAAAGCGATGAGCTGACTTTCGGTGAATTCTCCAATCTGGGACTTAAGCGGTTCGCTGAACAACTCGTGCATTCGTAGGCGCTCTTCCAGGCGGATGATGCGATCCTGAACCTTAAGGGCATAGAGCCGGATCTTGAAGGTCGCCACGACGGCCCAAATGGCTGCAACGACTTGGAACGCGGTCATCAATCCGACATTGCGAACGAAACTCGTAACCGCCGCGATCAGCAGAATGAACGAAAGCGGCCCCAGAAATTGATGGAACAGAGGGTCTAGCCGCGTGTGATTCTTAAACGATTGTGGTTTATCCGCCATAACGATCGATCATCGTACACCGTTCGCCGCCTTGGAACAAGCCCGGCCCGCTACGAACGCACAGGGCGCAACGAGACTACATGCAGTCCGGCGCAGAGTTGTGCTCGGCGGCCCACACCACGAATACTTGGCTTGAAAAGATGGCTGCGTGACCATCGGATGAAGTTTTCGCGGACTACAGCTCATTCGTACCGAAGGGCGATGGTTGGATCGACTGCAATCGCGTCGGAACCAGGCACGCCAACACCGCCAATGCGAGCGAGACCACCGAAGACGTGGACGGGTCGGTGGCGGTCACTCCGACAAGCGCGGATTTGAGCAGCCGCGTCAGCGCGACGAACCGCCCAGTCCCAGGCGCGAGGCCGATCGAGATCACGATCGCCGCCTGGCGCGCCACCAGCGCCAGGACCTCCCGGGCCGCCGGCGCCCAACGCCACGCGGATGCCGATCTCACGCGTCCCGCTCCGCGACCGAATAGCAATGAAGAACATGCCAGCACGGTCGCTCCAGTACGGGCCCATCCACTTCGGCGTTTGCTGCGTGTATGGCACCTACACGATCGACAGTTGTTTCGGCTGCAGGCCTCCGAAAGGGCCAGGGGTTCGCAATTACTTCGCGGGCTGTGTCGGTGCCAGCGGCGGTTGCGGACCCACCACGGCTTCGAGCGCTTCGAACGCCATTTCTTCGTCCTTGCTGCCGCCACCGATGCCGATCGTGCCGATCATCTGGCCGCCGGCGACGATCGGAAGGCCGCCGGAGGTCGTGTAGACGCCGATCGCGTGCCACTTGAGCTGCTGTGGCATGTTGTTGGCGATCATGTTGGCGCGCAGGTGAGTGGAGTCGCGGGTCACCAAGACGCTCTGCGCCTTGAGGAGCGCGGTTTCAATGTTAATCGGCACCTGTCCATCCATGCGGTGCGAGGCCACGATCTGGCCCGTGGGGCTCAGAATGAAAATCGTGATCGGCATATTCGCCTTCGTGGCGATGTCGATGCACTTATCGATGATCTTGCGCGCCGTGTCGGCGTTAATCTCGTTCTTTATCAATGTCTTTTTCGCTGCCGCATCGGAAATGACGAACTTGCTGATGTCCTGCGCGGAGGCCATGCCGCCCGCGATCGTCAGTGCGGCGCTGACCGCCAGTACCTTGCGGAATATTGTTTTCATGTTTACTCTTCTCCGTCTGAATTATGCTGTCTGAACCAGGATGCGGTCCAGTTGGCATTTCAGTTTATCCCAGCTCGACTGTCCAAAGGAAAGACTCCGGGCTGTCCGCCGCTCAGTTAGGGCCACCCTCCCGCCCGGGCCGGATTCGACAACGCGCGATCGAGCCGCCGGCCGACAAGATACGCTGTGATTGAATCATGGAAGGATACGATTTCGGAGCACTATGACAACTCGGTCAAAAACAAGTTCAATCCGAATCCGAACGGAACCGTGTACATCGGCAACAATCGGCAACATAACCTGGGAGGAAATGGACACCCACTTTTCGCAAATCGCCGTCGACAAAACGTGAACCCAGCTACGGCTGTCACGACTCCGAGACGCGCGACGGGCGGCGCTTAGGGTCGTTTCTTCCTTAAGTTTCGCAATAGACCCGGGGCGGAAGCCGTTCGCGGCGGGAGCGCAGTGGCAGCCGCCCCGGTGTATATTGATTTCTGTGCCTGGTTCTAGGCCACTCGGTTTCAAGGGAGACTTGATGTTTCGTCCCATTCTGGTTGGCCTGTTCGGCTTGGTTTTCTGTGTAGGATTCGCGTTTGAAGGCGCTGCTCAGCGGGCGCCATCCTCTGGCGCGCAGCCTCTAGGAGGTCGCGGCCGAGGGCCCGGTCCTCCGACGCCTCCTCCGCTGTTTTTTTAAAGAGACGTGGCAACTCATGGGTCCACCTCACGCGATCGCTCCGGGTGAAGTCGTCGTCAGCAATCCAAACTTCGAACTGAAGATGTATGGGCCGTCCGCCACGGCCGCGGACCCGAACAAACGCATTTGGATATCGGGTCCTCCCTGTCCCGTCAACATCTGGGCCGGGATGTGTACGACGCGCTTTGCCGCAACTCTGCGCGACAAGAACAACTATGTGGACCTGACCGGCATGGCGAAAGTCCACTGGACTATGTGGGCGTCCGGTTTCCATGCGGTCCGGCCAGTCATCAAGCTAAATGCATGGAACGTTACTGGTTGGCGATCACGCGGATACATCCACCACGAAGTTTCTGGAGAGCAAATTCGCCTTTGCCGGCTTGCGCTGGATGAAGTTTGACATCGATCGGGTTGTGACCATCGGCCGCTACGGGCCGTTCGTCGAATTGGGCCGACCGGCCGGACCTCAGCAAAGTCGATGAGGTAAGGTTTATCGATCTGATGCCTGGGAGCGGCCACGGCTCGGGCGGCTGGGTGAGTGTTGCCTCGTTTGAATTGTACGGAATGCCGGTAAAGCGGGGCGGAGGGTAAAAATAGTGACAAAGCGCATAAGCGTAACCGCTCTTGTGTCGAGCATCTTTGCCTTGGGTTCCGTTCCAATCGCGGCGCAATGGCCGACAGTCCCGGATCCGAACGTCCCGCGTGATTCCAACGGCAAAGTACGTGGAGATGCGCCGACTCCACGGACCGCTGACGGGAAACCAGACTTTTCCGGGCTTTGGATGCACGCCAACAGCGGACCACCGCGCGGGGAGCGTGGCCGGCAGGGTGGGGCGCCTGCAGGCGCTAACCCTGGTGGCGGTCGTGGTGGCATTGCAGTTGATCTGACGATCCCGCCATTCCCCTTCGATCCGAATGGCCCGCCGGTGGCCACCTTCTTCGAAGCCGGCGCGAACATGGAAGGTGGGTTGCCGTACACTCAATGGGCAAAAGACATCAGGAAGAAGCGGCTGGATGATCTGCAGGCTCGTGACAACCCCGACGCCAATTGTCTGCCGATGGGCTTTCTGCAATTTCACCAACAGCCCCAGCCACGCAGGATCATGAACGTTGCGAATCCGAAAATGATCCTGATCGAGTACGAAGCGAATAACGGTCTGCGCCATATCTATTTGGACGGGCGTAAACTTGCACCGCAGGGCGAGCCGACGCCATGGTGGTACGGCTACTCAGTCGGCCATTGGGACGGCGATGCGCTGATCGTCGAAACGAATAACCTCCGGGGTGCCGAAGACAGCAAGTTTGACGGCTGGCTTGACGTCAATGGCAGTCCCTATTCGGAGCAGGCAAAGTTCACGGAGAAAATCCGCCGTCCAGCATACGATCACCTGCAGATTGACATGACGGTCGACGATGCCAAGGCGTATACGAAGCCGTGGACTGTTCGAGTCGATCAGCGGCTCATTGTCGACCAGGACCTCATCGAATTCGAATGCAATGAGAACGAGCAATTCAGGCAGCACGTCAAGTGATTGAAGCAGCCGGAGATTAGGCGCGCTCGGTCGCGATCGTATAGTCGTACCACTCCACGATTTTTCCGTCTCGCAGAAAAAAGACGCCGACGCCATGCCAGAACTTGATGTTCAGGTTTTTCTACTCAACTCTCTTGACTGTACTCTATGAGTGGCTGTTTC
>Ga0306922_10005270_pt1 | contig 12336 bp, 10 predicted proteins | sample sta12Cox44000082_FD_203758 | JGI IMG/M metagenome (GOLD analysis project Ga0306922, IMG submission 203758) | Lab enrichment of tropical soil microbial communities from Luquillo Experimental Forest, Puerto Rico - statoxic.12C.oxic.44.000.082 (v2)... | ecosystem: Environmental > Terrestrial >... | reverse complement strand
CAGTGTCGACCACAACCGCCGTGAGACAGCTCTCTATGCAAAAAGTCTCGAACGAAAGGCCCTGGCCCACAATTAGGATTCCTGATTCTGCTCCGACGCATGCCAAACGTCGCGCCTACACGCGCGGCCCTGGACGCCTGCCGATTTTGGACATGCTGATGGTATCCATCGACATCAGCGAAGTCAGTTTCACCTAACAGACTAATAGCAGGACGCCGCGGGACTCGTTCGCCTCCGCCCACAGCCAGCCCAAGAGCATCGAGGACGGCTGGTGTGGTCTTGCTCGATGCTGATCAACAGCCCCTCAAGCCGTCCATTGATCTTGCCTGATCAGACGTACGCGGTCCGTCGTCGCGTTAGCCGCGATCCGTCGTCGCGTTAGCAAAGATTTGGCGAGATTTGTTCGGCTTCACTGGCGTCGACGGCGCATGCGGGACAAGTAGAGGCACACGAAAGGACAAAACCATGACCGTACTTCAGGCCACGCGAACCAAGACTTTATCGGGCGCGACACGCTCTGCACGATTGTTCCTTCTCGAACTGAGCGGCGACCGCATTCACTCGATGAATCCCGACGGGTCCGACCGCAAGACCATCGTCACCGGTTGCCGCTTCCCCGACGGCATCGCCGTGGATGTAGCGGCGGGTCACGTCTATTGGACCAACATGGGCATTCCCAACCTCGATGACGGCTCGATCGAACGCGCCGACCTCGATGGCAAGAACCGCAAGGTCATCGTACCGCAAGGCGGGACATACACGCCGAAACAGCTCCACCTCGATAAGGAGAACGGCAAGCTCTACTGGGGCGACCGCGAGGGCATGCGCGTGATGCGCTGCAATCTCGACGGCTCGCAGGTCGAAACGCTGGTCGAGGCCGGCCGTGGCGACAAGGACCGACAAGATCAAAGTCGGTGGTGCGTTGGAATCACCATCGACCCGAAGCTTGGGAAAATCTACTGGACGCAAAAAGGTCCGGACGACGCCGGCCTGGGGCGCATCTTCCGCGCCAACATCGAGATCCCGAAGGGCGAGAGCCCGGCGAACCGCTCCGATATCGAGGTGCTGTTCGATCAGCTGCCGGAACCGATCGACCTCGAGCTCGATCTCAAGAACCGCGTCCTCTACTGGACCGACCGCGGCGATCCTCCGCGCGGCAACACCGTCAATCGCGCGCCGATCGACAAAAAGGCGATGCCTGAGATCCTGATCACCCACCTGATGGAAGGCATCGGCATCGCCCTCGACGTGCCCGGCAACCGGATGTTCGTCACCGACTTCGCCGGATCGGTCTATTCCGCCGATCTCGATGGCAAGAACGAGCGCAACTTCCTCTACGCGCAAGGCAACCTCACCGGCATCGCCTATGCCGAGGTCTGAGCAACACGTTGGAGAACTGACATGACCGACAAGCCCATTCGCCGCATTGGCATCATTGGCACCGGCGTGATCGGCGCGAGCTGGACCGCGCTGTACCTCGCCAAGGGACTGCACGTCGTCGCGACCGACGTGGCGCCGAACGCAGAGGCGGCGCTCCGGAAGTTCGTCGAGACCGCCTGGCCGGCGCTCAAGCGATTGGGCCTCTCGCCCGGAGCCTCGCAGTCGAACCTGAAGTTCACGGCCGCGCTCGCGCAGGCGGTCTCCGGCACCGATCTCGTCCAGGAGAACGGACCCGAGCGGATCGACTTCAAGCAGAAGCTCTATGGACAGCTCGACGAGCTGCTGCCGCCCGACGTGATCATCGCGTCGAGCTCGTCGGGGCTCACCATGAGCGAAATCCAGAAGGGCGCCGCGTCGCATCCAGAGCGCTGCGTCATCGCCCATCCGTTCAATCCGCCGCACTTGATCCCGCTCACCGAGATCGTCGGCGGGGCAAAGACCTCAGAAGAAACGATCCGGCGCGCGGCGGAGTTTTATACGTCGATCGGCCAGAAGACGGTGCGCCTCAACAAGGAGATGCCCGGCCACGTCGCAAACCGGCTCCAGGCCGCATTGGCGCGCGAGGTCTACTACCTTGTCGCCGAGGGCGTGGTGAGCGCCGCCGACGTCGACACCGCCCTCTCCTGGGGCCCCGGCCTGCGCTGGGGAGTGATGGGCAACTTGATGCTCAATCACCTCGGCGGCGGTCCGGGCGGCATCGAGCACTTCTTCCAGCAGTTCAGCGGTCCGATGACGGCCTGGTGGAAGACGCTGGGTTCGCCGGTACTGACGCCCGAGGTGCAGAAGAAGCTCATCGACAGCGTCCATGCGGAGGTCGGATCGCGCACCATCGCGGAGCTGGAAGCGGAGCGGGACGAGGTTCTGCTCGGCCTGATCGAGCTGCGCAAGCGTTCGGAGGCGGTCGCCCCGCGCCAAGTCGCAGCTGAGTAACGGTGCGGCTGCGGACAGCCAACGCCCCCCTAACCGAAAAGGAGTTTGCAAATGAATATTGCGACCACGCTGCGGACAGAAATGCCTCAACCTGTTCTGTCCATCGAAAATGTCCAACCGGATCTGCTCACCGAGGCAATTCAGTCCAGGCTCGGGAATCCGGAACGCAGTTCGGATATCGACCTGCACGCCGCAACCAATCAGGTTCTGAAAGACGTTCGGATGTCAACCGCCGACAGCGGCGGCGAAGTCACCTTCTACGGCCGCGATCCGATCATTCCGAGCCCCTTCCGGTTTGGCAGCATGGCTGCGATCGGCCTGGCCGCCAAGGCCGTTGCGGTCGCAGCGCTTTGGCGACACCGGACCGGTGAGGGACAGGATATCGGGGTGGATGTGCGCAAGGCGTTACGGCGCTTCGCCGGCTTCTTCGACCGGAAATGGGAAACGATCAATGGACGTCCCCCGCTTGGCTGGGACGCCACGAACCCGTTCCAACGTTTGCCGCTGTTTCGGGAGACGGCCGACGGGCGGTACGTCGTAGCGCTGAACATCTACCCCAAGCTATCGTTCGGCGCTCTCAACCTCCTGAGGTGCAGCCCAAGCGTCGAATCCGTGAACAATGCCATCCTGCAGTGGCGCGCCGACGACCTGGAAAACGCGGCGGCCGAGGCCGGGCTTCCCATCGCCACGGTGCGCACCTTCGAGGAATTCCGGAAGGAGCCCCAATACACCGACGTGCTTTCCCGGATCCCGTTGATCACGGTGGAGAAGATCGGCGAAAGCGAGCCGATGCCTTTCAAAAGAGATGGGAAGAGCCCGCTGGATGGCATTCGCGCATTCGGAATGGGGCATGTGATCGCCGGAGCCGGCATCGGCAGAGATCTCGCCTGCTACGGGGCAGATGTCCTCAACATCTGGCGTCCCGAAAATACCGAGGTTGAGGCGTTTGTCTGGAACGTACAGGTTGGGATGCGTTCGACAATCCTGGACAATTCCAAGGACGATCGCGCGAAATTCGATCACCTGTTGAAGGATGCCGACGTATTCTTCGCCAACAAGCGCCCAGGATATTTGGAGCGGAACGGGCTTGATGCCGAGGAGCTCTGCGCCAAGAAGCCGGGGCTGATCCATGCAACCGTCCTTCTCCACGGTAACAAGGGCCCTTGGAAGAATCGTCCTGGATTCGATGAGATCGGTGGGGCCGTATCGGGACTGTTCTCTATCGAGGGGACGCCGACGCACCCCAAATCGCCGCCGATCATCCCCATTTGCGACAATGTCGTGGGTTGGCTCGGCACAATCGGCATTCTCGCGGCGCTGCGGCGGCGTGCGGTGGAAGGCGGCAGCTATCGGGTCACCGTTTCCCTGACCCGAACCTTGCTGTGGCTCTATTCGCTCGGCATTTTCGACAAGGCCTATGCCCAGGCGACGGCCGGATCTTCCGACGAACACGCCGACATCGCTCCCGATCTGTTCATCGCGGAGACGCCGCTGGGCACGTATCAAGGGATGACCGACCAGGTAGTCCTGTCGCGGACTCCCGGCTCCTTCAGAACGGTGCTTGCGCCGCGAGGCTCGAGCAAACCCGAGTGGCTGGCCCGTTGAGAGCGCTGTTCCCGAACGCGAGTTGCTGAAGCCATCTCATAAGAGCACGAACGAGGCGATCCATGAGCGCAATGTTGGCCGAGACCCGGCCTGACGAGGCCACCGCTGTCGTCGAGGCGCATCCCGGAGAGCGCAAGCGCGTCGTCATCATCGGCGGCGGCTTCGCCGGGATCGCAGCGGCGCACGCGCTGCGGCACGCCGATGCTGAGGTCTTACTGATCGACCGGCGCAACCACCACATCTTTCAGCCGCTACTCTATCAGGTGGCGACAGCGGTCCTCTCTCCTGCCGAGATCGCTGCGCCGATCCGTCAGCTCGAGGCGAAGCAGCGGAACGTCAGCGTACTCCTGGCAGAGGTCACCGGCGTCGACGTTGCTTCCCGCACGGTTGACGCGGCTTCCGCGAGCGCGGGCGTCCGCAAGATTGCGTTCGACTATCTGGTGGTCGCGACCGGCATGCGCCCCAACTATTTCGGGCACGACGAGTTCGCGCGCCATGCTCCCGGGCTCAAGAACCTCAACGACGCGGAGACGATCCGGGCCAAAATCCTGGGCGCGTTCGAACTGGCGGCAACGACCGAGGACGAGGGCGAACGCGCGCGACAGATGACGTTCGTGCTGGTCGGCGCAGGCCCTAGCGGCGTCGAGCTCGCGGCGTCCCTGGCCCAAATGGTGAAGGTCACGCTGCGGAACAACTTCCGCCGCATCGATCCGTCGAAGAGCACCATTATTCTGCTTGACGCAGGCAACCGAGTCCTGCCGACGTTCGCCGAGGCGCTGTCCCGCAGGGTGACCCGGCACCTCACCAAGCTCGGCGTCAAGGTCCTGACCGGAGTCAAGGTCGAGACCGTCGACGAGCAAGGCGTTGTCGCCGGCGGAAAGAGGATTCCAAGCGCCACCGTGCTGTGGACCGCGGGTGTCGCGGCATCGCCGGTTCCAAAGATGCTCGGTAGCAAGACCGACCGCGCGGGACGGGCGCTTGTCGACCCGTTCCTGAAGGTCGTGGACGCACCGGGAGTGTTCGTCGTCGGCGACGCGGCGTCGGTCATGCAAAATGGGCATCCGGTGCCCGGCGTGGCGCAGGCAGCGATTCAGCAAGGGCGGTACGTTGGGCGGCTGATCGCGAAAGAGCTGAAGGGGCGGAAGGTCGAGCGTCCGTTCAGCTATTTTGACAAGGGCAATATGGCCGTCGTCGGCATGAACTATGCGGTGCTGGAGCGGGGCTGGTTGCGCACCAGCGGCTTCCTGACCTGGCTGGTGTGGGCGTTCGTTCACATCCTGTCACTGCCGCAGCTGCAGAACCGGCTGCGCGTGCAGCACCAGTGGCTGTGGTCGTACTTCACCGGCCAGCGCAGCTCGCGCTTGATCCCGGAAACCCACGAGCCTGGGCACTGAGTCACCGAGCAAGGGAACCCCAACTAGGGAAGCTGGCACAGGGCCAAGAGCGGCCCCGCCGTCGGACGCGGACCCTCATGAATTATCGTCGGAATGCCAAAGTCGATTACGACCGCTTCTTTGCCGATGCGCTCGGCCGGCTGCATAGCGAGCGCCGCTACCGCGTGTTCGCCGATCTCGAGCGCATCGCCGGCCGCTTCCCGCACGCCATCTGGCATTCGCCGGGCGGGCCGAAGCAGGTCGTGATGTGGTGCTCCAACGATTATCTCGGCATGGGCCAGCATCCGAAGGTGATTGGCGCCATGGTCGAAACGGCGACGCGGATGGGCACCGGCGCCGGCGGTACCCGCAACATCGCCGGCAACAGTCATCCGGTGGTCGAGCTCGAGCGCGAGCTCGCCGACCTGCACCGCAAGGAGGCGGCGCTGGTCTTCACCTCCGGCTATGTGTCGAACGAGACCGGCATCTCGACGCTCGCCAAGCTGATCCCGAACTGCCTGATCCTGTCGGATGCCTGGAACCACAATTCGATGATCGAGGGCGTGCGCCAGGCGCACACCGAGAAGCGGATTTTTGGTCACAACGACATGGTGCATCTCGAAGAGCTTCTGGACAACGCCGATCCGGCGCGGCCAAAGCTCATCGTGTTCGAGAGTCTCTACTCCATGGACGGTGACGTGGCGCCGATGCGAGCGATCTGCGACCTCGCCGAGCGCTACGGCGCCATGACCTACGTGGACGAGGTGCACGCGGTCGGCATGTACGGCGCCCGCGGCGGCGGCATCAGCGAACGCGATGGCGTCGCGCACCGCATCGACGTGATCGAGGGCACGCTCGCCAAGGCGTTCGGCGGCCTCGGCGGTTATATCGCAGGCTCTGCTGCCCTGATCGACGCAGTGCGCTCCTATGCGCCGGGCTTCATCTTCACCACGGCGCTGCCGCCGTCGGTCGCCGCTGCGGCGACCGCGGCGATCCGGCATCTGAAAACCTCGCAATGGGAACGCGAGCGGCACCAGGATAGCGCCGCGCGCACCAAGGCGGTGCTCGCCGCGGCACGGCTGCCGGTGACGACGAGCCCGACCCACATCGTGCCGGTCTATGTCGGCGATCCGCAATTGTGCAAGACGGCGAGCGATCTGCTCCTTGCCGATCACGGCATCTACGTTCAGCCGATCAACTATCCGACCGTGCCGAAGGGCACCGAGCGACTGCGGATCACGCCGAGCCCCTATCACGACGACGGCCTGATCGACTCGCTTGCTGAGGCCCTGGTCGACGTCTGGGGCAGGCTCAACCTGCCGTTCGAGGAACGCGCGCTGGCGGCGGAGTAGTCCGGCGGCAGAGATACGAGCGGAGATCAACGCAGGCAAGCTCGACCTCCTGCGCGACTTCAGCAGTGCCGCGCGAGAAGAGCTGACACTCAAGTATTGGGGTGCGCCGCCCGCGACGTCGATCGTTCTGCCGGTCAAGGACGCAATTTGGAGAGATTTGGCAGGATTTGCCGACATTTACTCACGGTCTTCGGCACAGGCCTGTATCGATCGACAAACGCAAGATCCGCGGCGAACGCAAGTTCGCAAACTTCACGAAGGCGGTTCTTTGTTGAGGACTCGACCATGAAAACCACCGCGATTGCCTTATCGCGCCTACGGCTCACTTCACGGCCTAATTTGGCGGCGCGACTGCCGGATTTCATCGCGTTGACGAAGCCGCGGGTGATGGCGCTTGCAGTGTTCACCGCGCTTGTCGGATTGATGGTCGCGCCAGCTCGCCTCGATCCACTCCTTGGCTTCATTGCAATTCTGGCAATCGCCGCGGGGGCTGGAGCCGCCGGCGTGCTGAATATGTGGTACGACGCCGATATCGATGCGGTGATGACTCGCACCGCCGGCCGTCCAATTCCCTGCGGGGCGATCTCGCGCCTGGAAGCGTTGGCCTTCGGCCTTGTTCTTGCCTGCAGCGCTGTCGCTGTTCTTGCTTTCGCAGCCAATATCACGGCCGCGGCGCTGCTCGCTTTTGCCATCTTCTTCTACGTCGTCGTTTATACGATATGGCTCAAACGAAGGACGCCACAGAACATCGTGATCGGCGGCGCAGCCGGCGCACTTCCGCCGGTAATCGGTTGGGCGGCGGCGAGCGGTGAGATCGCGCTCGAGCCGCTCGTCTTGTTCCTGATCGTGTTCCTGTGGACACCGCCTCATTTCTGGGCGTTGTCGCTCAATCGCGCCGACGAATATGCGCGTGCCGGGGTGCCCATGCTGCCGGTCGTGGCCGGCAGAGCAGAGACCACGCGACAAATCCTGATCTACAGCATTCTGCTGCTTCCGATTTCACTGCTGCCGTGGGCGCTTGGGTTTGCCGGCGCGATCTACGGCGCGACTGCCGTCCTCTGCGGAGCAGCGTCCATTGCGCTCGCGCTGAGGTTGGTCGGAAGCAATGAAGCCGATCGACGCCCTGCACACAGGCTGTTCGCTTTTTCCATCCTGTACCTGTTTCTGCTGTTCGCAGCGCTCGGCGCCGGGAATGGCGGAGCGCGCTGGTCGCTGATGGTCTCCGCGCGTCCCACGACGGCTGCCGTCGCGCCGGTAGATCCTACTCTCTACGTCACGCGCGGTTCCAACCTACCTGAAGGGGCCTGACATGCAGCATGTTGCGCTGGCCATTCTGTTAATCGGCACCGCCGCCCTCGGCGGCTGCTCCGAAGGCGTGCTTGATCCGAAAGGACCTGTCGCCGCCGCCGAGCGTCTCGTCATGTTCAATTCGACTGGAATCATGTTGGCGATCGTTATTCCGACGATCCTCGCCACGCTCGGAACGGCCTTTTGGTTTCGCGCCTCGAACACGCGCGCACGCTACATGCCGGATTTCGACTATTCCGGCCGCCTGGAGCTGCTCGTCTGGTCGATCCCGCTCATGACCATCCTTCTCGTGGGCGGCGTCGCCTGGCTGGGCTCATACGACCTCAATCCGCCCAAGGCGATCGCCTCTGCAGTTAAGCCCGTGAGGGTTCAAGTCGTGTCGCTCGATTGGAAATGGCTGTTCATCTATCCCGACCAGGGGATTGCGGCCGTTAATCAGCTGACCATTCCCGTGGGCGCGCCGATCAGCTTCGAGCTGACCTCTTCCGGAGTCATGAACAGCTTCTTTGTGCCGCAGCTCGGTGGCCAGATCTACACGATGTCGGGGATGGTGACGCGCCTCCATGTGTTGGCCGATCATGCCGGAACCTATCGGGGAATGTCGGCAAATTACAGCGGCGCCGGATTTTCCGACATGCACTTCAGCGTCGATGCAGTCCCGGCAGAAAAATTTGTGCAGTGGGTGGCTGCAACGCGTACCGCCGGCCCGGTGCTTGATGCGCAAAGCTATGCCGAGCTGGCAAAGCCCAGCCAGGCGGTCACGCCGTTCACCTATCATGCCGTGACCTCGGGCCTGTTCAACGCGATCTTGAGCACCGCAATGCAATCCAGCGATCCATTGTGTCTCACTCCCCCGGCATCACAGAGGGCGCCAAAATGAATCTCCTCGGCAAGCTCACGTGGAGCGCGATCCCGTTCGACCAGCCCATCATCATGGGTGCCTCGGGAGGCGTAGTCCTGGTCATCATGGCGATCCTTGGGTGGGTCACGCTCAAGGGCTACGCACCTTATCTCTGGCGCGAGTGGATCACGTCGGTCGACCACAAGCGCATCGGCGTCATGTATATCGTGCTGGGATTGATCATGCTGCTGCGCGGCTTTGCCGATGCCATCATGATGCGCTCGCAGCAGGCGATCGCCGCTGGCGGTGCACAAGGATATCTGCCGCCCGAACATTTCGACCAGATTTTCTCGGCGCACGGCACCATCATGATTTTCTTCGTGGCAATGCCGCTCGTGATCGGACTGATGAACTTCGCGGTCCCGCTGCAACTTGGCATCCGCGACGTGGCCTTCCCGACATTGAACTCGGTCAGCCTGTGGCTTACCGCGTCAGGCATCCTGTTGACGAACGTCTCGCTGGCGGTCGGCGAATTCGCCAAGACCGGATGGGTCGCCTATCCGCCGCTGAGCGAGCTGCAGTTCTCGCCTGGCGTTGGCGTCGACTACTACCTTTGGTCGCTGCAGATTTCCGGCATCGGCACGCTGCTGACCGGAATAAATTTCGTCACCACAATCCTGAAGATACGGGCGCCGGGAATGAGCTACATGCGCATGCCGGTGTTCTGCTGGACCGCGCTCGCATCGAACCTGATGATTGTCGCAGTCTTTCCCATCCTCACCGCGACGTTCGCGATGCTGCTGCTCGACCGTTACCTCGGCTTCCACTTCTTTACAGTCGACGCTGGCGGCAACGCGATGATGTACGTGAACCTGTTCTGGATGTGGGGTCACCCCGAAGTCTACATCCTCGTCCTGCCGGCATTCGGTATCTTCTCCGAGGTGGCCGCGACTTTCTCTGGCAAGCCGCTGTTCGGATACCGCTCGATGGTCGCTGCGACCATGGCGATCTGCGTTCTCTCCCTCACGGTTTGGTTGCACCACTTCTTCACCATGGGGGCCAGCGCAAACGTCAATGCCGTCTTTGGGATCGCGAGCATGATCATCGGGGTGCCGACCGGTGTCAAAATCTTCAACTGGATGTTCACCATGTACGGTGGGCGCATCCGATTCTCGGTGCCGGTCCTATGGACCATCGGCTTCATGGTGACGTTCGTTCTGGGCGGCCTGACCGGCGTGCTGCTGGCTGTACCCCCCGTTGATTGGCAGGTGCACAACAGCGCGTTCCTGGTCGCACATTTCCATCACGTCATCATCCCCGGCGTCATATTCGGCGTCTTCGCCGGCTACATATATTGGTTCCCCAAGGCATTCGGCTTCATACTCGACGAGCGCTGGGGCCGGCGGGCGTTCTGGTGCTGGTTCATCGGCTTCCATGTCGCTTTCATGCCGATTTATGTGGTCGGCCTGATGGGCATGACGCGGCGCCTGCAGCATTACGACGTTGTCTCCTGGCAGCCATGGCTGGTTGTCGCCGCGGCCGGTGTCGCTGTCATTTTTGCGGGAATTGTCTGCCAGATCGTGCAGCTCGTCGTGTCGATCCGCCAGCGCGAGAAGCTCCGCGATGTGACCGGCGATCCGTGGAACGGCCGCACATTGGAGTGGTCGACGGCGTCGCCGCCGCCGGCCTGGAATTTCGCGGTTCTGCCGCGCGTCGCCGAGAGAGACGCCTTCTGGGCTCATAAGGTGCGCGCAAAGCACGGTCAGCTGGCGCAAGCACGCGAGTATAAGTCGATTGAAGTACCGAAAAACACTCTGACCGGCTTCGTCAACGCCTTCTTTGCGGTGGTCATCGGTTTTGCGCTGATCTGGCACATCTGGTGGATGGCCGCTCTCGGAGCCATTGGCGCATTCGTGACGTTCCTTGCATTCGCATTTCGCGAGCAGGACGAGGTCGAGATGACCGCTGAGACGATCGCTCGGTTCAATCGCGCTCACCCGACGGAGGTCGCGCTATGAACGTCGCTGTCGCCGTTTACGATGTGAAACAGGACGCATTCGCTCCCGCCAGCGAGGCTGGACCGACCCCAAAACGAGTCGTGGTCGGCTTCGGCTTCTGGGTCTTCCTGCTGAGCGACATCGTGATGTTCTCGGCGCTGTTTGCGGCTTACGCGGTGCTCGTGCATGCGACCGCGGGAGGCCCGGCCGGCCCGCAGCTGTTCAATCAAGTCAGCGTCGCGATCCAGACCGCATGTCTGCTCGCCTCAAGCTACACGTGCGGGCTGATGTCGCTGGCGGTGAGTGCGCAGCGACGACTCGACACGTACCGCTTTGCTTTCGTCACGTTCGCGCTCGGGGCTGCGTTCCTCGCTCTCGAGATTCGCGAGTTCGCCGGCATGATCGCCAGCGGCGCGGCGCCGCAAACCAGCGCGTTCCTTTCCGCGTACTTCACTGTTGTTGGCTGTCACGGCTTGCACGTCACTGCCGGATTGATCTGGTTGGCGGTGATGATGGCCCAGGTCGCAATCAAGGGATTCCGCCCGGCCGTCGACCGTCGGCTGCTCTGCTTTGCCCTGTTCTGGCATGCGCTCGACATCATCTGGGTCTGGCTGTTTATCGCCGTTTATCTGATGGGAGTTCTACCATGACCGACGCACCCTACGATCTCGCGCCCGGAGAGGTCTCGATTTTTGGCAGGGCGGCAAGGATGACCGCCTCGGGCGTCGGGATCTACACGATCGGACTGGTCCTTGCCGTGATCCTTACGGCCACCTCGTTCTGGGTGGCCAACACCTCGCTGCTTTGGGCGCTCGGCGTGCCCATGGGCCTTGTCGTGCTCGCCATCGCCCAGATGGGCGTTCACCTGGTCTTCTTCCTGCACATCACCACCGCTCCGGACAACACCAACAACGTTCTGGCGCTGGCGTTCGGCGTGCTCATCGTGTTCCTGGTCGTCGTCGGATCGCTCTGGATCATGACCGATCTGAACACCAACATGATGCAGTCAGCCGAGCAGATGAATCTGATGCGGCCCTGAATGGCTTGGGAGATCGACCTTTGCGCATACTCGGCTCCTTCATCCAGGGTTTTGAGGTCAGGAATCGCGCCAGTTCGGAGGAACGTCGTTCAGCTTTGAGTTACTCTGGCCTCAAGAGAGCGGGGCGAATATATAGATCCAGCGGCGACCTTAAAATCGGTCGTCCTCTGGATGCTCATCAAATCGGGATAAACCCGAACGCGTTCGAGTTCTCGCACACACGACCATCGATCACCATTCGCTCTTGCGGTCCGCATTACAATCCGCGTCCCCATCCATTTACGTCGCCGGTCCAGTTCGGGTTTGGGATCGTTGGCCTCATTTCAGGCACCGTGTAGTAGAGCGCATGAATGCGCGCGTCGAGGCCGATCCGGGCCTCATGCGGCGGCGGCGATGCACGGCCGAGCACCCATTTGGAACTATCAAACGAATGACAGCAGGCGGGCGCTTC
>Ga0306922_10005269_pt1 | contig 12336 bp, 17 predicted proteins | sample sta12Cox44000082_FD_203758 | JGI IMG/M metagenome (GOLD analysis project Ga0306922, IMG submission 203758) | Lab enrichment of tropical soil microbial communities from Luquillo Experimental Forest, Puerto Rico - statoxic.12C.oxic.44.000.082 (v2)... | ecosystem: Environmental > Terrestrial >... | reverse complement strand
AGGAGGAAGCCGAACAGCGCGAGCAGAAGGCAAAACAGCTGTTCGAAAGCTTTTGCCGGCGAGAGGGGTTGGTCGCCGCCGGAAGCCCGTCCGAGGCTTCAGAGGGCTCGGCAAGGTGGCTTCGGGAGATCGGCTCTGACTCCTATTGGCTTGTGGAATATGCGCGCACTGCCGACCTTTTGGTCATTGGACGACCGGGTGATGACCATAGAGTTCCACCGGACACGCTCGGGGCAGCTCTCATCAACAGCGGCCGCCCTTTGTTGATACCCCCTTCGGGACCAATATCCGCTCTGCCCGATACCGTCGTCATCGCGTGGAAGTCGACACCCGAAGCCGCACGCGCCGTTACCGTGGCAATGCCGTTTCTGTCGATCGCAAAGCAGATCGTCATCATGACCGTCGCGGAAGATGAGACCACGATTGAGGAGGAAGGAGCTGCCCGCCTGATGGCCAATCTCCGCTGGGACGGGTTTTCGGCATCGGTGCGTCGCCTAGAGCCCGGCGCGCAGGGAGGAGCCGAAACACTGCTCGCGGCGGCTCGCGAACAAGCTGCCCTATTGGTGATGGGCGGCTACGGCCATAGCCGGCTGCGCGAGTGGATTTTCGGTGGCTTCACCGAACGGATTCTGCGCGCGGCGGAAATACCGGTTCTGATAGCACATTGAGGACGACTTGTCGGAGCAAACCAGCATGAAAAACATACTCGTGTTGGCTGGTGGCGGGGGCAGCGACCACGCCGTCTTCGCCGCAGCTTTTGGCATCGCACAGCCCTTGGATGCGCACCTCGAATTCTTTCATGTGCAAGTCGATCCCGGCGGCGGCAATATGGCAACCGCATGCCGAGTTCGCGAGGGGACCGGCGATGTGGAAAATGATGCAGCGCCTGGAGACCGAGTGCGTCATGCGCACCGCCGTTGCGAGAGATAATTTCGCGCGATTCTGCGAGCGTCACGGAATTAGCATCACGGACCAGCCCCGATCCGGCGGTGGGGTTTCTGCAAGCTGGCGCGAGGAGATGGGCGAGGCCGATCGTCGTTTGATGTTTTGTGTAGGCATTACGACTTGATTGTCGTAGCACGCCCGACGGGGCCGAACGGCTTATCGCCCGATTTGCTCGAAAGGCTGCTGCTCGGTTGCGGCAGACCCTTGCTGATTGCCCCTCAGCGACTCTCGCACCCGCTTCTCGGCACGGTCGTGGTTTGCTGGAAGGAAACGGCGGAGGCGGCGCATGCGGTCGGTGCCGCGATGCCGCTCCTGGTCAAAGCGGAGCGCGTCATTCTCGCCGGCGCCGAAGAAGACGACCCGTCGCTGACGGACGGATTGGCTGACCTTTCCCGCCAGCTAGCCTGGCACGGCGTCAGCGTCGATGTCGAGTTCATGTCGTCGACTGCTGGCCCCGCGAGCAAAGTGCTTATGGAGGCCGCCCGTTCCCATCAAGCAGGGCTGTTGATTATGGGCGGCTACGGCCATAGCCACACGCGTGAAATTGTTTTCGGTGGCTTTACCCAATCTGTTCTCGAATCCGCCGAGATGACAGTTTTTCTGATCCACTGATGTAACGTGCCCTAGTGCCGAAGCCGTCGGCTGACCTCGTCCGGAGCAGGAACGGATCTCCCCAGAGACAGCGTCAGCTCCGATGTCGTCACTGAGACCCTGACTGAACGCCGGCGGCCAAGGCAAGCCGGACCAGTTCGGAGAGACTGCGCGCCCCCATCTTGTCCATGACCCGCGCGCGGTGGATCTCGACGGTGCGTGGGCTGATCTCCAAATCGTAGGCAATCGATTTGTTCGGCAGCCCGGCGAGGAGACCTTTCAACACCTGGAGCTCGCGCGGCGAGAGCAGCGCAAGCTTAGCGACTGCTGCGACTTTCGCTGGGTCTTTCTCATCTAGGCTAGTCAGCCGCGAGAGCGCCACCTCAAGGCTATCTAGAATTGCTTCCGAGGCGAACGGCTTCTCGATGAAATCGACGGCACCCGCCTTCATCGCCCGCACCGCCAGCGGGACGTCGCCGTGGCCGGTGATAACGATCAGTGAAAAATCAAGTGAGCGATCGATCAAGTGCTGCTGAAGTTCCAGCCCATCCATCTCGGGCATGCGTATGTCGACGATTAGACATCCGGCGGGAAGTGACGGAGCGGCCTCTAGGAATTCCAATGCCGAAGCGAAGCTTCTTACTGCAAAGGCTTTGGACTCGAGCAGCACTGATAGGGAATCGCGCACTGCCTCATCGTCATCGACGATATAGACACGCCGCTCAGCAAGCATCGGCTCCCGCCTCGCTGCTCGCTATTGGCAAGGCTACGCGAAACACGGTCCCACCCGAAGACGCTGGGGCCGTCGTCAATCGGCCGTGGTGCGCTTTGACGATCTCCCGGCACATCGAGTTGGTGGTGAAAGCCGTCACGGTCAAAGCGGCGGCGACTGCCGCCGTGACATCACCTGCTCCGTAAAGCGCTCAACGGCCGGCAAAACGAGGCATTAAGCCTGATACGGCTGGCCGGGGGAAAAGTCGCAATCACTGTACGCAGCCGATCTCGCCAAACTGATGATCGGGTGTCACTCGGCCGGGGAACGCCGGCGTGGGAAGCGGCCGCGCAGCTCCTCACGCCGCCGCTCCTCCTCGGCGGTCAGTTCCGCCTTCGGCGGGGCCGAAGCGGCTATCATGCGGACGAGGTCGGCGCGGGTGACGATGCCGATGAGCTTGCCGTCGCGGACCACCGGCACGCGCTTTATCCGGTGCCGCTCGATGAGTCTTGCGATTGTCTCCGCTGGTATGTCGGGGGTTACTGTGATGACGTCGCGCGGCATGACGTCCGCGACCTTCGGCCCGTGCGCGCGCACGTAGTCGACGAAGCGGGGCGCCAGCTCGAAACCGTCGGCGAGCATCTCCAGCCACCAAGCTCGGCTCTTCTCGCTGCGCTCACCGCCGCGGCTGATGAGATCACCCTCGCTGACAACGCCGAGCAGCTTACCCGCGTCGTCCATTACCGGCACCGCGCTGATGGCGTGTTTGAGCAGCAACTTCGCCACATCGCGCACCAGCATGTCTGGGCGCGCCACGACGACGTTCGTCGTCATGATCTAGCCTGCGCTCGGCATCTTGCCCCTCATTCGAAATCTAATCCATAGTAATAGCGGTTGGCTTATCCTCGCGTTGACCCAGATCAACCGAGAACGCTCTGCCACAAGCGAGGCCGCCGCGATATTGCTTGTGCCAGACGGGTTTGTCGCGGCGTTCGGCGCGGCCCCCTGCCGCGCCCTTCCAGCATTGCTTGGTTCACTCGGCCTCCGCAGCGCGTGGCTCGGCAGCCCCGCGTTCCTCGCCGAGCCGGAGCTGCTTGTCGCTGCTGTCATCCGCCTAATCGGCGGTGGTGGGGTGTTGCCCTGGCACCGCCCCATGAGCGCCGCATATGCTGCGGGAACAGTTTTACAGTCGGCCGAAGCCTACCGCCTGGGTTATGGGCGCCCTATCCATTGGGGGCGTCCTGACGTGGCTTGTATTCGCCTGAGAAATGCACGTGATCCCGATTCCACCATCAGCTGCCCGATTTCCGGCACCGCAAAGACCGAGACGATGGCGACGGAATGACGGCGGAGTCACTCACTTCGGAGGCGGGCGAAAATCCTGATCCGGAAAGGCGGCCACCGTCGGCGGCTGGATCACGATCACCGCGCGATCGTAACTCTGATGGCAGGCGTTGCACGCCGCGGTCAGTTGTGCGTAGGCCTCAGTGAACCGATTGCCATCCTTAGCCCGGATTGCCCGATCGACTGCTGCTAGCGGTTGTTTGACCGTCGACTTGATCAGGCCGGGGATCGACAGATCCCGATATTTCGGCATGATCTCGGCGACGTCGGCGAAGGTTTCGCGCAGCTGATTGAGCTCATAGGCGGCATAAGGCCAGTTCTGCTCGCTCCCGGCGAGACCGAGCTTGATATGGCGCGGCTGCACGAACGCGGTCATCAAATCGCCGAGGGCGGCAGGGTGGTGTCGTTGTGCGGATGCAAGGCTCGGCACCGCGAGCGCTCCTGCCACTGCAATCGCGACGATCGATCGATGAGAGTTGCTCACGGCTTGTGGCTCCTTCCGGCGGGCCAGGTCGAAGGCGAAGACTTTTGGACTACGGCTTTTACTTCAAGCCAGCTTGTCAGTCGCACCCGAAACCGCGCGGTGGCTCCACGCGGTGCCGGTTAAAGTGAGGTCCCTCAACAGCGTCGGCGGCGGCGTCATTTCCGCCGGCGCGGGCGCTCGTGATCGGTGCCGTGCAGGCGATGACATGCAACCGGGTCACGATACGGAACTCTCGGGCCTAGTGGTGCCGTGAACCGCATGAAATCGGCGATCGCGTCCTCGTAGGCCGGGGGTGCCGCGGTTACCGAGATTAGCGAACTACTCGATCTCGGGCGGGACGTCCGAGAGCCGGTGAAATTCCGAGGGGGTCAGGAGCCGTTCAGGGGGATGATTTGGGTCCGCAGGTGAGGATCGGTGATGGCGCAATCCAGTCCTGGGACGCATCAACCGTGAAGCACTCCGAACGCCTAGCCCCGCGGTTAACGCTCCCAAGGAGGATTCATGGTCCAAAGCGAGTCGGGTCGGGCTTAAGGCAGTCCGCGCGTTCGCTCCGGTTGCCAACCGGTTCATCCCGGTCAAAGCTTGCCATATCGGCGTGGCAGTGCAGCCTGAGCGGCCAGGGAGGCGAGCGGCCGGAAGCCCTCTCAGCCGTGCCGCGCTCGGTAGCGATTACTCAAGGCCATCCCGTCATTTGAGCTTGCCCGGCCTCTGCGGTGCTCATCTGGACAGCAGACGCGGCGGCCTGCTTAGAGCGTGGCTTGGGATCAACCGTCGCGCCCGGATGATCTGGATCAATTTCGCTTCCATCTGTTAGCGTATAAGGGCGTGGGCCAAGTGGCGCGCGCGGACTTCGCGAGCCCTTCCAAAGCCGGCGTCTAGGCGCAGGAGAATTTTATGCTGACCATTCATCTCGAGAAAGTGGGCTACATCATCACTGGGCCCCGGGAGTTCGACATCGAAGGGGGCCGGCCCGTCGACAGGGCTCGCGCTCCGACCCGTCCGATGATGCCGCATGGAACGTGCTCGAAACAGCGCCGGTAATCCGAACTGTCAGGAGCCGGTAGATGGCATCAACTCGTTGAGCGATCTGCAGCATAGCGGGGCTCCCCAACAGCTAGGACAGGACGCTTCCTGCAGAAGGTCTCGGTATAGAATGAACGGAAATCAGGCGGGAGAGCGGAGCTCCGCGCTGAGCAGCGCCTCCGCGCCGGTCACGAGGTCGAGCAGTTCCGTCGTGATCTCGTCTTGGCGCGCTTGCTGCGCGTCCTGGCGAAGTTGTTCCAGTTTTTTCGAAACATTTTCATAGGCGGAGTCCATCGCCGCAAAGCGGGCTGCGTTTTCGCTGGCGAGCGCTTCGATTGCCGCCTCGGTCAGCAATCCGAACGCGTAATCCGCGATCAGCTTTTCCAGCAGCATTGCGGGTGGCAGGTTGTGCAGCGGTGGTTGTCGCGGCGGTCCCGGCGCAAATGACCTCAAATCAACCGGGAACAAAAGGCTCCGCTCGATCGTCGTGCCGCTGCCCTGCCGATGACGTGCAAACATCACTTCAACTCTGGCTAGGTCCCCGCGGGCGATCCGGCCATAGAGCTCCGCCGTCAAATGCCGGATCGTCTCGGGCACGCCTTCGGGGCGAGTCGCCATCGGATGGGCCCAGGCCGCCGGCCGACCCCGTTCTTGCGCCAGCGCGGCGCCTCGGATGCCGAGGACGAAGAGCACGTCGTCCGGATTAATCAGCTTCGCTGCTGCATCGAGGATGCGCTCGTTGAAACCGCCGACAAAGCCGTGTTCAGCCGTACACAGGACGAGCGCCCGGCGGCCGGTTGCTGTTCGGCCCAAGGGTTCCGGTTCGGGCAGCAGGAGCAGAGCGGCGCCGATCGCAGCCGCCATCGTCTCCGCATAGCGGCGGATGTCTGGAAGCGCGCGGTGCGCTTCCTGCACGCGCATGCTGGCGAGCGAGCGCATCGCGCCAACGATGTCGAGCAGTTCGCCCATGGTGGTAAGATGAGCCTCGACTTCGGCGAGGCGGGTCATGGCCGATCGGCTGTCATTGGCATTGCGACGGCACGCGCCAACGCTTTGAGTGCATTCGTGAGGCGGTCGTGCTCGGAGAGCGTCGCCGCCCGATCCTCGGGTGAAACCGCCTCCGGACAATGTTGGGCGAGCCAGGAGCCAAGGCCGGACCGGAACGCATCCACGCGGTCCAGCGGAACATCATCGAGCACACCCTCTGATACGGCTGTCAGAAGCGCAACCTGTTCGCCCAATGTCAGCGGCGCGAACCGAGGCTGACGCAGCACTGCACGAATGCGCCGCCCATGCGCAATGACCTTGCGCGTGCGCTCGTCGACCATGGTGCCGAAGCGGGTAAATACTTCGAGTTCGAGGAACTGCGCGTATTCGAGACGGAGACTTTCGGAGAGCTCCTGCAAGACTGGCGCTTGCGTCTTGCCGCCGACACGCGAAACGCTTTTGCCCACATCGACCGGCGGCTTCTGGTCCTCGTAGAAGAGACGCGGATCGAGATAGATCTGCCCGTCAGTGATTGATATGAGATTAGTGGGAATATAGGCGCTGATGTTGCCGGCCTGGGTTTCCGCGATCGGCAATGCTGTGAGCGAACCACCACCTCGCTCGGGCGCGAGCTTTGCCGCTCGCTCCAGCAGGCGCGAATGAATGTAGAAGATGTCGCCGGGATAGGCCTCGCGGCCCGGCGGCCGGCGCAGCAGAAGCGAGAGCTGGCGGTATGCTGCGGCGTGCTTCGTGAGATCGTCGATAACCAGCAGTACGTCACGCCCGTGCGTCATGAAATACTCGGCCATCGTGCAGGCGCTGTAGGGTGTCAGCCACTGCAAGCCCGGTGCCGCATCGGCTTCGCCGATGACAAAGATGCAGTGTTCCGGCGCGCCGTACCGGCGCACTGCCTCGATGACCTGTGCGACCGAGGATGCTTTCTGCCCGATCGCGGCATAGACGCAGATCACATCGCTCGCACGCTGGTTGATGATCGCGTCAACGGCGATAGCGGTCTTACCGGTGCCGCGGTCGCCGATGATCAGTTCGCGTTGACCGCGACCGAGCGGGATCATTGCGTCAACGACGAGAAGCCCTGTCGCCAGAGGACGCGTCACCAGCGCTCGGTCGACGATCGCCGGCGCCGGCTGCTCGACGGGGGCTAGGGTCTCGGCCACAACAAGTGCGCCGCCGTCGAGCGGAGAGCCGAGCCCGTCCACCACGCGACCGAGCAGAGCCTCGCCAACCGGGACGCGCGCCACCTCGCCCGTCCCGTGCACCATGCTCCCGGCAGTAACTCCGCCGGTATCTCCGAGCAGCACGCAGCCGATCGCTTGCTCCCCGAGATCGACCGCGAGGCCCTTCACCCCACCGTCGAACACCAGCAGTTCGTCGAGCCGCGTCTCGGGCAGTCCGGTGACGGTAGCAACCCCATCACCGATCTGAGCAACCCGGCCCACATGCTCGATCCGAGGTTCGAGCCCTAGTTCGCCGATCCGTCTGCGGCTTTGGCCGAGCCAGCCTCGGAATTCATCAGCGAGCGTTGGCATCGGCCTCGACTTCTCCGCGCATAGCGGCCAGCGCATTTTTCCAAGAGAAGCGCAGAATCGCATTCGGAAAATACAGCTCCGCGCCTGCCACTAAGCTCGGATCAACGGCGAATTCGATGGCTGTACGGGGGCAGAGAATGTTATGGAGCCGCGAACACCACTTCTCCTGGGATTCGCCCGGGAGCAGCGCCGCTGTCACGACCCTGATAGGAACGCCATCCGGCAGCTGCTGCATGAGGGCGTCCAGTTCGGGCTTTCGCAGCGCCGTCAGATATTGCTCGACGCGCTCGATCCACCCGTCCGCACGCAGCTTCATTGGCACTTCGGCGAGCAGCCGCCCGGCAATCTCGGCTCCGAGATCGAGAGCAGCGCGTTTCGTGTCGGCCAATGCTTGGCTACGCTCAGCGGCAAGGGTCTTCCGCGCCTCCTCGAGAAGCGCTGCTGCCTCGCGCTCCGCCTGGGCGCGGCGTGCGGATGCCGCCTGCTCCGCCTCAGCCGTCGCTTCTCTTAGCGCAGCCGTCCGTTCGGCCGCAATCCCGGCGCGTTCAGCCTCGACCGCTGTGAGCCGATCCTTTGCTTGCGCCTCCGCCGTGCGTGCCCCCTCATATTGTTGCTCGATGTCGGCACGCCTCGCGTCGACCATGCGCAACACCGGCCGGTAAAGAAACCGGTGCAGCAACCAGACGAGAACCGCGAAGTTGGCCGTCTGCAGCACGAGAGTGGACCAGTCGAAATGCATGGTCACCCAGCATAGGGATTGGCGAAAAGCAGTATCAGCGCGACGACGAGGCAGTAGATTGCCATCGTTTCGATCATCGCGAGACCGACAAAGAGGGTGCGTGAGATGGTACCGGCCGCCTCCGGCTGCCGGGCGATGGCATCCATCGCCGCGGCGACCGAGCGGCCCTCGGCCAACGCGGGGCCGATCGAGCCGATCGATACGGCAAGCGCGGAAGCGATCGTGCTGATGAGCTTTATATCCATGAGAGCGACCCCTCAGCCCCGCTCGACCGTGTCAACTGCGGCGCCGATAAACACCGTGGCGAGAACCGTGAAGATGTAGGCCTGCACCAGACCGACGAGGATTTCGAGGACCATCAGCGGGATTGGCACAAACAGCCCCGCCAGCCCCACGATCAGGGCGATCACGAACTCGCCACTCATCACGTTGCCAAAGAGCCGGACCATCAGCGAGAAGGTGCGCGTTACTTCGGAGATGATATTGAGCGGCAACATGATCAGCTTCGGTTGGGCGAAGCTCGCGAGATACCCAAGCGGGCCCCGAGCGCGCACGCCGAAGAAGTGCACTGAGACGAAGACGATTAATGCAAGGGCCGCTGGGGTTTCCAACTTTCCAGTCGGCGCTTCCATACCCGGTAATACGCCGGACAAATTGGCGGCAACGAGAAAGATAAACAATGTTCCAAGGATTGGCAGGAACGGACGCGGCTCCTTCCGGATGACTTCCTCGATCTGGGCCATAATGCTGGTGACGATCAACTCCAGCGTCGCTTGGCGCCGGTCGGGATGCAGTGCGAGCCGGCGCGTCGCAGCCCAGGAACCCAGTGCCAACACTGCAATGATGGTCCAGGTTGTCACCACCGGCCGAGTAATCACGACGGGGCCGAGATGGAACAGGATCGCACTGGCAAGCGGAGACGACGCCATCACGCTGCCTTTCGCGCGGCAAGTAACGCTAGCATGCGCGCCACCAGAAAGCCCAGAAACGCCAATAGCAACGGCAATGCCCCAACCCTCGCCGCAACGGCGAGGAACAAGATCGCTGTAGCGAGGCGGCCGACAGTGAGAAGCGCGGGTACGAGAAGGCCGCGGCCAGCGGTATAGAAATCAACCGTCCGTCGTAGCACGGCAAAATAGGCGCAACCGAAAGCAAGACCGCCAAGGAAAGCCGTTGCGGCTTCCAAGCCGGGAGCAAAGATAGGCATCGTCATTCACGGTGTATCCTCTTCCACGCCAGCATGCAGCCAAGAGCCAGGCCGCCGACGAGCAAGCCCAGTGTCCAAAAGATCCCCGCACCAAAGGCGCGGTCGAGCCAGCGCCCGGCGAAGATGCCAATCAGCGTCGGTGTCACGATCGTCCAACCGAGCACGCCGATCATCGCGAGGTTTTGGCCGACAGACCGCTCTCCCTCGCGCCGCCAGCGCTCACGCCGTCCCCGCCGCAAGCGGACCGCCTCGTCGAGACGTTCGGGGTGATCAGGCCGCTCCTCAACGGGCACCGGCGTCATGCTTCGAATCCTAGGGGCGACCGTGCTGCCGGTCCGCCAGGCATCGCCGGTGCCATCTCCGCACGCAGAAAGCGGACGATCTGGCGGATCGCAGCGAGGTAGAGGCGTTGCGCATCCGTGCGCGCCGCCTGCTCCTCGGCGAGCTGCCGGCGGAAGCGGGCGAGTACCTCGGTTTCGAGTTGGTGCAGGTCCTCCCCGCTCACAGCCTCGGGGGAAGCTATCGCGATCGCATTGCCGCCACGCACTTCGAGCATGCCGCCGCGTACGGCGACATGATGCTCGGCACCGCGATCGTCGCGCCAACTCGCCACCGACACCGCAAGTGCTGTCAGGAAATTGGCATGACCGGGCAGAATGCCGAACGCGCCGGTTTCGTCCTCTGCCCTCAGATGCGCGACGTCATCGGACTCGACCACGATCGCCAGCGGGGTGGTGACGGTGAGCCTCACGGCGCCCTCGCGTGTGCCTGAGCTTCTTTCTGCCGCGCCTCCTCCAGATCCCCGACCATATAAAGAGAGCCCTCAGCCCACTCATCGGCTTCGCCATCGAGGATCGCCCGGCAGCCGGCCAGTGTCGCCTCTAGCTCTACCGTGCGCCCAGGCTTCCCCGTGAAAGCGACGGTCACCATGAAGGGCTGCGTCAGAAATCGCATCAAATGTCGAGCACGTTTTACCGCAGTGCGATCCGTCGCGCTCAGCTCCTCGATGCCGAGTAGCGCAATGATCTCCTGCAGCTCACGATAATGGGCGATGGTCTTGCGGACATCCTGCGCGGTGCGGTAATGCGCCTCACCGACAAGCCGCGGATCGAGCAGGCTCGATGTCGAGGCGAGCGGGTCCACGGCAGGGTACATGCCCTCGCTCGCCATATTGCGCGACAATACAATCGAGGAATCAAGATGGCTGAAGATCTCGGCGACCGCTGGATCGGTGAAATCGTCGGCCGGGACGTAGACCGCCTGGATCGAGGTGATCGCCGCCCCGGCTACCGAGGCGATGCGCTCCTCGAACTCGGCGATCTCACTGGCCAATGTCGGCTGGTAGCCCACCCGCGAGGGCAAATGACCCAGTAGCCCAGATACCTCGCCGCCGGCCTGCACGAGGCGATAAACATTGTCGATCAGCAGCAGCACATTCTCGTGCGCTGCGTCGCGGAAATGCTCGGCGATGGCGAGCGCCGTCAGCCCTGCTCGCCAGCGCGCGCCAGGCGGCTCGTTCATCTGGCCGAAGACAAGCGCGGTGCGCCTGAGCACGCCGGACTGTCCCAGCTCGAGCAACAGTTCGTGACCCTCACGCGAGCGCTCGCCAATGCCGGCGAACACCGAGATGCCGGAGTGGCGTTCGACCGTGGTGCGGATCAGCTCCATGATCAGCACCGTCTTGCCGACCCCGGCGCCGCCGAACATCGCGGCCTTCCCGCCTGTGACAAGCGGCGCCAGCAGGTCGATAACCTTGATTCCGGTGTAAAAAATCTCGCGCGTGCCGCTCTGGCGGTTGAGCGCCGGCGCCTGCGCGTGGATCGGTGCGCGCTCGATATGGGCAGGCAGATCAGGGCCATGGTCGACCGGCTGCCCAATCGTATTGAGCAGACGCCCGAGCACCGCCTCGCCAACCGGTGCACGGATCGGTGCGCCCAAGGCGCGAACCCCGGCACCGCGCCTGAGCCCGGCGGTGCCGCCAAGCGCCACGACCCGCACCATCGTCGGACCCAAGTGCTGCTGCACCTCAGCGACGAGCGGCGGGCCGAGATCCCAATCGATCGCTATAGCATCGGTGATCGCCGGCAGGATTCCTCCCGCGAAAGCGATATCGACGACCGAGCCATGGACCGCAGTTACACGGCCCAAGGGAGGATCAGGCTCGAGCGTCGTCATCGAAACAGACATTCGCTTCAGGCTCATGGGTCGCACTGCACCATCGCCGATTCTTCGACTGCCGCATTGATCCAGCTCAACGCCTCTTCGCGGTCGAGGGCGTGACCGCTGGAATAACGTATATCTCTAACCTGTCGCTGGCGGGTGGATCGGCTGATCAATCCCCCCAGCTGGCTTCGCAGAGGTGTCAGCGTCAGCATCGAGTTCATGTCGTCGATTGCTGGCTCAGCGAGCAAATTGCTTATGGAGGCTGCCGGTCCCCATCAAGCGGGTCTGTCGATTATGGGCGGCTACGGCCACAGTCACATGCGCGAAATCGTTTTCGGCGCCTTTACCCAGTCTGTTCTCGACTCCGCTGAGATGACTATTCTTCTAATCCACTGACGTAACATTCTTTCTGCCGAAGCCGAAGCCGTCGGTTAACCTCGTCCCGGAGCAGGAACGGATCTCCCCAGAGACAGCGTGAGCTCCGATGTCGTCACTGAGACCCTGACTGAACGCCGGCGGCCAAGGCAAGCCGGACCAGCTCGGAGAGACTGCGCGCCCCCATCTTGTCCGTGACCCGCGCGCGGTGGATCT
>Ga0306922_10005267_pt1 | contig 12337 bp, 12 predicted proteins | sample sta12Cox44000082_FD_203758 | JGI IMG/M metagenome (GOLD analysis project Ga0306922, IMG submission 203758) | Lab enrichment of tropical soil microbial communities from Luquillo Experimental Forest, Puerto Rico - statoxic.12C.oxic.44.000.082 (v2)... | ecosystem: Environmental > Terrestrial >... | reverse complement strand
CGCGCATACGGTCAACGAAACACTCTACGATAAACTCAATTTCAATTTCATCCGCGACATCGCGCCAATTGCGGGCATTAGCCGCGAGAACTACGTCATGGTGATCAATCCATCATTCCCGGCCAAGACCGTTCCCGAGTTTGTCGCGTATGCCCATGCCAATCCAGGCAAGATCAACATGGCCTCGGCCGGCATCGGCACCTCAAGCCACCTTGCGGGCGAGCTGTTCAAGATGATGACCAGCATTAATTTGGTGCACATACCCTATCGCGGCTCGCCACCCGCGCTCACCGACCTCATTGCCGGGCAGGTTCAGGTCTTCTTCATCACCACGGCCGCGTCGATCGGGTACATCAGGGCTGGCACGCTGCGTGCCTTGGCGGTCACCACAGCCACGCGATCTAAGACGTTGCCAGACATACCGACTGTGGGCGAGTTCGTCCCGAACTACGAAGCGAGCGCAGTGTGGGGCCTCGGCGCACCGAGGAATACGCCCACTGAGATCGTCAACAAACTCAACAAAGAGGTCAATGCGGCCTTCGCCGACCCAAAGATGAACTCTCGGCTTGCCAACTTGGGCAGTACGCCGCTTCCCGGTTCGCCTGCCGACTTCGGCAAGCTCATCGCCGAGGAAATCGAGAAGTGGGGCAAGGTGGTGAAGTCCGTGGGCATCAAAGCGGACTGACACGGTAGTCCCATTCAAATATTCCGTAATGCCCGTTCCGCGAAACCGAGCACCGTTGAACCGCACAAGAAAAGCCAACCATGGGCAATGCATTAACTAAAGAGGATAGGGCTCTTTTAGAGAGACCAGCGAGATGTTCGAGAAAACAGGTTGTGTGCCTGGCTCCGATGGAGAGGAAGTACCTGCCGAAACGATGGTACCGGATGCCAAGAAATACATCTTGGAAACGATCAACGACCCGGAAGCATTCTACGACCCGGAGATATGGGATACGCCAGGGTTCACGCTGGTCCTTTCGTGGTTGGCGCAAAAATGGCAGCAAAAATGCCGCAAGCTCGCACCTCGCGGCGGCAATAAGAACGCTATTCAGTATCTAACCAAAGAACAACAAAAGGCGTGCCTCGACTCGGCTGCGGCTGAGTTGATCCGAGAAATCACGCAACAACGGCCATTGAACAGCACGCCCTTCAGGCTGCACGATTCGAAGTGCCGACACGGCTCGTCGATGTCCGCAGTTTTCGCACAGCCAAGACCCAAAGCGGACATGCACCAATCCGCGAATTGTCATCGATTGCGACAGCTCACTCTGGCTTGATGTTGGCGGCCTTGATCACCGCAGCCCATTTCTCGACCTCGCTCTCGACGAACTTCCCGAGATATTCGGTCGACCGCCGCTCAGGTGCGACCAGCACATAGCCTAATTCTTTCAACTTCTCCTGCACGGCTGGAGTTGCGGTCGTTGCAATGATCGCCTCGCGGAGCTTCTGCACAATGGGCATGGGCGTGCCCTTAGGCAAGAAAAAGGCATACCAGGGATTGATCTCGAAATTGCTCAGACCCTGCTCGTGCGCCGAGGCCAGGTTCGGCAGGATCGGCAGGCGGCTCTTCGAGAAAATCGTGATGGCTTTCACCGTCTTGCTCTCGATCTGCGGGATCGCGAGCGCCGTGAGCGAGCAAAAGTAGTCGATCCGGCCCGCAATCAAGTCCGGCATCAGCGAACCGCCGCCGCGATAGGGAACGTGCGTGGTGTTGATCCCGATCGCCATATTGAGCAGCTCGCAGGCGAGATGCGGCATGGAACCCACTCCACCTGAGCCGTACTGCATCTTTGCCTGGTTCGTCCTCGCATACGCGATGAACTCCGACAGATCGTTTGCGGGAAAATCCTTCCGTGCGATGAGCACAACGGGCTGCTCGACGACCAGCGCGACCGGCGCAAAATCGGTCGCGGCGTTGTAGAGCGGATTTTTGTAGAGCGCTTGGTTCAGCACCATGAAGGTGCCACCGAGCACGAACTGGTAGCCGTCGGGCGCGGCCTTCGCCACTCGATTGGAGCCGAGCATGCCGCCTGCACCGCCGACATTCTCGAAGACCACCGTCTGGCCCAAAAGCTCTGAGAGGCGTGATGCGAACAGGCGTCCCAGGACATCCGCCGCGCTCCCCGCGGCGAACGGATACACCATGGTCACCGGTCGGGTCGGCCAGTCCTGCGCCGTGGCGGGCGTGATCGCACCTACGAGCGCCGCAAAGGCGGCGATGATCTTGATACTCGGCATTGCGGCTCTTTGGACGTGCAAATTGCCGGTGCGATGGCACCCGTTTTAGGCACGTCCTGTTCTCAGCTCTACGCTGACGCTACACCATCTTTCCCGTGCAGGGAAAAGGGGTGGGATGCGAGTGTGTCAGTTCTTGGCACTAACAGACGTGTCGAGGTGACCTCGCGCAGATGACCGAATAGCGGGGCTTTTTGCTGCGGCGCGTTAGGACGCGATTGGCACTTCTCGGACCTCGCGAGATGTCCGACTTGAGTCCGCAAAGCGGGCCAAAGCGGACATTTGATCAGGCTGCGCTCACCTAGCGATGTCTGCGTGCTCGGCCTACATCCCTGACATGTCAGGCCAGGACTCCAAGCGTGCGCGTCATCGTCAGCGTCAGGCCGCCTACGAGGCGCGCTTGCGACCGCTACCGAGGCGGAGCAGTTCTTGGCGGGCTATGGGCGCCGTCATGCCTCATTGGGCGGATCAACGAGCTGCGTGATGCCTCGCGATCGACGTGACGTGCCAGATTGTGTGGTAGTATGAGTCACACCAGCGACGGAGGCTTCCGTCATGGAAACCGACATTCGGTATCATGAACCATCTGCTCCGGCTTGTGAGCGCGAGATGGCCGCTAGCGCCGAGCAGTGGTCGAACTGGACCACGAACGAAATTCGCAGCGCGATCGAGGCCGAGCGCGAGCGGACGTTTGAGCTGCTGACTGAACTGCTTGTGGGGATCAAAAAGGACCTGATTCCCGAGGTCGTCGCGACGCTGCCCGCGCTACGAGGCCCGGCCGGGCCGGTGGGGCCCACCGGCAAGCTGCCGATCGCGAAGGAGTGGACGCGCGAGACAGTCTTCTACGAAGGCTCCGTCGTCACCTACGATGGCGGCAGCTATCAAGCGCTTCGCGACACCGGCGAGCCGCCCGACAACGAGGCGCATTGGATTTGTCTCGCCGCTCCTGGTCGCGATGCTAAATCATTTCGCCATCGCAGCACCTTCAAAGATGATGCTGAGTATGCCTCGCACGACATCGTCGCGCTCAACGGGGGCTCTTTTCTGGCGCTGCACGACAAGCCCGGTGTATGTCCCGGTCCCGGTTGGCAACTATTGTGTGCGCAGGGCAAACGCGGCGCGACAGGAGAACAGGGGCCGCGAGGGGACACCGGCATAGTTGGCCCATCAGGAGTGGATGCGGCGGCGCTTGTCGGCTGGAACATCGACCGGGCTGCGTACACCGTTACGCCGGTGATGAGCGACGGCACCAGTGGTCCGCCGCTGAACTTGCGCGGGCTGTTTGAGCAGTTCTTGAACGAAGTAGGATAGCTCGGTGGCGCATGAGCGATCTCGACAGTCGCTGTGAAAAGTGCGAGCGGGATATAGAGCAGTTGCGCGGCGAACTCGACGCTTTGCGGCTCCAGATGATCGACCTTGTCGAGGGAGTGCTTGCGCGAGTCGATGAAGTTCTCGTTACAGTCAAATCTAGCAATCGGCAGATGTTCTCTGAAGTCGATGAAGTTCTCGTTACAGTCAAATCTGCCAATCGGCAGATGTTCTCGGATTTGCAGGCGCAAACGGACAGGGGCTTTGCCAGCCTGCAGGCGCGTATCGACGCTCTGCCGCTGCCTCTCTCTGAGCACAAAAACGAGCCACCGAAACTGAATTGAGTCGCCAAGAGAATGGGGAGCGCCAACGAGCGCGAGGCGCGACGACGAGATCACCGAGCTGCCCAACCCATTGCCGCCCCGCCGCGCGATCAATTGACCTTGCCGCATCGCCGCGGATGCGCGATGGGCACGTTTCGCTGACATGACGGGACAGGCCGCTTTCGGTGCTTGCCTTTTCCAGCCGGGAGCGCTGTTCGCTGGCGAGCCGAAACGACCCGATGATGAGTTAGCGCGCCATCATCGTTCAGAGACACGTCCGGGCGATGCGGTAGATTGCCATCATCAAGCTCACGCCGCCATTCGGATCAGTTACCGATCCAACCCCGCCATCAACCCAAGCCCAACATACCGACCCGCACCAATCACCACCGGCCCAACCACAGGCTCGGAGAAGGTGATGATTGCATGGGTCTTAGTGAATTGACGCAGATACTCCGGCACCCGATAACGGCCCGTCCGCTCAGCGCCAGGAAAGATTGGATCGGCTTGCAAATGGATTTCAGCGACCGGCGTCATAATACCCGCGTGTGCCAGCGACTTCAGCACAAGCTTCTTCTGCCGATGTGCTAGCCCCCGACCGTTGAGATGGCCGGGTAGCACCATGGGAGTAACCGTCCCCCATCGCTCTGCCGCCTCCGTGTATTTCTTGATTACCCCGTCCTTCTCTGGATTGTCGATGGGCCGTAGTCGAGCTTTGCCTGATAGCGACACACCGCTGAGACGACGAGCCAGAGAATCTGCCTCGCTACTCGGTCGCCCCTGAATCAGCATCACGCGGCGGATGGCGTTGTCTCGTCCGGCTGGAGCAAGAGTTGGCACCGGGACATAGGCAAACCGGTCATCCTTGTCGTGGCTACTGTTGGCATGGCCACACACATACCCTTCGGTGAAAGCAGCATCGAACCTCAGTTGCTTGGCACGGGTATGAGCGGCATGCCTGAGTTCGGCCGCCACCACCATCGCATCGGTGGAGTCGAACCGGCAGTAATCTCCATCTTCGTTGACTAGGGCGAAGGCATGCATCGGGGGCCGTCGAGTTGCTGCCTCCCTCACATAGGTCACCTCCTCGTACTCGTTCGGCGGTATAGCGTTCTTCCGCTGCTGGTATCGGTCCATGAGTTCCTCCAATGAACCTTCGACCGGAACACGCCAGCCCTTGCCTTCAATCGGAATGGAGGTGATTCCGGGTAGGCGATTTTTCTCGGAGTCGGCAATCACACGACCGTTGCCCACCACCATGTCGATGCCAAGGCCGAGATGATGAATGTGCCGGGCGAGTTCACAGATACGATCTAGCGGCGAACTGGCATCTTTGACCGGCCAGAGGAACCGGATCGTTGCGTCACCACCAAGATGCCGAGGTTGGAGGATTTTCGCTGTCCGCAACTCCTCCGGTTTCTTCTCTGGCGTTCTACCCTTCGCCCATGCCCTCGCCACTACATCCATGTCATTGTTAGGAACGAACGTAGTCACGCGAGACCCCAACGAGGATTCCGGCACAATAATCTGTGGTGGGGATTGTTTTTCCAACCACTGTAATGCTTCCTTGGCAGCTTCAGACATACCGCTATTGCTATTCGCCGCCGCCGTCAAAGCTTGAAACAGACGGTGCGCGGAGGGCGGATAATCAGGACGTCGACCGCCATCCCTGGAACCGTGATATTTGTTGAACAAGAAGCGCATCTCGACGCAAAGCCAATTCATAACGATTACTTCCTAGTTGCAGCGCGGTTATCGGCATGCATTCTCGAACGCTTCCTTCCGCCTCTCTTTGCCTGGATTCTTGAACGCTCGGATTTCTTCTTTGCCTTATCGCCGGTATCCGTCTCGCGACGCTCCTTGATAGCGGCATTGGCGGCCTCAGCATCGAACTCTACCGTGCGCGACTTGCCGACACCGAATTCCTTGGCAGCATTCTGGGCGTAAGCGAGGATCGCCGATGGGTCTAATGCTACTTTGGTCTCTGTGCCGTCGTAGCTGACCAACTTCATAACTGGCCGTTTTTCAGCATCCCGAACCAACTGGCACCCTTGTCTCAGGTTGTGGGGCTGCGCTCGCGTGAAGGCGATTAATGCAAGACCTAGCAGGTAATGATGAAGCTTGTCATCGCCGCGGACATCCCGCAGTGTCATCAGATTCAGCACCGTTTTTCGCTGAATTTCCCGCCTCACAAGGATGCCACCGAGTTTGTGAGTCGCAGGGTTGTGAAGGAACCCGAGTTCACTCAGTTCTTTATCGCTATATCCTTCCTCCAGCAGACCCAGGTCCTTGTAGTTGACGGGCGGGATGTAGGTCGATGAGCGGTGGAGTTTAGTTACGTCATAGGCCCTTATTTCAGATGCCACGATGCGCGCACAGTTCGTTTGGGTATCACGAGAATCCCAGCAGCCAAAAATGAGGGTTGTTGGGGCGAGCTTGGCAAGCTCGTTCGCATTACCGAGATTGTAGGACTTGAATGCCTGCTTGACCTCGTCGCCCAACTTGGAATATCGCACGAAAGCATCGGCGGCCCGGTGAGCAATGTCCAGCAAGTTGCGTTGCTCCTCTCCCGCCTTGATCGTGATTTGCGGAACAAGCTGTGCGTAGGGGGGATCGAGGAACAATCGCTCGAGGCGATTGGCCTGGGACGGTATCGAGTCGATTATCGCCACTTTTCCGTTAGGTGTGTCGTCGATGTTGTAAGTTGACTTTCCGTCCGGGCTCATTCCGTACGGCGGGTTTTCCCCAGTACGGCTGGAAGGCGCAAAGGTCGGCGGGTATATCACGGACCCATGACCCCCCACCGGGCGCAACCACTCCTCGCACACGATGGCCGCTGGTCCGTTAATGTCCAGCAGTTCGTCCGCTAGTTCATTCACGCTCTTGGGTTGTTTCATCCGTAGTTTTCCTTCCCCTTCGATGCGGCAATGACCGAAGTCATGGAGCGCGTTTATCCTGCTCAAATCTCATCTGCTTCACCTTCCGTCTCCTCTTCTGTCCACGGCCGTCCCCAGTCGAATGAACCATACTGCTTGCTCCTCATCTTTGCTTCAAACACGTACTTTTCGGCGATCTGCCCCTTGCCCATGACAGCGGCAGCAGGCACAACTGAAATCCCTAGTGGGCAGGTCCAGATGTGATAGCAAAACCATCGCTGTTTCATTTGCAGAGGTCGGCAGCGTTGGAGCCCGATTGCAGCGAATAGCTCCGTGGCTGGAAAGGTCGGCCAGCGCATGTTCTGCTCATCCGGCGAATAGCCCAGACCACGAGCAGTCCAAGACGACGCCGCATCAATACCCCATCGCCCTCGCATCGGGCGCTGTTGGGAGAACATGCTCCGTCCCGGAGTGATTTGCCGCAACTCCGTCTGCATATCGGTCATGATGCGTAGCGGTGTCTGTTGTCCCGCCCACATTTTCAACGGAGACTTCTTATTGACGCTGCCATCCTTGATCCACCAGTCCAGCCGCAGATCGAACGGGATTAACAGCAAGGGACGGAGGCCGGGAGGGTAGTCGTCTGCATCATCAGTTAAGATAACCGTATCTGGCTCACGTATTCGTCGCACAATCTCCCCTAAAGGATCATCATGTTCGCTGCTGGTGGCAATGCAGTAGGTAGTTCGGCGTCCTGTAATCTCAAACCATCCTTCGCTATCCGGCCAGATACGAGATGATATTTCGAGCAACCCACAGCAAGCGAAGAACTGCCCGGGATTACGAATGTCCACATTGATGCTGATATCGGGATCGGGTCTCACTTGCCCTTCTCCACATCCAGTCGTCGGCTTGCTGCATAGTCGGAGCACCGGATCAGGGACTCCAACCATGCTAGATACCAATGGCCGTATCTTCGCTGTACTTTCGCAACCCGGCGCATCACTTCATTGGCGATTTCCTGGTTCTCCTCATCAGATACATCATCGGCAATATCCCAGTGCTCGGGTTCATAGTGTGGCCTTGCCCAACCATGATGACACGCAATCAAATGTAGAATCAGGTCTCGCTCGGGGTGGTCGTTAATCTGCGGTAGATTCATCGCTTCCCGTAACGACCCGAACTCATGCCGATACTTGCCGACTGCTGACCGGTCGTATCCTTTGCCCGCGCTCTTCGCCCAGGGTTTCCAGTTGTCGCCGCTGGGTGAATTGCCGATTGCGCGCTGCCACTCCGGCCGGTTCTTGCCGAGGTCATGCACCTTTGCGGCAATCACAACGGCGGAAGCGATGTCGGGCGGAAGACTAAGACGACGGGTAATGGACTCCCCTTCCTCCGCCGCCCATTGCAAGTGTTCATCTAACTCCTGCGAAATGGAAGCGGCGGTCGAATCCAAGACCGTTTCCGTGGACCGCCGATACACCAACGACATGATTGCTGTGGTGGGATTACCCTCGTCATCGGTCACCAGCACCTCCGCTCCTTTCTCGTAAGTGCCGGGGAACTGCGGCCGGATTTGCTGCCGGATTTGCTGTAACGCGCGATACAGATTGCGGGCAGAGACGGAGTGGCTCGCGCTATCAGTGGCTAAGGTGTGATAAGTCCAATCATCCCCATCCCGTTCGATCAGTATCCGAAGTCGGTGATGTTTGAAGTCGGGTGGGGTAGGTTCATCGGCTACATCCTTGACTGCTTTTTCCACATCGCCGTCGAGTATGCCTTGACGATTGAGCCCACCAGCAGCAGGGCGCAAAAGTAACAGAGCGTTGCGATATCGGTCTTCGAGGGTTTGCTCATCATTATTGAAGTCCGACAGTTCGATGACTTCCACTTCCTCCTCAGTCTGCGGGATCAGTATCGCCTGCTCTTTTCTCTGACCGATTTTACGTAGCTCGTTGACGACGTCCATCAGGCTACCCCGCACCTGCTCCCGAGCGAGTACAGGGTGCGTATCGAGCCATTCGGTGATCGTCTCGGAGGTCGCATCGAGTAGGTAGTCCACTTCCTCTCGCCATGCCACGTAGATATCAGGCGGCTCGGCGACCAAACCATGTAGGTATCGATCCACTGTTGGTGATATTTCGGGGACGCGAGTCAGAGCCCAGTTGTCGAGCAGTACATTCGTCAAGGGTAGTGTTCGCGGTGCCTTCGAAAAAGCATCGTGCCGGTCGCTCAAGGCCTGTAATACGATAGGGCTGGCTTTGTGACCTTTCTTTCCCACCAATGGCAGCGACAGGAGTGCTTCCCTTGTCGCCATCAGCCTCATCAGCTTCTCATCGACAACAACATCATTACGTCGGGGCGGTAACTTCACGACTTGTATGGTGCTCTTGGTCCGACCTAACCGATTCAGCCGACCGAAGCGCTGGATCATGGAATCTAGATAAGTCAGGTCGCACACCATCTCATCGGCATCCAGGTCCATACCCACTTCCCCCGCCGAGGTTGCCACCAGATATTCGGATTGTTCTGGTCGCGCTCGGTCTGGGTCCAGGCGGAAATCACGAAACATCTTGGCTCGTCGGCGTGCTTCTAGATCGCTGATTTCATCCAGTGGTCGGGTGGTCATTTCATCTCGTTCATGTCCTCGAATCGTGCCCGTCAGGATTGCTACTCGATCCTGTCCGACTTCTTGGGTAATGGCGCGGAAGATTGCCTCGGCGTCCTTCGGAGACCACACATAGACCAGCACCCTCTTCCGCTTTTCAGCATGCGATAAGGCCAGAGAAATAATGTCCTCCAAGACGCCATCACGCACATACAGGGTCTTGGAAGCATGAAGACGGCGAACGACTTCGGGTTCTCTCGCTTCATCCTTCGTCAAGACAAACCGATTCATGACTGTCTTCTAGTTGCTGAGAGTTCGATTAGTCGCAGCGGCCGGGGATTGCCCTGTTTCCGTTGGGTCTGACTGATTTGCCTAATGAGACGTCCAAACGCAGGCGTCAGGTGAGCTTCGTCGTGGACCAGCAACGCATCCTGCCCGATCAGCCCAGCCAAAAACGGTCGCATTCTTTGAGATGACTGATAACCAGCGAACATCAGCTTTGACCCGACCATATCTACCGTCCCAATAATGATTGCGGCTCGGGCGGGGTCGGTTTGCCACTCCTTGTTATCCTGGTGTTCGCCTCGGAGTGTGGAGATGGCAAGCGGGTTTGCGGGATCAGCGGACAGCTTGGCTAGTGCCCGATTGACCTGGCGGACAGCAGGCAATTTCTCACGGATGCGTTCCGCTATATCGGTCGCTTGATCGACCACGGTTCGGCGGTTGACCACGTAGATCAGGCGTCGGGGCAGCGTCAGCGGAGATTGGGCAGCGATTGCCAACAGCCAGATGGGGATGATCGCGGTTTTGCCGAGACCGGTGGGGACATCGATGGCGTCGGGCAGATTCCCGGCGACCATCTCGGCCCACAGCCGCTGCTGCCACCGAAAGGGCGGGTATCCAGTGAGTGCTTGGTAGTCCTCTTTCACGGCTGTTCAATCAGGATATTTCCAGAAACTAGGCAGTTGCAACGTAGACACTTGCCAAAGATTGCGAGACCTCGCGTGGTGGGAAAAACCTGGACAAGGCGCGCAACAGAAAAACGGGCTTGATCAATCGGTTGTGGAAAGCGGGGCGAAGGACAATGCCGGATTGGGGTGAATATCGTGTAGGTCTCGCAATCAACGAAATTGACCGCGTGTTATCAGGCTATTATTCAAGGACGGTGTCCATGGCGATGATTGCCGTGGCTGCATCAAAGGCCGCAGACTTGATTGAAGAACGCGACGGTTATGCGCCGTCTCCATGGCGATCAGTGCCGTGGCTGCATCAAAGGAGCTGCTACGACGGCAGCGCGCAGGGCACCGAGGTGCTCGTCTCCATGGCGACTACTGCCGTGGCTGCATCAAAGGAGCGGCTCGCCCGGATAGTGAACCTCGTAAGGCACTTCGTGTCCATGGCGATCATTGCCGTGGCTGCATCAAAGGCAGGGCATGCAGGATCACACCGCTGAGACGATCAAGGTGTCCATGGCGATAGCCGCCGTGGCTGCATCAAAGACAGGACGGCGACCTGCACCGCATTTCTACGGACGGGAGCACAGTTCACGGCACGCTTGCGAGCCCGAGCAGGCAAACGAACAGCACGACGATTACCGCAAGCGAACCAACAAAGGCGATTGCGCCTTGTCGTTGTCTAGCCTCGACCGTCGTCGCCTCGATCCAGTGCGGGCGGTCAGCCTCTAACGGCGGCAGCACAAAGAGGAACAGAGCATCCAGAAGAATGACATTCGAGACTCCATCATGTTTGGGAGCCACAAGAGGATTTCCATTTTCGACTCCATGGTTTTGATGACGCCCCGTGCATGCGGGCGAGTCTTTGGCGCGCGTTCGGGAACGCGTTGGGCGGTACCGCAGTGTCGCCGGGCTCGTTCAGCCAGTGCCCTAGTCTCGCGACATCCGCGGAGGGCGGGGTGGGCGCTCCGTTCTTCACCCGCCGCCTCTTCGTCGCTTCGCGCCGATGCGGTCGCGCCCGAACTAGCGCCCCTTACTCCGGGCGGCGCTTGCTCGACGCTGTACGCTGTCCTCTTGCAGTGCTGGTCGGCACGACGGACGGGTATGGCACTTTCCCAAGTTTCCCGTTGTGCCACGGCTGCATATCGCAGGAGAAAGTTCTTCTCCGTGATTGGAATCCGTACCGCGCCCCCATCAGGCGGGACGCAAGCCGTGGGCCGCCCCGGCGACACCGCGGGCGGCCACGCCTAGCCCGATGTGGCCCCATCCGGTAGCGGTCGAGGCAGCACCGCCAACAAGCGGTTCGTCGACCCATTAGGAAGCCCACTGGTGGGCTTGAACCGGGCACCCGCATTAAACCGTGGGCCGGGGGCGAGGGGCAAAAATCAAGACCGGCCAAAGTCAGGGCGCGGCGGCGACGCGACAATACTCAGCGTGCTGATTTTTCGGGGTCACTGGAACCTAATTCGGAATCGCTCTACAACCGGATGGAACCCGCCCGGAACCGGTCGGAATCATGGCTCGTCTTTACGCAACCGATGACACACTCGATTTCGACGGGCAGCCAACGCGCAAGTTGCGGCCGCCCAGTCGCCTAGCGCCCCGCGCCAAGGCCATCTTCGTTCGCGTTGTGAGCAATGTTGCCGCCGGCCATTTCCGGCCGGCCGATCAGGAGCTGTTGGAGCGGTATTGCGAGGCGCAGGCGGTCGCCGAGATGGCCGCCGCGAAATTATTCGGCACCGATGGCCTCGTCGATACGAGCGGCAAACTCAGCCCCTGGTTTCAGGCACACACAGTCGCGAGCCGAACCGCGAGCAGCCTGGCTTCACGTTTGAGGCTCACCGTATCGGCGCGCACATCGAAAGCAGTGAAGACGCAGCCGGGACCTTCGAGCTACTACGACCTCATGGAATTGGAGGGCGACGATGACGACGGAGGAGACGAAGCTGACGGCGACCGACTTGGACGCGCTTGAGCGTGCCCTCGTTGCAGTGTGTCGCAGGAGCCCGGAAGACGCCGCCCGCTTCGAGG
>Ga0306922_10005265_pt1 | contig 12338 bp, 12 predicted proteins | sample sta12Cox44000082_FD_203758 | JGI IMG/M metagenome (GOLD analysis project Ga0306922, IMG submission 203758) | Lab enrichment of tropical soil microbial communities from Luquillo Experimental Forest, Puerto Rico - statoxic.12C.oxic.44.000.082 (v2)... | ecosystem: Environmental > Terrestrial >... | reverse complement strand
ATCGACAGCAGGCGAAATGATCGAGACGGACGAGATCAAACGTCTTTGCGAGCGGTGAGAACCCTCCATCGGTGGTTCCGCGGCGCGGCTCATCTGTGATAATTGAAGTGTTAGAGGGAGGTTTGGCGAGACCATGGCCTCGTACGGCCCTCTTCAGGAAGGCACTTCAAGGATCCGGCAACTGAGTTCGACAATATCGAGCCTGCAGCGCGGGGATGGCGGCGGTCTCGCCGACACCCTCTATCGCGCGATCGTCGACACCGCCGTCGATGCTATCATCGTTATCGACCGGAACGGCGCGATCCGCTCGGTCAATCAAGCAACTGAGCAGCTCTTCGGCGGAAGAGCTGATCGGACGCAACGTCAAGATCCTGATGCCGGAGCCCTATGCCGCCGAGCATGATACCTATCTCGCGAATTATTTGCGCACCGGCCAGAGATAGATCATAGGGATCGGCCGCGAGGTCGTCGGGCGGCGCAAGGACGGGTCGGTATTTCCGATGGATCTCTCCGTCGGCGAGGCGCGCGACGGCGGTAAACCGATCTTTGTCGGGATCATCCGCGACATCACCGACCGCAAGGCTGCCGAGCTGGCACAACGCGAGAGTGAGCTGCGGCTGCGCTCGATCCTCGATACCGTCCCCGATGCGATTGTCGTCATCGACGAGCAAGCGGCAATCCAGTCCTTCAGCCCTGCGGCGGAGCACCTCTTCGGGTACGACAGCGCCGAGTTGATCGGCCAAAACGTCAATATCCTGATGCCGTCACCCTACCGAGAAGCACATGACGGCTATATCGATCGCTATCTGCGGACCAGCGAGCGTCGGATCATCGGCATCGGGCGTGTCGTCACGGGGCGCCGCAAAGATGGCGAGACCTTTCCGATGGAGTTGCAGGTCGGTGAGTTTGCCTCTGCCGGCGACCGGTACTTCACCGGTTTCGTGCGCGATCTGACCGAACGTCAGGAAGCCGAACGGCGCATCCAGGATCTTCAGGCCGAGCTGCTGCATGCCTCGCGACTCAGCGTCATGGGTCAGATGGCCTCGACGATGGCGCACGAGCTCAACCAACCGCTGACCGCCGTGACGAATTATCTAGAGGCGGGCCGGCAACTGCTCGCTGCTGGTGTGGGCGGCCCCGAACGCCTCAATGAGATGATGGAGAAGGCTGTCGCGCAGGCGCAGCGCGCGGGCGACGTCATCCGCCGCTTGCGCAGGTTTGTCGGTAAGGGTGAGACCGAGCGGCGCATTCAGAACCTAAACCAATTAGTCGAAGAAGCTCTGGCGCTCGCCCTTGTCGGAGCGAGACAGCGGGGCGTGCGCGCGTCACTCGAACTCGATCATACGCTGCCGCCCGTACTCGTCGACCATGTGCAAATTCAGCAAGTCGTGCTGAACCTGGTGCGCAACGCCATCGAGGCGATGGAGCAAGTCGAGCGCCGCGAACTCACGATCGGCACCCGAGCGATCCCGCCGCAGGGCATGGCAGAGGTTATCGTTGCCGATACCGGCCCGGGCATCGCGCCGGAGTTGGCGGATCGCTTGTTTCAGCCGTTCGTGACAAACAAGGCAACCGGTATGGGCCTCGGCTTATCAATCTGCAGGGAAATCGTCGAAGCGCATCATGGCGGGTTGACGACAGCTCCCGCGTCCTCGGGTGGCGCAGTGTTCCGGGTGACCTTGCCGATCGCGGGCCGTTACGGGGCGGCCGATGCCTCCTGAGCGCCGTGTCTATATCGTCGATGACGACGAGGCCGTGCGCGATTCGCTTTCGGTGCTGCTCGAGTCCAAAGCCTATGCAGTAAGAAGCTTTGGATCGGCACCGGAATTCTTAGCGGCTGCTCTGTCGCTTCCTGTCGGATGCCTGGTTGCTGACATTCGTATGCCGGAAATGGACGGACTGGAACTGCAACAGCATTTGATCGATCGCTCACTTCAGTTTCCATTGATCGTCATCACCGGCCACGGCGATGTCCCACTGGCGGTGCGGGCGATGAAAGCGGGTGCTGTGGATTTCATCGAGAAGCCGTTCGCCTCGAATGCAATTCTCGAGAGCCTCGAAGTAGCGCTCTCGCGGCTCACGACCTCAGACGAGGAGGACCGAGCGAAAGTCGCAGCGATTGCTAAGCTTACGCTGCTCTCGCCGCGCGAGCTCCAGGTATTGGAGGGTCTTCTCGCCGGGCTGCCAAACAAAACAATCGGCTACGATCTCGCAATCAGCCCGCGCACCGTCGAGATCCATCGCGCGCGCGTCATGGACAAAATGGGCGCGCGCAGCCTCTCCGAACTGATCCGTCTCGCCCTCGCTGCCGGCGTGCAGCCAAAGCCCCAGTAACGATATCTGAGCGCGCGCCGCCTACAGAGCGAGCTCCTTCTGCTCTGGACGTTTGTAACGGCCCAATCATGTTCGGATTGGCATCAATGAGGGCGGGTCATTCTCATCGGTGCCTCGCTGGCCATCCTAGCAGCCGCCCGATTTCGATCCCCGGGCTGATGATGCCATCCCAACGAACTTGCCGGTGATCAGAGATGCCCGCTGCAGTCCAGGATCTCAGCCAAGTCGAAAAAAGTGCCGGGCTGCCATCGAAACAAATTGATTTAGCTCAAGGCGGCGACCGTGCTTGTCAAGTAGGCGTAACCGTAACAACGGAACTTCCGCCCATGGCTGCGGTGCCGCAACAACTCGGGATGATGAACAATGACTACCTTCGACACGCGCGAGAAAGAATTCGAGGCCCGGTTCAAGTACGATCAGGAGCTTGGGTTCAAGATTACCGCTCGACGTAATCTACTGTTGGGGCTATGGGGGGCGCAGCATCTGGGCCTTCTCGGCGACGCCGCCGAAGCATATGCGCAGAGGGTCGTCGAGACCCAATTGCAACCGGGCGGTGACCGGAACGTCGTCGACAAACTGGTTGCCGATCTAAGCGCCAAGGATCTGACGTTCACTGCGGCTCGGGTCCGCTTCGAGCTAGAGCACTTCGCGGAACAGGCAAGGCGTCAGCTAATGAAGGAATAAGTTCCGATTGCGAGATACCAAACGCCGCTTTTTGGGATCTTCACGCCGAATTGCGATCAGCAAGCGCTTGCCGCAGCCAAGCAGCAGCGTTTCAAACAAATCGGGTCGTGAATCGTTTAGCCCGCCGGGCAGCCAAGGACGACCGGGTCGTAATGCCCCGGACGGTCGGCTTCCCCCATCTCTTCGCGTCAAGTTGTGGTAACCCGTCCTGGATCGCAGCTTGTCGGTGATGCTAATTCCGAGAAGTTCGCAGAATGGGCGAAATTGCCCTGACGACCGCAGTCCGTGTCACGCACTCGGTCTCAAGCCGCGGCATCATCTCCCGCATAGCCTAGCCTGGCGCGAACCTCGGCATGGGGTTGCCGTAATACCGCTTCGCCGGGATCAACTTGCACATGGAAAATTCGAGGTGCGCAGGCTGGGTGATGCCAAGCGCCGCGGCGAAGACGGCGTGGTCGCTGCCCTCCAAGCCAATACCAGTATATCTTTCATGCTGGTTTGCTGTGACGAGTTATGCTCAATGCGCTATCAGAACGGGTACTTCTGCCGAGCGCAGAACCCGCTGGGTAAAGCCGCCGAAGGTCCACTCGCGCAGCCGGCTATGGCCGTAGCCGCCCATCACGAGTAGGGCAGCTTGCTCACGAGCTGCCGCGAGCGATGTCTCGGCAGCACCCGGCGGGCCCGGCTTCAGGCGCCGCACCGATGCTGCAAACCCATCCCAACGAAGATTGGCCATCAGTCGATCAGCTCCTTCTTCCTGGATTGTCGTTTCATTTTCCGCAACTGTCATGATGACGATCTCTCTTGCCATCGACAGAAACGGCATCGCAGCAGTAACGGCGCGGGCGGCTTCGGGTGTCGGCTTCCACGCAATGACGACGGTATCGGGCAGGGCAGACGCAGGTGCCAGATGGCAGATCTCGGATTTTTATGTTTGCCGGCGACAAGACGAAGCTTCACAGCCTGCTGCTCAAAGCAACCGACCACGGAATCTTTACCCTCAGCCCTACCGCGGTTGCATGGATCAATCGCGATCGGCTCATTGTCGAATTATAGAGCATCCCCATGTGGTAGTCGCCTTGTGGTGGAATGCGCTTCAGCGAGCGGCTATTCTACGCGAGCGCATTACCTCGATCGGTCGGCGCGGTGCCTATGCGCGCATAGCCCACCTTCTTTGCGAGATGTATGAGCGTTTGAGACTCGCGGGCGAGACCGTGGACCATAACTACATGCTGCCGGTCACGCAGGCAGAGCTCGGCGATGCGCTCGGTATGTCGGAGGTATATGCCAACCGCATGCTGCGGCGCCTGCAAGGTGAGCGGCTGATCCTGTACGACCAGCGGGTTCTGAGAATACCTGACCTGGACGCGCTAAAGTCGGCGGCCGCATTCGACCCGCGCTACCTACATCTGGACGGCGCGCCACAGGCGGTACGGGATGCCGTTTCCGCACAACGTTTCATGCCGTAGTCTCTGGGCTCGATTTGTGCGTCAATCTGACGCAGGCAGATGTAAGTCAGGCGCTGCGCGAGGAGAGGGGCTGGGTCGGTCACCGGTTAACATTGTTTAAGGTTGCCCTCCGGGGTTCAGCCTAGGATTTGTACGAGATTGTACCACAGCGGCCACCGCTCATGCAGGCGCCAGCGCGATCGCCGGCCGGTTAGCGGCGCAGCATGCACTGGAATAAGGGGTGCTCCGATGGAAGATTTGAGTATCCTCAAGATGAACCTCGATCGCTTTCGGCGATTGCTGGAGACCGAGGCTGACCCAGCCAAGCGGCAGATGATCTTAAAGCTGATCGAGGAAACGGAGGCGAAACTGCCGTCAGATCAATATTCGCCCGAGGCCCCGTCTCACAGCGGCTTTAATACGGAATTGCCCAAATGACGGCATCCACTGGCACGCCCGCCGAACTTTGCCGCACCCGCGCCAGTTCGACAAAACCAACGCCGCCCGCACAGAGGCCACAAAAAGATTTGCACTAGGCGGACCTGGCTGTCTGTCACGACCTCAGTGAGCGGTTTGACGGCGATTAGCAATTATCTCGCAGCCGCTCTCCGGCTCGCTGAAACCCAAGCGGTATCCGCGGCGATGCCGCCACCTCACACTGAAATTCTAAAGAAGGCGCTCGGGCAGGTCAGCCTGGGAAGCGAGGAAATAAAGCGGTTTCGAAAACTACTGGAGCCGACCGGGATTAACGCCAGACCCGTTTACCGGGTATGCTTTCTGAACGAATTCGCCAGATTCAATACAGTCGTGAGAGCCTGTCAGCGGGCGATCCTTATCCGTTCCGCCCGCAGCCGCGAGCGGGCAATCGAGGCTGCCAAAAAGAGGTTTGCCCGGCTCGAGGGCATTCGCGATTGGCGCGATCATGCAAAGATTATTGAAGTGAGCATGATCGAGGATGATCCGTCCCTGGCCGTAACCCGCGGATAGGCGCGGAGCCCCCTGCGCCACAGTTAGCGGAAGCACGGGCCGAACCGCTAGTCTCGCGGGGCGACAGGCCTCGCACCGGTGCTCGACCGATCGAGCACGATTGTCGCGCGCGCTGCCACTCGCATCAGATCGGAGGCCGCCTGCCGCAGCCGCTCGCGCACTGCCGGAACGTTCTCGGCGAGCGCCGCGTCAAAGCTCGAGCGAAACGCCTCTATTGCAGCTTCGGCATCGGCACGAAGCGCGGCATCCAACCCGGCTGTGAGGGCAGGAGCACGGCTCACGCCTTGGGGCCTACTGCGTTGCGGCTGAACCGCTGCTGTCGGGCTTCGCTCGGTCCGTACGGGTCCCATAAGCGGAGCGAAGTCGCGATCGCTCTGTTGCTCGTATCGTTCCTTGGGCGACGGTGCTGTTACTTGAACCGCGAGCGCCTTTCTCCGTGCGAGTGGCAAAGTGGATCGGCCGTTTACAGCGCGACCAATCCTGGCTGGTCGAGCGATTTCAGGTTTGATCGGGGTTGGCATGAGTGCTGGCTGCTGATTGGGCGCAGCAGTTCGCTCCTTGTGGCGTTTAAGAATGTAGTGAATGGCGGGCGCGGTACAGCCGTAATACCGAGCAATACTCGAAATAGATTCGCCTTGCGAATAGCGTTCCGCAATGGCGCTCCATTCGCCTTGCGGGATTTTGGCCATCTTTGTCTATGACTCCTATGTATGCACAGGTAGGGGCCGCCGACAGGGCGTCCCCGGGTTAACTCAAATCCGCATACGATTTAGCTTGAGCCGCTGACGATGCCGGGCGCCTTGCGGCAAGTGACACCAGAAAATCTCGTTCAAGACGAGGTATATAGCGGATACCTAAAGATTGGATCTGCCACTGAGAAATTCAAGCTCACCGCGGTGTGGCTGCAAATTGAATCTTTCTTCATTGACCTGGATCAAGTCGCGCTGACGCAGAGCAGACTCAAATTGAGCAGCTGCCGCAGGAGATACGAATGTCCAGTAATCCTCGATTGTAGCAAGGTCGATCGAAAGACGAGAAGCCTACGCAGACGCCTCGCTCGACAGGCAAAAGGAGCAAGAGAGCGCGGGCAGAAGAGCTCAGCCCGGCGCAGCGGGTCGAGCTCGCGCAGCAGATCGAGGCAAAGGAGTGGCGCGGAAAACCGCCGTCGATCTGAAAGGCGGGGGAACCGTTCAGCCCAGCCCGAGGGCACGTCGAGCAGCGGCCAGGCAGGCTTCCGGTCCGCTGCCGGCATCAATCATCACCCAGTCGATCGGTCCGGCATCCTGCCGGAGCTGTTGCGCGAGGACCTCGGGCGACGCATCGGAGGCGTCGCGGCGTCGCGCGCGAAGGCGACGTTCCATCGCCGACGCTGGAGCCGTGAGCCAGAGACCAGAAAACGGGACGGCGGCTGCCTTGGCTGCCGCCACGAAGGATTGGCGTTCCTCGGGCTTCAGGGAGACGGCATCGATGATCACCGAATACCCTGCGGCGAGCGCCGCTGTCGCCTTTTGCCGGAGCGCTTCGTAGACGCGGCGCGATACTTCCGGCCCATAGGCACTCCCAGGGAGCCGCGTTTCCGGGGCCGCCCCGAAGAGACGCTTGCGGATCACATCGCTGCGCAGAACCCGTGCCCCAATCTTTGGAGCCAGCGCAGCGGCGAGGGTCGATTTGCCCGACCCGCTGAGACCGCCGATCGCAATGAGACGGCGAGGTCGCGGGCGCAGCAATCGAGCTGCGAGGTCTAGGTAAGTAAGCGCTTCAGCGGCCATTTCCGGCTTTCGCTCCGCCTGCGCCGTCTGGTCCATTGCCGTTGCCGTGACATGCGCGCGGATCGCAGCGCGCAGCGATAAAAACAGCGGCATCGCCGGGAGCCCATCATCCTCATTGGTCAGATCGAGGTAGCGGTTCAAGACGAGATTGGCAAACTCGGCCAGCCCGCGATGCTTGAGATCCATCAGTAGAAACGCAAGATCATAGAGGACGTCGATAGAAGCGAGCGCCTCCGAGAATTCGATGCAATCGAATAGGGTTGGGTTGCCGTCAAGAAGACAGATATTGCGGAGGTGGAGATCGCCGTGGCACCGCCGCACTTTCCCCTCTGCGCGCCGCCGGTCGAGTAAGCTGCCGACGGCCGCGAGCCGCTGCAATGAATTCTCGCGGACTTCGTCGATGCGGTCCCGAGCAAAGCCGGCGTGCAGCGCTTCCATCAGGCATCGATGGTTCGTCTCCGCGATTGCGGTCAGCGCTGCCGCACCGCCGTAATCAAACCGCCGTTCGGCCATTGTGTGGAAATCGGCAATATGGCCGGCGAGCTCGTGCATCAAAGGCGCGTTCAACCCACCAGTTTGAGCGAGAGCATCGAACAATGATGACTGCTCGAAGCGCCGCATCACGACAACCCAATCGAGCGCCGGCCCGGCCTCTGCAAAGCCGATTCTTCCGTCCGTCATTTGGGCGACGGCTTGGACCTCGAGATAAAGGGTCGGCGCCGTCCGCCGGTTCAGAGCGAGCTCGGCTTCGCAAGCCCGCCGGCGGTGCTCCGGGGTAGAGAAGTCGAGGTAGGGATATTTTACGGCGCGCTTCAGCTTGTAGGCGCGATCGCCGGCGAGAAACACCAGCGAGATATGCGTTTCAATGACATCGACCCGTTCTATCGCCGGTCCATAGGAGGACGGCTCGCTCAGAAAGCCAGTAACGGCTCGCTGGTCGTCGATCATCGCTGAGCGGGCGCCGGATCGCAGAGTGGCCTCACACAGACGGTTGAGCGGGCGCAGATTCCGTGTGGTCCTCGACGCCGCGGACGCCCGGGATGTTCTCGGCCGCGACACGCAAGGCCCGCCGCTCATCCTCCGACCCGACGATACCCCAGAAATGGACGACCCCATCCGTGACGACGACGCGGCCTTCACTGGTGTCCGCCCATTTCTGCTCGCGTAGCTCGGCGAGCAAACGGTCGCGGATAGCGCGGTCCCGCTCTTCGTCGGCCGTCTTGATTCCACCGCTGGCCAGCACTTGTAAAAGGTCGGCGCGGCTGACAATGCCGACAATCTTGCTGTCATGCACGACCGGCACGCGCTTGATCCTCTTTGTCTCCAGCAGATCGGCGATCTCGCCGAGCGTCGCCGTTTCGTCGACGCTGACGACCTCGCGCGTCATGATGTCCGCGACCCGTTTGGCGTGCGATTTGACGTAATCGGCGGCCAGCCGCGAATTCGACGAAAACGGCTCGCTCCAGCGCGGGCGATGACGCCCCGTTCCGATCTCGACTCGGCGCAGCAAGTCGCCTTCGGTGACCATCCCGACGAGCCGCCCCTCCTTGTCCATGACAGGAACGCCGCTGATGCGAAGATTGATCATCAGCCTCGCAAGCTGTTCGACGGTGCTATCCGGCGATGTGGTCACCACGGCCCTGACCATTACATCCCTTGCCCTCATCACTTCCTCCTATACTGCGCCACGTAAAGCTAGCCGCGCCCGCGCCAGCCTCATTGACTTGGATCAACGGCAAGATTCTCGGCACGATCTATGTTGCTGATTAGAGGCACAACAGGAGGCAGCCTTTGTGATCGTTCCCTGGACCATTGGGGGTCTGTTGCGCGAGCTCACTGCACGGGGCGAGCACCCGGCCGTCATCTCGTTCGCCGGCGATGGCGCTGTGACCTGGAGCAGCAAGGTTCTCGCCGAGCGGGCCCTGAGCCTGGCTCGGGATCTGCGTGAAGACGGGGTCATCTGCGGCAGAGCGGTCGCGCTCTGGGCGCCAAACTCGCCGCTCTGGATCGCGGCAGCTCTGGGCGTCCTGGCAGCGGGCGGGATGCTGGTGCCGATCGATGATCTGGCCGACGCGGAGCAGTTCGAAGCCGCGCTCAATTCCAGCGGCGCCCGGCTGATCCTCACGACGGCACGTCATCTCGACGCGACGGGCGCCATCTTGCGCGCCCACAATGTCACCGCCCTTCTTGTCGATGACGATGTGCGCGCCAGGCACGCTTTGGCGAACAAGCAAGAGAATGTGCCGGTCTCGGTGGATGACGCGCCGGCAATGTTGTCCTGGACTTCCGGCACGACCGGCTCGCCGAAGGCATTCGTGCTGACGCATCGCAACATCGCGACCAATGTCGAGGCCTTGCAGCAATTGGCTGTCGCCGGCCCGCGCGACCGCGCACTGCTGCCATTACCGCTGCATCACGCCTATCCCTTTGTCGTCGGGATGCTGACCACATTGACGATCGGAACCGCGATCGTATTGCCGGCCGGCACAACGGGGCCGGCACTGATGCTGGCGCTGCGCGAAGGAAATGTCACGGTGATCGTCGGCGTGCCGCGCCTTTATGAAGCACTCTTGGCGGCGATCGACGCGCACCTCGAGGGCCGCCACCTTCTTCGCGTTGCCTTCCGCGCCGTACTGAAATCGACGCTGTTGGTTCAGCGCTTGAGCGGTCTTCGTGCAGGGTGTTTTCTGTTTGCACTGCTTCGGCATTCAGTGGCACTGCGCCTGCGGCTGTTGGTTTCGGGCGGGGCACGGCTGGAGCGGGAGACCGAGGAACGGCTGGAGGCCGTCGGCTGGATGGTGCTGTCCGGATATGGGCTAGCGGAGACCGCCTCACTGTTCACCGGCAACCGCCCGAACGCCCGTCGCTCGGGCAGCGCCGGACGCCCGCTCGCCGATGGCGAGGTTCGTATTGCGCACCCTGACGAGCAGGGCATCGGCGAGATCGAGCTGCGCGGTAGCTCTATCACCAAGGGCTATCTAGACAATCCCGCCGCCAACCGGGAGGCGTTCACTGCGGACGGATGGTTTCGGACCGGCGATCTCGGCTTCAACGATCGCGACGGTTTCCTGTTCGTCACCGGGCGGACCAAGGAAGTCCTCGTGCTCGGTGGCGGGAAAAAGGTGATGCCCGAGGATCTCGAGCGGGTCTACGGCAGTGCGCCCGAGATCTCGGAGATCGCAGTACTGGAGGACAAGGGCGCGCTCGTCGCCCTGGTGCGGCCGGATCCGGTCAAGCTGCGCCAGCGTGGGGCGACGAACCTGCGCGACGGCGTGCGTGTGATCCTCGGGGAAGAGGCTCAGCATCTGCCTTCCTATGAGCGACTGGCGGGCTTTGCACTGACCGATCAGCCATTGCCACGGACCCGTCTCGGGAAATACCGCCGCTTCCTGTTGCCCTCGCTCTATGCGCAGGCGGCCGCGGGAAGCGGAAGGCGCACCGTCCACGCCCTGGCACCAGAAGACATCGTGCTATTGCGCGAGCCGACCGCCGCTGCGGTTTGGAGGTTGCTGCAGCAACGCTATCCGGATCAGGCGCTCGATCTCGACCTCAATCTCAGCCTCGATTTGAGCCTGGACTCATTCGCCTGGATGGAGCTGACGATCCTGCTGGAGCACCGCTTGGGCATCCACTTGTCCGACGCAGACATCGGCCGGATCGAGACCATTCGCGACCTGCTGAATCTATCGATTGAACGTGCGGCGGGTCGCCCGATTGCTCTCGAAGAGCGGACTATCACAGCGGATATCGAGCGATGGCTCGCCCCGACGGGCGCATTCCTGATGGCGTTCGGCTTCTTCCTCTACGCATTGAACTGGGTGGTCATGCGAGGGGTGTTCCGCCTGCATGTTACGGGCGCCGAAAGACTGCCCGCAGCGGGGCCATTCCTGATCACGCCCAACCACCTCAGTTACCTCGACGGTATGGCGATTGCCGCGGCTCTGCCTCTGCGCCGGCTTAGGCATGTCTTTTGGTCAGTCGGCGTGTTGGGACTGTTCTTTAACCCATTCGCTCGTGTGGTCTCTCGGGCCACACATCTATTCCCGGTGGATGCAATGCATCCCGCCGCCGGTCTTGACGCCGCCGCGCAGGTGCTAAAGGCGGGCAATGTGCAAGTCTGGTTCCCGGAGGGCTGGCGTTCTCCCGACGGAAGCCTCCAGCGCTTTCTGCCCGGTATCGGCCAGCTGCTGCTGCGTAGCGGAGCGCCAGTTGTGCCGGCGTATATCGCGGGCGCATTCGACGCGCTGCCGCGGAGTCGCCGCATCCCGAAATTTCATCGCATCACCGTGACCTTTGGCTGTCCGGAGCAGGTCGCGACCCTGCGTGCAAGGGGCATCGGCCGCACCGACGAAGAGCGGGTCGCCAATGCATTGCGTCAGTGTGTCATTGCTCTCGGCGCGGAAACGGGTGGTACAGCCGGGCCAGCTGTCGTCGCTGATCACCCCAGCAATCCTATCGGAAGTACTTAGAGCCGGGTTATTGTGAAGTCGGCCAGATCATGGGTGCGGCGGCTTGCACAGGGGAGAAGACATGGCCGACGACGCTGCTCTGTTCCACAAAGCATGCCGCTTCGCCGCGGGGTGGCTGGGCCCGGAAGACGTGGATCCTCGATCAGCGCGTCGATTGCTGCTTTAGCCGGTCTGTCGTCAAAATTTGGCCTCTTAGACCAATTAGCGGTACGCCTCGGTGAATGCTGCAAGAAACTCATCAAGAGACCGCGAGCGCACACCCAAATCGCCTAGTGTCGGTTCCGCCCCGCTAACCACCTTGTCAGTTTTCAGCAGCCTGACTTGATCACGGGTCAATGGTGGATTGGGCAACAACTCAAGAAATCGTGCTTGCATCTCGGCCAATGTGAACGGGATCGGAATGAAAAGGCGCTGCATGCTCAAAGCACTCATCAAGAGTTTCTGGAGCGCCTTGAAGCTGTAAACCTGAGGCCCCCCAAATTCGTAGGTCTGGCCGGCCGTATCGGAGCGCTTAAGAAGTTCCGACAGCCCGGCGGTCATGTCATCGACGAAGACCGGCTGGAACTTCGTGGTGCCTCCACCAATCAGCGGCAGGATGGGACTGGTTCTAATCATGGCGGCGAACCGGCTGAAGAAGTGGTCATCCT
>Ga0306922_10005262_pt1 | contig 12340 bp, 7 predicted proteins | sample sta12Cox44000082_FD_203758 | JGI IMG/M metagenome (GOLD analysis project Ga0306922, IMG submission 203758) | Lab enrichment of tropical soil microbial communities from Luquillo Experimental Forest, Puerto Rico - statoxic.12C.oxic.44.000.082 (v2)... | ecosystem: Environmental > Terrestrial > Soil... | reverse complement strand
CGCCTTGAAAATGTACGGCACTCCCGCATCCGCTGCGACTTTCGCTACGCGCTCCGCCATCCTTTGTGCGTGCGCTGCCGACTCGATCACACACGGCCCGGCAATCAAAAACAGCGGAGCGGTGCCGCCCAGCCGCAACTCCCCCAGCGTGATTTCCTGCGTTGTGTTCATGGGTTGTTACGACGATAGCACACTTGCCGGTGGCGTCGTGGCGCAGGCACTCTGGCCGCTGCGCGATTCCGGCATGGTTACATTTCACGAGGTGTTTGTAGCGGCTGCCAACTGGGGCGGCCGTAGGTGGTTGCGGTCACACCGACGCTTGCGGCGCTGCCCGATACGCCGGCGCGGGCGGTTGTGACTCCACCGGCGCAACCGTTGGCGCGGGACGCAACTTCTGCGCGCGATGTTCGAGCGCCGCACCTATGAACGCCGCAAACAAAGGATGCGGCTCGAGCGGCTTGGACTTGAATTCCGGGTGGAACTGGCACCCCAGGAACCACGGATGATCCGGCGCCTCCACAATCTCCACGTAATTTTCGTCCGGCGTCCGTCCCGTGATCCGCAATCCCGCCGCCACCAACGTCTTCTCGTACTCGCGGTTGAATTCATACCGGTGCCGGTGCCGTTCGCTAATCTCCGTCGCTCCGCCATAGGCCTTGCTGGCAAACGAGCCCGGCTCGAGCCTGCACGGCCACGCACCCAATCGCATGGTCCCGCCCATCTCGTCCACGCCCAGCAGTTCGCGCAACTTATAAATCACCCGGTGCGGAGTCTGCGGATCAAACTCCGTGCTGTTGGCATGCTCCAGCCCGGCAATATCCCGCGCGTACTCGATGGTCGCGCACTGCATCCCCAGGCAAATCCCGAAAAACGGCACCTTGTTCTCCCGCGCGTATTGGATCGTGTACACCATGCCCTGGATTCCACGTTTCCCGAATCCGCCCGGCACCAGGATCCCGTCGTAATTCTTCAAGCGCTTCTCGGCCGTCTCCCGTGAATCGATTTCCTCCGATTCGATCCAATCGATCACCGTTCTATGGTTGTGTGCCAACCCGCCGTGCAGCAGCGCTTCCCGCAAACTCTTGTACGCGTCCTCGAGCTGCACATATTTCCCGACAATGGCAATCCGTGCTTCGCCCTTCGGATGATGCAGCCGGTTCAGCATCTCCAGCCACGGTTGCATATTCGCCGGACGATCCTCCAACCTCAGCAACCTCGTGATCTGCCCGTCCAGTCCTTCCGTACTCAACTCCACCGGCACTTCATAAATCGTCTTCACATCCTGCATCGAAATCACGCACGAATCGGCCACGTTGCAAAACAGCGCAATTTTGCGCTTCAAGTCCGCCGAAAGTTGCCGCTCGCTCCGGCAAAGCAAAATGTCCGGTTGAATCCCGATCCCCAGCAACTCCTTGACACTGTGTTGTGTCGGCTTGGTCTTTAGCTCACCGGCTGCCGCGATATACGGCACCAGTGTTACGTGCACAAATAGCGTGTTCTCGTTGCCGAGCTCCAGCCGCATCTGCCGGATGGCTTCGAGAAACGGCAGCGATTCGATGTCACCTACGGTCCCGCCAATTTCCACGATCACAATGTCGACACCCTCAGCCACGCGTTTTACGCACCGTTTAATTTCGTCCGTGACATGCGGAATCACCTGCACCGTCTTCCCCAGGTAATCGCCGCGCCGCTCTTTCGACAGGATCGTTTCGTAGATCCGCCCGGTCGTCCAGTTATTGTCGCGCGTCAGCTTCACGTGGGTGAACCGCTCGTAGTGCCCCAGGTCCAGATCCGTTTCCGCCCCGTCGTCGGTCACGAAGACTTCGCCGTGCTGGAACGGGCTCATGGTTCCGGGATCGACATTCAGGTACGGGTCACATTTTTGAAGCGTGATTTTGAAACCGCGACTTTCGAGGAGACAACCGATAGAGGAAGCTGCTACGCCCTTGCCAAGTGAGGAAACAACACCGCCGGTTACAAATATATATTTTGGCGCCATCCGGGTCGCTCGCCTCTGCCGCCCGCAGATTTGAGCTTATCGAACCTCCGCAGGATTGACGTACGTACAATTATGGTCGGTACCCCCCGCACTCGTCAATGGGAACCCGGAGGGCGCACAACGCATTTTTTGCTGCATGTTAGAAACGCGAGGTTGTCGTGTTCCGCGGGCGGGCGACCCCGCGAGCGCCCCACCGATAGCCCGGCAAGGGAGACGAAGGCTAGTTGACTCTCGTTAGAGGCCGTGCTTGTCGAGAGGGTGGGATCCTGCACCTCCCTCCTTGCGCCTGCGCCAAAAACATTTATTCTGGATCGCAGTGTTTTGTCGTCGAAACTCTGGGGACTGAATTACGATCACAGCTCCTGTCTTCATGAACAAGATCCTCGGCACTCCCGAAAAATGCACCCTGAGCCTCGCGCTCATCGCTCTCTGCGGCGTCGGCCTCGCTTCCTGCGGCGGTTCCAGTCCCACCCCTGCTCCCCCCTCCGGCTTCACCAACGCCAGCTTGAAAGGGCAATACGCCATCTTAATGAGCGGCCTCGACATCAATGGCGCTTACCTCGCTCGCATCGGCTCCTTCACCGCAGATGGCGCCGGAAACATCACCGCCGGTCTCGAAGACGTTCTCAACCTCAGCGGTTCTCCCGGTTTTTCCGAGATTTCCGTGACTGCCGGCACCTATGACATTCAGCCGAGTGGCCGCGGCATGCTCACCTTGGAGGCCGGCAACACCACTCTGAAATTGAGCCTCGCTCTGGAGTCCTCTGCCGGCGGCTATCTCATCCAGACCGATCTCAACGCTTCGAGCAGTGGCACCTTCACCCTGCAAAATCCTTCCGCTTTCTCTGCCGCCGCGCTCAACCATCCTTTCGTCTTCGACTTCTCCGGCGTAACGTTTCTTCCCAGCACGGCTGCGCCCATCGCCTTCGTCGGCGAATTCGATCCCAACGGCTCGGGCGCCATCACCGGCGGCCTCATGGACATTAACAATGGCAACACCGGATCCTCCGGCCCCACCCCCATCAATCCGGGCAGCTACGCTCTTGATTCCTCGGGCGCCGGCTCCTCCTTTGGCCGCGGCACCATGATCTTCAACGGCTACAATTTCGCGTTCTACATCGTCGATTCCTCTCACATCGTTGCCATGGAAGAAGACCCTCTCGGCGGTTCGGCCGGCGACGCGTTTCTGCAATCTGCGTCCGTCCCCACGCAAAATTCCCAATTCACTGGCAGCTTTGTTTATCTTCAGACCGGTTCGTCGGTGAAAGGCAGCATGGGGCCCGTCGTTCGCGTCACCCGCTGGACCTCCGACGGTAACGGCAACCTCAGCGCCATCTCACTCGACGACAACAACGACGGCCGCTACACGCACGTCTCCCAAGGTTCCAATATTTCGAAGGCCACCTACTCGATCGACACCGCTAACACAGGCTCCGGCCGCGCCACCCTCACCTTCACCGATTCCGGCACCGGCACCTACGACAACGTTCTCTATCTCGTTTCGCCTTCCCAGGGTTTCATCGAGGTCACGTCCGCCGGCATCATCGCCGATGGTCCTCTCAACGCGCAAACCGCCGGTCCCTTCGCCCTGTCTGGCCTGATCGGCAATTTCGTTTTCAATTGGCATGGCGAGCAACTCGGCGCCAACACCGCCATCCCCGTCGCCGAAACCTATGTCGGTCCCTACACCCTCTCGGACGCTTCCAGCAGCAACATCGGCGGCCTCGTCGATTACGTCCAGCTCGATCTCAGTGGCCAAAGCTTCTTTTCCGGCGTCACCCTCGGGGGCACGCTCACCGTCAACGGCGACGGCACCGATAACAACCACTACAAATACGCCATCACCGGCAATCCTTCCTCCACCATCAATTTCGAGGCCTACTTCGTCAGTCCTTCCATGGTCTACATGGTCTCTTCCGACAACAACCACACCACCGCCGGCCTCGTGCTTCAGCAGTCCACCCCCTAAACATTTGTTTGTTCTTCGTCGCTTGTCTTGCGCGACCGGCCAGTCACCCGCCACTGTCTTTCAGCATTTTCTCCACTCGCGCCACATCCTCCGCCACATCCACACTTACGGAATCGTGCGCCACTTCCGCCACCCGAATCTTCCATCCATTCTCGAGCCACCTGAGCTGTTCCAGCTGCTCAATCTTCTCCAACTCTCCATTCGGGAACGTCGGGTACTCCAACAACGCATCCCTCTGGAACGCATATAGCCCCAGATGCTTCCAGTACTTCACATGCACCTTCTTCTCGGTGTCCCGAATCCACGGGATCGGCGCCCGCGAAAAATACAGCGCGTTGCCATCGAAATCCAGCACCGTCTTCACTACATTCGGGTCCATAAGGTCCGCCGTGTGCCGGATCACCGTCGCCACCGTCGCCACTTGCGCCGCCGGTTCTTCCAGCAATGTGCCCACCGCGGTGTCGATCGCCGCAGGATCGATCAACGGCTCGTCTCCCTGCACATTCACAAAAATGTCCCCCACCTCGTGCGCCGCCACCTCCGCGATTCGCTCCGTCCCGGTTCGATGGTCTGGCCGCGTCATCTGTGCCTCGCCCCCGATGGCCTTCACGGCGTCCAGAATCCGCTGGTCATCCGTTGCCACCACGACCCGCGTTACCGTCTGCGCCTGCCTCGCCCGTTCATACACCCGCTGCACCATGGGTTTGCCTCCCAGCTGCACCAGGGGCTTGCCGGGCAACCGGCTCGACGCATAACGCGCTGGAATCACTACCACTACGGCAGGATCACTCATCTAGACGGGCCTCGAAACCGATATTCCCCCCGCGATGCTAGCATATCCGCTCCGGCACTCCCTTCCTTACCCGTTTCCGTTCCCTCCCGCAACGTCTACCCTTTCCGTACACAACTCGCCTGCCCGCTCTACCTTGCAAGGGGCTTGCCTTCCCACTGGCCGGTGCTATCATGAGTTCACCGCGCGGCCCTCTCGTGGTTCCGAGAGGATGGGGGACCAGGTGCAACGCGAATTAGGCAAGACCCGCGCAGTTTCCTACCGTGCGAATCCCGCCCTGTTCGCGTGTCTGCTCTTTCTTTGTTTCGTCTCGACCGTCTTGGCCCAAGACCCCGCCCAGAAGCCCTCCAGCGACCCCAAGCCCGCTCTCCCCGCTTCCGACCTTGTCTCCAAGCCCGGCGATGTCACCCGCAACACCCCCGCCGTTACCCTCCGGCCCGGTAAGACCATCCGTACCGACGTCGACCTCGCGCTGGTCAACGTCACCGTCACCGATCCTTACAATCGCTTGGTCACCGGCCTCGACCCTGACAACTTCCGCGTGTTTGAAGATAACGTCGAGCAGGAAATCGTCACCTTCTCCTCCGAAGACGTTCCCATCTCTATCGGCGTCATTTTCGATTTCAGCGGCAGCATGGCCAACAAGGTCGACAAAGCCCGCGAAGCCGCTCTCGAATTCTTCAAAACCGCGAATCCGCAGGACGAATTCTTTCTCGTCAGTTTCAACGAACGCGCCGAACTCACCTCCGCGTTCACCAACAGTGTCGAAGATCTGCAGTCTCGCATGATGATGACTGCACCAAAGGGCAGGACTGCCCTTTTGGACGCTATCTACCTCGGCCTCAGCCAGATGAGGGGTGCACACAACGCCAAACGTGCCTTGCTCATCCTTTCCGATGGGGGGGATAATCATAGTCGGTACAACGAGAACGATATCAAGCGGCTGGTGCGCGAAGCGGACACTCAGCTCTACGCCATCGGCATCTACGATCCGCTCGGTTATCGTAATCGGACGCCCGAAGAACTCAACGGTCCTTCGCTCCTCGCTGAGATTACTGAACTCACCGGTGGGCGTGTTTTCGCCGTCGAGCATCTTAATGATCTGCCGGACATCGCGTCCAAGATCGGCATGGAGTTGCGCAACCAATATGTTCTGGGATACAGACCAAGCAACCACGCTCACGACGCCCGCTGGCGCAAGATTAAGATCAAACTACGGCCACCCAAGGGTCTTCCCCCGCTCTCTGTCTACGCCAAGACCGGCTACTACGCCCCGGCCCACTAACCTGAATTCCGTCATTCCGAGCGAAGCGGGGAATCTTTGGTCGATGCCGGCCCTAGCGCCCGCTTTGACACTTGGGGAATCTCGAGCGCGGCGTAGGGTGTGCGCGATGCTCGTGCTGCTCGCGCTTCTCCTCACTCCCTGCGCGTTCGCGCAGCTTCCGGTTCAAAATACTCCGCCTCCCCCTCCTCCCGATCAACAAGCCCCCTCCGGCAATGCCAGTCAGTCCGGCGGAAAAATCAAGGTCGACGTTAACCTGGTCGTCCTTCATACTGCGGTTTTCGACGATCGCGGCAAGTTCGTCGACGGTCTTACCCAGGACAATTTCCGGGTCTACGAGGATAAGGTCGAACAAAAGCTTTCCGTCTTCAAGCGCGAGGATATTCCCGTCAGCATGGGCCTGGTCATCGATAACAGCGGCAGCATGCGCGACAAACGTCCCCGGGTGAACGAAGCGGCTCTTACTCTGGTCCAGAACAGCAACCCTCAGGACGAAGCTTTTGTCGTCAACTTCAATGACGACTTCTACCTCGACCTCGATAAGGATTTCACCAGTAGCATTCCCGAGCTGAAAGAAGCTCTCGAACGTATCGACGCCCGCGGTAGCACCGCTCTCTATGACGCCATTATCGGTTCGCTCGACCACCTCAAAAAGGGCGCTAAGGAGAAAAAGGTCCTGCTGATCGTCACCGACGGTGAAGACAACACCAGCCGCAATACCCTCGAGAAAACCGTTCGCGAAATTCAGAAGACGGACACCGTCATTTACACCATCGGATTACTCGGCCAGGAAAGCAAAAAGAGCGCCAAGACCGCTCGCCGCGCTCTCACGACCATCGCGCAAGCCTCCGGCGGTGTTGCCTACTTCCCGGAAAACGTCGAAGATGTCCACTCCATTTGTGAACAGGTTGCGCACGACATTCGGCACCAATACACCTTGGCCTATTATCCCTCGAACGCCGCGCGGGATGGCAGCTTCCGCAGCGTGCACGTCGACGTCATTCCTCCCCACGGCCACGGCAAGCTTACCGCCCGCACCCGCAACGGCTACTACGCCCCAGGCGGCCCCGGCTCCAACGCCGCTTCCGTGGTCCCCAGCCCTTCTTCGGCTTCCGGCAAATAACCGTAGTGGCGCTTCGCATACGTCATTTCGAACGGGTCCGCGTGGCGAGGAATCTCTTCGCCACCCGTTTTCCTTTCTTTCCTTGTTTCTTTTCGCGGCCGTTTAGACGCGAGGTGCTTGGCGATATCCGTGCACTCAGTTTCTCCCACTTTGCAAAGCGCCCCGCCCCGCCGCTATCAGCCCCAGCGACTCGAGAAAACTCGTCCCGTGTGGTAGCGCCCCTCCAAAATTTTCCGCGATCGTCTGCCCCATGTCGGCCAGCGTAGTTCTGGTTCCCAGGTCCGCCCCGGCCGGCCGCCCCGGGGTATACGCGAGAATCGGCACGTACTCCCGCGAGTGATCGGTCGTCTTCCACCGCGGATCCGGATCGCAACCATGATCGGCGGTCAGCATCAGCAGGTCGCGATTCGTCAGCAGCGGCAAATACTTTCCGAGCGCCGCATCAAACTCCTCGAGCGACTTAGCGAATCCCTCGACGTCCTTGCGGTGTCCGTACAGCATGTCAAAATCCACCAGGTTGCAAAAAATCAAACCGCTGTTACGCTCCCGCAATGCGTCCGTCAGCTTCGCCATTCCATCCGCGTTCGATTTCGTGGTGACGTAATCCTCCACGCCGCGCCCGTTGTAAATGTCATGAATTTTCCCCACACCCAACACCGCCACGCCGCGCTCCTGCAGCACGTCCATCAGCATCGGCTTCGGCGGTTCCACGGCGTAGTCGTGCCGGTTCGCCGTGCGCGTAAAATTCCCCGGCATCCCCAAGAAGGGCCGCGCGATTACGCGTCCCACGCGATGTTTTCCGTCCAACAAGTTCCGCGCGATTTCGCACATGCGATACAATTCCGCAAGCGGAATCACCTCTTCGTGCGCCGCGATTTGAAACACGCTGTCGCCCGAGGTGTACACAATGGGCTTGCCGGTGCGCACATGTTCTTCACCCAACTCCTTGATGATCTCCGTCCCCGAAGCCGGTTTGTTCCCGATCGTCTTCCGCCCGAGCTGCGCCTCGAACGGCTCCATGATTTCGGGCGGAAATCCTTGCGGATACACCGGGAACGCCTGATCGAGCCAAATCCCCGCCATCTCCCAATGCCCGGTAGTGGTGTCTTTGCCGGGAGAGTGCGTCGTGCCCTTCCCGAACGACGCCCGTGGCGAAATCACCGGCGGCACATGCGCCAGCGGCGTGATATTCCCAACTCCGAGTCGCGCCAGGTTCGGAATATTCAGCCGTCGCGATTCCGCAATGTGCCCCAGCGTGTTCCGCCCCACATCCCCGTACTCCGCGGCGTCCGGCAGCGGACCGATTCCCACACTGTCCAGAACAACCCAGATCACCCGCTCAAACTTGGCCATCGCCTGCTCCTCTTTGCCATCGGCACTCTAGCACGGTGCGCTGCACCTGGGAATTGACGCCGCGTCCCTGCCCGGCCTAGCATGTCCGCAAGCGCGTCCACGGTGGAACTTTTCCGCCCCTTCGTGCGTAGAAAGGGTAGAGAGGCGAAGCATGTCTAGAGAAGGTCGCGTTCGCAGCACATCGGTGGTCTTCCCGCTTCTGCTCATCGGTTTTGGCTCGCTGCTTCTGATGTGGCGCTGGTTTCCTTTTTTCAATCCCTGGCCGGTGCTCTGGAAATATTGGCCGCTGCTGTTGATTCTCGTGGGCGCCGGCATGTTTTGGGATCGCGCGCAGCGCCGCAGCAATCCCGACAACGCCCCGGTCATTCCCGTCGGCTCCACCATCGGCACGGTGCTGTTCCTTCTGGTCATGGCCTACCTCCTCTGGCATGAACGTGCTTTCACTCGCCACGACTGGATGAATGTCTCCGCCGGGCCGGCCCACGAACACGAAACGCAGACCGTCGATCGCCAAGGCGCCAAGGCCGCTCGCGTGGTCGTCCACATGCCCTCGGGCCTCCTCTCGATTCAAGGCGGCGCCACGCAGCTGATGGACGCGGACTTCTCCCAAGGCGCGGCTTGGGCGGCCCCGAACGTCGATTACCACGTTGAGAACGGTGTCGGCACTCTCACCGTCGACCAGCAAAGCGCTTCCCAATTCATCGGACACTCCGACAACACCTGGCGGCTGCGGCTGACCAACGAGGTCCCGCTGGAACTGGAAATTGACGTTGGAGCCGGGCAGAGTGACTTAAACCTCTCGAAAATCGATCTCACCCGTTTGCAACTCAACGTCGGCGCGGGACGCGCTAACGTCGATCTCAGCGGCGAACGCAGCAAAGACCTGCAGGCCCAGATCCATGGCGGCGTTGGCGAAGCGGTTGTTCGCCTGCCGAAAAATATCGGCGTGGTTGCCACCGCACATGGGGGTCTGGGTTCGATTGATGTGCACGGCCTGAAAGAGGAAGACGGACAGTACGTCAACGCCGCCTACGGCAAGTCGCCTAACACGCTACACCTCACTGTCGAAGGTGGCATCGGCCACATTCGTCTCGAGCAGGAATAGCCAGGAGCCCATTTCACGCTCACCGATCGGCGAAGGTTCCTTAAGACTTCGGTGATGTCGGGGTGTGCTGCTGCGACCGGCGAGACTGTGCTCAGGAAAGCGGACTCCCTCTCATCCGAACAAGGCCCGGCACTCATCGAACGCATGTCTTGGAGGAATGTCGCCATGCCCTCGTCGTGCGCAGCAAGGACTCCATCGCCGTCGCCAGGGCTATTCTCCGCCAAACGGGAAAGTCGAAGCCGGCGTCCTGTGCGACGGAAGCGCGGGGAAATCCTGGGATTTGCCCACTTTCGCCGCTAGTCGTATACTTTGAAGTTTAGGCACTGCGCGAAAGGCGCGCTGTCTCAGCTGCCCTTTGGCTACCATAGAACCCATCGCTCCCGAAGCCACCCAGCAAGAGGTTTTGCTTGTCCGCGGGGCGCGCGTCCATAACCTCAAAAACATCACTGTGGAAATCCCGCACAACGCCCTGACCGTGGTTACGGGGGTGAGCGGCTCGGGCAAATCCTCCCTGGCGTTCGACACGGTATACGCCGAGGGCCAGCGCCGTTACGTCGAATCTCTGTCCGCCTACGCCCGCCAGTTCCTTGAACGGATGGAAAAGCCCGACGTGGACGAAATCTCAGGCGTGGCTCCAGCCGTGGCCATCCGTCAGAAAAATTCCACACGCAATCCGCGCTCTACCGTCGCGACCTCTACGGAAATCTACGACTATCTCCGCCTCTTCTTCGCGCGCTGCGGCCAGACCTACTGCATCAAGTGCGGTTCCGAAGTAAAACGCGACTCGCCGGACGAAATCGCCAACCGGGTTCTTGCGCTAACTCCCGGACGCCGCTTCTACGTGTTGTACACTCTGCGCGCGCCGAGCAGCGAGGTGGCGCCCGCCACCGGAAAACGGGCCAGTAAGAAGAAAGCGTTGCCGGCGGCTCCGGCGGCGGATGCCTTGCGCTCCATGCTGCTCGAGCTGCAAAAGCGCGGCTTCAACCGCCTTTACCAGGACGGCGCGATTCACGAATTCTCGACCCCCGAATCCTTGCTGGACGTCGATTTCGCGAAACCCGTTTACGTGCTCGTCGACCGCCTCGCGGTCAATTCCGAATCTCGCGCGCGTCTGGTCGACTCCGTCGAAATCTGTTATCGCGAAGGAGGCGGCGAAGCCATCCTGGAATTCGTCGCCGATTCCGCCGGGAATCCCGCGGAACGCCTCACCTTCAACGAGCGCTTCGAGTGCAAGAACGACGGCACCATTTATCAGGAACCGGAGCCGCGGCTGTTTTCTTTCAACAATCCGTTCGGCGCTTGTCCACGTTGCCAGGGTTTCGGCAACACCATCGATTTTGACTTGAACCTTGTCGTTCCCGACCCAAGCAAGTCGCTCGAGGATGGCGCCATCGAGCCTTGGACCAAGCCCCGGTACCGTGTCTTGCTGCAGGAAGCCCGCAAGTGGGCCAAAGGCCAAGGAATTCCCACGAACCTTCCGTGGCGGCAGCTCAGCGCCGAACACCGCCGCCTGATTCTCGAAGGCGATCCGGAAAATAAGTACGAAGGCGTCAAAGGCTTCTTCCACTGGCTGGAACGCAAGAAATACAAGCTGCACGTCCGCGTATTTCTCAGCCGTTTTCGTGGCTATGCCACCTGCCCCGACTGTGGCGGTACCCGGCTGCGTCCGGAAGCGCGCGCCGTGAAGATCACCGGAAAATCCATCACCGACCTTTGCAAACTGACCGTCAAAGAAGCCCGCAAATTCTTCACCGAACTGCAATTGACGGCGAGCCAGGCGAAAATCGCCGACAAAATTCTGGAAGAGATTCGCACCCGCCTGCAATTCCTCGACGAGGTCGGACTCGACTACCTCACGCTCGATCGGCTCACCTCGACCCTTTCCGGCGGAGAATCCCAGCGCATCCAACTGGCCACTTCGCTCGGCTCGCACCTCGTTGGCGCACTGTACGTCCTCGATGAACCTTCCATCGGCCTCCATCCGCGTGACACCCAGCGCCTCATCGACATCCTCAAATCGCTCCGCGACCTTGGCAACACGGTCCTCGTCGTCGAACACGATCCCGACACCATCGAAGCGGCCGATCGCGTCATCGACCTCGGCCCGGGTGCCGGCGAACTCGGCGGCAAGCTGCTTTTTTCCGGCACCTACCCCGAGATTCTAAAGGACACCAAGTCCGTCACCGGGCGCTACCTCAGCGGCGAAATGAAGATTCCCGTTCCCGCCGCCCGGCACAAGCCCACCGGCAGATTCCTCCGCCTCTACGGCGCGACGCTGCACAACCTGCAAAACATCGACGTGATGCTTCCGCTCGGAACGCTCACCGTCGTCACCGGCGTGAGTGGGTCGGGCAAGTCCACGCTGGTGCACAACGTCCTATTCCGCGCGCTCACCGCCAAGCGCAATAACGCCAGCGTCAAGGAGTTCTGCGACCGTCTCGAGGGCGACGACATGCTGCGCGACGTGGTTATTGTCGACCAGTCGCCCATCGGCCGGACGCCCCGCTCGAATCCCGCCACATATCTGAAGGCTTTTGACGCCATCCGTGAAGTCTTCGCGGAAACCCCCGATGCCAAGCGTCGCGGCTACTCCGCCGGCCACTTTTCCTTCAACGTGCCCGGAGGGCGCTGCGAAACCTGTCAGGGCGACGGCACCGTTACCGTGGAGATGCAGTTCCTCGCCGATGTCGAGCTGGTCTGCGAGGAGTGTCGCGGTCAG
>Ga0306922_10005259_pt1 | contig 12343 bp, 6 predicted proteins | sample sta12Cox44000082_FD_203758 | JGI IMG/M metagenome (GOLD analysis project Ga0306922, IMG submission 203758) | Lab enrichment of tropical soil microbial communities from Luquillo Experimental Forest, Puerto Rico - statoxic.12C.oxic.44.000.082 (v2)... | ecosystem: Environmental > Terrestrial > Soil... | reverse complement strand
CGCCGCCATGCTCGAGAAGGATATAGGCGAGATTGTTGGCGGCATAAGCGTCGTCGGGCTGAATGGCGAGGGCCTTTTGGTAGGTGTCGCGAGCGCTTTGCCAGTCGCCGATTTTTTCGTATTGTGCGCCGAGGTAGACGTAGATCGGGACGTCCTTGGGAGCGAGTTCGGAGGCGCGCTTGAAATCGGCGATGGCCTTATCGGATTGGTCGAGCGAGGCGCGCGTGCGTGCCAGAAGAACAATGGCCGGGACGTTCTTCGGATCGAGATCGACGGCCTTGGAAAAGGCGGCTTCGGCCTGGGTAGGCTGTTTGGATTGCAGAAACAATTGGCCCTGGAGCAGGAGCAGGGCAGCGGCGTTGGGATTGCGCGCCACCTGTGCGGCGATGAAGTTGCTGGCTTCTGCGGAATTGCCGGAAGCGATCTGAACCGCGGCGAGTCCAGCGATAGCGTCAATGGCATTGGGATCACGGGCCAAAGCCTGCTTGTAGTAGGACTCCGCGTCGTTCCATCGCTTTTGCGCGCCGCGGAGCTGTGCCAGGTTGATATAGGGTACGGGACTGTTGGGAAGTTTCTGCTCGAGGGCGGTCAGGACTTTTTCCGCGCTCGCAGCATCGCCTTGGTTCATGCGCGCGGTGGCGTAGAACAGGTAACCCTCGATGGCCGTGGGGGAATTCTGCTGCAAGTTCTTGGAGATGTCTTCGAGCTGCCGCCAATCCGATTGGAGTACGGCAATGCGAGCGAGAGCCACCCAAGCCTCGCTGAGGCCAGGGCGCAAGCGGACCGCTTCTCGCCATTGCGCCTCGGCTTGCTGCATTTCGGATTTTTCGCTGAAGGCCAGACCAAGGTGATAGTGGCCCCAGGCGTTGTCCGGAGTGCTTTTCAAGGCCTGCTGCAAGAGGGGAATGGCTTCGTCGGGTTTGTTCTGGCGTTCGAGAATTTGTCCCTTGAGGACCAGAGCCTGAGGGTCCTGAGGAGACTTTTTCATAATTTCGGCGACTTGGGTGGAGGCTTCGTCAATGCGGTTGGCAAGAATCAAAAGCTGCGCGTAGGTTTGGCGGACGACGAGATCGTCGGGATATTTCGCGGCGAGAGCTTGAAACTCCGTCAGGGCTTTGGCGTTTTCGCCATGGATGATGTACGACTCGCCCAAAAGCCGGTAAGCGGCGGGATCCTTGCTCAATTGTTCTTTGGCTTCGCTGAGCACCTGTTCGGCTTGTGCGGGCTGACCTTCAGCAAAATAAAGTCCGGCGAGAGAAGCGCGCGCGGTCACGCTCTTGGGATTGAGCTGAACGGCGTCTTTAAAGGCTTTTTCGGCGTCCGTCCAGCGCTTCTGCTGCTGATAGAATTCGCCGAGGGCGAAAAGAGGCGCGTCGGACTGAGGATCGAGCGCTTGCGCTTTCTTAAAGTTTTGCTCCGCTTCCTTGGGGATTGGGGGTTTGGCCTGAGCCTGGAGGCGTCCCAAGCTGAGGTAGAGGACCGAGCGGTCCGCGGCCATATCGATGGCGTCTTTGCCTTCCGCTAGGGCATCGCTCCAGTTTCCCAGCGCAGCGTCGGCGTTGGAAAGAAGCATCTGCGCATCCGCGTCTTTGGGATTGTTCTTGAGGATCAAAAGGGCACGCTCTTTCGCTTCCTGGCGTTTCGAGCCCGCCAATTCGAGCTCGCCGAGAGCCAGTTGCGCTTTCCAGTTTTGCGGCTGGAGGTCGACCGTACGCTTCAGTTCCTGATACGCTGAAGCCCAGGTATGCATTTTCAAGTGCGTCTGGCCAAGCTTGTAGTGGATCTCCGGGGAACGCGGATCCAGTTGTAGAGCGCGTCCGTAGGAGATCAGAGCTTCGGAGTATTTGCCGGCTTGAAAATCCTGATCGCCGCGAGCGAGGAACTTCTGTTTCCTTGCGTTCGGGGAGCAGGCGACAAGAATTGTGGAGAGTAGTACAAGCGGAAGAAAGTAGCGGAAAAATCGCGTGGACGTAAGCATAGCCCCCTTGCAGGATACAGCAGAATCTAGATTGGCTGGTCGAGTCGAAAAAAGCAATTCTAGAGCCTAAGGACGAGGGAGAGGATGGATCTGTAGTCCCAGTACTAATGTATTGAAAGTAATGGACTTATGCAGTGTCGAAACGGAACCAATGTGACGTGGAAAACCGCAATGTGCCAAAATGCGAGTCGGCGGGCAAAGGAAGTGGAGATTTTCAGGATAAATGGGATAGATTTCTTCCACACCGTTTGGAGAAAAGGAAGGTGAAATCCAGGGAAACCATTAACGGGGAGCATCGAACAATTGATGTAAATTACGTAGTTTCATGGTAATAGGGAATTTGGAGGAGTTCGGCGTTGGGGTCGAGGACTGGAACAGTCCGTGCAGTGCTTTCTTGGCGAAGAACTGCGCTTTGCTGAGTGGTAGCTGGGCAGACTAACGGAAGGGACGAGAAGTTATGCTGAGCAAGGGCAACGTCACGGCTAACGAAGTGAAAAGAATCCTTCGAAGGTACTGGTGGATCCTGCTCATTGCGGCACTGGGGGCAGGGGCGATTGGATTCGCGGCGACGCTGGTCTTGCCGAAGAAATACACGTCGTCGACGATGGTGCTGGTCGAGCCACCCGCGGTGGCCGCCGAAGTGGTCCCGACGGCGGTAAACGAAGACCTGTACCGGCATTTGGCGTCCATGAAGGAACAGATTCTGAGCCGGTCGCGACTTCAGCCGATAATCATGAAGTTCAACCTGTTCGCCAAGGAACAGGAAACGACGCACGTGGAAGATCTGGTGGAGGAACTGAAGAAGTCCATCGAGGTGGAGCTGATTCAGCCGATGCCGGGCTCCATCAACAAACAGCCCCCGGGATTCCACGTCAGCGTGACCTTGCCGAATCCACAAATGGCACAACAGGTGTGTACGGAAATTACGTCGATGTTCATGGAGCAGAACGCCACGACGCAGGAGAAAAGGTTCAAGGACACCACAAACTTCCTGACCCAGCAACTGGGGGAGGCGAAAGCGAACCTGGACCAGCAGGATGACAAGCTGGCGCAATTCAAGCGCGAGCATTTGGGGACGCTGCCAGAAGAAGAGCAGAGCAACCTGAGTTTGCTGACGGGGATGAATTCGCAATTGGAGGCCGCGACGCAGGCGCTGAGCCGAGCGCAGCAGGACAAGACGTTCAACGAATCGCTGCTGAACCAGCAGGAAGCGGCGTGGAAATCTTCGCGGGCCGGGCTGGCGAATTCGGATAGTCTCGATATGCAGCTTTCCACGCTGCAGGACCAGTTAAGCGCGCAGCTGGCGAAGTACACGCCGGAACACCCGGACGTGTTGAAGACCAAAGCACAAATCGAAGACGTGAAGCGAAGGATGGCCGAGGACGGGGATGCCAAGCCAGTCTCGCCGGCGAAAGCGAATACGAGAGAGCCTGCGCAGATCCAGCAGTTGCGGGCCAAAATCAGACAGGACGATATGACCATCGCCGACCTGACAAAGCAGCAAGTGCAGATTCAGAGGCAGATCGGAGTGTTACAGGCACACGTGCAGGCGAGCCCGATGGTGGAACAGCAGATTAAGGAGTTGACGCGGAACTACCAGACCGCGCTGGAACATTACAACGACCTGCTGAAGAATCAGCAAAAATCGGCGATGTTGACGGACCTGCAGGACCAGCAGGAAGGGGAACAATTCCGTGTACTGGATGCTCCGAGTTTGCCGACTACCCCTTCCTTCCCGAAGAAGCCGGTGTTTCTGGGCGGAGGTCTGGCCGCGGGGCTCGCGGTGGGAATCGGAATCCTGTATCTGATGGCCTTGTCGGACCGGGCGATGTACTCGGAGCGGGACGTTGAAATTTGTCTGAAGCTCCCAGTGCTGACTCTGGTCCCGAGTATCGATTTGTCGGATTTTCCGACGGAGCCACACGCGAAGCGGAATAGGCAAATCACCGTAGTACCGACGAAAGCCTGAGCCGGCAGACGAGTAAAGGAACAAACCGAGATGAGCCGAATTCGCGAAGCGCTAAAGAAGGCGGCGGAAGAAAGGTCGACGCACGTGGAGGCGGATTCCACGGAAGCGTTGATGGACGTTTTGGGTGTCGGACCGGTGGGAGAAACGGGTGCGACGCTGGCGACGCCTACCGCGGGCGCGGCCAAGTACGTTCCGCAAAAGCTGCTGGAGCGCAATTATCAAAGTCTGATCGCGGCCTGCCGGCGCATGCCGTGGCAAATCAAGCCGCGGTATTCGGTGTTTGCTCCGGGGGCAAATCATCTGCTCGCGGAAAGGTTTCGGACGCTGCGCTCGAGGTTATACCAGTTCGCGGCGACCCAGCCACTGCGGCGCGTGTTGCTCACAAGCAGCATACCCGAAGAAGGCAAGACGTTTGTGGCGTCGAACCTGGCGCAGTGCATTGTGAGGCAATCGGACAAGAAGGTGATCATGATTGACGCGGACCTGCGGGCGTCGCGATTGCACTTGACGCTGGGTACGGATAGCGAACCGGGGCTTTCCGATTTTCTCAGCGGAGAGAAGGAATTGACGGACGTGATTCAGTTAGGGGAGTCGGACAATTTCTGCTTTATCCCCGGCGGGACGTTCGTGGCGAACCCCAGCGAGATTCTGCACAGCGAGAAAATGAAGTCCCTGCTGGATAGTCTAGGACAGCTCTTCGACTGGGTGATCCTGGATTCGCCGCCGACGATCGCCGTGCATGACGCATGCATTCTTGGAGACATGTGCGACGGAGTGCTGTTCGTGGTACGAGCGGGCACGACAGACTACCAGATGGCGCAGAAAGCCGCGGCGGAATTCCATGAGCGGAATTTGCTGGGTGTGGTGCTGAATCGCGTAGAAAAGTCGGAAGGATACGGCGGATACTACTACGGGTATCCGCGTGAGGAAGAGGAGTAGCGCGTCCCTTCGCCTGCAGTCGTCAGGCGAACCATTAGAGCAGTTGCCGGAAGTGGCGGGCGCGTTTTTACCACCCGGGTGGTGGTGTGTGCCTTGCGAGGAAGGACCAAACGAGGTTAAACGAGGGCTTCGGGACGCCTGGGCGCGGCGAGAGGATCGCCACGGCGTAAGAGAAAGTAAACCGGGATGAGGAGAGCCAGCCCGAGCAAGAAGAAAACGACTCCGCCGTCGTGATGGAGCCCGCCGAAGAGAAAATTGGGATTGACGTATTTTGCGAGTAGCGTCAGGGTGGCGATACGGACACCGTTTTTCACCACCATCATCAACAGACCGGCTGCCACAAAGACGACCTTTTTCCAGAATTGGGTAAAAGAGAAATGCGCGACCAGGACCGCCAGAATGAGCAGGGCGATGCTGGAACGAATGCCGCTGCATTCGCGGGCGACTTCGATGTTCCAACCCGCCAGGTGGAACTTGAAGCCGTTGCGCAGGAAGGGCACGCCGGAGAGTGTGAAGATCCATTCGGCGACCGCGGCAGAGCCGAGTTGCAGGATGTAGATGAAACGATTGAGGAGTAGTTCAGGGAGTGGAATCGCGAAGCCGAGAAACGCCAGGTCGAACCAAACCGACTTGGAAGAGGCCCGGCCAAAGACGGCGAGAAATCCGGAAATCAGCAGCAGCGCCCAGCTCAGGGTGAACAGCGAAATGCCGGTTTGCGTCGCGGTGGTGAATCGCCATTCGGCGAGGGCGGCGACGATCGCCGAGGCGACTGCAAAAGGCAGGGCAGCCAGCAGCTCGAAGCGGGGGGAGGTCTGAAGCTTTTGGCGGTCGACGAAGAAAAGCCAAGCGACAATCAGCGGGATGACGAGGATATGGGAAGCGTTGTCGTTGGCGAGCGAATACTGGACGAGCGCCGTGAGAGGGCTCAGAAAAAGCAGGCAGCAGAGCACGACCCAGAGCAAATAGATGATCGAAGGGTTACGCAGGCGGTTCAGGCTACGAGGCATAGTGGGGTTTGGGTGCTGAAGGGAAGCCATAGCCGAAAACGGATGTCGGAATGCTAGCTTTTGAAGGTTTTGGCGCGGTGGATGTAATGGCGTTCGTAGTAGTTGAGATATTCGCCGGAGCGCGCGTTTTCTAGCCAGGAGGTGTTTGCTTGATACCAGGCGATGGTGCGGCGGAGACCTTCCTCGAAGTTGATCTCGGGTCTCCAACCTAAGTCGCGGCGGAGCTTGGAACTGTCGAGAGCGTAACGGCGGTCGTGGCCCGGGCGATCCTGGACATATTTGATGAGGGATTCCGGTTTGTTGAGAAGGGACAAAATGGTGCGGACAATGTTGAGATTGGGTTGCGGATTGCCGGCGGAGACATTGTAGATGGAGCCGGGTTTGGCGTTTTCAACGGCCAGCATGATGGCCCGGCAGTAGTCTTCAACGAAGAGCCAGTCACGCTCCTGCAAGCCGTCACCGTAGACGGGAAGGGGTTTGTCTTCCTGGGCGTTGGCGATCATGAGAGGAATTAGCTTTTCGGGAAACTGGTACGGACCGTAATTGTTGGTGCAACGCAAGATGACAGCCGTAACGCCGTAGGTGTTGGCGCATGCAGTAACGAAATGGTCGGCGGAAGCTTTGCTTGCGGCGTAAGGACTTCGCGGATCGAGCACCGTCTCTTCGGTGAAGCTGGCCCCGGCAGGTGCGCTCCCGTAGACTTCGTCAGTGCTGATCTGTACGAGCCGCGGGAGTTTGTGGCGACGGGCGGCTTCGAGGAGGCACTGGGTGCCGAAAACGTTAGTACGCAGGAAGGGAGCGCAGTCTTCAATGCTGCGATCGACATGGGTTTCGGCGGCGAAGTTTATGAGCGCATCCAGACCGAGGCGAAAGGCTTCCTCGACAGCCTGCGGGTCAGCGACGTCGCCCTGCATGAAGCGGTAGCGGGGATTTTCGGCGACGTCGGCGAGGTTTTCCGGATTGCCGGCGTAGGTCAGCTTGTCAAAGTTGATGACGTCGGCATCGCGGCGCGTGTGGAGCAAGAGCCGGATGAAATTCGAACCGATGAAGCCAGCACCACCGGTGACGAGGATTTTCAAGCGCAATCCCCTTTGAGCATCCGGATAAACGGATAAAGGCGCGCGCCCTTTCCCCCGGCCAAAACCACACCTTTCATGAATTTCTCCTCGCAGGGATTGGCAGTGCAGTGCTGCTGCAGAGTTCCTCGGGACTCATCGTGCCATGAATAGGCGAAAGAAGCCACCTTAGTGTCGCTAGGTCGTGGAGGACTCGACGCCGGTCAAGCGGGCCACCAGGTCGATATACTCGACTCTCTTGGTGGTCCAATCATTTTGCTGGATAAAAGTGGCGGCGTTTTCGACGAGAGTCCGGCGTTTTTCCGGATGGCGAATCAGGTCCAGCATGCATTGGGCTAAATCGTCTTCGTCGCCGCCTTTGAAGAAGCGCACCAGCGAGTCGTTGAAGTAATAGCGATCGATTTTGGTATCGGAAACGATTACGGGTACCCGCACGGCCATGAATTCGAAAATCTTGGTGCTAAAGGCTTCGTTGCCGAAATTGTCCTTGCGCTTGGGGACGATGCCGAGATCAGCTTTTGCCATGATCAGGGCGATCTCGCGCAAGCGGCGAGGCGCGTGGAGCGCCACCCGGTCTTCCAGGTGCAAGGACCTGATCAAGTCAGCGAGGAGCGGTTTGGAGGGGCCGTCGCCATAGATGTGGAAATCGGCGTAGGGAACCGCGTCGCTGATGCTGGCGAAGGCGCGAATGGCAATGTCCAGGCCTTGATGCCAGTTAAGCGTCCCGGGATACAGCAGCAGAAATCGCTCGTTTTTTGCGGGCGCGGGGTAGCTCCTATGGAAGATGGAGGGATCCGGGAAATTGAGAACCGCAGTGCAGCGGGAAGGCTCGATGGAACGGCTGATCAGCCGCTCTCTCCACAGATCGTTGGCGATAATGACGTGACTGGCAAAATTGGCGCTGATTTTTTCCATCCAGGTCAACAGCCGGAATTTCCAGGAAGCGGAGCGGCCGCCGAATTTTCCGAGATAAAACTCCGGGAGAATGTCGTGGATGTCAAGGACCACGGGAGTCCCGCGCAAGCGGGGCAGAAGCGCGGTGAAGACCAGGAAGTCCGGAACTGAATGAACGTGAATGAAATCGTATCTCTTTTTCAGGTCGTTTACGGAAACGCGGAAAAAAGCACGCAGGAGAAAAGCACCAATGCGCCAGGCGTAGGAGATCGGGCCCTTCTCGTTAATCAGCCGGCGCTGCAAGCGGTGCACCTTGACGCCACAGATGCGTTCCTCGGCGCGGTCGCTAGGTTTCCGCAGTGCAAAGACCTCGACGTCATGACCTTCTTGCGCCAGGGTCTCGGCGTAACGCATCACGCGGTTGTCGGCGTCATAGAAGGTGTACGCGACCATGCACACGCGCAACGGCTTATCGAAATGGCTTTCCGTCTCCCTGGCCGTGCCGGCGGGCAAGCAGTCTGGTTCAAGCAATGGTATAGCGACTCCGGCGGTTTCGAATGCGGGCTCGGACTCGGAGGGAACAACGTCTGGATCTACGTTCTCGCGCTTTACCGGGGCAGCGTTGCCTACCGCCTTGGCTACGGTATCCAGGGCACACGCCAGCTGCGAAATCTGGGCGCTCCGCGTGTGGGAAGAGTCCGCCTGGGCCAGAATCACCTCGGCATCGGCGGGAGGCTTGTCTGTGCGTGGGCCGGGAGGGGTTCGAGAAATGGTGTACTCCAGTTTCTCGTTCACCAGAGTGGCGTAGGCAATTCTGGCGCGTTCACGACCTTCCCCCTCGATTTGCCAGGAATTCCCGACGCGCACCAGGCGCATTTTCTGGCGCATTCTCCACCAGCGGTCCACTTCCGCGGGCAGCGCGGCCCAGACGTTTTCGCGCTCGCAGGTGTCCGTCATATGAGCCAGTAACAACCGGTAAATGCTGCGTGCCTCCCGCTCAATGAGGTAGTCCGGATGCGCAATCACGCTGATCAGGCCATGGCCCTTGAGGATGATGGCGGTTTGCTCTTTCCAGAGGCCGATGGAATATTGCTTGAGAATGTGAAACAGGGTGTAGTCCTGCGTTTCGGTTACCGGCAGCTCGAGAATGTGGCCGATAAAATACGGCATCACCGTGCAGCACCCGCCATTTTGCGGATCCAGGTGCGCGACGTTCGGCACCGACATGTCGTAAGAAACGTCCAGGGCGTCCAACCAATCCAAACGGCGGTACAACGCGCCGGAACGAAATCCCCGGGCGCCGAATTCCCGCGCGTATTGATTGATTTTCGCGGCGCGGCGCAGAAATTCGTCGCGCTCACGAAACAAATAGCCGTCATGATTCAGGTCGTGGACATTGACTTCGAATCCGCGGGTGTGCAACTCCGCGAGGAGCGAATCGCGAATTTCGTAGCGCTTCTCTGGGATTAGCTGAAAGGCAGAGCGGAAGCCAAACTCGCTGTCGAGATCCATCAAGCGCGGACAAAAGGCCAGGCCAGCGGCGTTTTCGACATCATGGGTCAAAAGGAAAGCGGCGCGTTTGCCTTCCGGCCAAAACCAGATGAACGGGATGGGCTCGTTGCCGTTGGCCCGGAGGGCGAGTTGCATCATGGTTTCGAACAGACGATCCACGGAGCGGTCCACCGGCCAATTGGGGAAGCAAGTTTGCAATTGACCGCGCAGGTGTATGCGTTGCAAAGCGCTGCGAACGGTAACTGGCAAAAGCGGCCGGAAAGCATAGTAGAGGTCGCGAATCATGCGCGAGGCGCTGATGCGCGCGGAAGTGGCGCCATAATCGGGCAAGTAACGTTCCTGCCGCAGATTGTTGGAGGCGAGGTCGGGATCAAAGGGTAGTTGCACTTGTCCGCCGGAAATGCGCACCCAATCCAAAGCGTCGCTGGGATTCTCCCCAGGGTGCCTGGCGGTAGGAACAGCCGAGGTATTCGCGTAACAGTTGAGCTGGTCGCCAAATCGAAAATACCCGGCCGGGTAGAACGGACCGGTCTGGATGGCGAAGCACCCGGCAGTATCGGGGCATCGATAGAAATCAGTGAAGTTTTGAGCAATCATTCCCAAGCACCTCGCGGCCGTGGGTGCTAGCATCGCGGATGGAAATCTGGAGATCGTGGATGCCGATCCGCGAAGTTGAAATCTTACGCACAGCAAAATTACACTATACTTCGCTGGGAAAAGGACAGGTGCACAGCTGTACCACAATTGGCCATTGGCACGGTTCCCAAGAGCCACAGTGCGCCGCTATCCTGACCAGCAGCAGTACGCTGCGGCCCAAAAGGCCGCTTAACAAACAGGAACGGAGTACAAGATGTACTGCATCCCAGGTGTGTTCGGCCAAAGGTGTAAGTGTTTCAGTCTTTTTCTTTTTAGCATCATAGTTCTTCTTGGCGCACCCACCCCAATCCACCCGCAAGCCTGGTCGGGAATCCTCAACCCCACTCGCGCCATCGACTGGTCCGAGGCAGGCATACCCGGCGGCATTCCGAGCCGGACGACAAACTGCGCGACCTTGCACGCTGCGACCTACGGAAACGGTTCCAGCGACGCCACCTCCGCGATCCACAGCGCCTTGAGCAATTGCCACACGGGGCAAGTGGTGCTGTTGAGCGCCGGGACCTTTCTGGTCAAGGGGAACATCCAGGTGCCCGCGAATGTGACCCTGCGCGGAGCCGGCGCGAACCAAACGATCCTGAAGGCGCACAACACCTCGGGGGCAGTCGTGTCGCTGGGTAACACGGTGGTCCTGTATTCGCAGCCGAATGCCGTAGCGATCACCGGCGGAGCTACCGCGGGTTCGACCAGCATCACGCTCAGCAGCACCTCGGAGATCACCGCCGGCAGTTACCTGATCATCGACCAGCTCAATGACAACGTGCTGGTAACGTCCAACGGAAGCGAGGGCCATTGCACCTGGTGCGATAACGGCCAAGGCGGAACACGCACGCAGGGGCAAATCGTCGAGGTCACTTCGGTGAGCGGCAACTCCGTACGAATCAGCCCCGGTCTCTACGTCGCGTACACGCTGACGCCCCACGCCACACCATTTTCGGCGACCAAATACGCCGGGGTAGAAGATCTGCAGGTCTACGCCAACAATACCGGGGCCCGCAGCAATTTCGCGATGAGCGGATGCGCCTACTGCTGGCTTAGCGGCGTTGAGGGCAATTATGCAGACGGCGATCATGTGGAGGTGGATTTCTCGTATCGCGGCGCGATCGTGAACAGCTATTTTTCCAATGCCTACAGCCATGGGCCGGGACAATACGATTCGGACCTGGTGCTCCGCAATAAAACCAGCGCCATGCTGGTGCAGAACAATATTTTTGAACGCCTGCATGCGTCCGTGATGCTGGAATGGGGCGCCGCGGGAAACGTGATTGCCTACAACTACTCCTTGGGGAATTACGATTCCCGCACGCCGAATGCCGCGATGAACGACGTGAACTTGCACGGCGCGCATCCGCAATTCAACTTGTTCGAGGGAAATGACGTGATGTCCTACGGCCAGGACAATATCTGGGGCTCTTCGGGCAACAACACCTATTTCCGAAACTGGGCACGCGGCACCACCAAGGCCTGCAACCCGCTGAGCGGGCGCGGCAGGGTAGTGTGTAGTCCGGTGGGGACGCAAGGCGCGAGCGGCGTGAATGGTTGGTGGGAATTTCAGGGCGTGCGCGCGGTGAACGCCACCTACGAAGTTTCGAATATGAACGAAGTCGGAAATGTGGTTGGTTCGGAGGATATCGCCAGCTTGCATGCATATGGGAATTCGAGCGTGATACCGCAAGTCGAGATGGCTTGGGCCATTTGCGGATCGACGCCTTGCGGGGCTGGCAGCCGCGGCTATGATCATGAGGTCTACGGGTATACCTTTGGGTATGCGGAATCGGGTTCGAACGGCAGCGGCACCGGATGCGGCAGCGGCGCAGGGACTTGTTACAGCCTGACTCCCTGGGAGACTATTTTTCTTCATGGCGATTACAGCTATATCACCGGGAACGTGACCTGGAATCCCGCCGCCAAGCAATCCCTTCCGGCCTCGTTTTACCTGAGCGCCAAACCCTCGTGGTGGGGCAGCGCGCCGTATCCGGCGGTCGGACCGGATGTAAGCGGCGGACCGCAGGTAAGCGGCCACGTGAATAACATTCCGGCGCGAGTCTGCTACCAGAACGTCATGGGCGGTACCGACGGAACCGGAAGCCCGCTCGCGTTTAATGCTGCCAATTGCTACGGAGGAGCGTCACTCAGCGGGCGCCCCGTCGCACCGACAGGACTCATCGCCACCGTCGATTAGTGCTGCGGTCAGGCGCTTTGCCGTTCGGCGATAACTTGCCGGCGCGCGTTCGCAAGGGCGTTTGAATAAAAGGCTTCGTGCCGCTGAATCAGCGCTGGAATTGCGAAATTGCGGGCCACACAGTCCCTTCCA
>Ga0306922_10005257_pt1 | contig 12347 bp, 12 predicted proteins | sample sta12Cox44000082_FD_203758 | JGI IMG/M metagenome (GOLD analysis project Ga0306922, IMG submission 203758) | Lab enrichment of tropical soil microbial communities from Luquillo Experimental Forest, Puerto Rico - statoxic.12C.oxic.44.000.082 (v2)... | ecosystem: Environmental > Terrestrial >... | reverse complement strand
GGCAGGTTCCGCCCGCCTGTATCCGCCGCATGGTGCTCCAGTCGGATAAGTGGAATCGGCGCAACCTCGTCGTCTGAAAGCCTGGCGGCGAAGGTCGGGAATCCACCCATCCGAGCCATTCACGTCCAACGGTGAAATCGACCGCAGTCGGCCCTAATCGGCCACTCGCCCAGGTTCGCATGTTGGTGCCTCTCCCGCTTGGATGGGCGGACAAGGCACAGAGCCATAAGAGCAGAACACGCAGCAGTCGCCTGCCCTTGGCTTTAGAAGCTCGCCACAACCGGTGCAATCGTAAAAGAACTGGCAGGCGTCGGTCGGCATGATCTCAGCCTTGACGGTGCCGCAACTCGGACACGTGATCGACGATTTCAGTATTACAGCCACATCCTCACGCGTACATAAATCCGAGGACCACTAGGACAGTGCCAAGGGAGAGCACGCTCACGACGAGGGTCGTGGTCGCCACGCTTCCGCACGTGACGCCCGGCCTGCACGCGGCAACGCGACGACGCCAGGCAAATACCGCGCCGCCCGCGACCTGACAGACAATGGCGGCGGTCAACAAGGCGATCCGGTGGGGTGCAGCGAACCATGCCACAGCGACCAGCCATGCGCTGCCGAGGCCGAGTGAACCGAGAAGCAGCGGAAGGGCGCAGCACGCCGCCGCACTAAAGGCGGCGGCGAGACCCCCGGCCGCAAGCAGCAACGCACCCGTATCACGCACGCGCTCCGGTGGCCGGTTCCGGATTTCGTCGGCCATCGTGTGGCCCTCCTGGTCGAGTTCGGGTACCATGCTAAACCCTGTAGCTGCTACAGGCTCAAGACCTATTTTCGGGGATGTGGATGGCCCGGAAGACAGAGATCCAGATCGGGGAGCTGTCGCGTCGCGCTGCCTGCAATATCGAGACAATCAGGTATTACGAGCGCGTGGGACTGCTCCCCCGCCCATCGCGCAGCGCGTCCCGCTATCGGCTCTACGACAGCGGCGACGTGAACCGGCTGACATTCGTGCGTCGGGCCCGTGAGTTGGGCTTCACCCTCAACGAGGTTCGGGCGTTGCTGGCGCTATCGGCCGATCAGACAGAGGACACCTGCTCGGAGGTCCGTCAAGTCGCCGCCCGTCATCTTGCCGATATCCGAGCCAAGATTGCCGATCTCGGCGCGATGGAGCGCGTGCTTGCGGACGCCGTGCGACGCTGTGATGCGGGTGAACTCTCTGGTTGCCCGGTGATCGATGCACTCTCGGCGGTGAACCCTTAGCAACGGCACTGAATGCAATGACGACCAACCTTGCTCGATACCAGCGGATCGCACCGTTCTACGATCTGCTCGATTTCCCGTTCGAGCGTCGCCGCTATCGGGCGTTGCGACCGTTGATGTTCCAGAACCTCGACGGTTGGCTGCTCGATGCTGGCGTCGGCACCGGTCGGAACTGCGCTTTCTATCCTCCCGATGCAATCGTTTCCGGGATCGATACCAGCCTGGCGATGCTCGAACGGGCACATGGCAGATGCCCAATCCTGTCGGCCGCAGGACGGCTCTACCAGATGGACGTGACCGAGCTTGAGTTTCCCACCGGCTCGTTCGACGCGGCGGTGGCTACGTTCTTATTCTGTGTGCTGCCGCATGAGCTCCAGGTGCCCGCCCTTCGGGAACTCGGTCGCGTGGTCAAACCGGGTGGGCTTATTCGGCTCCTGGAGTATGTGCGTCCGCATCGGGCCTTCCGGCGGATCATGTCGCGGATTTGGCAGCCGTGGATTGTTTGGGCGTATGGGGCGAGCTTCGATCACCAGACCGAACGGTATGTCCCCGAGGCGGGCCTTGAGCTCGTGGAGAGCCGGTATGTCGTCGATGATCTCGTGAAGCTGATTACGGCGCGTGCCTAACAACCGCGTACCGCTAAGGCCACACGAAACCGACCATCCTTATGAGTTCTCCCGAACGGCGCGCGCCGTTCTAGACCCTTGGCCGGCCGATATCTGAAGTTCCGCTTTCCACCCGGAACGGACCTCCAGCATCGGGTGCCATGCGCTAGGTCTCAGCATTAACGCCCTCAGCGTGCGGGGGCTGGGCGCCGCTACGTCGATGCTACGCGATCCACACCGGCCGTTGACGGAATCCGAGCGAAACATCCGCAGGTAACACCTCGGCCGAGCCGCCGGTCAGGCTCGCCGGGCCCTGATATTTGCGCAATTCGAGGCGGGCGATCTGGTTCCTGTGCACTTCGTCCGGACCGTCGGCCAGCCGCAGCACGCGCGCCATCGCATAGGCATAGGCGAGTCCGTAGTCGCCGGTCACCCCGGCGCCACCAAAGGCCTGGATTGCCCAGTCAATGACCCGGCAGGCCATGTTGGGCGCGGCGACCTTGATCATCGCGATCTCGGCGCGCGCTTCCTTGTTGCCGTACCGGTCCATCATCCAGGCGGCTTTCAGGGTTAGGAGCCGCGCCTGCTCGATCATGATGCGCGCCTCGGCGATCCGTTCCTGCGTCACGGTCTGGTCCGAAACGCGCGTGCCAAACGCCACACGGCTCGTCGTGCGCCGGCACATCCGTTCGAGTGCCCGCTCGGCCAGCCCGATCAGCCGCATGCAATGGTGGATGCGGCCGGGCCCGAGCCGACCCTGGGCGATCTCGAAGCCGCGGCCCTCGCCGAGCAGCATGTTCGCGGTGGGAACCCGGACGTTATCGAACATGACCTCGGCATGGCCGTGCGGCGCCTCGTCATAGCCGAAGACCGGCAGCATGCGCTTGACGACGACACCGGGGTGAGGCAGCGGCACCACGATCATCGATTGCCGGCGATAGCGGTCGGGGTTGTCCGGGTCCGACTGGCCCATCGCGATCAGTACCTTGCAGCGCGGGTCGAGCGCCCCCGAGGTCCACCATTTGCGGCCGTTGATGACATAACCACCGCCGTCGCGGCGAATCCGCGTCTCGATGTTGGTCGCGTCCGACGAGGCGACCTCCGGCTCGGTCATCGCAAAGGCCGAGCGGATCTCGCCGGCGAGCAACGGCTCGAGCCAGCGCTTGCGCTGCTCTTGGGTGCCGTAGCGCACCAGCACTTCCATGTTGCCGGTGTCGGGTGCAGAGCAGTTGAAGACCTCGGGCGCCCACGGCGAGCGGCCCATGATCTCGCAGAGCGGCGCGTATTCGAGGTTCGTCAGCCCCGCACCGTATTGGCTTTCCGGCAGGAACAGGTTCCACAGCCCGTGGCCGCGCGCCTTCACCTTCAACTCGTCGAGAAATGGCACCGGCTGCCAGCGGTCACCTTCGTCGACCTGCGCGAACAGCCTCTCCTCGTTCGGGTAGATCTCCTCGGCCATGAAGGTTTCGACCCGCGCCTGCAACGCCCGCACCTTTTCCGAATGCTCGAACTCCATCGCGGCTTCCTCTTTGAAGGACCTGACAACCCCTGTCCTGGAAAGGCAAAATCATTTTTAGCCGTGCATCTTGCTACCCCCACCCGGGTTTCGCTCACCTGGGTGTTCATGATCTCAGCCGCTAGCATAACCAGTGACCGCAGGGTTTCGGACGGCGCCTCGCCGAACAGCGCCTTGTACTCGACGGCAACCCGGCTGAGCTCCCAGAACCCGAACTCTGTGCGCCGCCTGGACCGCCTGAACAGGCAAAGTCGCCGCTAAAGGACGTAGCTGAAGCTACCGTACAGATGCATGACACTGCCGTCATTCGCCCAGAGCACCAACGGTTGCAGCAGTGAGACGGCACCCAGCACCAGGATCAGCGGGCGCAGGCTTGACAGTACCAGTCGCTGTCGCCGCCACGGGACTATCGCCACCCACAGCAGGGCCATCGGCAAAGCGCACAGCGCACCCGGTCGCGCTTGCAGCGCAAGGACAAGAAACCAAAACCCCCGATCACTGCAAGAGCACTGTTCCTCGCCGGCCCTTGAAGCAGAAGCACGATGGCGATCGTCCCGTAAGCCAGCCGTCAGATTGTGCGAGCGTTTATCCGAATTCCTCAACCGCAGTCTCGCCAGACTGGCGGATTACCCGCGGTTTCTGCCAAAAATGCATAGTCGGACGCGCCACGCGGGAGCTATCTGCCTGACGGGAACGCCGGGCTTGGGTTGACCCGTGCAGCCGCCGGGGCGACACTTAGCGGCGGGATGAAGTCGGTCCGGACGGCCCAGGGTCCAAGGGGAGTCGTGCAATGAGTGATGTCCTCGAGCAGCGGGCGGCGGTCCCGCGCGCCACGACGCAGCGCTCGCGGCGCATATCCGTCATTTGGATAATCCCCCTGGTCGCGGTCGCAATCGGCGCCTGGCTCGCCTGGGACACATGGTCGAAGGAAGGGCCGACGATCAGGATTTCCTTTGACAACGGCGAAGGGCTGCAGGCTGGCCAGTCGCAGCTTAAGTTCAAGGACATCGTCTTCGGCACGGTCAAGAGCCTCGAACTCGCCTCCGACCATACCCACGTTGTCGTGACGGTCGCGACCACCCACGAGGCGACACCCCTGTTGACCGACCAGGCGATCTTCTGGGTGGTCAAGCCGCGCCTCTTCGCTGGTAACGTTTCGGGTCTCGAGACCCTGCTGTCAGGAAGCTATATCGGCATGGTGCCCGGCGAGGCCGGGGGCAAGGCGCAGCATAAATTCGTCGGACACGAAGACCCGCCGATCCTGCAGACCAACGTGCCCGGGCACACATTCGTGCTGAAAGCACAAAAGCTGGGCTCGATCTCGCTCGGTTCGCCGGTGTTTTTCCGCGACCTCAATGTCGGAGAAGTGCTCGGTTGGGACATCGCCGACATGGCCGAGTACGTCACTATCCGCGCCTTCGTCCGTGCCCCATACGACGGCTACGTGCACGATGAGACCAAGTTCTGGAACGCTTCGGGGGTGTCGGTCAAGCTCGCCGGAGCAGGGGTCGAGGTGCAGATGGAGTCGCTGAAGGCGCTCTTGCTCGGCGGCATCGCGTTCGAGACGCCGGAGGCCGAAGTCCACACGGCGGAGACATCCGAGAACCACGTCTTCCCGCTGTTTGCCGACCGGGGCGCGGCGGAAGATGCTTCCTATACCCGGTCGATCAAGGTGATCTCTTATTTCCCCGGTTCGGTGAAGGGGTTGGCGCCCGGTTCCGATGTCACGATGCACGGCCTCCGGGTTGGACAAGTGACCAAAGTCCGGCTTGTCTACGACCCAAACAAAGACACCATAATGGCGCCCGTTCGCTACGAGGTTCAGCCGGAACGCATCCTCGGCATCGGGAAACGGGTCTTCAAGACCGACGAAGAGGCGGCGGAGGGGGTCATAAAAAAAGGACTGCGGGCGAGCTTGCAAAGCGCCAGCCTGATCACCGGGCAGCAAGTCGTGGCGCTCGAGTTTGTCAAGGATGCGCCGCCCGAGCCGGTCACGAAGGATGGCGAGGATTTTGTGCTGCCGACGACCGAGGGCGGCGGGTTCGCCGGGTTGGCGTCTTCCGCGAACGATCTGCTCGGCAAGGTCAACTCGATCCCGTTCGACCAGATCGGCCAGAGCCTCAACGGGATTCTGAAGTCGGTCAACGACATGACCCAGGGCCCGCAGCTCAAGAAGGCGCTGACCGATCTCTCGGCGATGATCGGCTCGGCTCAAGGCATGGTTCAGCGCCTCGACACCAAGCAATTGCCGCAGCTTACCGCCGACCTGGAGAAGACGTTGACCAGCGCCAACAAATTGGTTCTGTCACTCGACAGCGGCTATGGCGACAACACCAAATTCAACCGCGATCTCGACCGGCTCATGGCGCAGACTACCGACGCGGTGCGCTCGATGCGCGCTCTTGCCGATTTGCTGGCTCGCCACCCCGAGGCGCTGGTGAAGGGCCGGCCGGAGGGGCCGATGGAATGAGGATCGCGCTGCTGGTCGCGGCCGGTTCGTTGGCGGCGCTGGCCGCCTGCTCGTCGCCCAGCCCGGTGCTCTACACGATCGCGCCGGCGCAGGGTAATCCGCAGACCGGCGGACCCAAGGTCGTCGCACTGCAGCAGATCTCGATCGCGCGCTACCTCGAGCGTTCGCAGATCGTGCGCTCGTCCGAGAACTACCGGCTCGACGTGATGGAGAACGACTGGTGGGGCGAGCCTCTCGCAGCGATGCTGAGCCGGGTTCTTGTCGAGGAGCTGGGTCAGCGGCTGCCGCAAAGCACCGTAATCGGCGAGAGTGGTGCGGTGACCGCCTCGCCGGACGCCACGATCGAACTCAACGTGCAGCGGCTCGACGAGGACGCATCGGGTACTCTGCTTCTGCAGGCTCAGGGGAGCGTCAGCTTCACAGGCCGCGGCGCGCCACTGTTGCGCAGCTTCCGTTTCTCCGTGCCGCCGCCGGCGCCGGGTATTCCGGGCGAGGTCACGGCGATCAGCACTGCTGTCGGCCAGCTCGCCGACGGGCTCGCCGCGATGCTGCTCGCGGGCCGATAGTGCGCCAAGGGAGGACATCGTCGGCGGATCGGCCGCAGACCCAGCTCCAGCTGCGCGAATGCCCGGGCTGCGGGATGTTCCAGATGGTCCCGGCGATGATGCCGGGCATGAGTGCCCATTGTGTGCGGTGCCCGACGATTTTGCGCCGCACCAGCTCGCATCGCATCGACCACATCATCGCCCTGGCCACTGCCGCGTTCGTGCTGCTGGCCGTCATGTGCACAACGACCCTGATGAGCGTCGAAACTTCGGGGATCGAGCGTACGGCGAACCTATTCTCCGGCCCTGGGGAACTCGTCCGGCGAGGCATGAGCCCTCTCGCGCTGGTGATCGTGTTTGTCACCGTATTGGCACCGCTCGGCAGGCTGGCCGGTGTGCTCTATGTGCTGATCCGATTGCACGAAAGGAGCCCGCCCCGACATCTGCGGCGCGTCTTCGCGCTCGCCGAGCGGCTGCGCCCGTGGTCGATGATCGAGGTCTTCGTTTTCGGCGTTTTCGTCGCCTATGTGAAGCTCGGCGACCTGGTGACGATTGGGCTGATGACCGGCGTCTACGCGCTGCTGGCGCTGACCTTTGTCCTTGTGTGGATGGATTCCGCACTCGACCGCGAGGCGGTGTGGGAGCGGCTGTATCACAGCGCTCTGGTTGTCGGACCGGACCGCGTGGCGGACGCGGTCGGCTGCGAGACTTGTGGTCTGGTCAGCGTCCCCGAGCCCTACGACCCGCGCTGCCCACGCTGCGACAGCGAGCTCCACGAGCGCAAGCCCAACAGCATCGCGCGCACCTGGGCCTTGGTCATCGCTGCCGCGGTCTTCTACATCCCGGCAAACTATTATCCGGTGCTGTCGGTCGTGCAGCTCGGCGCCGGCCAGCCGAGCACGATCCTCGGCGGCGTCGAGGAGCTGGTGAAGGCCGGCCAGTACCCGCTCGCCCTACTGGTATTTTTCGCTAGCATTGCGGTACCGGTGTTAAAGCTCGTCGGGCTTTCGCTGATGCTGATCACGATCCAGACCGGCCGCACGGGATGGCTGCGCGACCGCGTGCGGCTCTATCACATCGTGCGCTTCATCGGGCGCTGGTCAATGATCGACATTTTCATGGAGTCGCTGCTCGGCGCGCTAGTCGCCTTCGGCTCGGTAATCACGATCGAGCCCGGGGTCGGGGCGCTGGCCTTCTGCGCCGTCGTGATCCTGACCATGTTTGCCGCAGAGAGCTTCGACCCGCGGCTGATGTGGGACGCCGCAGCGCAACGCAGATTCTTCGAGCGGGCACCGCTCGCGGCCGGCGGGTGACGACGGCGAGCAGCAGAACCGCCTCCGTTTTCGCGATGTTGCAGACCTACTGACCACTCACGATCCGCCGCCGCCCACACTAAATCAACCTCTCCGGGCCGTATCGACGAGACCGATCTTCATCGCGGGTACGTTATTGATGATCAGCGGGCATCCCCGGCGACGCACCTGCCGTTCGCGCAGTCCGCTGCCGCAGCGATTCGTAGATCGGCGCGCTACCTAGCAGGTTCGGCACCAGCATCGCCGCAAAGCAAGCTGCCAGCATCGGCAGAAGCATCGTAAAGCTTGCCGTCATCTCGATAACGAGCGCAATGCCGGTAACCGGCGCCTGAACCACTCCGGTAAAAAATGCTGCCATCCCGACTACGGCAAAAGCGGTGGTGTCGACGGCCATTTCGGGGAACGCGAGGCGGCAAAGGATGCCGAAAAACAAGCCGAGCTGCGCGCCCAGCACGAGCATCGGAGCGAAGAGGCCGCCCGGTGTTGCTGCTGCGTAGGATATGGCGCCAAGTCCGAAACGCAGCAAAAATGCCAATGAGAGCACCGAGAGCGTTGCGCCACCGGTCAGCGTGCGCTGCGTGATGTCGTCCCCGCCGCCAACCAGCTCAGGCACAAACCAGGCAAGCGCCCCGACCGCCGCGCCGATCACTGCCGCTCGCATTTCCACCGGCCAGCGGCTAAGCCGGTCCATCGCGGCGAGCGTTCCCAGCAGCAGCGAATTGTAAAGCGCAGCTGCCAACCCGGCGACAATCCCCAGCACCACAAAAAGCGGCCAGGCTGGAGCGCCGACATAAGCGAGCGGCTCGACATCGAAGTCGGGTGCGTCGCCGAGCAGCGCACGTGCGACCGCGATTGCCGCCGCCGAGGCGCCGATCGCGCATATTGCGATATGTGCCTCGAACCGTCCGACCAGTTCTTCGAGCACAAACACGGCTCCGGCAATCGGCGCGTTGAAAGCGGTGGCGAGACCGGCGCCGGCGCCCGCCGCGAGGAGCACCCTGAGATCCGGCCAACCACGTCGGCACAGCCTTCCGACAAGGTGGGCAATGGCCGCGCCCATCTGCACGCTAGGGCCCTCGCGGCCGAGCGCTAGCCCGGCACCGATCGCCAGTACGCCACCGACGAACTTGACCGATATCAGGCCAGGCGGCGTCGGCGGTACCTTTTCGTTCAACGCCGCTTCGACATGCGGAATGCCGCTTCCTGAGGCATATGGAGAAAATCGACGGACCAGCCAAGCCGCCAATGCCACTGCGGCTGCCGCACCGCCACAAACCAACAAAAAGCCGGCAAAGCCGCGATCGTGGCCCACGGCGATCACCGCATCCCTCAAGCGATCCGCTTCTTCGAGTGTAAGCCGAAAAATCGCGCCTAGCAGTCCTGATGCCGCCCCCGCGATGGGCGCGAGGACGGCCAGCACCAGCAAGCCAACAAATCGGGGCCTGCGTTCGGTGGTCAATTCAGGAGATCGTCTTTACGTGTTTTACCAAAAGCATTACCGCGCTGGCGAAATCCGAGCTCGAGGTCAGCTCGCCGGTCGCAAAGGCGAGCGCCGCCCGTCACCGCGACGCGGCCACCGCCGGCACGAAGTAGTTTGTGGTGACGAGCCACGGGAGCGACGGAATTAGTACTCGCGCCTCCGCCATGACTGCGGGTCTTGCCTGCTTATGGACGGTCCGCGTAATACCGACTTGCAGCATCGATTTCCTCGCCGGTCATTCGGCGCGCGATGTTACGCATCTGCTCGCCGATGTCGTTGTGCCGAGCGCCGGTTGCGAAAGCCTCGAGTTGCGTGCGCAGATAAATCACAGGCTGTCCCTCGAGCCACGCAGCGCTGGCTTTGCTGTCGACTTCGCCGTGGCAGGCCCCGCAGGGCGCGATGCCGCGCAATGGGGCCCCGCCCGCGATGATGTGCGGTGTCTCGCTGGCGGCAGAGTGGGGGGCCAAAACGCGCGGCAAGTAGGCGTAATACGCGGCGAGATCGCGCATATCTGCGTCACTGAGGTCGGTCACAAGTGGGGCCATCACCGCGCTGGCGCGCGCGCCCGTTTTGAAGTCGACGAGCTCTTTGTAGATCGTGACCGGGTATTGCCCGGCGAGATTGGGCGTATCGGCTTGGCTCAGACCGCGGGCGCCATGGCACATCGTGCAGCGCAGAGCCAATGTTGCGCCGCGCCCGATCGATTCCGCGCTCGCGCCCTGGAGCATCTGCGGATCGATCTCGACGCTTGTCGTGAGAAAATCAGGGCGGACGATTTGCGTGCCGGAAGCTGCGTTCCGAACGAGTCCGGCGGCACTGCAGATCGCGTCCCACACACCTTTGAACTGCTCACCTGGGTGTGCGAGCGGCAGCCACACGAAGCCGACGATAGCCGCGACAATCGCGATGGCCGCAGTGATCGCGACGCTGGCGGTGAACCAGGGATTGCGAAAGGACGCGATTCTTTCGCGGGTCACCACCGCTCTCCGACCTTGACGGCCGGTACCGCTGTGCCCGGCGTTGACAGGGAATGCGCAATCGGAAAGCCGTAATTCACGATGGTCAGGGCTACCATCAGGCCGAGCCACAGCCCGAAACCGTTGAGCGCAGCAGGCAACGCGCGCGGCGGGCGTACCGCGACGCTGAAACGGTAGGTCGCCGGCTCGGTCCGCGGCGCCGTCTGCCCGCGCACCAGCACGACGAAGAACAGCACGCCAGAGAGCACCAGGATCGCGCCACCGACGACCGACATCGTCACCGATGCGGCCTGCGCGGCGATCGCCGGGTCGGTGTAGTCGAAGAACGCCATCCGTCGCGGCATACCGAGAATGCCGACCCAGTGCCACGGGAATGTCAGCACGATCATGCCCAAGAACCATGTCCACAGCTGAGCACGCATCAGGCCGAAGCTGTCGAGCGCGCGCCCGGTCAAGTGTGGCCAGATGTCATAGGCGATCACGAAATACATGATGACGATCGCGCCGCCGAAGATCAGGTGAAAATGGCCGGTAATCCATTGGGTGTTGTGGACCGTGGCGTTGAGCTGATAGCTCATGTTGATCAGCCCGCCGGCACCGCCGAAACCGAGCATGACAAAAGAGAGGGCGACGCCGAGCATGACGGGGTTGCGCCACGGCAGCGCCTTCAGCCACCCTAGAACCCCTTTGCCGCCGCGCAGGCGACCGGCGATCTCTACGGATGCGCAGATCGTGAACACGGTCAGCGAGGTCGGCAACGTGACGAGTGCCGTAAACACCGAGTGCAGATATTTGAAACCCGAGCCGACTTGCGGATCCTCGAACGCGTGGTGGATGCCGATCGGCATTGCGACGATGAGGAACAGGATGAAGGCAATCCGGCCCATCGTGTCGCTGAACAGCCGGCCGCCAATCGCCCGCGGCACGATCGTGTAGTAGGCGATGTAGGTCGGCATCAGCCAGAAATAGACGATGGCATGCAACGTCCAGGAGAAGAAGACGCGGGCCAGCCCGGCGTCGATCGTGCTGCGCCAGCCGAGCGCCACCGGGATGATCTGAAAGAGCAATTCGAGCGCCGCACCGACCGCGGTCCAGGCCCAGAGGTAGGAGCCGGCGACCGTCGCGAACATCGGAAAGGGAACTGGGGCGCCCGGGTTGTCGCGCTTCCACCGGTACATGTTGATCGACATCAGCGCGACCCAGACCCACGAGCCGACGACCACCAGGACAACACCGATGTAGTAGGAGGGATGGCCGATCAGCGGCGGGTAGAAGGTGTAGAGCACCGAGGCCAGCCCGAGCGCGACCGGGACAATCGCCGCGATCGTGCCGATGACGACGAGTGCAAATCCGAGCCAGGCCCAGCGGAGGCCAACCATAGGTCGCCTGAGCGCTTGCTCGGTTACAAAATAGCCGAACCCCATGGCCACGAGCGTGGGAAATACGTAAGCCATGGTCGTGCCGTGGGCCGTGACCGAGCGGTAGTACCATTCGGGATCGCTGATCCAGGCGTGCAACGGGCTGCGAACAAACATCTGCCACTCGCCGAGTGGCAATGCAGCACCAAAGCCGGCAAAGGCGAACCACAGATGGGCGAGGACTAGCCTGCGGCTATTCCACACAGCTCAGCCTCCGCCGCTCCGCCGCCATACGCGCGAACGCGGCCTTTTCGACAATCTTGATCCGGCCCCACATGCCCTCATGGCCCACGCTGCAGAACTCGTGGCAGGGCATCAGGCGTTCGCCCGGTGTCTCGAAACGAGCCCCGAGGCTCGAGATGTAGCCGGGCACCAGCATCAGGTTGATGTTTGTCCCGTCGATCAGGAAGCCGTGCACGACATCGGCGCTGGTCGCGCGGAATGTGACCGGCGTATCGGTCGGTACGACGATGCATGACGGGGTGAACGAATATTGCTGGCCGATAAATCGCGCGGTGACGGAGCCGTCGGGCTCGAGCGCGCTGCCCAAATTGCTTTCGATGAATTCTCCGCCGAGATGCAGGGTCCGCGGGTCGGCGGTCTCGACGCGGCTCTGTGGCATGGCCCCATGATAGAGCGCGGCAAAGGTCGCCACGACGACCATCAGTGCTAGGATCGTGACCGCGGCTGTGGCCCAGCGGCGTTCGGTCCGCTCGCCGCGATCGGCGCCCTCGTCGGAAGTCGAGAGATGACTCACGGCGGG
>Ga0306922_10005256_pt1 | contig 12348 bp, 9 predicted proteins | sample sta12Cox44000082_FD_203758 | JGI IMG/M metagenome (GOLD analysis project Ga0306922, IMG submission 203758) | Lab enrichment of tropical soil microbial communities from Luquillo Experimental Forest, Puerto Rico - statoxic.12C.oxic.44.000.082 (v2)... | ecosystem: Environmental > Terrestrial > Soil... | reverse complement strand
GTTCAAACGTCAAAGATGGCGGCTTGGTCAGCGCTCGCTGTTTTCCGACTGAGGACCGCGTTTTTCCGGCCGTGATCACCTCCCCAAGCCGCTCCCGGACCCATCGTGCGCGGAATGCGCCAAACTTCGCCCGGATCAACCCGTATGACCTTCGGTGACGGTCCTATTGTGGCACCAGCGCTAGACAGCACGCTGATCGATTTCATTCGGTCCGAAGTTCGGGATGCCGTTATACTCTTCCGTCCCTGCCCGGCTATGTTGCCAGTGCTGGTCGAATCTGCGCCGGCCGCTGGAGAGCTAGCGTTGCTGTGCGCCCACGATTCGCTGGCCGAACTACGCGATTTAATTCAGCAGACGGTAATCGAAGCATGGTCACAATCCATCGTATTCTTTCACAGCGGGATCACCAAGTCGCTGCGGATATTCCCACTCCGCTGGCGGCTCGCTCTTATCTCAGGACCTGCCGAGGATATATCGTCCTCCGAGCTCAGTGAACTGGCCGACAGCTTGGCCAGCAACGCCGTGCTAGTGTGGTTTCGACCTGATCTCAAAGCCGAGGGACTCCTGGACAACCTCGTTGCGACTGGAACCGCACAGCCTGATGAGAACCGGTCGCCGGACTTTCGGGTTCTCCGGACGAGAAATCGGCTGCCCCGCACGGCGGCGAGCGCTCGCCCAGCGGATTGGAGAATAGTGCGCACCCTGCTCATTGAGCGCGATTTCCTCAATGCAGTGCCAAGTGCGGGACCGCAGCTTGCCGATGTACTACGTTCGCTTCGACTGAGCTGCCTCATGGCCGATTCCGTGCCGCGATCCGGCTATGCAAGCTGGCCCTACCAAGTACCGACGCCATATTTCGCCATACCGAGCGGGCTGCCGGATGGACGGCCATGGCCGCGCATCTCGATTGTTACCCCCTCCTTCAATCAAGGCAGGTTCATCGAAGAATCCATTCTTTCTGTGCTCGGGCAAGGCTACCCGAATCTGGAATATATCGTGATCGACGGCGGTTCCACCGATGAGACCAGTGCGGTGCTCGAACGTTACCGCGATCAACTCGACCACGTCGTCAGCGAAAAGGATGACGGCCAGAGTCACGCGATCAACAAGGGGATGGCAATCGCGAGCGGCGAAATCCTCACTTGGCTCAACAGCGACGACATGTTGGCGCCTGGCGCGCTCTTCGCAATGGCGATAGCGTTTGCAACCTCTCGCGCCGAAATCGTGGCCGGCATCGCAGAAATTTATCGCGACGGCAAGCTTATCTACGAGCACGTGACAGCGTGCAGCGAGGGTCCGCTGTCGCTCGATGATCTCTTGGATCTTGACTGCGGCTGGAATGCGGGACAGTTTTTCTATCAACCTGAGGTATTTTTCACGCGAGAGCTGTGGCACCGAGCCGGCGGATACGTCGATACGACGCTTTTCTACAGCATGGATTACGAGCTTTGGCTGCGATTTGCTGTCCAGCGGGCACAACTTCACGTAATTGGCCGACCCATCGCCCGTTATCGAAAACATGATGACCAAAAGACCAGCATCGAAGGCCGATTCAAGGCAGAACTGATCACGGTTCGGCAGCGTTTTCTTGAGCGAAGCGGGTATCAACCAGCGCCAACGCAACGGTGTCTTCCTGATTTTTCTCGGCGCCTACGCGTCACGTTGCTCAACGACCTTGGCTGGCACTATGGTGCCGGAATCGCGCACGGTCGATTAGCCGAAGCATTGCGCCGAGGAGGGTGCGAAGTTTCGGCGGTCGCATTCCGAGAAGGAACTTTGTCGGCCTCCAGCGGGAAGGGCTACGACCCGACGCAACTGGCCGGACATATCGCTGAACATGAGCCGGATCTGGTTCTACTTGGAAATGTTCATGGCGCTAATATTTCGCCATTTGTCTTGAGAGCGGTGTTCGACCGATGGCCGAGCCTTATCGTTCTCCACGATCTTTGGTGGGTGACGGGGCGCTGTGCCTATCCTGGTGCCTGCGAACGATATCGGACGGGATGCGACGCCTCTTGTCCGACTCCTGATGAATATCCGCAACTCGCGCCGAATCTGATTGCTGGGGCTTGGAATAGCAAAAGACTTTTTTTTCACTCCGCACGGCCACCCATGCTACTGGGCCCGTCGGCCTGGACCGTCGAGATGGCCCGCTCGGCTTTCTCCGGGACTGATGCACCGCCCATCGAACGAATTTCGTATGGTTTTCCCGTTGATCTATTTCGGCCCCGCGATCGGCGAGCCTGCCGGGAGATATTGGATCTCCCGCAGGATCGGTTCATCGTGCTCTTCCCCGCGAGCATGATATCCGATCGGCGCAAGGGTGCGGACCAGGTGCGATCACTCGTCCGCAGTCTGCGGTTGCCGGGCCTCCTTTTCGTCGCGATGGGCCACGGAGCTGCCGAAGACCTAGATCTCTCTCAGGATATCTTCAGGGCATTCGGTTATATCGACAACCCCAATAAAATAGCGCTTATCTACGCAGCTGCCGATATTATTGTGGCTCCCAGCCGGGAGGAGACTTTCGGCCAGATCTACATCGAAGCAATCGCCAGCGGCACGCCGGCGATCGGCCACGGGCTTACAGGAACGGCCGACGCGTTACTCGACGGGATGACCGGACTAACGACAATCGGACCGGATGCCGAGTCTCTTGAGACCGCGGTGACGGCGCTGTACCGCGACCGCACGCGTCGAGATGCGATGGCATTTTGGGGGCGCGTGCATGTCGAGAATGAGTGGTCGTTGGAGGCGTGCGCCCAGCACTTCTTCGCAGCTCTGCGCCGCCTCGGTCTGGTCGATGGCCTCGGATTGCCCCATAGGATCGAACTTCGGCGCGGCCCCTCCGAGCCGGAAGCTGTCGAACACCTATATCAACCGACGGATTCCTGGAGGCCGATAAGCGGTATGGGCGTTCGCGAGGGCGCACTTCCGGAGCACGGTTTACCAAGGCAATACCATTGGTGTCTCGGACCAAAGGCCGAGATCGATTTGTTGGTTCAGCGGCCAGGCCGGTATCTGGTCCTGCTCGATTGTATGAACCGCATGTTCGACAATCAGGTCGTGACATTATCGATGGATGGTCGCCCTGTGGCACAGGTGAGCCTCCCGCACCGCAGCAACGGTGATGGCTTCCTAGTTGACTTGATCGTGGAGCTCGGCCAAACCCGGAATAGGTTAGAAATTAGTTTCGACAAATGGCGCGAACCTGACGCCGCTGAGCAACGGCCACTCGCGATGGTCTTGCAGTCTGTTCACATATTGCCGTATCAACCCATTTGCGACATCTAGCTGGCGGCTGACCTTGGAAGCAATGCGACTGGTTAACCGTCAGGCGAAAATATCGGTCGAGGATGCTACGCCCAAGTTTGACCCGACTTAAATACCGATTGGGAGAAAGATACGCTGATTGGCCTTGTGCTTATGCGCAGAGTTTTTTCACCCCGTCCCAACCGAACCAGACGCCCGCCGCCAGCAGCGCCACACCGATGATCCCCCATTTGCCGGACAAGCTGTTGTACATCACCAAAACGACGCCGAATAAGAATCCGCCCTCAGACGAATTAGTTCATTTCGGATCAAATTCCCAGTACGGATAGGGATCGCCCCCAAAACCCACGATCAAGGGGCGCTTATCCACCCGACCAGCAGGAAAATGATGATAAATCCAACGCCTACCACCAAGCGCAGGTCCGGTATCACCTTCTTGCCCGAGACCGGAACAAGGTCGATCTGCAAGGCTATGAATTTATAGGGTTCCATTGGCGCGTAAGAAGGGTCGGACAACAGTTTCAGAAACGTGCGACGGTTGCGATAACAGGCGACAGCCGCCTCGCTCCAGGTCCTTTTCCGGCTGCATGTTGATCAGGTTCTTGGCCTGAGGGACCCCGCTAAAAATCGGGTAGGCTGCATGACGGAGCCATAGCCACATGATGCTCTTTTCATAGTAGGCGTTGGCCTCCTGAGGTGTTCCCTTGAACTCCGGAGCGCCGGAATGTACGCAACTGCGGCAGGAAGTGGATGAGATTGAACATGTAGACTGGCCTGCCATCGTCAGCCTCGGCCCACGAGCGGATACGCGAGGTAAACGCCTTGATCTCCTCCGCCGGCAGCAGCCGCTTTTCGATGATCGCCAGGTAACGATCGATCTCCGCCTCGGTGAGCTTGCCTACCCAAGGCGAATGCCAGGACCAAAAAACCAAATACAGAACCACCAACGCACCGCCGAAAATAATCATTGTTCCCCCATCTCAATTGAACTGAAGCTGTGCCATTGTCGAAAGGTCGTTGCACGTCGTGATTGTCCTAGGATTGGTCAGTATCGTCGCGGTCGCGCGCTCGCCGTCAAAATTGAGCGGCGTGACCCCCGTTGCCGGTATACTAAACCGGAATTTCCTGCTGATGTGCTTGCCGTTCGAGCAGTCCGCTGCCGCAGCGAAGCCGCGGGCGACGGGCTGCATCCGCTCCAGGAGGCTTTTGCCGCCACTCATTCTCTGCAATGCGGCTTCGCCACACCCCATATCCCGATCACCATGGTGGCATTCCTGGCCGAAACGCCGGAGCCGGACGAGGCGCCGGTCCGCGAGGCGTTGTCGGGCAATCTGTGTCGTTGCATCGGCTGCCAGCACATCGTCGACGGCATCCTTCTCGCGGCGCGGCAAATGGCTATGCGATGACCACCCGTTATCTCGGTGCCCCGATCACGCGCAATGAGGACCGCCGCCTGCTTACCGGCCGGGCGCTGTTTGTGAACGATGTCGAACGGCCAGGGATGCTGCACGTCGCCTTCCTGCGCAGCCCGCACGCTCATGCCAGGCTGGGTGCAGTTGATCTGTCGCGGGTCCGGAAGCGGCCCGGCGTGGTTGCCGCCTACGCCGCCGATGATCTCGGCGGCTATTGGAAACCGGGCCCGCTGCTAGTGCCGCCGCCGCCCATCGAGGGCATGATCTTCAACCAGCGAACCCAGGTACCGCTGGCGCGCGGCAAGGTTCGCCATGTCGGCGAGCCGGTTGCCGTGGTGGTGGCCGAGAGCCGCTACATTGCCGAGGACGCGCTGGCCGACATCACGGTCGAATACCAGCCGCTGCCGGCGGTGACCGACCTCGAGCGCGCGTTGGAGCCCGACTCGGCGCCGGTCCACGACGACGTCACCGGCAATGTCGCCGCCCGCGTACGCCAAAGAAAGGGCGACTACGACACCGCTCGACAAGCCGCCGCCCTGGTGCTGCGCCGCCGCTTCCGCTACGACCGCGGCTGCTCGGCACCGATCGAGACGCGCGGCGTCGTTGCCGATTGGGACGCCAAGGCCGAGCGGCTCACAGTATGGGACACCACCCAGGCGCCGGTGGTGGTCCGCAATGGCCTGGCCGCCATGCTGGAGTTGTCCGAGCGCCAGGTGCGAGTGGTGGCGCCATTCATTGGCGGCGGCTTCGGCCCCAAGATCATGATGTTCTATCCCGAGGAGGTGCTGCTGCCCTGGCTGGCGATACGATTGGAGCGGCCGGTCAAATGGATCGAGGATCGCGCCGAGCATTTCCTCGCCACCACGCAGGAACGCTCGCAAATCCACGACGCGGAGATCGCCTTGGCCGGTGACGGTCGCATCCTCGGAGTCAGGGACGAGTTCCTGCACGACAGCGGCGCATACGATCCCTACGGCCTAACTGTACCGCTCAACAGCCAGTGCACGCTGCTCGGCCCCTACGTCGTGCCCGCCTATGACAGCCGGTTCACCGCGGTCTTCACCACGCTTCCGATCGTCTCGCCCTATCGCGGCGCCGGCCGACAGCACGGGGTATTCGTCATCGAGAGGCTGCTGGACATCGCCGCGCGCGAGCTTGGGGTCGATCGCACCGAGATTCGCCGGCGCAACTTCATCGCGCCTGACGCGTTCCCCTACGACAACCACATCATCTACCAGGACTTCGCGCCGTTGCATTACGACAGCGGCGATTACGGCCCAGTTCTCGACAAGGCGCTCGACGCGATCGGGTATCGCGCATTCATCGCCGAGGAGCAGCCGCAGCTGCGGGCCGCGGGAAGGCGGGTGGGCATCGGCGTGGTGTTCTACGTCGAAGGCACCGGCATCGGCCCCTATGAGGGCGCCAGAATCCAGGTCCAGGCCAGCGGCCGGGTGCTGCTCGCAACCGGCATCGGCACCCAGGGTCAGGGCCATTTCACCAGCTTCGCCCAGATCGTCGCCGACGAGATCGGCGTCGCAGTCTCCAACATCGATGTGGTGACCGGCGACACCGACCAGTTCCATTGGGGCGTTGGCACCTTCGCCAGCCGCGGCGCGGTGGTGGCCGGCAACGCTGCCCATGCTGCGGCGAAGCAGGTGCGCGCCAAGATCCTGCGAACCGCCGCCGAGCATTTCGAATGCGCCGAGGCCGATCTGTTGCTGGCGGACGGACAGGTCGCGATCAAAGGGGTGCCGCGGCGCAACATCAGGCTCGGGGCGTTGGCAGCGCTGGCCAACCCGCTACGTGGCGCGGTCCGGCCAGGGACCGAGCCGGGGCTGGAGGCGACCGCCTATTTCGGCCCGGCCAAAGGCGCTACTGCGGCGGGGGCGCACGCAATGATCGTCGAGATCGATCCGGCGACCATGAAGCTGCGCATCCTAAAATACGTGGTGGTGCATGATTGCGGCACGGTGATCAATCCGCTGATCGTCACCGGCCAGATCCAGGGCGGCGTCGCCCAAGGGATCGGCAACGCCTTTTACGAGCGGCTGGCGTTCGACGAACAAGGCCAGCTCATCAACGGCACCCTTGCCGATTATCTGTTGCCGACCGCGACGGAAGTGCCGAGGGTCGAAATCCTCCACAACGTCACGCCCTCGCCCTACAACGAGCTGGGCGTCAAGGGGGTGGGTGAGGCCGGAGCGATTCCTGTAGGCGCGCTGTTCACCCAAGCCATCGAGGACGCTCTGGAGCTGCCCGCGCGCGGCATCGACATCCTCGAGATACCGCTCGACCCCGGCCGCCTGTGGGAGCTTGCCGTATAACCGAGCACCGATATGTCTTAGATTCTAGCCCGGGCAGGGTATGGATAGCCTATACTCCGGGTTTCGCTCGCCGACGATGCAGATTTGGGAGAATTCGTGGGGCCGGTTAATCTCGTTTCCGGTGGTGGGGTATGAGCGACCCTTCCGTTCCCGGGCTCGGTCCAGGCTATCGGCTGACGGTAGAAGATGCACCCGCCGACGCCGATGTCGATGTGCTGCCGCATGCGTTGGAGACCTATAATGAAGGGCGATGGCCGCAGCATCCGCCTTGGCTTCCGCTCGCCATTTTCTTGCGAGACGAGACACGGATCGTCGCAGGGCTTGCGGGTGAAACCTATTGCGGGTGGCTGTTCGTAAAATATCTCTGGGTGTCCGAGGAACTGCGCGGCCGCGGCGTCGGGCGCGAGCTGATGGCTCGGGCGGAAGTCCTCGCCCGCGAACGCGGCTGTCACTCGGCATGGCTGGACACGTTCAGCTTTCAGGCGCCCGGCTTCTACGAAAATTTGGGTTATCAGGAGTTCGGGCGGCTCGACTACCCGCCCGACCATCACCGGCGTTTCATACGCAAGCGGCTGACCCCGCCGGAATAGCGGTTGGTAATTTCGGCTGGGATCCGGATCAGCGGTTAGCAAAACTTCGCGTTCGTCCTTGCGGCAAGATTTTTAAAGGTGCATAGGCAGCGCCGCCGCAGGTCACGCTCAGCGAACTTGCGGGGTCAGATTTCGAGGAAGATAGAATGGTGAAGCTTCGACACATCGCGATTCTCGGCGGATTGCTTGCCGGCGGCGTCATCGGCTTTGTCCCGGTCATGGTGCATGCGGCCGAGCCCGCCAAGCAGGCGCAACCGGCGATCAGCGAGGAGGCGAGCGCTGCGCTCCAGCGCATGGGTCAGACCTTGCGCGCCGAGCAAATGTCGTTTCAGGCGCAGACGATCAGAGTCTACGCGGAGCCGAACGGCGAGCCGCTACACATCTTCCACACGTTGAAGGTCACGATGCACCGACCGAACCGGCTGTTGGCCGAGGTGGGCGGCGACGACGGGTCGAGCAAGCTCGTCTTCGACGGCAAGACCGCAATCATCTACTCGGCCGCGCAGAACAAATATGCCAGCATTGCCGTGCCGGAGGGCACGATCGCGGGCATGCTGAAAGAGGCGGTCGGCCGTCTCGGCGTCGATTTCCCGCTCGCCGATTTCCTGTCCGAGGAGCCGGGGAAGGCGTTTTTGACCGGCGTCACCTCGGGCCGGCTCGTCAACACCGTGACGATCGACGGCACTCCCTATGATCATCTGTTCTTTTTTCAGCCGCCCGGCATCGAGCTCGAGCTGTGGGTGGCGAGGAATGAGCAATCCTTGCCGCGCCGGTTGATCGTGACCTACCGCACGCTGCCCGGCCAACCGAACTTCATCGCGCAGTTCTCCGATTGGAACTTCAATGTCCAGACGCCCGATGCCGATTTCGCTTTCCAGCCGCCTGCCGGAGCAACGCAAGTGGAGCTGAAGCCGGTAGCGGCAGCTGCGCCGCCGGCAGGCAGGCGGAAGGGAACTAAGTGATGAAACGACTGACGATCCTCGCTCTCGGCGCGGTGTTGGCGACATCGGCCGCGCCGAACGCCTGGGGTTGGGGGGTCTACCACGGCGCCTACGGCGGTGCCGCCTACCGCGGTCCGATGGGCGGCGCCGCGGTGCGCGGCCCCTATGGCGGTGCCGCGGCTCGCGGCCCCTATGGCGGCACCGCCTACCGCCCGCCGGGGGGCGGTACCTATTATGGCGGCTATCACGGCGGCTACTATGGCGGCGGGTACCACGGTGCGTATTACGGCGGCGGGTACCATTACGGCGGTTATGGCTATGGCGCCGGTGCCGTTGCCGGGGCAGCGGTGGCTGGTGCGGCGGTCGGTGCTGTGGCCACTTCGGCGGCCTATGCGGCACCCCCCTACAATTATTATCCGCCGCCCTATTACCAGCCCCCTGCGTGGTAGCAGCGGGGGCTCGCCGATTCCCAGATAATTCCCCGATATCTCCGAAAACCGGGAAAATTGTCGCCGATCGGGCGAAAAATTTCCCGGTTCGGCCGGAGTAAATTCCCGGCTCGCTGATCTCGGGAAATTTATACGCAACTTGTTGATTTTACGAAAAACCGAGTCCCCGATTCACCCGTTGGGTCCGGGAATTTGATGTTACCCGGTATTTGTTTGGTAACCGGGAATTTGCGCCTGCGCGTCCGGCCTAAGCGACGCGGTCCGTCAATAGCCGCGCGCCGGATCGACCCGTTTGAGAAGCGGCCGGCCTTCCTCGAAGCGGCGGATGTTGTCGAGGATGATCGGCGCCGCGGTCGCCGGGTTGGTAAAGGCGGCGACGTGCGGCGTCACGACGATGCGCGGGTGGCGCCAGAACGGGTGATCGGCGGGCAGCGGCTCGTCGCGAAAGACGTCGAGAACCGCCGCCGAGATCTGGCCCGAGGCTAGCGCCGCGAGCAAGTCCTCTTCGACGAGATGGGCGCCGCGGGCAGCGTTGACCAGCGCCGCACCCTTCGGCAGCAGCGCCAGGTTGTGGGCATTCAATATCCCCTCGGTCTCGGTGGTCAGCGGCAACAGGCAGACGAGGATCTCGCTGCGGCCGAGGAGCAGCGGCAGACCCGCCGCACCGGCGTGGCACCTAACGCCCGCGACAGTCCTTGCGCTGCGGCTCCAGCCGGCAACATCGAACCCGAGCGCCTTCAGTTTCTTTGCGGCATCCTGCCCGAGCTCGCCGAGGCCGAGGATCCCGACCCGGCGCTCGACAGCGTTTTGCTGATCAAGCTCATGCCAAAGCCCGGCCTCCTGCTGGGCGCGGTAGTCGAGGTCCCGGCGGTGCAGGCGCAGCACCTGCAGGACGACGTATTCGCTCATCGCATCCGTCATATGGGGGTCGACGAGCCGGACGATTGGCAGGTGGAGCGGCAATCGCGGGTCGCCGAGCAGGTGGTCGACCCCGGCGCCGAGCGACAGGATCAGCGTGAGGTTCGGCAATGACGCCAGGAAGCCGGGCTCCGGCCGCCACACCAGTGCATAGTCGATTTCCGCCGGGTCGCCGATCTCCGGCCAAACCCGGATGTCGAGCTCTTGGGTCAGCCGGGTGAGCTGCGCCTGCCAGCGCGCCGCGGAATCGACCGTGGAACGGAACAACAACCCCATCGGCTACCAAGACAGCGGCGGCGTGCGATGCACCCAAGGCCGCGCCATCTCGAACAAAGCGGCGGCGCGCAGCAGCCGCGCATCGCCGAGATGCGGACCGACGAGCTGCAGCCCGACCGAGAGGCTGTCGCCCGCCCAGCCGCACGGCAGGGTCACCGCCGGATTGCCGGACAGGTTGAACGGGTGCGTGTAGGGATACCAGGCCTTGCGCACGGTGTCGGCCGGCTCGCCGTCGATCTCGATCGGGGCGAAGAAATCGTGGTCGATCGCAAGCGCGGTGCGCGCCAAGGTCGGCGTTGCGATCATGTCATATTGCTGGAACCAGCCCTGGATTTCGCGATAGATCCGGGTGCGCGCGAACATCGCCTCCTGCAATTCCGTTGCGCTGTAGTGGGCGCCGTCATCCATCTGGCGCAGCAGAGTCGAGCTCATCCGTGCGCCGAATTCGGGCACATAGCGGCGGAACCGGGCATTCCAGAACGATTGGGTCAGCACCAGCCACACGGGCTCGGTATTTTCGAAGTCGTCCTCCATCGGCTCTACGACGGCACCCAGCTCGGCGAGCACGGCGACGGCCGCCTCGCACAGGGCCATGACCTCGCGCGCCACCTTGCGGTTGCCGAGGTAGGGCCGCCAGGCGATGCGCAGACCCCTGAGCTCACCCTCGGGGCGAGCCGCGGCGATAAAATCTTCGACCGGCAGCCCGAGCGAATGCGGGTCGCACGGGTCGGGATCGGCCATCGCCTGCAGCATCAAGGCGCTGTCCATCACCGTGCGGGTGATCGGCATGATGTAGGACTGGTTGCCGAACCCGTCGGGAGTCAGGTCGTGCGGGATCAGACCCAGGGTCTGCTTAAAGCCGACCACACCGTTGCAGGCGGCCGGGATGCGGCCCGATCCGCCGCCGTCGGTGCCGACCGCGAGCGGACCGAGACCGGCGGCGACCGCGACCGCGGCACCGCCGCTCGAGCCGCCCGCGGTGCGGCTTTGGTCCCAGGCATTGGCGGTGCGGCCGAAGAGCGGCGCCTCGGTGAAGGGCTTGTGGCCGAATTCCGGGGTCGTCGTCTTGCCGATCAGGATGGCGCCCGCGCGCTTCAGCCGCGCCACCGCGACCGAGTCGGCCGCAGGGACATTGTCGGCGAGCGCCACTGAGCCGAAGGTCGTCCGCACCCCTGCGGTGTTGACGAGGTCCTTGACCGAGAACGGCACGCCGCAGAGCGGCCCCAGAGTGTCACCCCGCATCAGAACCGCCTCGGCCGCGCGCGCCTCCGCGCGGGCCGACTCCGCGGTCACGGTGATGAAGGGATTAAGGGTTGGCTGCGCGCGCTCGATGCGGGCGAGAACCCCGTCGACGAGCTCGACCGGCGACAGCGAGGCGATCAGCCGAGCGAGCTCGGCGGCCGGGGTGAAGGCCAGATCGGTCATCGTCTCTGGTCATAGCACACTCGGCCGACGCCGCCACATTGCGGTCGGCCGCCGCGGCCCGCTATCTTTGTCGACCGAGATCAGGAGATCGACATATGAGCTACAAGGACCTGCTGGTCGTCCTCGATTCCGAGACGGCATCGCGTGGGCGCATGGACCTCGCGGCAGCGCTTGCGGAGCGTTTTGCCGCGCATCTGGTCGGGCTCTACCCGCTCCCGATTCCCGAGGCGCCGAGGCACTTCGGTTATTACGACCCCGCACTGCTCGACCCGTTCTTCCACGAGTTGCGCGAGAAGGCGCAAGAGGTATGCGAGAAAGAGCGCCAAGCGTTCGAGCACGCCGCGAGCCTGCGCGGCCTTTCGGCCGAGTGGCGCGTGGCTGCCGCGGGTGCCGAATCCGACCCCGAGCTGCACGCCCGCTATGTCGATCTGACAATCCTCGGTCAGCTCGATCCCGACCGCGGCGACGCGGATTTGATCCGGCCGCGCCCCGAGCACGTGACCTTCTCCTCGGGGCGGCCGGTCCTTGTCGTGCCCTATGCCGGGCATTTCGAAACCGTCGGCCGCCGCGTGCTGATCGGCTGGAATGCGACCCGCGAGGCGACCCGCGCCGTCAATGACGCGATGCCGCTGCTGACGGCGGCAGACGTCGTGACCGTGCTGACGATCGATGCGCGCGAAGGACCGGATGCGCACGGCGAGCTTCCCGGCGCCGACATCTCGCTGCATCTGGCGCGCCACGGC
>Ga0306922_10005252_pt1 | contig 12350 bp, 14 predicted proteins | sample sta12Cox44000082_FD_203758 | JGI IMG/M metagenome (GOLD analysis project Ga0306922, IMG submission 203758) | Lab enrichment of tropical soil microbial communities from Luquillo Experimental Forest, Puerto Rico - statoxic.12C.oxic.44.000.082 (v2)... | ecosystem: Environmental > Terrestrial >... | reverse complement strand
CATCATGTATGATGGCGAGTTGCGTCGAGAAGTCGACAACCTCATTCGCTTCTGCAAAGAGAGCACCGTCGATGGAGTGAGGCTCGCTGAGCGGGCGGATGTGAGGCGCCGGCTGGCCGAGCTCGACGCCCGTGTCGAGGTGGCGCGGCTCTTCGCGATCGAAGCTGCATGTCAGATCGACGAAGGGATCATTCCTACCATCACGGTGACGGCAGCGAAGATCTACACCAGCGAGCTTCGGCAGAAGATTGCGGACTACGGCATGCAGATTTTGGGTGCCTATGGCCAGTTGGATCGACATGACCCGGCGGCGCCGTTGAACGGCGCTCTGGAGTGGCTCTACCGTTCCGCGCCGAGGTTTCGCTTCGCCGGTGGGACCAATGAGGTCTTGCGAGATGTCATTGCGCAGCGGGGTCATGGGATGCCGAGTTACGGCCGCCAGGCCGCTCCAAAAGCGGCGGTATCATCGACACCGAAGACCGAGCCAGTTCGATGAAACTCCTATTAACCGAGAGTCAGGTCGAGCTGCAGGGCGCGATGCGGAAACTCTTTGAAAAGGAGTGTCCACCGAGCCTCGTGCGAGAACTTCAGGCACCTGATTCCAAGGTTCAGCCAAAACAATTGTGGAGGGCGCTCGCAGATGCCGGTGTGTTTGCTCTTTCCTTTCCGGAAGATGTCGGGGGATTGGGCGCCGAACTCTTTGATCTCGGCCTCGTCTTTCAAGAAGCAGGCCGCGTACTTTGTCCGACGATCGTCGGCGGCAGCATAGCCTTCGCGCTGGCGGTTGATCGGCTGGGTTCTGGAATCCACAGAGAAACGTGGTTGCGACCATTCATTGCGGGTGAGTTACGGGCCAGCACGGCCATATGGAACCCCTCGGACGCGAGCGATCTTGGTCCGAGGCTCGAGGCGAAACCCGACGAAAACGGCTGGCGCTTATCAGGCACGGTTGATTTCGTGCCCAACGCCGATGTCGTCGATGCTGTCATGGTCAGCGGGAAAAACCCCGCGGGAGACCAACAGCAACCCTTGGCATTTATTCTAACTCCCGATCAACCGGGCTGTCAGTTCGTGCGGCATCAGACCTTCAACCGTGAACTCCAATGCCTGGTGGTGCTCGATGGAGTTCAAATAACAAACAGTCATTGTATCATCGAGGTTCGGTCCGAGTCGGACCTGCGCTGGGTTAGCGACGCCGCGATGGCGCTCCAGTGCATGGAAATGGTCGGGGGCGCCCAAGCCGTTCTGGATCAGACTGTCGAATATTTGAAGAATCGCGAGCAATTTGGCCGGTCGTTGGCGAGCTTTCAGGCAGTCCAACACTTGATTGCCGACGTGAGGGTGGCGATCGAAGGCGCCCGTATGGTCGCTTATCAGGCCGCTTGGCGGGTGGGCCGTGGCGATCCCGCCGATCGAGAAGTTGCGGTGGCAAAGTTCCACTGCAACGAGGCCTACAAACTTGCGACGCTCAATGCTCATCAGTTGTGGGGCGGAATGGGCTACATGCGGGAAACCGACCTGCACTTGTGGTCGGAACGGGCAAAGGCCGCCGAGCTTTTGGGCGGCGCATGGGACATACAGCTCGGCCGACTCGAACGCGCGCTCGATCTCAACGGGTGAGAGGATGCTCGAAGATAGTTTGTCAGCGTCGACGCCGGTCGTGACCGAAAGTGGCGGCAGGCAGATCTTCGCCGGTTTGCGGGTGCTCGATCTGTCGCGATGGGTGTCTGGCGAGTTCTGCACCAAGCACTTCGGCGATTTCGGCGCCGATGTGATCAAGGTCGAGAAGCCTGGTGAGGGAAGTCTCACGCGCCGATTGGGGCCATTTCCGGACGACGTCCCGGATCGAGAGAAGAGCGCGCTTTTTCTACATCTGAACATCAACAAGCGATCGATTAGTCTCGATTTTTCCTCTGCTACCGGCCGCGAACTCCTGCTGAGGATTGCCGCCAAGGCAGACCTTATCGTCGAGTCTTTCCGGCCGGGGACTCTGGAGCGTCATGATCTTGGTCCTGAGGTCTTACATACCCTTAATCCGCGTGTCGTCATTACACGCATCTCCGCATTCGGACAAACCGGTCGCTATCGGGACTATGAGGCGACAGGCCTGGTGCTCCAAGCGATGGGTGGTCCGATGAATGCGACGGGAGCGGCAGATCGGCCGCCTCACCGCAAACCGGGCTTCCTTGAGCATTACACGATCGGACGCATGGCTGCGGAGGCAAGTCTCGCGGGATTGTTCGCCGTCCGAAAATCAGGGCGCGGTGCCGTAGTCGACGTTTCTGGAATGGAAGTGCTGCTCGCAGGCGCTGATCGGCGCGCACCGTACCTACTCACTGCTGCCTACGCGGGTGTCAATGCACCACGAGGGGTCCGCAGTCCGCATCGTGGCGGCTCGACCTTCGCCGGAGCGTTCCAGTGCCGCGACGGATACGTAGTGATGTACGTGACGAACCCCGAGTTTTGGAGTCGATTCGTCGACTTGGTCGGCGAAGATAACCAGGAGTTCCGCAGTACCTATCGAACTCGATTCGATTTCGATTCGGCCGAGGAGGCTTCCAAATTCGAGGAGACCGCCCGGACCTGGTTCGCTCGACATTCCAAGTTCGAAGTGATGCAGAGGGCGCAGGCCGCGCGCATTCCTCTAACCGCGGTGTTCGACATAGGCGAGGTGTTCGAGAACCCGCATTTTCGCGAGCGCGGATTCTTTGTCCGAGCCGAGCACCCGATGGCCGGTGCGCTCGAATATCTGGGTCCGCCTTGGCGCATGCGAGGCGGGTGGCAACTCCGCCACACCGCACCTTTGCTTGGTGCGGACACGATGCCGATCCTTGAAGAGCTCGGCTTGGATCTGAACGCGGCGCAATCACTCCGCGGCGAGGGAGTGATCTGATGGGTCTCAACGCGGCCGCGAACGATGGAGGCGCTCCCTTGCAGGGTGTGAGGGTGGTGGATTTGACAGTGGTGTGGTCAGGTCCAGGTGCGACCATGCTACTGGGCGACCTGGGTGCTGAAGTCATACGGGTCGAAGCGATCAATCGAAGCAGCAGAGGCGTATCGGCGAGAGTTCCCGGTCAACCTGTCGTTGGGCGAGAATATGCAGGTTACGGTTTTGCGGATCGAGACCCCGGCGATCGACCGTATGATCGCAGTCCGATTTTCAACTGGCACGCAAGAAACAAGCTTAGCGTGTCGATGCCATTGGACGTTCCCGAGGGCCGCGCGGCTTTTCTGCGCCTCATCGAGCGCAGCGACGTACTGATCGAGAACAACACCAAGGACGTGCTCCCCAAGCTTCGGCTTGATTTCGATACTCTCAGCAGAGTTAATCCCCGGCTTATCGTCGCCAGGATGCCGGCACTTGGGTTGACTGGGCCAATGAGCCACTACCGCGGGTATGGACCGAACTTCAATTCGCTCGTCGGTATCCAAGCCATGGACGGCTATGCCGACGGAGACCTGATGAAGGCCGGCGAGAATTACCATATGGACGAAGCGACGCCGGCAGACGCTGCCTTCGCGGTCATGGCTGCTCTCTGGGACAGGGAGAAGACGGGACGAGGACAGCTGATCGAGTTCGCACAAGCCGAGAACGTCATCCAGGACATTGGGGAGCAAGTTATCGGCTACCAGATGAATCACCGAATCCCCCAGCCAATTGGCAACGCCGATCCTGTAATCTTCCAAGACGTATTTCCTACCCGCGACCCGAATACCTGGGTGGCCATATCAATTAGAGACGACGACGATTGGCGGGCACTTGAAGCGGTAGTCGGGCGTCAAGACTGGTTGGAATTGGGCGGCACCGTCGTACTGCGCATGAAAAACGCGGACGAGATCAAGCAGAGACTCGCCGAGTTTACTGCCGATAAGAACATCGACGAGATCGTGTCCTGGTTTCAGCGAACCCACATTCCCGCGGGTGAAGTGATGTCGGAGTTGCGCGTCCTTAAAGATCCGCACCTTGCTGATAGGAAGTGGTTTCAGGTGCGCTCACATCCACGGGTCGGAACTCATGCTTACCCTGGCCATCCATGGCGCGCGGACGGGATAGAGCTTGTTTGGGGGCGTCCAGTGCCGGCGTTCGGGGAAGACAACGAGTACGTCTACAAACAGTTACTGGGATACACCGAATCAGAGTATCAGCAGCTCTTAGCTTCGGGGCTCGTGAGTGACAAACAACTGGCCTGAGCCGAAACGTCGCAGTGAGTTGTCATCGATGGCGCGCGTAGAGAGCCGTCAGGAGCGAGCGCAGTGAGTCATGCGGGGACGCCGGAGACCTACGCGGATGTCATCGGATATTCCGAGGAAATCACCGCGACCATCGAGAAGAAGGACTTCCAACGCTGGGCCGCGGCAGTCGGAGACCTCAATCGACTTTACTTCGACCAGGATTTTGCGCGGGCGAATGGGCATCCGGACGTAGTTATGCCGCCAATGTATCTAAGCTACGCAGTCGCTGGTTTCCCGTTGCTTCATGAGCTCCGTCGCGACGGAACGCGTCGTGACAGAGTCGCATATGGTCCACTACCCGAGCGGGTGAAGCTGCCCGAGCGGCTGATGGCCGGCGGGGAAGAACGCTGGTTCTACGCCGCTGTTCATGCCGGCGACGTCATCTCTTCGCGCCGCACTATATCGAACATCGAACAAAAGACCGGGCGGTCCGGACCGTTCTTTCTGGTGACTTGGCTCGGCGAAGATCGGAATCTGCAAGGGGTTCTCGTCTGCAAAAGCATCAGTGCGATGATCGCACGCTGAGAAATCGAAGATGACCAACCAGCGTTATTTCGAGGATATCAACGCGGGTGACGCGCTGCCGACGGTCGCTCGGACGGTCGACCCAGTGCAAATGTTCCTATTCAGCGCCGCGACCCACAACTCGCATCGCATCCACTATGATCGCAAATGGGCCATTGAGGTCGAAGGCCACCGCGACATCGTTGTGCAAGGACCATTGCAGTCTGCACTTGTGGCTCAAGCCCTGACGGATTGGGCAGGCCCTCAAGGGCGGTTGGTGCGGATCGCGATGCAGAACCGGGCCGCTGCGTATCCGGGCGATGAACTCCGGTTTGTCGGTACCGTTGTCAGCAAACGAGAGGAAGAGGGGCAGGCCCTGGTGGAGATCGAAATTCGAGAAGAAAAGGCCTCGGGCGAGATCGTCATTCCGGGCAATGCGACCGTCGCTTTGCCCAAGCGCAATAGTGAGTCGTAAGATGGGTCTACGAGGGGAAGCGGCGATCATCGGCCTCGCCGAGCTGAAACCCGAACGTCGACCGTCGGGACCGGCGCGTTTTACCCTTGAGCAGTGGGCTGACCTGTCGCGCATGGCACTCGACGATGCCGGCGTGAGTGCGGCTGAAGTCGACGGCATCGCGACGAACGCAATCGACGAATCGTCGAAGTTCGCCCCTGCGACAATCGCCGAATACCTTGGTATCCCGGTCAACTTCGGTGAGTTCGTAGATTTGGGCGGCGCCACGGGCGCAGGAATGATCTGGCGGGCGGCTGCGGCCATCGAGCTCGGCGTCGCAGACGCTGTGCTCTGTACCATACCTGGTCTGCCTTCGCCGCAGCCGCCGAATGCCTCCGCGAAGGGCCCGGACTACTTGGGCGCATCGAGCGGAGCTTATGGATCTCCGCAAGCCGAGTTCGAGATTCCGTTCGGCAATCTGGCTCAGAACGGACCCTATGCAATGATCGCGCAACGATACGCGGCAGAGTACGGTCTTGATCCGCGTGCGCTGGCCAAGATCGCTGTCGACCAACGGACCAACGCGCTGGCTAATCCCAAAGCTGTATTCTTCGGCAAGCCGCTCACGATCGAAGACGTGCTCAAGAGTCCGGTCGTGGCGGATCCGTTGCGCGTTCTGGACTGCGTGATGCCCTGTTTCGGCGGCGTGTCCGTGGTCGTGGCGAATGCAGATGTGGCGCGGCGTGCCGGCCACCGACCCGTATGGGTGAAGGGGTTTGGAGAGCGCGTAGTATTCAAGACGCCAACCTACGCTACGAACCTGCTGGAGACAGCAATCGCGCCAGCCGCCGAGACGGCCTTTGGCATGGCTGGAATCCGACGCAGCGATGTCGACCTGGTCTCATTGTATGATTGCTACACCATCACGGTATTGATGACTCTAGAGGACGCCGGTTTCTGTCCGAAAGGAAGAGGTGCGGAGTTCGTAGCATCGCACGACCTTACCTACCGAGGTGACTTTCCTTGTAACACGCACGGTGGGCAGCTCTCCTTCGGACAAGCCGGACGTGCTGGAGGGATGTCGCATGTTTGCGATGCGGCGCTGCAAATCCAGCAGCGGGCCGGCGCTAACCAAGTCTCAAACTGCAATCGGGCCTTCGTATCGGGCAACGGCGGAATCATGAGCGAGCAGGTTGCGCTCGTGCTCGAGGGCGACTGAGGCGAAGGAGGCGTTATGGAAAAACCCTTGCCGCAACCTACGCCGACATCCCAGCCTTTTTGGACAGCTCTGCGCGAACATAAGGTCCGTATTCAGTATTCACCGTCGACCGACCGGTGGGTTTTCTATCCGCGGTTCGTCGCACCAGGCACGCTCGCCAGTGACCTCGAATGGCGGGAAATCTCAGGGCACGGCACCATCTATAGCTTTACCGTGGCCAGGATGCCGACCGCGCCTCCCTGGGGCGACAGCGTGCCCCAGTTGTTGGCGATTGTTGAGCTGAAGGAGGGGCCGCGCCTGACCGCGGAACTGGTCAATGTTGCACCCGAATCGATCAGGATTGGGATGCCGGTGAAACCCGCGTTTTTCGATGTTCCGGAAAGTGAGATTACGCTTTTGCGGTTCCAGCCGGCCTGATTGGCAACGGCTCGAATCGCACTGCCGAGAATAGATGACAAATGACATAGCAATCGCTCGAGTCACCGGTGTCAGACGTTCACGGTATATAGAGTTCGACTACATCCATGGCGGTACAGACTTGATGGTCGAGCTAATTATGCCAGTGGAAGCGTTGAAGACCTTCTGCGCGGAACGCCGCTGCGAGATCTGTGCCGGGTCACCAGAAGCTCGCGAGGCGCTCATGCGCCTCGACCGGCCTTCGCACCCAGAATCGAGCAGCTTCGCGTCGATACCAATCAGAGAGCCATCGAAATGACTATTGATATCAAATCTGAGGAGATCACGCCGAGGCGGCAAACGTTTTCGCATATCGCCCGCCGGTTTGGAACCGACAAGCCCGCGAGTCGCTACGAGGAAGCGACCTTCGATGTCCAGCCTAAAGTGAACTTTCATTATCGGCCGACCTATGCGCCGGAGTTCGAACTCTTCGATTCAGCACGTACCAAAATCGCGATGAAAGATTGGTATGTGTTCAAAGACCCCCGCCAATTCTACTACGCAACCTACAACATCAACCGCGCTGCCATGCAGCAACGCTTCGACAGCGCTCTTGAGTTCGTCGAGAAACGCGCGCTCCTGAACGCTCTCAAGCCGAGGCAGCGCCAAAAGATTGCCTTCTACCTGATACCGCTTCGACACTTCGAATGGGCTGCCAACATGAATAGCCAGCTCGTTGCGGACTGGGCCTATGGCACGCAGATCGCCTCGGCTGCGGCGTTCGCAGGCGCTGACCGGCTTGGGATCGCACAGCTCATCTCGCGGATTGCACTGGCGATGGGAGAAGGGGGCGACGAGCTGCTGGTGCGCGGCAAGACGCAATGGATGACGAGGCCCGAATGGCAGCCGCTACGTCGCCTGGTTGAAGACGTGCTGATCGTGCGCGATTGGTTCGAAACCTTCATCGCGCAGTATGTAATGGATGGAATCGTGTACCCGGTGGTTTACGAATCCTTCGACAGGCAGGCGCCGTCCGCGCTTTCACTGGTCACCGGTTTCATGCGCGACTGGTTTGCCGACCATAGCCGCTGGACCGAGTTGGTTATCAAGGTCGCCGCTGCGGAAAACGCGGACAATCGTGAGGTTTTCTCGAAATGGTGTGCGCAGTGGTTGCCACGCGCGGCTGAGGCAATGCGCCGTCTCGCGAAAACAGTGCTTGGTGAATCGGGGGACGCTGCCCCAACCGAGGCTGAAGCGGCGCTCCGGGCTCGCCTTAAGACGCTCGGCGTTAGTGTACTTTGAGGGCTGTGATGAGCCGTGATGTTTCAATAACTCTGCAGAACACGCAAGAGGGCGCGGCGATAACCGAGGCTATTCTCGCCGACAACGAAGGCGCGGTCCGCCGCGATTTTCCGGCGATGATCAAGATTGACCGCGCCAGCCGATTAGTAATCAAAGCGTCGAGTGTGTCGGACCGACTAGGACGCCAATGGGACCCTCAGGAGGTCCACCTCAGCCTGATCAGTCTTTCCGGTTCGATCGACGAGGATGACGATAGCTTGACCCTATTCTGGCGCTAGTATGAACGCAAAAAAACTGACTCTGAAACAGAAGTATATTCAGTCCACCCGAGGGCTGGATTGGGAATACTCTTATCATTCCAAAGAAGAGATCTTCCCCTACGCGGAGTACGAAGGGATCAAGATTCACGATTGGGATGCTTGGGAGGATCCTTTCAAGCTTACGATGGACAGCTATTGGAGGTTCCAGGCCGAGAAAGAGCGCAAACTTTACGCCGTAATCGATTCTGTTGCGCAGAACAGCGGCCAACTCGGTGTTACCGATGCGCGCTACTTCAATGCAGTGAAGCTATTTATCCAGGGAGTTACGCCGCTGGAATATCAAGCGCACCGACACTTCGCTCACTTGGCGCGCCACCTGCCAGGTGCCGGTCTTCGGGTCGCCGCGCAGATGCAATCGATCGATGAGCTGCGGCACGCTCAGACGCAGATCCACACGATCAGCCACTACAATAAATTCTTCGACGGTATGCACGACTTCGCTCACATGCATGATCGGCTCTGGTATCTGTCGGTGCCGAAGTCGTTCTTCGACGACGCGACCAGCGCTGGCCCATTCGAGTTCATGACGGCGATCAGCTTCGCCTTTGAATACGTTTTGACGAACCTGCTGTTTGTACCGTTCATGTCTGGTGCCGCGTTCAACGGCGATTTGGCCACTGTAACTTTCGGATTCTCCGCCCAGTCGGACGAGAGTCGTCACATGACGCTCGGACTGGAGGCGGTGCGCTTCATGCTGGAGCAGGACGAGGCAAACGTGCCAATCGTCCAGCGCTGGCTCGACAAATGGTTTTGGCGCGGCTACCGGCTACTCTCGCTGGTCGGAATGATGATGGATTACATGCTGCCCAAGAAGATCATGTCGTGGGCCGAGGCCTGGGAAATGTATTACGAAGAAGCCGGCGGCGCGTTGTTTGCCGACCTCGCTCGCTATGGCATTCGCGAGCCAAAGTACGCGGGAGTCGCCAAGGCGGAAAAGGACCACCTGACCCATCAGGTGTGGACCGTCTTCTACAATTACACTCACGCGGCTGCCCTTCACACGTGGGATATCGACGATCAGCACATGGATTGGTTGTCGGAGAAATATCCAAACAGTTTCGACAGGATCTACCGTCCACGTTATCTCGCCTGGCGCAAGCAGGCGGCCGAAGGCAAGCGATTCTATAACAACGGCCTACCGCAGCTATGCCAGGTCTGCCAGATTCCCATGGCCTTCACCGAGCCTGGCGATCCATCGACTGTCAGCTTTCGGGTATCTGAGTACGCAGGTGACAAGTTTCACACGTGCTCTGATGGATGCAAAGACATCTTCGACTACGAGCCTGAGAAATATGTTCAAGCTTGGCTCCCGGTGCACCAGATTTTCCAGGGGAATTGCGGCGGTGCCACCATCCCTGAGGTGCTCGATTGGTACCACCTGAAAGAGGGTGTCGATAACCTCGACTATGCCGGTTCGCCTGAACAGGCGATGTGGAACAACTGGATGGTTGGGCGGCGCGGATCTGACAACCTTGACACAAAGACCGCGGCGAAATGAGGCGAGGATCGAGCCATGGCCGTCACAAGTATTCAGCCGAATTACTCCGGTCCGTTTCGGGACCGCGTAGAGAACTTTCATGGTAACCAGCTGGTCTATGTGCACTGGGAAGGGCACCTGAACTTTTGTTCGGCGATCGCTCTCGCATTGCCGCCGGAGATGCCTTTTCGGACGTTAGCCGAGGAAGTGATCGCCGGTCTGTACGGTAGCGATCCTCAATGGGCCTCGGTCGACCTTAGCCGCGCACGCTGGATGCTGGACGGAGTCGACTGGAATCCCGTTCCCGAACGTCCGATCGGCGAGCAACAAGTAGGGCACAAGTCACTGATTCGTTTCTGGACGGATCCCGTCGAAAACACCCGAGGATAGCGAGTGCCCACCCTCACAATCATGCCTACCGGTGAAACGGTACAGGTTGGGGAAGGGCAGACCTTATTGGATGCCTGCCTGCGCGCTGGCATCTGGCTGCCGTATGCTTGCGGTCACGGGCTTTGCGGAACATGCAAGGTTCAGGTGCTCGGGGGAGAGGTGGACCATGGCGCTGCCTCGCCGTTTGCGCTTATGGACTTCGAGCGCGACGAGGGCAAGACGCTGGCGTGCAGCGCATTGGCGCTCAGCGATGTAACGATCGAAGCAGATATTGATGATGATCCCGATGCGCGCCGCACTGCGGTGGCTGACTATGTCGGCACAGTATCTCGGCTTGAGATGCTTACGCCCGATATCCTGGGCGTGTGGCTGAATGTAAGCGGCGAAGGGATCTCTTTTCAGGCAGGGCAGTATATCGACCTTTCGGTCCCTCAGATCTCGGAGACGCGTCCTTTTTCGATCGCGAGTCCTCCGTCGGAGCCCGGCCGGATCGAGTTGCATATTCGGCTGGTCTCTGGCGGGCGCGTAACGCCGCTACTGCACTCGAATCTTAAAGTTGGCGACAAGGTCCCTTTCACGGGACCCCAAGGGCGCTTTTACGTCCGCAAGTCCCTAGGTAAGCCACTGGTCTTTCTCGCAGGCGGATCAGGTCTTTCCTGCCCCAAGAGCATGATCCTGGATCTGCTCGAGGACAGGTATGATCGGCCGATCACGCTGATCCATGGCGCTCGCCGCCCGCACGATGTTCATTTTGGTGACCTCTTCCGCTCGCTTGCAGAACAGCACTCGAACTTCAGGTATGTCCCGGTACTCTCCGAATTGGAGCCCGGCGACGAGTGGGCGGGCGAGCGAGGCTTCGTGCATGAAACAGCCAAAAAACTGTTCCAAGGCCGCTTCACCGGACATCAGGCCTATCTCTGTGGCCCACCTCCGATGATCGATGCCGCGATTGCCACGCTGATCCAGGGACGCCTGTTTGAGCGTGACATCTTTATGGAGAAGTTCTTAACAAGGGCCGACGCGGAAAAACCGATGCGCTCGCCTTTATTCAAGCGCATCTGAGCTTCCCGAGGTCCTGATGTTTCGGCTGAGCATTGCGACGCGGAGGCGAATGATGGCGTTCAGGAAAGTCCGCGTCGATCGAGTACCAGCCAGATGGCCGTGGAGGGTTCCGATCCCGAATTGGCAAACCAGTGGGGGTCTTTCGAAGAGTAAGAAATGGAATCGCCCGCCGAGAGGCGGTATCGGACTCCATTGAGATGGACATCTCTCACACCTGAGAGAACAATCCCAAATTCCTCACCCTCATGCTGATAGGGCATCTCCTCGTTGTTAGAGCCGGGCGGGTTCTCTGACCAGATGACCTCAAGCACCCCATCAGCGGTGGACATCAGTACTTCGCGAACACTACCGTCCTTGGCCCCGGCTCCAATACGGCGTCGATTGGCTCGCCGAACCACGGGCGACGATGGTTGTTCCGCTCCGAATAGCCAACTGAGGGACACACCCAGACCATGGGCGACTTGCACAAAAGTTGAGAACGATGGATTTGCCTTACCGCGCTCCATCAGGCTTATAAGTCCGGTCGACACGTTGGAGAGTTCGCTCAGGCGTTCCACGGAGAGACCGCGGTCCTTGCGCCGCTGTTTTACGCGCGAACCAATGGACTTTAGTATGGCCGCTGACGGCAACCCATCTTCGTGTTCTACCGTTTCGGTCGCTCGTTTTGCACTCGCCCGCATGCGTACTCCAGTTTAAGGTGCTCGATCCGCTCGAACAGCTATCCGGCTGTGAAAAGCGCCAGAGCGGCCTTTGTGATCGAATTGTGATCGCTCATCTGAGGATAGTCAATCGAGGTTGGGAAACTGTAGCCTTGGCTTGGCATTTGGCCAGGGTGCTGAATACAACGGCGCGGTCGGCCTCTGGCTCTTGAATCGGCGCCGGGAAGAGTTCGTCAACACCCCTCCTCGTATGTCCGTCTCCACTCGCGACTCGCACGGGTTTCCGTGGGGCAGATGACCCGCCGAATGGAGACTCCTTGACCAATTTCCTCAT
>Ga0306922_10005249_pt1 | contig 12353 bp, 13 predicted proteins | sample sta12Cox44000082_FD_203758 | JGI IMG/M metagenome (GOLD analysis project Ga0306922, IMG submission 203758) | Lab enrichment of tropical soil microbial communities from Luquillo Experimental Forest, Puerto Rico - statoxic.12C.oxic.44.000.082 (v2)... | ecosystem: Environmental > Terrestrial >... | reverse complement strand
CCGCATCAAGCAACCATGCCTGGTCAAGGACGGCATTTTCGAGGTTCGCGCCCGCAAGCTTGGTCTTGTTGAGGCGCGCGCCGCGAAGAATTGCACGGGAAAGGTCCAGTCCGGAGAGGTCGAGATTGGACAGTCTCTTCCCGGTGAAATCGGCCGGCGCGGCGCCTGCTGCGGCAACCGCGACCTCGAGGTCACCGCGAGTCATTTCGGCCGAGACCATGTCTGGCGACGTCAAATCCACGCCGCGCATCATGTCCTGCGCGACTGCGGTCTGGCAGAGCAGGCCAAGGCCAAACGCCGCATGTGCGAGAATTCGCCTCATCGTCAGCTCCTTTCCCAAACGACAGTAGCCCACGTTCCCGCCTCATCCTCAATCGTAAATTCCCGGCGGGGCGTTTCCCTGAGGCTCTCGTTCTTACTATACTAGCGCGAGTTCGCAACCTCAGGAGGAATGTGATGGTCTTTGCGCAACCGTTGCGGATTGGCGCCTGCCTTTTGTTCGCGCTCGCAGTGACTGCCGTCCCTGCGGGCGCTGACGATGTCAACGATTACCCCACGGTGGCACGGTCGGAATATGTATTCGGCTGCCTGAAGGCGAACGGCGAAACCCGGCAGGCGATCAGTCAGTGCTCTTGCTCGATCGACGTCATTGCCTCGTTGCTGCCCTACGATCGCTACGTCACGGCCGAAACGGTCTTGAGCATGTCCCAGGTGCGCGGAAACCTCGGCGGAGAATTCCGATCGTCTGAACAGGCGGCGAGCGCCCTCAACGACCTGCGTCGGGCCCAGGCCGAAGCCGAAGTGAGATGTTTCTGATTATTTGCGCTCGTGTCCCGCCAAATTCGGCCGCTTCGGCGGTCTCATATCCCTGAGTTTTCGACCGGCCATTCACCTTGGAACAGGTGGCCTTCGGTGTCCCTGGCTTCGACGCGAATGCGCCTGGCGCCATTCGGCACATAAGAGAAGCGAATGTTGGGATCTTCGGAAATCGAAATGCCGCCCTCCATCGCGAGCACCAAGGCATCGTCCTGCCATATTCGTAACTCGTTGATGAAGAACGCGGGAATATAGAGCCGCGTGAGCTGATCCATCTGCAGGCCCGAATTATTGGGGTGGCCAATCATGATCTGGGCTTCGCGGATGCCGTTTTGGGGCCCATCGGCCGGCTTGGCGAATTGTCTGAATCGTATGTGGCCAAGCCGTGCCTGGGCTTCCTCGGCATTTTTGATGGCCGGCGCCGAACATCCGCCGGACGCCTTGACATAGGTTTTCGTCATGTAGAGCTTGCCGTCGCTCAATTCAGCGACCGCGTGAACATCGGTGTAATTGTTGACTCGGACCCGGGTGGATATCTCGGATACCGACGAACCCTGTCCAAGTTCAAAACGCGCCGCCATGGGCGCCGGATTCTGGTCGATCACCAGGGTGATCGCCACGACGTGGCGGTTATCGGCCGGCGAAAGCTTGACGCGCATGGTGACCGGAACGATCGCGGCGTCCTCGGCACGATAGGGCATCTCGATTGCGACAACCCCGGTGCCTTCGTCGATCGGGTGGTTTTTGAAGATGTCCTGGACCAGGCCCGGCCAGGGATCATAGCTATCCGGCGTGGCCGCCTGAATCGAACCGGCGCCAATTGGCGTGACTGTCATCATGCACGCAAGCAGGAGGGAGCAGGAATAGCGAGCCAGCATTGACGCGGTCCTTTCGGTGACCGAAGGACAACCAAGATACTCGATCGACCCGGTTATTCCCATTCAATTTCCGAGAAGGCGGCGGTGGCGTTACGCGCATTATAATCGTCAAACAGCTTCCATCGCGACCGCTCGGAGATGCCAGCGGTATCGGCTGCTGTCCGTAACGTTTTTCCCTGGGCAATCAGTGCGCGGATATCTGCCGCCAGTTTTTCGAGGTATCGCCGTTCGTCGAGCAATGCGGCCGGCCAATGGCTCACGGGTCCGTGACCAGGAACCACGCGTTGCGCGGGGAGGGCAGCGAGCTCATCGATCACCTTCAGCCAGCCGCGAATGCTGCCGTCGACGACGGGGACATGACCCAGGAAGACGAGATCGCCGCCGAACAGCGTGCCGGTCTGCTCGTCGAGCACGGTGAGGTCGCTGTCGCTGTGGGCCGCAGGCCAGGCGCGCAATTTCAGATTCCTTTGGCCGAGATCGAGGGTGAGCGCGCCGTCCACCAGCAGCGCAGGCTTAACAATACGCACCCTGTCGATCAGATCTTCGCCCATAATCCGCCGAAACGCGTCGATGTAGAATGGGCCACGCACGGCGAGGGCCTGCGGCAAATTCTTGTGGCCAACGAACCGGGTTCCGCTTTCATCGAATGCTGCATTGCCAAAAACATGATCCGGATGGGCATGCGTGTTGATCACATATCGGATCGGCTTGTCGGTGCGCCTCCGAATAGCGGCCAGCAGCCGCTCGCCTTCACGAACGCTGCCTCCCGTGTCAATCACCGCGACCGCATCGTTCCCGATGATAAATCCGACATTTGCGATCGCACCCTCATTTTCCTTGGTCATCAGCTCCGTCGCGCCGGCATGAACAAAAACACCGGGAGCGACTTCGCTGATCGGCAACGGATCTTGCTGCGCTTGGGCGAATGGCAGCGCGCAACAGCACAGCAAGTAACCAGCAAGAATGAGCGAGCGAATGATCATCCGTAATGTCGTCCCACCGTACATCGTCTCGCCTGCCGCAACGGCAGCACGTGCTTGGACAAATATGTTATTGTGCCCTCCAGCGGACCGGCCTAGCATCTGGCGGTTTTCGCCTCAATTGGAACTAGGTTCACCGGTTCACTGACTTGCCGTCTCGCGCGGCTTCGCACGGATGCACTTGGCAATCCCTGACGCGGCGTTGTTCGAGCACAGATTGGCGGTGGGCGCACCGAGCCGGCCGGACCAGTAAAAGGCGGGATAAAATAAGACGCAAATGAAAATGGGAGGTTTCGTCATGCGGAAGGTGCTTGTTGCGACCTGTCTTGCCGCGACCACGACGTTTGGCGGTGGCGTTGCCAGTGCCAACGATGAACTGATGAAGATGTCGGATAGCCCGAAGGGCTGGGTGATGGCGACGGGCAACTATGCCAATCAACGTTACTCGAAGCTCAATCAGATTACGGCGGCCAATGTCGGCAAGCTGCAGGTGGCCTGGACGTTCTCCACCGGCGTGCTGCGCGGTCATGAGGGCGGCCCGCTGATCATCGGCGACACCATGTATGTGCATGCGCCGTTCCCCAACACGGTCTATGCGCTGGATCTGGCGCACGACAACAAGATCCTGTGGAAGTATGAGCCCAAGCAGGATCCGAACGTGATTCCGGTGATGTGCTGCGACACCGTCAACCGCGGCCTTGCCTATGGCGACGGCAAGGTCTTCCTGCACCAGGCCGACACCACGCTGGTGGCACTTGATGCCAAGACCGGCAAGGTGGCATGGACCGCCAAGAATGGCGATCCGAGCAAGGGCTCGACCGGCACCTCGGCGCCGATGGTGATCAAGGACAAGGTGCTGATCGGGATTTCCGGCGGCGAGTTCGGCGTCCAGGCCCATATGACGGCCTATGACATCAAGACCGGCAAGCAGGTCTGGCGGGCCTATTCGGAAGGTCCGGACGATCAGATTCTGGTCGATCCGCAAAAGACCACCGCGCTCGGCAAGCCGGTCGGCAAGGACTCCAGCCTGAAGACCTGGGAAGGCGATCAGTGGAAGATCGGCGGCGGGGCGACCTGGGGCTGGATCTCCTACGACCCGCAGCTCAACCTGATCTACTACGGCTCGGGCAATCCCTCGACCTGGAATCCGAAGCAGCGTCCGGGCGACAACAAATGGTCGATGACGATCTGGGCGCGCGATCCGGACACCGGCATGGCCAAGTGGGTCTACCAGATGACCCCGCATGACGAATGGGACTATGACGGCGTCAACGAGATGATCCTGAGCGATCAGCAGATCAACGGGACCGCTCGCAAGCTGTTGACCCATTTCGACCGCAACGGGCTCGGCTATACGCTGGACCGTACCAACGGCGAACTGCTGGTGGCGCAAAAGTACGATCCGAAGGTCAACTGGACCTCTGGCGTGGACATGGACAAGAACTCGCCGACCTATGGCCGGCCGAAGGTGCTCGATCAGTACTCGACCGACAAGCAGGGTGAAGACCACAACGTCAAGGGCATCTGCCCGGCGGCGTTGGGCAGCAAGGACGAGCAGCCGGCGGCGTACTCGCCGGACACCCAGCTGTTCTATGTGCCGACCAACCACGTCTGCATGGACTACGAGCCGTTCAAGGTGAGCTACACGGCAGGGCAGCCCTATGTCGGGGCGACGCTGTCGATGTATCCGCCTCCCGGTGAGACCAACATGGGCAACTTCATTGCCTGGGACGGCAAGACCGGCAAGATCGTGTGGTCGAACAAGGAGCAGTTCTCGGTGTGGTCGGGGGCGCTGGCGACCGCGGGCGGGGTGGTGTTCTACGGCACGCTGGAAGGCTATCTGAAGGCGGTCGATGCCAAGACGGGCAAGGAGCTTTACAAGTTCAAGACCCCCTCGGGCATCATCGGCAACGTCACGACCTATGAGCAGGGCGGCCGGCAGTATGTTGCGATCCTGTCCGGGGTCGGCGGCTGGGCCGGCATCGGGCTGGCTGCAGGCCTCACCGATCCGACCGCCGGTCTTGGCGCGGTGGGCGGATATGCGGCGCTGAGCAACTATACCGCGCTCGGCGGCACGCTGACGGTGTTCGCACTGCCGCAGTAAACAGCCAACAACCGTCCCGGCGCGCGATCTCGTCCCGCGCCGGGACGTTCTGTCACCGAATTCCGAGGAAAAGCTCTTGCGCATCGTTCGGTTGATGGTTGCCGCGATCGTACTCGTGGCATCGGGGCATGCCTTCGCCGACGAGCCCGGCGATCCCGCAGCCGTCAAATCCGAGAACGGCAAATATCTGGACAAGGAGGGTAACCCGACCTTCCACGTCGCCGCGGACGGCACGGTCGACTGGTACACCTATTCCGGTTACCGCCGATATCATTCGGAGTGCCACGTCTGTCACGGTCCAGACGGAATGGGTTCCAGCTACGCTCCGGCGTTGAAGGATTCACTCAAACACATGAGCTACGGAGAATTCCTCGCGATCGTGGCAACCGGCCGGGAAAATGTCTCCACGGCCCAGGAAAACGTCATGCCGTCGTTTGGCAACAACAAGAATGTCGTCTGCTATCTCGATGACATCTACGTCTACCTTCGGGCGCGCGCCCATGATGCCGTCGGCCGCGTACGGCCGGCCAAGCATGAGGACAAAACGCCAGAGATCCAGAAGGCCGAAGATTCCTGTATGAGCAGCAAATGATTTTGCGGGATCGGCCAACCATGCCGTTCCGGGAAAGAACTTAAGAAGATCTTGAAATGCGAAAGTGGAGATTAAAATGAAGACCCGAGCCGCTGTCGCGTTCGAAGCCAAGAAGCCGCTCGAAATCGTCGAGCTCGATCTGGAAGGCCCCAGGGCCGGCGAGGTGCTCGTCGAAATCAAGGCAACAGGCATCTGCCATACCGATGCCTATACGCTGGATGGTTTTGACAGCGAAGGAATCTTTCCTTCGATCCTCGGTCACGAAGGGGCCGGGATCGTTCGTGAAGTGGGAGCCGGCGTGACGTCGGTCAAGCCCGGTGACCACGTGATCCCGCTTTACACGCCTGAATGCCGGCAGTGCAAAAGCTGCCTGAGCCAGAAAACCAATCTATGCACCGCGATCCGCGCAACCCAGGGCAAGGGCGTGATGCCGGATGGCACCTCGCGCTTCACTTACAAGGGAAAGACGATTTACCACTACATGGGTTGTTCGACGTTCTCGAATTACACGGTGCTGCCGGAAATCGCGGTCGCGAAAATTCGACAGGATGCCCCCTTCGACAAGAGTTGCTACATCGGTTGCGGTGTGACAACAGGCGTCGGCGCGGTGGTGAACACCGCCAAGGTCACGCCAGGCGCGAACGTGGTCGTTTTCGGCCTTGGCGGCATCGGGCTCAACGTGATCCAGGGCGCGAAATTGGTGGGCGCCGACAAGATCGTTGGCGTCGACATCAATGACGGCAAGGAGGAATGGGGCCGCCGCTTTGGCATGACCCATTTCGTCAACCCGACCAAGCTTGGTGGCGATGTCGTTCAGCACCTGGTCACGCTGACCGACGGGGGAGCGGACTTCACCTTCGATTGCACCGGCAATACCACCGTGATGCGTCAGGCGCTCGAATGCTGCCATCGCGGCTGGGGCGTCTCCGTCATCATTGGCGTGGCCGAAGCCGGCAAGGAGATTGCGACCCGACCATTCCAGCTTGTCACTGGCCGGGTCTGGAAAGGCACGGCGTTCGGCGGCGCGCGCGGCCGCACCGACGTGCCGAAAATCGTCGACTGGTACATGAGCGGCAAGATCCAGATCGATCCGATGATCACCCACGTCCTCAAGCTCGAAGAAATCAACAAGGGATTCGACCTCATGCATGAGGGCAAGTCGATCCGTTCGGTCGTCGTCTACTGATTTCAAAACTTAAAACAGGAGGATAGGCCCATGACAGTTCATCTCCATCCATCTATCGACAGCGGAGTCAAGAAGGGTTCGGGCAGTTTCGCCGGCGGCACGCTGGTCTGCAAATGCAAGGACAGGCCGGTCAAGGTCGGCATCAAGGGTGACGTCGCCCACAACCACGCCTGCGGCTGTACCAAGTGCTGGAAGCCGGAAGGAGCTATCTTCTCGGTGGTGGCGGTCGTGCCGCGTGAAAATGTCACCGTTCTGGAAAACGGCGACAAGCTTCAGATCGTCGACACGTCGGCCGTGATCCAGCGGCACGCCTGCAAGGCCTGCGGCACTCATATGTACGGACGCATCGAGAACAAGGGGCATCCGTTCTACGGGCTGGACTTCATCCATCCGGAGCTTTTTACCGAAGGCGGTTCGGCCGCTCCACAATTTGCGGCGTTCGTGTCTTCGGTGATCGAGTCCGGCGTCGACCCGTCGCAGATGTCGGGCATCAGGTCACGCTTCAAGGAGATTGGACTGGAGCCTTATGATTGCCTGTCCCCGGTTCTCATGGATGCGATCGCAACGCACGTGGCAAAATCGAAGGCCAAGGCGGCGTGAACCGCGTTTGATTGGTGGCGGCGTTCGCCGCCACCAATGCGGCGATGCGAAGCGGGGCAGGTGCGCCTACTGACAGGCCTTGTTTGCAGCTTCGGGCACGGTCAAAAATATGATGGTGGCGGACGCGATCGTCAAAGCGCCCGCCGCTGTTTGCATCCCTGCGATTTGCGGCAGATCGTCCTGAGGTCCTATTTGAAGCGGACCGCCGTTGAGCAGCACACCCTTGTCCTGCACACGTGCCGCTTGCAGCACGTAGCGCTCGGCCGCTACGGGCAAAATCAGTTCGTGCGGGGTCTGTCCGACATTGATGATGAGAAGGCTGACGCCGCCCGGTTTTCCACGCTGGCAATGCGCATAGACGCGCAGCCCCGTCGCCGCGGCCACGCCGGGATCGAGCACGATGTCTCCCATCAGGCGCCGCCACAACAATGCGCCCCAGAAATTCGGCCGCGGCTCAAAGGTTCTTTCGTCCAGCAGCCCGTAGTCGCTCGCCGCGAGCGTATTGTGCATCACGACCTGAACGCCCCCCGCGGCTAGCCGGCCGAGCTGGTCGAGATATCTGAACGTGTCCAGAAAGGTCGCGTCCCATCGGTTGCCGCCGCACGCTGCTTCCGCCGTCTCCGTCAACCAGACCGGTTTTCCGGGTGCGAGACTATCCCGCAGAGACCGGTAAAAGGCGAGGGTCCGGTCGGTCTCGGCGAGCCGCGGTTCCGAAAACGCCTCCTCGGTCGAATTGCGGCCGCTGCATCGCTCGGAAAGTGTCCCATAGTAGTGATACGAAATCGCATCGATGCTGCCGGCAGCGGATGCGAGCAGTTGAGACGCAGATGCGGCCTCGCCAACAGTCCCGGGGCCCAGGATCAAGATTTCGGGAAAGCTATCTTTCACAAGCGCCACAAATGCCCTGAAGTCGCGTGCATAGGACGCCAAATCGTCACTGGCCGCAGTGCCGCCGCTCACAGCAACGTTCGGCTCGTTCATAAACTCGGCCGCCGCGACGCGTCCGCCGATCGTCTGAGTGTAGGTGAGCAAATTGCGCGCCTGATCCGGTGACCAGACACCGGCGGCGTCGCGGGTGCCCGAGCTTACGGCAAACGAAGTCACGATCGCCGCGCCCACGGCTTTGGAAAAATCGACCACACCCCGCCATTGCTCCCGGCTCAGCACTCCATCGAACCCTGCCGGAGCTCGAGAGGTCGAATCCCGATCGGCGAAAAAGGTAGCATTCGCCCAAGTACCGCTAACGCGCACGTAAGCGGGCGCTAGTGCCGACGCCAGCCTGCGCAGCGTCGGGTTGGCAAGATCGATGGGGGGCCGATATGCAAAGAGGTCCGATTGCGGCTGCGACGGGGAATCATACGGTTTCCAAAACCTTCCGCCGGTCACCTCAACCATTTCGATGTTGTAGGACTGGAAGCGTTGGTCGATTGTGGCGATTCGGACCAGGCTCGCAGGTGCGATTGAGAATTCCGATGCCGATGCGTCGGAACAGGAAAGCGCGGCCGCTATTGCTGCTGCCAGAAGAAGCGACGTCCGCAATGCTTTTGGGCGGAGCGCTTTCAGCACGATCTACCCGGTCGGCACATGATGGCAGGCGGCGGGTCGCGGCTTGGTTCCTCGCTTCTCGACCGGCACGTTGCAATTGTCGATGCGCTGATCATCCATCCATTTCCGGCCAAGCCGCTCTTTCCCGGTCAGCACCGCCGGCGAAGTTTTGGATGCCGCCGCGTCCGGCGCCGCATGGACCAAACTATCTTGCGCGGCCGCGGGAAGGGCAGGAAAGCCGAGAAAGACCGCGAGCAGAAAGATCACGCTTTTATGCATCAGAGCCATGGAGGAGCACCTAAGCATTGGCGCGGGCAAGATAACACCCGATTTCCGCTTGCTCGCAGGAACCCGCAAGAGGCGAGTCCGTTTCTCCGTCTCTGCCGCCCGCCAGCCGGCGATGCAATTGCAACGCAACGAGCCCAGGGGACCAAGCCGTTATAGCCTGTTGAATGTCCGGTGACATAGCGGCAACATATGCCGCGGCATGGTGATCCAAATATCGGCCAGAACGGAGAAGGGCCATGATTTCTCGCCGGTTTGTTCTTCAGATGTCGCCTGTTGCAGTATTATTTGCGACAGCTTCGCCGGTATTGGCGGCTTCTCGTCGAAGTCTGGCCATCCAAATGTTCGATGCCGACAATGACGGAACGCTTGACCTCGCTGAGGTCAAGAAGGCTGCATCCGCCGCGTTTGCGAAGCTCGACCGCGATCATGACGGCACCCTCGATAAACGCGAACTAGTGGGAAAATTGAGCGCCAAGGAACTCGCAGCCGCCGATCCCGACCGCGACGGGACTCTGACGCTTGATGAATATCTCGCCATTGTCGAGCAGCGCTTCAATGCGGCCAACCGGGACAAGGATGGAACCCTGGATGCCAGGGAGTTGAACACCAGCGCTGGTCGTGCGTTGCTTCGATTACTGAGATAGCCGGCGATTGCAAAATCGCGACATTACTTTTCGCAGCGAAAACTTGCGTTACGCCGGTGGCGGCTCTATTTTCTCATCGCGCAACAGCGCGACCAAAATCCAAGGAGGTTCGAAATGGCCTGGAAGGCTCCAAAGATTGTCGAAGTGTCGGTGGGCATGGAAATCAACATGTACGCCTGCGCAGCGCGCAAGTAAGCCTCAATGGAGATGACCTGCCCGGTTCAACAAGCAATTTTGCTTTCGAACCGGAGCAGGCGTCTTGCAACCTGCGATAGTCGGCCGCTCTTTCATTTTTGCAAAATAGATTTTGCATATTAGCCGCATGGCAAGCCTTCCGTCCGGATTTCCCGCCACACCAAATCTTCAATCACGGCTTTTGAAGGGGATAGGTCGATCCCATTGCCTCGCCAATGATCTTCGTCCCGTGATAGGATTTTTTCACCACCGGTAAAGTTGTCCTCTCCCGCTTCCTCAGCGGCTATTGGATCGTGAATGTCTTTTGGCGCTGCAGCGTTTCGGACTGCGCTCTTGTGCTTGCCGATGCTTGCGCCGGCATGCGCGCATGCCGAAGAAATCGATACCGAGCATCTGTACGGCTTCATGATCGGCACCGATGTCGGCAACCTCGGAGAACGCGAATTCCAGACGCAGACGACCGGGCGCTTCTCCAAGTCCGCAGGCGGTTACCGGGCGCTCGAGGAGGAGGCCGAACTGGAATTTGTACCGATCAAGAATTTCAGGATCGAAGTCGGCAGCTCGTTCTCCTATTACAATATCAACGGCGTTCCGGGTCTTGAGGATCGCAACCAGCTTGACTGGCAGGGCGTGTCTCTCGATTTGCGCTACAAGTTCCTTGACAGGAGGACAGCGCCCATTGGCCTGACTTTGGCGCTTGAGAGCCGCGCCCGTCAGATCGATGATCTCAGCGGGGCGCCTTCCCGAAATTACACCACCGAATTGACGCTGGCGTTCGAGCGCGATCTGGTCGAGGACCGAATCGTGGCGGCGTTCAACCTGTTCTACGAACCGGAATCGACTCACTTTTTTGGCAAGGCATTAGCCGAGCAGGAATCCACGGCTGGAGCCGCGCTGGCGGTGATGGCGCAGTTGCGCCCGGGATTCCTGATCGGAGGCGAAGCGCGGTATTTTCGAAAGTACGAAGGTTCGGCTCTCGACAGCTTTGCCGGACAAGCCCTGTTCGTCGGTCCGACCGCTTACTGGCAAATATCGGAACGGTCGAGGCTTACTCTTGCCTGGAGCCCTCAGGTTTGGGGCAGGCCGACCGGCTCACCGGCCGCGCTGGACCTCGTGAATTTTGAACGCCATCAGGCGCGGCTGATCTTCGGGTTCAACTTCTAGCTCCCGCAGAGCAAGGCCGTATCGCAACGCGGAATCTCGCGAGGATTTGAAACTTTACTCCCATCTGCCCGTAACCCTTCCTGTGGTTATATGACGATCGCGGCAAAGGATTCGGTATGAACGCAATCAATCTCATTGTCACGGTCTGCGCGATATTGTCGCCGACGACTTGTGAAGAGACCTACCTGACATATTCGGGAGGCGCGTCGTTGCGGCAATGTGCCATGGGCGCACCGCCCTATATCGCCCAATGGATTGGCGAACACCCGAAGTGGAACGTCGTAAGCTGGCGCTGCGAATACCCGCACAGTAGGGACAAGGCCGACGCGGCCGCCACTCCTTCGGGATGACCCGCTGGAATATCGCCTCACGCACTACTTTTTACATTCGGTCAAGTCTTTGTCCGCGATTGAGAACACGGCGTCCGCCCTTATCTCGATATTTCGCACGACGCACTCCCGCTTGTCGCGGTAGCTCAGCTTGACGTCCCAGCGTCCCGGCTCGACCCCCGTGATACGCAGCCGCTCGTCATGATCGACTTCGCCGTCCTTGTCGTTCGCGGTCTGGTTCGGCCCCCAATCGTTCTTGCCGGCTGGTGAGAGATGCAGGCCGGAAACGGTATCCGTGGTCAGATTCCAGAACCTGATGCCTTTGGCTTTGCCTTGTGCCGCAAGCTCTCCGCTGCTGACAAGCGAAAGCATCAGCGCCAGGACCCATCGCATCATGTCAGCTCCTCTTTCGGCGAGCGCATGGCCGGCTAATTCCGGATCATACGGTCGCGATTTTTCGCCTTGTCGAAATTCTTCGCCTGGTCGAGCCCGATTGGCGCGACCAATTTCGCCGATGCCAAGTCGGCGCCCTCGAAATCCGTTCCGGCCAGCGTAACGCCGGTCAGATCGGCGCCGCCAAGCTGGGCACCCCTCAACGAGGCGCCGGTCAGGTCGGCGCCCTTGAGCGAGGCAAATTCGAGATCGACGCGCGAAAGATCGGCCCCGCGCGCGTTCACCCGCTCCAGATTTGCGGATTTGAATACGGCGCGCATGAGGCCCATCGACTGGTTGCGCATGTCGGCTCCGAGCTTTGCGTCGGCGATCGAGGCTCCGACAAGGCTCGCGCCGGTCAGGTCCGCGGCAACGCGCGAATTCGAGAGGTCAGCGCCGTCGAGATGCGCGTGCGCCATCTGCGAAGCGAACAGGTTTGCCCCTTTCAGGTTGGCCCGCGTCAGATCCGCATCGAGCAACCATGCCTGGTCAAGGACGGCATTTTCGAGGTTCGCGCCCGCAAGCTTGGTCTTGTTGAGGCGCGCGCCGCGAAGAATTGCACGGGAAAGGTCCAGTCCGGAGAGGTCGAGATTGGACAGT
>Ga0306922_10005248_pt1 | contig 12354 bp, 14 predicted proteins | sample sta12Cox44000082_FD_203758 | JGI IMG/M metagenome (GOLD analysis project Ga0306922, IMG submission 203758) | Lab enrichment of tropical soil microbial communities from Luquillo Experimental Forest, Puerto Rico - statoxic.12C.oxic.44.000.082 (v2)... | ecosystem: Environmental > Terrestrial >... | reverse complement strand
GGCTTTCCCGACTTTGAATATGTGTTCGTACTGGTTCATGTGGCCCGCGTTTATCCTCATTCTGTTAAGCTTCTTTGCGGACGGTGGCGCGGCCGGCGCCGGGTGGACTTCTTACCCGACCCTGGCCAGCATCACGATGGCCGCCGGCGAAGGCATGAGTTCACCTGCGGCCCCCAATTCCGGAATGGGCCAGGTCCTCTGGTTGTCCGCTCTCCTTTTTGTCGGCGTTTCTTCGATGATGGGTTCCGTGAATTACATCACCACGATCATCAATATGCGGGCTCCCGGCATGACCCTTTTCCGCATGCCGATGACCACCTGGGCCTTGTTCATCACCGCGATATTGCAGGCGTTTGCCTTGCCGGTTCTCACGGTGGCCTTGATTCTGCAACTCTTGGATAAGACGATCAACACCAGTTTCTTCCTGCCGCCCGGCAATTTGCTGTTCGGGAACTGGGCGACCGGACCCGGCGGCGGCCAGCCGCTTCTTTGGCAGCACCTGTTTTGGTTCTATTCCCACCCGGCGGTTTACATCATGATCCTGCCGGCCATGGGTATGGTTTCCGATGTTATTTCCACCTTTGCTCGCCGGCCATTGTTTGGCTACCGCGCCATGGTGTACTCCATTGCCGGCATCGCCGGCCTTGGTTTTATCGTATGGGGACATCACATGTTCCAGAGCGGCATGGACCCGCGTCTCGGGACCGGCTTCATGCTCGCCACGATCATGATCGCTCTTCCCTCCGCCGTCAAGGTTTTCAACTGGCTCGGGACCTTGTGGCGAGGTAATTTGCAGTTTACGTCGGCGATGCTCAACGCGCTGGCCTTTGTTAGCTTGTTTGTGATCGGCGGCTTGAGCGGCATCTTTATGGCAGCCACGCCGGTCGATGTGTACATCCACGACACCTACTTTATCGTAGCCCACATTCACTATGTGCTGTTTATGAGCAGCATTTTCGGGATTTTCGCGGGCGTCTATTACTGGTATCCCAAGATGTTCGGCAAGCGAATGAACGAAACCCTTGGAAAAATCCACTTCTTTTTCACGTTTATCGCTGCCAACTGCACGTTCTACCCGATGCATATTCTGGGCGTGGCTGGCCTGCGCCGCCGGATTTTCGATCCTTCGCACACGCTTTTTGAAGGTCATTTGCAAGGTCTCAATGTGTTTATCAGCGTCAGCGCCCTTGTCCTCGGTGTCGTTCAAGTAATATTCTTCGCGAATTTTATATTCAGCTTGTTCGGTAAACGCATCGGAGAACGAAACCCCTGGCACAGCAATACCCTGGAATGGACTGCCCCTTCGCCCCCGCCGCACGGCAACTTCGATACTCCTCCCGTTGTCTATCGCGGTCCTTATGAATACGACCTGCCCGGCTTGGAGGAGGACTATTTACCGCAAACAGCAAGAATGCCCGGCCAAACGATCGGCACTGTCCCGGCGCATCATTAATCGCGACCGGGGATGTTAATTTTTATGGCTAATTCTCCCTGCGAAACGTTCGGTTCACCGCGCTGGCTGCACAATTGGGCTGTTTTCACAGTCTGTGCAACCTTCGGGTTGCTCGCTCTCGGCGCGGTCGTCACCACTTTCCAGGTGGGTATGGCCGACCCGATTTGGCCTACGTATCCTTGGCATTTGCTGCTGATCTCCTGGGAAGAACCCAAACCCGGCTTTATCATTGAACACGCTCATCGGCTGGCTGGATACTTGGTCGGCGGCTGCGTTATTGTCCTTGCAGTGGGACTGTGGATGACGGAAAAGCGGCAGTGGCTTCGTTGGCTTGGGGTAGCTGCTTTGCTAGGGGTCATTCTGCAAGGTTTACTCGGCGGATTTCGAGTGAAACTAAATGAGCTCTTGGGACCAAAACTGGCGCTGGTTCACGGCTCCTTCGCAGCCGTGATTTTTACCTTGATTGTCTGTTTGGCATTGTATACCTCCCGGGGATGGAATGCCGATACCCGAGCAACTTTATCGATACCGCCTCCAAGAAACCTGCGCCGCATTTCGAAAGCGCTCCCTTTATTCGTTTTCGTTCAGATATTTTTTGGCGGGTTGCTTCGGCACACGTATTTCACCCTGGGACAACGCGGCCATTTGTTGCTTGCATTCGCAGTAACCGGTGGTGTGATTTGGCTGTTAAAGGAAGTTGTGGATCAGCCGATTCGGGAGAGACGGCTTTTCTTCCCGGCCGTTCTATTGGCAATTCTCGTTACCGGCCAGATTTTCCTGGGGGTGGAAGCCTGGATGTTCAAATACTTCACCCCATCCGCCCTGGCTACTCAGGCCCTGATTCGCACGGGCCACGTTCTTTTCGGCTCACTAATTCTGGCGACTTCAGTCGTGGTTACCTCGCAAATCCACCGCGCCTCCTCCGCTTCGGCCCGCTTTATTGGCGGCCCGTTTCAACACCTGGAGGGGGCAGCATGAAATCGTTAACCACGGCCCTGTCCAATTCCGCTCGCTGGCGCATCGGGCTGATGCTGGAAACGACGTTTGCGGTAATGCGAACGCGCCTGGCGGATTACATGGAATTGACCAAACCGCGCGTCGGCGCTTTGGTGCTCTTCACGGTGGCCGCCGGGTACTGGCTTGCAGCCCGGGGCGCTCCGCATCTCGTAACGCTGTGCCACACTCTATTTGGTACCAGTCTGGTGGTGGCCGGCGCATCCGCTCTCAATCAATTTCTGGAACGGTGCACCGACGGCCTCATGCAGCGCACGCAATCTCGCCCCTTGCCGTCGGGACGGCTTCAACCTTTGCAAGTGGTGCTGTTTGGCTTGATCCTCGGCGGCTTCGGCATCGGTTACCTGTTCGCCAGTCTCCCGCAATCATTGACCGCTTTGATAGCGGGCTTTTCCTTGGTCAGCTACGTTTTCATTTATACTCCTTTAAAGAAAATAACATCCCTGAACACTTTAGTGGGCGCGATTCCGGGAGCTTTGCCGCCGGTGATCGGCTGGACAGCGGTAACCAATTCCATTACCTGGGAAACTTCTATCTTATTTTTGATTTTATTCTTCTGGCAGATTCCCCATTTCCTGGCCATTGCCTGGATCTATCGAGACGAGTATGCCCGCGCTGGCTTAAAAATGCTACCGGTCGTCGATGTCCGGGGAGGAATAACCGGCCGGCAAATGATTCTTTACTCCCTGGCGCTCATTCCGATCAGTGTGGTGCCGGCACTGTTGCGGTCAGCGGGTCCTTTTTATCTTGCCGGAGCAATGCTATTAGGTACCGTGTTTCTGTTCACCACCCTACGGTTTTATCGAAATCGATCTCTGGAACAGGCACGCCGGGTCCTTCACGCTTCACTGATTTATCTGCCGGCGTTGTTGGTTCTACTTTTGTTGGATAGTAGTTTTGGCCACGCGGCTGTGGCTTTGCAGCCCTGATTTGTCAAAAGGTCGTATGCTTATGGCGCATGCAGTAGCGGAAGAGCCACAGGCTCATATGGGTTTGCCCTTGCCCAACGGCAAGCTGGCAATGTGGTTATTCCTGATTACGGAAATCATGTTTTTCACGGGCCTGATTGGCACGTATATCATTCTTCGCAACGGCCAACCCGCCAAGGATTGGCCGACGCCTCACCAGGTGCACCTGGTGGAATGGATCGGCGCCTTCAATACTTTCGTGCTGATCTGCAGCAGCTTGACGGTGGTCCTGGCTCATTTTGCCTTGAGCCGCGGGGAAGTCAAAAAAGCAATTTTGTACATCACAGCGACCTTCACCCTTGGCGGTGTTTTCCTCGTGGTCAAGGCATACGAGTATAATTCCAAGTTTCAACATGAAATCATTCCCGGCCACGTCATGGAACGATTGGATGGCCCCAACGGATTGACTTACCTGGAACATGTGCGCGCGCGCCTCAAGCAAATCGTGGCCAAACCGGAAAACTACCATGCTTCTAAGGAAGCCGCCGCGGACTGCGAGAACCTGGTCAAAGACATGGAAAGCAAACCAATGTCCGTGGACCAGGTCTTCCAACGAGTGCAAAAAGCCGCAAAACTGGATGACCATGCCATCAAGGATCACATCAAAGAACGGTTGAAGCAATTTGTTGCCGTCCCGGGCAGCGGCTCCCAGCAAACGGTGGATGAAGCCCAAAAACTATTAACAGACATGGATGGCAAAATCAGCGCGGAAGAAGCATACCATCGCTTCGAAGAATTGCAAAAACAGGAAGCTTTTAAATCCAAGACCCCGGAGCCGTTGCTCCTCGAACATAAAGACCTTGAGATCAAACACGTAATTCCTCATGGCAACTTGTGGGCGTCCTGTTATTTTGCCATGACGGGATTTCATGCCTTGCACGTTTTTGGGGGGCTGGTGGTCTTTGCCATCATCCTGATCATCGCGCTGCGGGGGCGTTTTGGCATTCAACACGCGCTAATGGTCGAGTTGATCGGCCTGTATTGGCACTTTGTGGACATCGTATGGATTTTCCTTTTTCCCTTGCTTTACTTGGTTTAGGATTTGTTGTCGCAGGCTTTAGAGTGCGAAAAAGCGCTATCGAGCGCGGGAGCTATACCAATGACTGAAACCCACGCCGCGGAAGAACATCATGGAGGCTCCGTAAAAATCTACTTGATGATTTTCGGCGCTCTCGTGATCTTTACCATGGTGTCGTTCGTGGTCAACGGCCGGGTTCGCGCCGGGGACATGGCCGCCGAAAGCGGGTTCGCGATAATCCTGGGTGTGGCCATCGTCAAAGCGCTGCTCGTGGCCATGATTTTCATGCATTTGAAATGGGACTGGGGCCGGCTTTATTTCATCATTGTTCCGGTTGTGATCCTGGGAACCATGATGATCATTGTCCTCTTACCCGACATTGTTCTGGCCTGGCGGCATGCGGTGAAGTAATGGTTCGCAGGCACTTCCGCTTGTTGGTTTTGCTGTGGTTGCTTTTCACTTCTGTGGGCTGTCGTCAACAGGCCAATCCCGCGCCAACGGATAGCGAGTTTTGGCCGGTCCCCGACTTTTCACTGTCGGATCAAGACGGCCAAACAGTCCAGCGCAAAGACCTTCTCGGCCATATCTGGATCGCGTCGTTCATTTTTACGCGGTGCACGAGCTTCTGCCCCCAAGTCACGGCAACCGTAGCGCAGTTGCAACCGGAAATCTTACAGCAACAAGACGTACTGCTGGTATCGATTTCGGTGGATCCCGATCATGATACGCCAGCGGTTCTGAAGGAATACAGCAAAAAATTCGGGGCTGATACTAAGCGCTGGCGGTTCCTTACCGGGGATCAGGAAAAGGTCTATCGATTGATTCAGGACGGTTTCAAAGACACGGCAGTGCAGAACCAGGGACCGGCACGGACTCCGGGAAACGAAGTGATTCACAGCAGCCGTTTATTTCTCGTCGATCGCAAAGGGGTTATTCGCGGGTACTTTGAAGGCAGACAGGTGGACGATCAAGGGAACGAGATCAGCGAACTGCCCCGGCTAAAGCAAAAGTTGAAAGAATTGCTACAGGAACAACCATGATCGCCGAGGAAGACTTACCGACCGTTAATGCGGCCCTGAACGGCTCTTGTGCTGTTCTTCTTTTTTGTGGTTTCACTGCTATTCGCAGCCGCCGCATCGCTTTGCATAAGACTTGTATGATTGCAGCTCTGTTCATCTCAATCGTTTTCCTTGGCTCCTACCTTTATTATCACATTCAAGTTAAAGCGGGAAAGCCAACAGAATTTACCGGTCAGGGATGGATCCGCGGAATTTATTTTACCGTTTTGATTTCGCATACGATTCTGGCTGCGCTGGTCGCGCCGATGGCTGTATTTACGGCCTATCAAGGAATCCGCGGCCGACTGTCCCGCCACGTCAAGGTCGCACGCTGGACTTTGCCGGTATGGCTGTATGTTTCCATCACCGGGGTGCTTGTTTACTGGATGCTCTACCACCTCTATCCGGAAAAATAATTCTCGACTATGATGGTGGATAGATCGTTGAGGCCGAGTTTATGAAGCGATATCTGTTACTTATTGTCGTTTGCGTGGTGGCGATAGGTTTGGCGGCTCCGGGCGCTGTGACCGCCTGTCCCATGTGACAGGAGGCGGTCGCAGCCACCTCCGGTTCGGAGGAAGATGATCCGCTTCGCGAACCCCGTGCTTACAACAACAGCATACTTCTTATGGTTGGAATGCCCTATTTGTTGTTGGGCGGGCTGGGCTTCCTGATTTACCGGAGCAGGGCAGCATCTAAAATGCCCGCGGACGGCCAAGAAGGGCGGTGAGCTCGCAGCAATCGTCACGGAACAGGCAAATCCTTGAATTCAAATTGAATCGGAAACTTGACAATGGTTCCGGGCGTGCGATAGATGAGCTTCCAATCTTCCGGTTTTCCCAAAGTTAAATTGTTGTCATCGATAAAGCGGTAATTGAGGATGGCTTTGTGGCCGCCTTGCTCGTCGATGTCATAGCCGCCGTTGGCGGCAAAGCGGCCTTTGCCGTTTTTCTTCTCCAGAAAAATCTGGTTGTTCACCAGCCACGATTCGAAACTTTCGAAGTCCGGCCCGTCCTGGGGATATTCCAGCAATAAGCCGAACGTCCAGATTTCCGGCTCCACCCTGAATTCCCGCAAGTACGCCGTCACCCCTTCCTGGGTTTCCTTGCGGACCTGTTCTTTCTTGCCGGGATCGATCTTGGCCAGGTTGTCGAATGTAAAGTTCAGCATCTTGCTTGGTCCAACCATCGTCATCGCGCCTTTCAGGACGGCAATCTTGTCGGTCGGCTTGGTCGGAGCTTCAACGCGGACTTGGGTTTCCATGGTAAGAGGTCTGGTCACCGGCACCCGGCCGCCGCCGCCGGGAATACTTTTAAGTTCCCCGCCCTTGCCGTCTTTCACCACCAGGCTGTCCGGTTGCATTTCCAAAAACAGGGGCTGGAAGCGCGGTTCCCAGGCAATTTCCAGGTGCAACATCCACACGTGATGGTCCGCTTCCAGATCCAGAAGCGAAAGCAGCCGCTTGACCGCAACGCGAAATACCCCACTATGGCTGACCGGTAACGTCTTATGTGGTCCATCCACGAAAGCCAATGCTCCATCCTTTTCATAAAAGGAAATGCGCAAATCCGCCTTCAAGGCGATTTCGTCCACGGCCTCCCAAAAAGTCGCCTTGGTCAAATCAAGGGCGAACTTGGGACTTGTTTCTTTGTCCCGGCGCCGGTCCATTACCGTGATGCCGGTTTGCTGACTGATTTCCGTCAACGCAACTTCCAAAGTAATGCTTTTCTTCTGTATCGTGATCGTTCTCGGCGCAATCGCGTTGAGAGCGGCGGCATCGCGAATCGTGGTGCGAATCGCTGCGAGGTGTTTTTTCTGTTCGGCTGTAAGCTTGGCGTCCGGTTTGGGAAGCAAGGGCAGGATGTCCGGACCCAATTTCACAAGTGCTGCCACTGCGGCTGCCTGCTTTTCCGAATCCTGGTCGGCGAGTGATCGACCTTTCCCTTCAAATCGTTCCTGGGTTCATCACCGCAAGCAAACGAGGCCACAATGAATCCCAGCATTGCCAGCGTTCGCGACCGGAGTAAACACATGGTCAAGAACCTCCATCGAAAAAGAGATTTCTGTTTCCATCGTATTTCATAAATGCGCCCGAAGGAATAGACTTGTGCGGGGAATCCCCTATTTCCTCCCCAACATCCGATCGAGCGAATCGGAAGTCTGAAAAATCAGTGCTTCCGGATAATGCGGATAGGGATGAAAATACTCAAACGTGAGATAGCCGCGGTAACCGACCTTGTCGAGCGCTTCCATGACGGCCGGCCAATTCGTGGTGCCGTCCAATAACGGACGAAATGTCTCTAACGAATGGTCCGTGCCTTTCTTCGTAAATTCCTTAAAGTGAATATTCCGGATGCGCCCGCCAAGGATGGGAATCCAGTGTTCCGGAAATTGAAAAAGCATGATGTTACCGGTATCGAAATGGACGCCGATGTATTTGCTTTGGTAACTATCCACAAATGCATTCATCTCCGCCGGCGTCATCAGGTAGCCGTTGAAGAAGATGTTCTCGATATTCAAGGACACCCCCTGCTTTTCCGCCACCGGCAGCAACTGGTCAATTGCGGCGCGCGCCCGTTGATCACAAACGTCGTTCGGAACAGGATCATGGTCCTTGATCCACGGAATATGTACCGCCCCCGGCACGACCAACAGGTTCTGGGTTCCCAGGTCGTGTGCGGCCTGGATCATTTTGCGCGCCAGCTCCACGCCCCGATTCCGGGCCGCGACATCATTGCTGGCAAACGAGTAAGGCCAAAAAAGAAACGAGCATAACCCGCTGATCGCGATGCCAATCTCCCCGGCCGTTTTACGGATCGCCTCGTATTCCTTCGTCCCCGATTTTGGCGAAAGATCATTTTCCAGGTCGTAGTTGAGTTCGATGCCGTCGAAACCGGCGTCCTTGGCCAGTTGGAGGCATTCCCTGAGAGTCATCCTCTGCGGATAGGGAAACGCCCAGAGATTGATCGATTTTTTCATATCGTACCGGCGCGGGGAAGCCCGCCGGGTATCCGGCTGCGCGGTGGGATTCACTTCGGCAGAAGCTGCGGCTACTCCCGTGGCGGCAGTCCCCGCCGCCAAGAGCGCAGCACGCAGTGCAGTACGGCGCGAAACCACGTCGGCGGCCGGAGGCATACTTTTCGATGGCATAGTGATTCTCCTTTTGGTTCGTTCGCTGAGAGATCGGTTTGTCTCCTGTTTTATGAAAAACCAGCTGTTGAGGCTTTGGTTCCGCCGGGATACACTGGCCTGAACCAAATGGATCCAGAATCCGAAAATTCGGGTCGTTTTCGCAATTTCGGCGCGGAGTCCCCTTCGCATGTCCGCTACGGGGTCCTGACTTTTCTATGCGTGCTTTCCTTCGTGCTTTACCTGGATCGAATCTGCATCGGCCAGGCCGTTGTTCCGATGCAAAATGATTTGCACATCTCCAGCGACAAGATGGGTTATGTTCTGGCTGCTTTTACGCTAGCCTATGGCCTTTTTGAAGTGCCCACCGGCCGCTGGGGCGATCGCTTTGGTTCGCGCCGGGTATTGACCCGCATTGTTCTCTGGTGGTCGGTCTTTACAGCATTGACCGGTGCAGCGCAAGGCTTTGTCATCTTACTGCTCGTCCGATTTCTGTTTGGCGCCGGGGAAGCCGGAGCGCTGCCGAATGCTTGCCGGGTCATCGCGCGCTGGTTCCCGCCGGCACGACGCGGTACGGCGCAGGGATTCATCGTGACTGCCGCGCAAGTAGGTGGCGTTGCAGCCCCTGTAATTACGGTTTACTCCATGGAAGCGATTGGTTGGCGCTGGACCTTTGTTCTTTTTGGTCTGCTCGGAGTTTTCTGGGCAGCGGGTTTCTATTTCTGGTTTCGCGATAATCCTGCCGAACACCGAAATGTGAATGGTGCCGAACTTGAATTGCTTACAGAAAATAATTTCGCTGTTGCCGGGCTTCTCGATCATCCTCCCGTCCCATGGCGCAAAGTGTTGCTTTCCGCCACTGTCTGGCTAATGGGTGCAATCATGGCCTGCTCCGCCGCGGTCGCTTACATGTACTTTTCATGGTATCCCAAGTACTTGCAGGAAGCGCGCGGTGTTCCGCCGGTTGAGTCCGGCTGGATGTCGGGATTGGTGCTCGCCGGCGGCGCTGTGGGAGGAGTATGCGGTGGATACCTCGGGGATTGGCTCTTGGGCCTCACCGGCAACCGCCGCTGGACGCGGAGCGGCACCGGCTGCTTGATGTTTTTTTTGGCCGCCCTGGCGCTGGTTGCCGCGGTCCGCACCGACTCTCCCTGGTTGGCCGCCGGATGGACTGCGCTCGCCAACCTGCTGGCCCAAGTCCAACTTGCCGCCTGGTGGGCCGTCGTGACCGATATCAGCGGCAAACATGTCGGCACGATGTTCGGCCTCATGAATTCCATGGGTGTTCCCGGCGCTGTTTTTTCGCAAGTTTTTTTGGGCCATTTCACAGAGTGGATGCAGTTCCAGGGTTATGAGGGCCGGCAATGCTGGGATCCGGTCTTCTATCTATTTGCCGTCACTTTCGTGATTGGGGCCGCATGCTGGCTGTTCGTCGATTCTGACAAGACCATCGCTTCGGAAAACGCGACATCCGCTCCAGGCCAACATGATTTTTCTTGAAATAATTCTTGACGGCGGCCATTTCCGGAGATAGTCTAACGGTGGAAAATCCTTATGGCAGTCAGTGCCGGCAGTGAAAGGCGGAGCCTGACAATTTGGGTGTCGGGGCGGCCGAGCTTAAACCGCTCGACCCGAACGATGGCCACTAAAGGTTCATTCGGGGCATGGAAGGGAAGGCTTCGATTCTGAAACTGCCGGTGGGGAGCCCGTCGCCCGGTTGGATTTCGGCTTTTACGGGGTCGGGTGGCTCCAGTGCTTCGGCACTGTTCCCCCGAGAGACCTGGTAAGTAATTTCCGATCCCACCCTGTCGCCGGGCTCCATAATTATCACCCAGCCGTCTTTTGCACTTTGCATTATTCATTTTGCATTTGCCGTCTTATTTTTCGGCTGCTTCGATGACGCCGCGGTTACATCCAAACTCCATCGGTGACAATCAAAGGCACAGGTAGGCGGCCAATCCCCCTTTGGGCGCCTGTGCCTCCGGACGACCCTTCGCGACAGATTTTTGTCACGTTCCGAACAAAAAAATGGCACCGCAGGGAAACGCGTCCCGTCCATCGGCCTGCGCATCCCAACGACATCGGCACCAGCCGATCGCCATGGTACCGCCGGCTCGAGCGCAGTCCAAACCTAGTCCTCAGTACTCGGTACTCCCTATTCCACCCCCTCAACCCCGAGAACTGCACCGGGTCGTTGCATCATCGCCTGCAACGACGAACCAATGACAATTGTGTACGAGGGACCAACTCCGAATGACTTTCGACCCCCCGATCAATGACTTTTGTCGACGTCGTTGCGTCGTTGCACGGACCCCGGCACGGCTGCATTGCGTGCATTGTACGCAATGCGGGCATTGCACGCATTGCACGCAACGACTGCAATAACTGCAACGACAAGGAGACTTCGAATGACGGCACTCCGTACTCGACACCCGTGGCCGGGATTTGGCGCCAGATCCTTGTCATTTCCGATCATCATCCCAAACGGGGGACACTCCCCCTTTATCCCCTCCAGCCCGTCCGTTACTCACGCCCGACCTCACGTCTGTCCTCACCGGGTGACCGGGGCTGAGCTTCGAAGCCCGGTCTCTGGGACACGAACGGTAGCCCATTCCATTTTCGCCGCCAATGACCAATGACGAATGACCAATGAATGACAATTTCCAAAAAAATTCCAAGAACGTCTTGACAACCCTGGTCTACGTTATTTAAATTCGCTCGTTGCGAATCAATCACAGTCGACAAACGTCGTTTCGTTTTTTTCTCGCGTGTCAATCGTGGCCCGCGGAAACTTGGCGGTAGTCCTTGCAAAGGAGCACCGATGAATTCCGCATTCTCCACTAGTTTCTCCTCGATTTTCCTCAAACTCCGGTTCTTGCTGGAACCGTTCCTGATGAAAAACACGGCAGATCCCTCGTAAGGGCCTGTCCCGAAGCCTTCCCAGGTTCTCCGCTGCTGTTGCAGCTGCACGGCGGCGAACCCCAAAAATACTGGGAAGAATAGTGGTCAGGTCCGCAAAAATCGTTTCCGATTTCCCCGAAATCCCTGGTACCCCGTTAGGCGCGCAGATCATTGTCACCAATGACCAATGACTGCCATTAGAAAAGGCAGTCGAAATTCAACTTGGACGAACCTCTTTCGTAGGAGAACAGTCATGGCTCGGTTGCAGACATCCCAACGTAATCGCCAATTGCGCGGCCGCTTTCGAACGACAATCCCAGCTAGACTCCAGCTTCCTCCCCGCCTGGAAGCATTGGAGGATCGCCTGCCGCCGGGCGATACCGTCCTCGGCGCACTTGTGGGGCGGTCGCTCATCGGTTCGACCGCATTAGCGCTCGAATGCACCAGCGCGCCCGCGAACACTGCTCAAGGAGCTCAGGATTCGATCACCACTGGTTCGCCAATTTCCGTTACCAGGGGCTATGCCGCAGTTCCTTGGAAGGAAACTTCCGACGAGAACTCGCAACAGCCGCAATCTCCAATTGGCGAAATCCCCTTCCAACTGATGGTCTTTGCGAAGCACGAGCAGCTCCCGACAATCGCGGAAACGGCGAACAATGCGCTCTCCTCATTGCAATCCGAGCTCGGCGCCATCGGAACCGAAATATACGATCCGCTCAACTCCCCGGATCCGTTCGGGCAAATGACTCCCCCAAAACTTCCCGGGATGACGCCCAGTGACCCGGCTCTGACCAAAAGAGTGCGAGAGGAGAG
>Ga0306922_10005245_pt1 | contig 12356 bp, 13 predicted proteins | sample sta12Cox44000082_FD_203758 | JGI IMG/M metagenome (GOLD analysis project Ga0306922, IMG submission 203758) | Lab enrichment of tropical soil microbial communities from Luquillo Experimental Forest, Puerto Rico - statoxic.12C.oxic.44.000.082 (v2)... | ecosystem: Environmental > Terrestrial >... | reverse complement strand
CGACTTCGCCCGGGCGCGAACGATTTCGGCCTGATTGACACTCGTTTCGATGGCACTCACCACGCGTTCTGTCACGGCGTCTTGAAGCTCGAAGACGTCTTTCAGCGCGCCATCGAATTTTTCCGCCCAAAGTTGAGCGCCGCTGGAAGCCTCGATCAGCTGACCGTTGATACGCACCTGATCCGCGGCCTTGCGAACACTTCCTTCAAGCACGTAGCGGACACCGAGCTCGCGGCCGACATGCTTGATGTCGACAGCTCGGCATTTGTAGGTAAAGCTCGAATTGCGCGCGATGACGAAAAGTGACTTGAATCTCGAGAGCGCCGTGGTGATGTCCTCGACCATGCCATCGGCAAAGTACTCCTGCTCGGGATCGCCCGACAGGTTTTGAAACGGCAGGACCGCGATGGAAGGCTTGTCGGGCATCGGAGGCGGGCTCTGGGCAACATGCGCATGAGCAGCCTCTCGCGATTCACCCTGCGCTTCCACCTGATAGGCCCTGATTGGCTCTTGAATGTTTTTGACCTGCTGAACACCGAGGTCCACGAAGCTCACCGGCAAGACCTTGCGAACCTGATCGTATGTCGCGCCGGAGATACAAACGCCTCCTGGCTTCGTGATGGACTGTAGCCGCGCAGCGATGTTCACACCCTCGCCGAAGAGATCCCCGGCTCGGACCATCACGTCGCCAATGTGAACCCCGATGCGGAAGCTAACGCGGCGGTCCGGTGCGAGACCAGAGTTCGCTTGGGCCAGAGCAGCTTGTGCGTCCACAGCGCACTGAACGGCGTCAACGGCGCTTCCGAACTCGGCAAGGACACTATCGCCCGCCGTGTTCGCTATGCGGCCCCTATGCTCCTCGATGAACCTGTCGAGGATTGCGCGCCGCTCGGTCAGCCCTTTGAGCGCACCGACCTCGTCAGCGCCCATGAGGCGGCTATAGCCCTCGACATCGGCTGCGAAGACCGCCACGAGGCGTCGGCTGACTTTCGTAGGGTCTGACATGCTGCCCCAATGTCGACTCGTAAAGCCAGTGTGGGCTGGGGCGCATGCCCTCGTCAACCTGAACGGTCAATGGGCGGCCTTGCGGGCCGTGAGACGCTATGGCCCGAATCGCTTCAGCGGATGCAAAAAGAAGACGACAGTAACGAGGGCCAGAACCAGAAGTCCCGTTATGGCAGCGGCCATGCACATCCTGTCAAAGCGCGACATGGGCTGTCGCAAGCGGTCTTCCCTCAGGAGCCACGAGGAAAGAAGACCGGGGACGAAGAAACCGCCATAGAAGCCCAGTATTGCGGCGTGTACCCCTTCCGGCTTGTAGTAGAAGCCCACCAACCCCAGAACCGCCAGCGACAGCGCATTGACCAGCAATCCGCGCGTCTTGTCATGACGGCGCTCGAGATCGCCAAGGCGCTTCTCCAGATTGGCCTCAGTCATCGCGGAATTGGTCGCCGCGGCTGGCAGCCGGCTCATTTCCGGGGTGATCATTGGTGAGTTCTCCAGACGCCTTCCACCACCACGTCGAGAGTTAGTGACAGATGACCCCGGACCGGTTCGATGCGTCCCGCCGCTGCTCGCGGATCGCAGAGACGTGAAGGCGCTTCATCGCCGGGACTCGACGAAACGGCGGCGAAGCCATTTTGCTCTCCCCGTGAAGATAGGCGGAAACGACTCAGCTTCAGGATTTAGAGCGTCGCCTCAACCGAGGCCGGCCCATGGAGGTCACCAATGACTACGCTAGCGAGAGCGTTTTCCTACGTTTCAGGTGCTGACGTCCAAACAGAAATTCTCAAGACCGTCGCAATATTTTGTGCCGCCGGATTGTTCGTCTCGGTGCTCTTTGCGTCCTATGGCCTGGATCTCAGTCCCGGCTTTTTCTGATAATTTCGCCGCGCTGCGTCGATCGGCCAAAAGCCCCGGCTCCGTCCGGGGCTTTTTTGTTGAGGAGAGCAAGTCGCGAACTTCGGCAAAAGATGGGCGGGGCGCCGCACTGGCGTTACTGATGTTCGGAGCGTATAGTTTGAAAACGCTTGGCGGTGGGAACCATGTCTATTTTCATTGGCAGATCAGCTCTCGCATTCGTATTGGTCGCGCTCTGCCTTTCTGGGCGGCCGGCTCACGCTCAGGCCATGGCTGTGCCATATTGGCTCCCGGGCTGGCCCTTGGGCTTCGGTGGCAATCTGGCCGCCGGCCAAAGCTCGAACTCTTTCGATAGCCTGAACTTTGACGGTAGCGACGCCCACGGCGGCAATACGCGCTATGATTTTTCGAACGGCTGGTTTGTTGGCCGCGAAGCCGGCGGCTTGGGTTTGAGCGGCTTCAACCAGGCTGGAGCGTTCGGCAATTTCGCCCCGTATTATGATGGCGTGCAGGTCGGCTACAATTTCCAGGGCGTGGGCGGGACGCCCTTTCGGGTCTATGCCGGTTTCGACACATTGAAATACAAGGTCGACACCGGAGGCCCCTTTGCCGCGTTCGACTCCCAGTCCGGCACGCTACCCGGCTATAGCGCGCATGCGGGTATCGAATTCAAGCCGACGTCGAATGTCAGTCTGTCGCTCGGGGTCGGCTACGCCCAACAACCGGTCGGCGACTACAATTCGCTTCTGTTGTCCGGCACCTCTCCGTTTACCGGTCGCCACTAACTCCAATGTCCCTCAACCTCTATCTCGCCTATATCGCCGCCTGCATCGCGCTGGCGCTGTTGCCGGGACCGATCGTCACGCTGTTGATTGCCAACGGCCTGCGTTACGGCACGCGCGCGGCGCTGATCAATATTCTGGGCGCGCAAGCCGGGCTTGTGATCGTCATCGGCATCGTCTCGATCGGCCTGACCTCGATGATCGCGACAATGGGCTACTGGTTCAACTGGGTGCGCCTTGCCGGTGCTGTGTACCTGATCTGGCTCGGCATCAAGCTGATCCGTTTTCCGGTCGAAGGCATCAAGCTCGACGAGCCGCCGCCTCCGCCGCGCGGCGGGTTCTTTCTGCAGGGTCTCCTGGTGCTGCTCAGCAACCCCAAGCTTCTCGTATTCTTTGGCGCGTTCATCCCGCAGTTCATCGACATGAAGGGCGATCATGCCTCGCAGGTGACGCTGCTCGGCGCCACCTTCATGGTGGTGGCCGGCGTAACGGACGGAGCCTATGCGCTGCTTGCGGGACGCGCGCGAACGTTGTTCTCGGCACCTCGCACGCAACTGGTGTCGCGCATATCGGGCGGCTTCATGATCGGGGGCGGCGTCTGGCTCGCGCTGACACGCGCGCGCTAACGCAAGCTCAGATCAGCCGTTTGCCGCGCAAGGTCGCTTCGATCCCAAGCAGGATCCGCGCCAGCCGCTCCGCCCATTGCCGCTGGCCGGTCGCATCTGCGATCAGGTCCTGGCGGATTTCGATGCCGGTATTGATCAGGCCGCGCCCCTCGCCATGGACGGGAATGGTGTAATCGGTCTCTTCGCCCACGGAATAGGGCTCATTATCGCCGACCACCAGATCGCCTTCCGCGCGCAGCGCTTGCAACAACAGCGGCGGCAGCGGCCCGCCGTTGCGGTAAAGCGCTGCGACATGCCAGGGCCGCGCGATGCCCTTGTAAACCGGCGTAAAGCTGTGCAGCGCGACCAGCACGCTCGGCAAGGCGGAGCGCTCACGGCGATCGATCGCATCGCCGATGCGGCGGTGGTAGGGGTCGAACACCTCGCGCCGCCGTGCTGCGATGGCGCTATCGGCAAGCCCCTCATTGCCGGGAACGCCGGTCGTCTCGCTGATGGCCGGAATTGAGCCTTCAACATGCAGCGGGCGGTTGCAGTCGATGACGAGCCGCGAATAGTTCTGCGCGATCAGATGCGCATCGAGGCGGTCCGACAGCGCCGTTGCGACGCCGGCAATTCCGATGTCCCAGGCGATGTGGCGGACAAGTTCGCCCTCGGACAGGCCGAGATTGCCAAGCCGTCGCGGAAGCTCGCTGCCAAAATGGTCGCTCACCAGCAGGAACGGCGAACGTCCGCCTGAATTTCTTTCGAACACCGGCGCAATGTCCTCGCCGCCAAGGAGCAAGTAAGTTTCGCGCGCCGTATCTGAAACCATATTTCGTTGCCGTCAGGCGGCACCCCGGTCTGGAAATGAGCAGCGATCACGATAGATTAGGCCGCCTGGAATCACGATGACCCCCCGCACGATGCCGCTCTTAAGGATACGTCACAAGACCGAATATCGTTACGCGCGCGCGGTCGCGTTCGGCGAGCACCGCATCATGCTGCGTCCGCGCGACGGTCACGATCTGCGCGTGCTGGAGAGCGCGCTCGACATCGCGCCGCCGCCGATGTCGCTGCGCTGGATCCACGACGTGTTCGGCAACAGCGTCGCGATCGCGACCTTCGACGAGCGCGCGCGGCGGCTGAGCTTCACCTCGACCGTGACCGTCGAGCACGATCCGGCCGAAGAGTTCGCGCTGACACCGGATGATCCCGCCTATTTCTATCCCTTCCTCTACGACAACGAGGAGTTCGCCGACATCGTGCACTTCGTCACGCCGCAATATGCCGATCCCGACGGCGAGCTTTCCGCCTGGGCGCGCAGCTTTCTCGACGCGGAGGCGCCAAGTCCGACCTTCAATATCCTGAGCGGAATGACGCACGGCATCCGCGATGCATTCTCCTATCGCAAGCGGCACGAGGTGGGGACGCAACATCCGCTCGACACACTGCAGAGCGGATCGGGCACCTGCCGCGACTTTGCGCTGTTGATGATCGAGGCGCTGCGGCGGCTCGGCATCGCCGCGCGCTTCGTCTCGGGCTATCTCTTCACCGGCCACGACCGCCGCCATCTCGGCGGCGGCTCGACCCATGCCTGGGTGCAGGTCTATCTGCCGAGCGCCGGCTGGATCGAGTTCGACCCCACCAACGGCATTATCGGCACCCGCGACCTCGTTCGCGTCGCGGTCGCCCGCGATCCGCGCCAGGCCATCCCCCTGCACGGCACCTATCTCGGGCCGGCGGAGGCCTTCATCGGCATGAAGGTGAACATCGACGTCGTCGCGCTCGACCAGGACGCCGTGGCGACGGAGGCAGAGGCCTAAAGGATGGAGATCAAGGTCGGCTTCGAGATTTCATTTGCGGCCGCGCAGCCGACGCCAATGGTCATCATGCTGTCGATCCATCCCTCGCGCCATCCCGACATCGCCGGCCGCGAAAGCATCGTCGCCGAGCCGGGCGTGCCCATCAGTTTCTATCGCGACAGCTTCGGCAACATCTGCGGACGGCTGGTGGCTCCGCGCGGCGGCGTGACACTGCGCGGCAACGCGCTGGTGCACGATTCCGGCTTGCCCGACCCGGTCAGCCCTGCCGCGCGGCAACTGCCGATCGACCAGTTGCCCGACGAGCTCTTGCTTTACCTGATGCCGAGCCGTTATTGCGAGACCGACAAGCTCACCGACACCGCCTGGTCGCTGTTTGGCAAGACCGCGCCGGGATGGGAGCGCGTGCAGGCCATCAACGACTACGTGCACGAAAACGTCACCTTCGGCTATGAGCATGCGCATCACATGAAAACGGCGCACGACGTTTACGGGCAGCGCAGCGGCGTGTGCCGCGATTTCGCCCATCTCGCGCTCACCTTCTGCCGCTGCATGGGGATCCCGGCGCGCTACTGCACCGGCTATCTCGGCGACATCGGCGTTCCGCCCGAGCCGGAGCCGATGGATTTTTCAGGCTGGTACCAGGTCTATTTGTCCGACCAGTGGTACACATTTGACGCCCGTCACAACATCCCCCGCATCGGCCGTATCCTGATGGCGACAGGGCGCGATGCCGCCGACGTCGCGCTCTCTACGAGCTTCGGGCGGATGGAATTGAAGAAGTTCGTCGTCGTCAGCGACGAAGTGGTCGCCGCATGATTTCAGATCGCCTGTTCGTCTACGGCACCTTGATGCGCGGTTACGCCCATCCGATGGCGCGGCTGTTGTCGGCCAACGCCGATTTCCTGGGCGAAGCCAGATGCCGGGGCAGGCTCTATCTGGTGAAGCATTATCCCGCGCTCGTGCCGTCGGATGATCCAGTTGAGCTCGTGCATGGCGAGCTCTATTCCCTGCGCGCGCCCGAAGCGTTGCTGACCGAGTTCGACATGTATGAAGCCTGCGGCGAGGGCTTTCCGGAGCCGACCCAATATGTCCGGAAGATGTTTTCGGTCACGCTGGAAGACGGCACCGCGAGCGAGGCCTGGACCTATGTCTACAACTGGCCGGTTGATCGGCTGACGCGAATTGGATCGGGGCGGTTTTTGCAGAGGTAGGTGCCTCGACGAAAAACATTCACGCCCGCTTTTTGGGTTTTGCCTTCTGCTGCATATACGAGCGCAGCACCGCGTTGATGCGGCGTTGATAGCCTTCGCCCTCGCGCTTGAAGAAATCGAGCACGTCTTCATCGACGCGGATGGAAATAGCCTTCTTTTTCGGCGGGATTACCAACACCGCGTCCGACCAGTCGATATCCCGAAACTCCTGCCAGTCAGGGTCGCTGGCGATTGCGGCCTCCACCTCCTCGTCCGTGAGGGCGTCGACGCGCGCCCAGTCAGTCTTGCCCTTGCGATGGTCGCCCCATTTTCGCGTGACGGTATTGCCTTTCTTCATTTTTCCTCGCGCGCCGCGCCGAGATGATTCGGATAACATTTGCTCTCCGCGCGAAGACGACGGCGATGAGCTTGCCATCCAAGGAACCCAAGGCGACCCAGCGCTCCTCGTTGTTGCGGTCCGATTGGCGAACAAGAAGTGGACCATAGAAGATTGCGGTCGCGTCCTCAAAATCTATGCCGTGCTTGACGAGGTTGAGGTCGCTCTTCTGCTGGTTCCACTCGAACGCTGTCGGACTTGATTCAAAGAAACTTCCGTACATCATTGACCGCGTTACGCCTCGAGAGATTGCAACTGGTCCTTCTCTCCCGAGGGACGTGGTGGGCCACTGGCCCCTTGTAAAGTATATACATTCGTATGCACGTACAGTCAAGTCGGCCATCCCGTCGCGCTGTTTTTCTACTGGCCGCCGACTGTGAAAAACCCGGACAAATCTTACATTCTTCGCCCCTGGCGCTAGCGCCCCTATATGCCTAGGCGTTGGCCAAAAAGGCCGACTCAGCCCAGAATCATCCGATGCGCTTCACGCCCCAATTCCTCGACGAACTGCGCGCCCGCCTTCCGGTCTCGGAAGTGGTGGGCAAGCGCGTGAAGCTGAAGAAAGCCGGGCGGGAATGGAAGGGCCTGTCGCCGTTCCAGCAGGAAAAGACGCCCTCGTTCACCGTCAACGACCAGAAGGGATTCTATCACGACTTCTCTTCGGGCAAGCACGGCAACATCTTCGACTTCGTGATGGAGACCGAGGGCGTTTCGTTTCCGGAAGCGGTCGAGCGTTGCGCGGCGATGGCCGGCGTGGCGGTGCCGGCCGCAACCCCTGATGCCGCGCGTCACGAGCAACGCCGCAAGACGCTCCATGATGTGATGGAACTCGCCGCAAAATTCTTCATTGAGCGGCTTGCCTCGCGCCAGGGCGCCAAGGCGCGCGGCTATCTCGGCGACCGTGCCATCCTTCCCACGACGCAAGTGCAGTTTCGCCTGGGCTATGCGCCGGCGGAGCGCTTTGCGCTGAAGGAGCATTTGGGCTCGCTCCGCATTCCCACGGACGACATGGTGGAAGCAGGGCTGCTCGTCACAGGCGACGACATTCCCGTGCCCTATGATCGCTTCCGCGACCGCGTGATGTTTCCGATCACCGATCTGCGTGGGCGGGTGATTGCCTTCGGCGGCCGGGCGCTGGAGAAGGATGTTCCGGCGAAATATCTGAACTCGCCGGAGACGCCGCTGTTTCACAAGGGCGATAATCTCTACAACCTCGCGCCCGCCCGCAAGGCCGCGCATGACGGCGCGCAGCTGATCGTGGTCGAAGGCTATATCGACGTCATCGCCATGGTGACCGCGGGTTTTGGTGGGGCCGTGGCGCCGCTCGGCACCGCGCTCACCGAAAACCAGCTAGCGCTGCTCTGGAAGATGTCGGACGAGCCGATCCTCTGCTTCGATGGTGACAAGGCGGGACAGAAGGCGGCGTGGCGCGCCGGCGACCTCGCGCTGCCGCACTTAAGGCCCGGCAAGAGCCTGCGCTTCGCGCTGCTCCCGGACGGTCAGGACCCCGACGATCTCGCGCGCTCCGGCGGTCGCGCGGCAATCGAGGACGTGATCGCGGCGGCGCGTCCGCTCGCCGAGGTGATCTGGTCGCGCGAGATCGAGGGCGGAAGTTTTGCAACGCCTGAACGGCGCGCGGCGCTGGAGGCGCGGATCGGTGAACTCGCCAATTCGATTCGCGACGAGGTGGTGCGGCGCTATTACCGCCAGGATCTTGGCCAGCGCCTCGCGCGCGCGTTTGCGCCCGATCCCTCAGGCGGCTTTGCCGGCCGAAGCCAAGGCGGCCGCGAATCAGCTCGCCGCTTTCAGCCCCGCGCGCACCTGGGCGGCGGCCGACCATCGTTTGCGGGCCCCCGCGGACAGGCAATGCCGGCCGCAGGCGCAATGGCGCGTGGGCCCTATCAGGCGGCGAGCCCCCATCTGGCGGCAAGTCCGATCATGCGGGGCCAGCGCTCGGCGATCTCCCGTCGCGAGGCGCTGATTCTGCAATGTCTGCTCGCCCATCCCTGGCTCTTGCATGAGCATCTGGAGGAGGCCGCTGCGCTGGAACTGGCCCACCCCGAGGCACAGCGCCTGCGGGCCGGCATCATGGCCGCATTCGCCCACGACCATCACCATTCCGCCGATCCTTTCGAGCAGGCCGAGAAGCTTCGGGCCGATCTTGAAGCGGCCGGATTATCGCAGATAATTCAAAGAGTTGAGCGGGCAATCACGACGCAGGCGGTGTGGGGGGCGCGCGCTGGCGCCGCGCGTGAAGACGTTCTTTCGACGTGGCAGCAACTTATTGTCTTGCATCAGAAGACCCATGCCCTACTTAGGGAAAAGAAGGATGCGGAATTGGCCCTCGGGGGAGACCCGAGCGAGGCCAACATGGCGTGGCTGAAGGATGTGAGCGCGCGGCTGGAATCGCTGGGAGGTACCGAGGCCCAGATCGAGGGTTTTGGCGAACTGTCAGGCCGGTTCCAGCGGAGTTTCTGATTTAACCAGCGGAGGTTTTGGTTAAAGAAACATGCGGATGGCGACCTTCGTGACATTAAAATGACTCGCCAAACCCATGGTTTGGTTGCAAAAACAGGATCAGAGCGGCATTTGAGAGAGGCCCCACAGCTTTATCTGGCGAGGTGTGAGGCGGTTCGTAGTCGGAAGATGCACCAGGAATAAACTGGCGCCTGTTCTGTTCGAACAACCGCCGGGCGCTTTTCCGGAAATACGCGCGGGGAGCGAAGCGAATAAGCGAAACGGATTTCTGGGGTGGCGAAGATTCACGCCGCCCCTTTCCGCGTCGTACGGGCATTGGACAGGTTCAGGCAGGCGCGGCTCGCGGGTGAAAACGCGTTTTGGAGAGCAATGAATGGCCAGCAAGGCAAAGACGCTGCAGGTGAAAGACAAGGAAAAGGACGACAAGGCAGCGGACGCCCCTGAGAAGGATACACAGGATGCGCCTTCGCCGTTGCTCGACCTGTCGGATGCCGCCGTCAAGAAGATGATCAAGCAGGCCAAGAAGCGCGGCTTCGTGACCTTCGATCAGCTCAACGAAGTGCTTCCCTCCGACACCACCTCGCCCGAGCAGATCGAGGACATCATGTCGATGCTTTCGGAAATGGGCATCAACGTCACCGAGGCCGACGAGGCCGACGGCGAGGAAGAGAAGCAGGAAGAGGCCGACGACGACACCGATAACGAGCTGGTCGAGGTCACGCAGAAGGCCGTCACCGAGGTCAAGAAATCCGAGCCCGGCGAGCGCACCGACGATCCCGTGCGCATGTATCTGCGTGAGATGGGCACCGTGGAACTGCTCTCGCGCGAGGGCGAGATTGCGATCGCCAAGCGCATCGAGGCGGGTCGCGAGGCGATGATCGCTGGGCTGTGCGAGAGCCCGTTGACCTTCCAGGCCATCATCATCTGGCGCGACGAGTTGAACGAGGGCAAGATCTTCCTTCGCGACATCATCGATCTCGAGGCAACCTATGCCGGCCCGGATGCCAAGAGCAATCCGGGCATCATCGGCGCGCCGATCGGCCCCGACGGCCAGCCGGTGGTGGATACCGATCCGCCCGCCGCCGCAGTGGCCGTGTCGGCCCATGTCACGCCAGCCCAGGTCACGCCTGCCCATGTCGCGCCTCCTGCCGCGCCGCCGTCGCCGACCCCGTTCCGCGCCGCGCCCGCCGGCGACGTCGAGGGTGGCGAGGAGAAGGATCCGGCCGAAGCTGCCGCCGAAGCCGACATGGACGACGACGAGTTCGAAAACCAGCTGTCGCTCGCGGCGATCGAGGCCGAGCTGAAGCCGAAGGTGGTGGAGACTTTCGACAAGATCGCCGACAACTACAAGAAACTGCGCCGCCTGCAGGAGCAGGACATCTCCAACCAGCTGCAGAACGAGACACTGTCGCCGGCGCAGGAGCGCAAGTACAAGAAGCTGAAGGACGAGATCATCGTCGAGGTGAAGTCGCTGCGGCTGAACCAGGCGCGCATCGATTCGCTGGTCGAGCAGCTCTACGACATCAACAAGAAGCTCGTCTCCTTTGAGGGGCGCCTGATGCGGCTGGCCGACAGCCACGGCGTTGCCCGCGAAGATTTCCTGCGCAACTACCAGAGTTCGGAGCTCGATCCGCGCTGGCTCAACCGCGTCTCGAAGCTCTCCGCGAAAGGCTGGAAGAATTTCGTCCATCACGAGAAGGACCGCATCAAGGAGCTGCGCCACGAGGTGCAGTCGCTCGCCGCACTCACCGGGCTTGAGATTCCCGAGTTCCGCAAGATCGTGCACGGCGTGCAGAAGGGCGAGCGCGAGGCGCGCCAGGCCAAGAAGGAGATGGTGGAGGCCAACCTTCGCCTGGTGATCTCGATCGCGAAGAAATACACCAACCGCGGCCTGCAGTTCCTCGACCTGATCCAGGAAGGCAATATCGGTTTGATGAAGGCGGTCGACAAATTCGAATACCGCCGCGGCTACAAGTTCTCGACCTATGCGACGTGGTGGATCCGGCAGGCGATTACGCGATCGATTGCCGATCAGGCGCGCACCATCCGCATTCCCGTGCACATGATCGAGACCATCAACAAGATCGTGCGCACCTCGCGCCAGATGCTCAACGAGATCGGCCGCGAGCCGACGCCGGAGGAGCTTGCCGAGAAGCTCGGCATGCCCTTGGAGAAAGTGCGCAAGGTCCTCAAGATCGCCAAGGAGCCGCTGTCGCTGGAGACGCCGGTCGGCGATGAGGAGGATAGCCACCTCGGCGATTTCATCCAGGACCCGAACGTGGTGCTGCCGATCGACGCCGCGATCCAGTCCAATTTGCGCGAGACCACCACGCGCGTGCTGGCCTCTCTCACCCCGCGCGAGGAGCGCGTGCTGCGCATGCGTTTTGGCATCGGCATGAACACCGACCACACGCTGGAGGAAGTCGGCCAGCAGTTCTCGGTGACGCGCGAACGCATCCGCCAGATCGAGGCGAAGGCGCTGCGGAAGTTGAAGCATCCGTCGCGGTCAAGGAAGCTGCGCTCGTTCCTGGATAACTGATCGATCCTCGCTCTCATTTTCGCCCTGGCCGGTCCCGGATCAGCGCCGCATCACTTCGTGCTGCGTCGCATCCGGGACACGCGGGGCGCGAACGGTGCTTCTTGTCCCGGACGCGGTGCAACGCATCCCCGGCGATGCGAAGCATCGTCAAGTGCGGTGCGCCGCAGATCCGGGACCCACGCTTAGCCTCCAATTGCCCCGATTTGGTTGCTCAAGTCTCGCCAATCCGGATTTAGTTCTTCGATCAGTGCAATTTTCCAGGCGCGACGCCAGCGCTTTAACGCGTGTTCTCGAGCACGGGCTTCGAGGATCGACTCGAATGCCTCCAAGTAGACGAGGCGATCCACGCCATATTTTCGGGTGAATCCGGGAACCAACTTGGCTTTGTGTTCCGCAATGCGGCGAGCCAGATTGTTGGTAACGCCAACGTACAACGTCCCATTCTTCTGGTTCGCAAGGATATAGACAAAGAACGATATGTGCATACAACGTTAGATAGCACAGATAATTGCTCACGCGACAAGGCAAGTCATGGGTCCCGGATCGGCGCCGCATCACTTCGTGCCGCGCCGCATCCGGGACACGCGGGGCGCGAACGGTGCTTCTTGTCCCGGACGCGGTGCAGCGCTCTGGCGGTGCACCGCAGATCCGGGACCCATAATTGGAAGATCAAGGCGGCATG
>Ga0306922_10005243_pt1 | contig 12360 bp, 6 predicted proteins | sample sta12Cox44000082_FD_203758 | JGI IMG/M metagenome (GOLD analysis project Ga0306922, IMG submission 203758) | Lab enrichment of tropical soil microbial communities from Luquillo Experimental Forest, Puerto Rico - statoxic.12C.oxic.44.000.082 (v2)... | ecosystem: Environmental > Terrestrial > Soil... | reverse complement strand
CGGCCTGCAGCCGGTCGGCGCGTGCGCGGTCCTCCATCTCGCCGAACAGCACCGTGCATCCCGTGGCGCCGATCGTCGCGCACATGCCGCGCAGGCCGTGCGCCTCGAACTCCACGCGGCGGAGGTCTGCCGAATCGAACGAGAACCGCAGCCGCTCGAGGCGGCCGGGCACGTCGATCATGTACGTGTGGAGCAGCGACGAGCGCAGGGCCGGCAGCCCCATGCACGCGGCCTCGAGCTGCTCGAGGTCGATCGCCGGGCCGTCGGGCACCTCGGGCACGCCGTCCCCGGCGAGGTCGTCCTCCGTGCCCGGAACGTCCGCGCGCGCGTCCGCAGCGGCAGCGGCCGCGACCCTTCCGGGCGCGTCGAAGTGCGCGGACACGACGGTCAGCTTGGGCTGGGCCGTGACCGGCACCTCGGGCTCGAACGTCCGCCCGTCGCGCGACGTGTACTTCTCCACCAGCGTGGTCAGCAGCTCGAGGTTGATCGGCTTGCCGAGCACGACGTCCATGCCCGCGGCGAGGCAGCGGTCGCGGTCGCCCTTGTTGTCGGCGTTCGCGGTGAGCCCGAGGATCGGCGTGCGCCAGGCGCCGCGCTCGCGTGCGCGGATCGCGGCCGTGGTGCGGCAGCCGTCCAGGTCGGGCATCTGCATGTCCATCAGGATCAGGTCCCAGCGCTCGCCCTCGGTCAGCTCGATGGCGCGATGGCCGTTGTGCGCCACCTCGACGTTGTAGCCCACGCGGTGGAGCGCGCTGGTGGTGACCAGCTGGTTCACGGCGTCGTCGTCCACGAGCAGGATGCGCAGCCGGCCGCGGCGCGCCTCGGCCAGCGAGTGGCGCGTGACGAGCGGACGGTCGGCGTGCGGCTGGTCGGCGAGGTTCGGATTCAGCACCTCGACCACGGCCTCGTAGAGCTGGCCGGCCTCGAGCGGCTTCATGAGGTAGCCGGCGAAGCCGAGCGCCTTCACGCGGCCGCCGTCGCCCTGGCGGCCCTCGTTCGTGATCATGATGAGCTGCGTCGCCTCGAGCGCCTGGTCGGCGCGGATCGCCTGCCCCAGCTCCTCGCCGCCCAGCCCCTCGAGGTTGCGGTCGAGCAGCGCGAGCGCGAACGGACGGGCCGCCCGGGCCGCCGCGCGCACCGCCTGCAGGCCATCGGGGCCGTTGTCGGCCAGCTCCACGTCGCAGCCCCACGCGCGCAGCACGGCCGCGACCGGCTCGCGCTCGAGCGCGCTGCCGTCGGCGAGCAGCACGCGCACGCCGCGCAGCGCCACCTCGGGCGTGGGCGTCGCGGTGCCGCCGACCGTGACCGGCTGCTTCTCGAAGCGGATGCGGAACCAGAACGTGCAGCCCTTCGCACCGTCGCTCTCGACGCCGATCGTGCCGCCCATCGCCTCGATCAGCCGGCGCGACAGCGCCAGGCCCAGGCCGGGGCTCGTGTAGCGGCGCACGCCGGGCGCACTCGAAGGCTTCTGCGGCTCGAACACGTGCGGCAGCGCCTCGGCCTCGATGCCCTCGCCGGTGTCCGCGACCTGGAACAGCAGCGTCACCTCGCTGTCGTCCTCCTCCTCGCGCTCGACGTGCACGGAGACCGAGCCCTGCTCGGTGAAGCGGATCGCGTTCGAGCCGAGGTTCAGCAGCACCTGGCGAAGCCGCCCCGGATCGCCCTTCAGGCGCGAGGGCGCGAGCCCCTGCACGCGGCTCTCGAACGCCAGCCCCTTGCCGATCGCGAGCGGGTGGAGCACGCCGGCGATCTGGTCCACGGTCACGCGCAGGTCGAAGTCGAGCATGTCCACTTCCAGCTTGCCCGATTCGAGGCGCGAGTAGTCCGAGGTGTCGTTGATGAGCGTGAGCATCGTCTGCGTGCTCTCGCGCATCAGCTCGACGATCTGGCGCTGGTCGGGCGAGAGCTCGCCCTGGAGCAGGATGTTCGCCATGCTCAGCACGCCGGTCATGGGCGTGCGCATCTCGTGGCTGATGGTGGCGAGGAACTCGTTCTTCCCCTGCGCGTCGTCGTGCGCCTCGACCAGGTGCGCCTCGAGATCGAGCACCTTGGCGTCGGCGTGCGGGACGGGCCAGCGCACCACCGGCGCGGGCTCCTGCTCGACGGCCTGCCGCGCGGTGCCGATCAGGTAGCGCTCGCCGCCCGGCGTCTCGGTCATGCGCAGGCGGAACTCGAGCGGCACGGTGCGGCCATCCGGCTTCACGACCTCGGCGTGGTGGACGATCGCCTCGCCCAGCGTGCGGCGCACCCGCACGAACGCGCGCTTGCCGGCGCGCGCGTGGGTGGGGGCGAGCAGCACCAGCACCGGGTGGCCGACGCAGTCCTTCACCTTCCGGCCGGTGATGGATTCGAACGCGGGTGCGGCCCAGACGAGCCGGCCCCAGGCGTCGGTGCTGAAGACCAGGTCGGGGGTGGATTCCAGCACCTCGCGCAGCCCGATCGTGGGCGCGAACGGCGGTGGCCCGGCGCGGTGTCGCAGACGGTCGTTCATCGTTCCTCTCGAGGCTCGTGATCCCGGCCGCGGATCGGAGAATTCCCGCACAGGGTGGGGCCGGACGTTCCCATGAGGTATCGACGGCGAGCGCGCAGCGCTTGAGTACTGACCCGCGATTCTCGTGCCCGCCGCCGCTGGCGCGACCCGCGCGGGCTCCCGTACCGTGCGCCGCCCATGAGCACGCCCATCCCAGCCCCCGATGCCCGCCCGAAGCCGGCCGACTTCCGCGCCGGTGCGCTGACGCTCGGCGAGGTGGTCTCGACGTGGCTCCCGCTCGCCGGGAGCTGGCTGCTGATGGGCCTGGAGCTCCCGGTGGTGAGCGCGGCCATGGCGCGCATGCCGCACGCCACGGTGAGCCTCGCGGCGTACGGCGGCGTGGTGTTCCCGCTGGCGCTGCTGATCGAGTCGCCGATCCTGATGCTGCTCACGGCCTCGACCGCGCTGGCGCGCGACCGGGGCTCCTACCTCGTCGTGCGCCGGTTCATGTTCGTGGCCGCGGGGCTCCTGACCGTGCTGCACGCGGTGCTCGCGTTCACGCCGCTGTTCGACTGGGTGGCGGCCACGCTGATCGGTGTGCCCGAGCCGGTGCACGAACCCGCGCGCATGGGCCTGCGCATCATGCTGCCGTGGACGCTGTCGATCGCCTACCGGCGCACGCAGCAGGGCGTGCTGATCCGCTTCGGCCGCGCGCGTGCGGTGACGTGGGGCACGCTCGTGCGGCTCGCGACGCTGGTGGCGCTGCTCGGGATCGGGCTCGTCCAGGGCGCGCTCCCCGGCATCGCCGTCGGCACGATCGCGGTGGCGAGTGCGGTCGTGGCCGAGGGCCTGTTCGCCGGCTTCGCCGTGCGCCCCGTGCTGCGCGGCCCGCTCGCGGCCGCCGCCGCCCCGTCGGAGGAGGCGCCGCCGCTCACGATGCCGCGCTTCCTGCGCTTCTACGCGCCGCTCTCGGTGACGCCGCTCCTGAACTTCATCGCCCTGCCGCTCTCGGCGGCGGCCATGAGCCGCATGCCGAACGCGCTCGAGTCGCTCGCCGCGTGGCCGGTGCTCTCGGGCAGCGCGTTCACGGTGCGAAGCCTGGGCTTTGCGTTCAACGAGGTGGTGGTGTCGCTCATGGACCGCGGGCGGCCCGTGCCCGCGCTCCGCCGTTTCGCCTGGGGCCTGAGCGCGTTCGCGATCCTCGTGCTGCTCGCGGGTGCGGCCACGCCGCTCGGGAACCTGTGGTTCGAGCGCGCGTCCGCGCTGCCGGGCACGCTCGCGCTCATGGCACAGCACTCGCTCTGGTTCCTCGTGCCCATGGGTGCGGTGAGCGTGTGGCAGAGCTATCACATGGGCATGCTCGTGCACGCGCACCGCACGCGCGCGATGAGCGAGGCGAAGCTGCTGCTGCTCGTGGCGACCGTCACCACGCTCGGCATCGGGGTCGCCTGGCACTCGACACCCGGCTTGCCGTTCGCGTCGCTCGCCCTCTCCGCCGGCGGCATCGCCGAGATCGCGTGGCTCGCGCGCCGCTCGCACTCGCTCCGTCACCCCGAGAGCCCGGCCTAGCCCGGGGACCGCCCGGACCCGTGTGGAGCGCGGGTCCTGACCACCCCCCGGCCGGGCTTTGGCCGGCGCCGGCAGGCGTCGGTCGCGGCGTCGGGCCACCTCCGCTTCAAGAACCACAACGCTTTGCACGCGGAGCATGTCAAGGCACGCGAGATGCTGGAACCCCCGCCGGCAGCGATCCACTGCGGAGCGGCAAGAAGCCGCCCCGGCAGGAAGCCTCACGGAGGAGGTCGCATGACGCTCGTGAGCCTGTCGTTGATCACGACGTGGATGGTGCTGGTGGTGCTGGGGGTCACGCTGTTCGGTCTCGTGCACCTGCTCCTGCTCAGCGCGGGAGCGATCGTGTTCATGACCGGGAACCATGGCCGGTTCCGCATGCGGACCCATCAGTCTCGTGTGACAGGGAACGTCGTCGCGAGAACCTGACGCCACGGATGGACCGGGGCGCGGGAGGCTCCCCTCCCGCGCCTTCGTGTTCTCCGCCGCGTATACTGGACGCATGTCCACCGTGCTCCGGCCGGGTTTCGCGCTCGGCCGCTACGTGATCGTCGAGCGGCTCGGCGAGGGCGGCATGGGCAGCGTCTACCGTGCCTCCGATCCGCGGCTCGAGCGCGACGTGGCGCTGAAAGTCCTGCACGACGATCCGGATCCGGGTCGCGGGGAGGATCGCCGCCGCCAGCTGCGGCTCGAGGCGCGCGCGTTGTCGCGGCTGCTGCATCCCAACATCGCCACGCTGTTCGACCTCGACTCGCACGACGGCATCGACTTCCTGGTGCTCGAGTACGTGCCCGGGAACACGCTCGCCCACCTGCTCGAATCGGGGCCGCTGCCCGAGGCGCGCGCGCGTGCGATCGCGCTCGAGGTGGCGGAGGCACTCGAGGCCGCGCACGAGCACGGCGTGGTGCACCGCGATCTCAAGCCCGGCAACATCATCCTGAACCCGCGCGGGCGCGCGAAGGTGCTGGACTTCGGGCTCGCGCGCTTCCAGGGCTCGTCCACCGCGACGATGAGCACGCTCAAGACGGAAGCCCCGGCGGACCGCTTCTCCGGGACCATGCCCTACATGCCGCCCGAGCAGATCCGCGGCGAGCGCACCGACGCGCGCTCCGACGTGTGGGCGCTCGGCGTGATCCTGCACGAGATGTGCGCGGGGACGCGGCCGTTCACGGGCTCGGACTACAGCCAGCTCCTGTACCGGATCGTGCACGAGCCGGCGCAGGCGCTGCGCACGCTCCGGCCCGGCCTCTCGCAGGCCTACGCCGCGATCGTGGCGCGCTGCCTGGAGAAGGACCCGTCCCGCCGCTACGCCGACGCGGCGTCGCTCAAGCGCGCGCTGAGCGGCGCCGACTCGGCGGAGACGATCGCGCTGCCGCCCGGCGCGGCCGACGCGGCGCTCGCCGCCCAGGAGCCGGTGTCCTCGGGCGCCATCCGCATCCGCTCGCTCGCGGTGCTGCCGCTCGCCAATCGCTCGGGCGACCCTTCGCAGGAGTTCTTCGTCGACGGGCTGACCGACGCGCTGATCGCCGACCTCGCCCAGATCGCGGCGCTGCGCGTCATCTCGCGCACGTCGGCCATGCGCTTCAAGGGCAGCGACCGGCCGCTCCCCGAGATCGCGCGCGAGCTGCGCGTGGACGGCGTGGTCGAGGGCTCGGCGCTGCTCGCGGGCGGCCGCGTGCGCATCACCGTGCAGCTGATCGAGGCCGCGGCCGACCGGAGCCTGTGGGCCAAGAGCTACGAGCGCGAGCTGACCGATATCCTCACGCTCCAGAGCGAGGTGGCGCGCGCGATCGCCCAGGAGGTGCGCGTGCAGGTGACGCCCGAGGAGCGCACGCGGCTCGAACCCAAGGGACCGGTGAACCCGGCGGCGCACGTCGCCTATCTCCAGGGCCGCTTCCTGTGGAACCGCTGGTCCACCGAGTCGTTCAAGGAGAGTCTCCACCGCTACCGCGAGGCGATCGAGGCCGACCCCGGCTACGCGCTCGCCTGGGCCGGGCTCGCCGACACCTACAACACGCTCGGCAACACGAACGCCATGGCGCCGGCCGAGGCCTACACGAAGGCGCGCGAGGCCGCCGAGCGCGGGCTGGCGCTCGATCCCGACCGCGCCGAGCTGCACGCCTCGCTCGCCTACGTGCACCGCTTCCACGACTGGGACTGGGCGCGCGCCGAGCGCGAGTTCCTGCGCGCGCTGGAACTCAACCCCGGCTACGCCACCGGCCGGCGCTGGTACGCGCAGTTCCTCTCGGGCCTGGGGCGGCACACCGAGGCGATCGCCGAGGCCGAGCGCGCGCTCGAGCAGGATCCGCTGTCGCTCGTCATCCACACCGCGGTCGGCGACGTGCTGTTCTTCGCGCGGCGGTTCGAGCGGGCGGTGGCGTACTACCGCCGCTGCGTCGAGCTGGATCCCACGTTCGGGCCCGGCCACACCGACATGGCGCGCGCGCTCGAGCACCTGGGCCGCCACGAGGAGGCGATCGCCGAGTTCCGGACCGGCATGGGCCGCACCGCCGGCGCCGAGACGCCGGCCTCGACCGGGCTCGCCACGCTGCTCGCCGCCGCGGGCCGGCGCGAGGAGTCGTCGGCGATGATCGCGCAGCTGATCGAGCGTTCGAAGAACGCGTACGTCTCGCCGTACGGCATCGCCTCGGCGTTCGCGGTCGCGGGCGAGAACGCGAAAGCGCTCGACTGGCTCGATCGCGCCCACGAGCAGCGCGACGGCACGCTGGTGTGGATCAAGGTGCACCCGCGCATGGACGGCCTCAGGGCCGAGCCGCGATTCCGGGAGCTGCTGGCGAAGATGAAGCTGGACGCGTAGCGGCCGCACCACCGGTCCGCGCGAACGTCAGCGACGCCCACGTGCTCTCCCAGTCCGCGACCTCGTGCTCGCGGCACGGTTCCATGTGCACCGCGCTCACGAGCCACTCGCCCGCCTCGCGCACGGGCACGCTCACGCGACCCGAGGCGTCGCTCCGGCCCAGCCACGCGACGTTCACCGAGTCACGTTCGAACGGCGGCCTCGAGACGTCGGCGGTGGCGAGGTCGGTGCGCCACGCTTTGACGAGCACGCCGGCGAGCGGCCGGCCTTCAAGTAATACTTGAACCCGTAGCTCCGCGCTCGCGCCCGGCGCGCCGTCGGGCACCAGCTCGAGCGGCAGCCCGAGCCTGGCCGTCGCGCGCGCGGGGTCGCCGCCCGCGAGCCAGGCCTTGGCGCAGCGGCGGTAGCGCTCGCGGCCCGGAGCGGCACTTGCGCCCCGGGCGGCGAGCGGGACGTCCAGGCCCTCGGCCTTCAAGTAAAGGTTGAACTGCTCCGCCGGCAGCTGGATCGGCAGGAAGTCCGACTCGAACGCCACCAGCGCGCCGTCGCCGTCGCTGGGCGCGAAGCGCGTCCACGCCAGCTCGCCGGGCGTCGCAACGCGCGCGAGATCGATCGCCTTCGCCGCGCGCACGACGAAGCGCACCGAGTGGTCCGGCGACCACGGCTTGCGCTCGCCGCGGAAGCCCGTGCCGGCGACCGCCCCCAGCTCGATGGTCGCGCCGGGCGTTGCGTCGTAGTGGCTCGGCGCGATCCAGAACTCGTGGGCGGACGCCGCACGCGCGAGCGCGAGGAGCGTGAAGACGAGCGCGCCGCCGGTGCTCATGCGAAAGCGGGTCATGCATGCACTACGGAGCGGAATGCGGAACGGATGAGCTCATCCGGCAACGCCCGGCGCGCGTAGTGGCGGTGTCCGTGGGAGCGAATGCGGTGCCCGCTCCCGCGGTTCCCACGCCCTGCACGCCGCGCACCGAACACCGTCCGTCACCACCGGACGAGAGAGGAAGCCCTCCATGGATGCTGGACCCCGGCATCGCAGACCCCTGCCCGCAGCCGCGCTCCTCGCGATGCTCGCCGCGGCGGCGCTCGCCCCCGCGACCGCGCTCGCCTCGAGCCACAGCGAGGCGCCCGGCACCTCGAAGGACCGGCTCGCCGATGACACCGACCTCTACGCCTGGGTGGCCGCCGATGCGCCCGGCGCGGTCACCATCGTCGGCAACTGGGTGCCGCTGATCGAGCCCAACAGCGGCCCGAACTTCGCCGGCTTCGACGACAACGCGCACTACTACATCAACGTCGACAACGTCGGGGACGCGAAGAAGCACCTGCGGTTCGAGTTCACGTTCAACACCACGCGGCAGAACCAGAACACGTTCCTCTACAACACCGGCGTGGTGACGAGCCTCCAGGACCCCGACCTGAACGTGCGCCAGACGTGGACGCTCACCCGCGTCGACCTGGACGCCCACACCGAGACCGTGATCGGGACCGGACAGGTGGCGCCGTATTTCGTGGGCCCGGTGTCCATGCCCGACTACCCGTCGCTCGCCCAGTCGGCGATCCAGACGCTCGGCGACGGCACCAAGGTGTTCGTGGGTCCGCGCGACGACCCGTTCTTCGTCGACCTCGCGGCGGTGTTCGACCTCCTCAGCATCCGCAAGCCGCCCGGCAACAAGGGCAAGGGCGTGGACGGCGTCGGCGGCTACAACGTCATGAGCATCGTGATGCAGATCCCGAAGCAGCGGCTCACGAAGGACGGCACGGCGCCCGACCCGGCGCGCGCGAACAACATCGTGGGCATCTGGGACACGGCCGAGCGGTTGAAGAACCAGACCATCAACGGCGACGGGACCATCACCGTGTCGGGCCCCGAGCAGCAGGTGTCGCGCCTGGGCATGCCGCTCGTGAACGAGATCGTGATCCCGCTCGGAAAGAAGGACCTGTTCAACGCCAGCGAGCCGGCGAACGACGTGGCCAACTTCGGCGCCTACGTCGTCGACCCCGAGCCCGCGCGGCTGCTGCACGCGCTGTTCGGCATCAACGTGCCGGCGGCGCCGCGCAACGACCTCGTGGCCGTCTTCGCGACCGGCGTGCCGGGCCTGAACCAGCCGGCGAACGTGTCGCCGGGCGAGATGCTGCGGCTCAACATGAGCATCCCGCCGGCGAAGAAGCCGAGCCGCTTCGGCGTGCTCGCCGGCGACGTCGCCGGCTTCCCCAACGGTCGCCGGCTCGCGGACGACGTGGTGGACATCGAGCTGCGCGTCGTGGCGGGCGTGCTGGTGCCCGGCTTCGACGTGGCGCCCAACAACCAGCTCGGCGACGGCGTCGACGCGAACGACAAGCCGTTCCTGCCCTACTTCCCCTACGTCGCCCCGCCCCAGGACCCGCGCGACCACGAGCACCACGAGACCACGGCCAGCCGCGGCCATTGGGACGGCGACGACGATCTCGCGGCCACGGCCGATCCCGAGGCGCTCACGGCGGCGAGCGCGGGCACGCCCGCACTGTCCCTCTCGTCCGCCAATCCCGGCCGCGGCGCCGTGCTCCAGTACACGCTACCCGCGGACGCCCGCGTGTCGCTGGCCATCTACGACGCGCAGGGCCGGGTCGTCCGCACGCTCGTTCACCAGGACGCCGCCGCGGGCACGTTCCGCGCGACGTGGGACGGGCTCGACCAGGCCGGCCAGTCGCTCCCGAACGGCCTGTTCTTCGCCCGGCTCACGGCGGGCGGCAAGACGGTCGACACACGGAAGCTCGTGCTGGAGTGATGCGGACGGCGGCGCGGTCCAGCGCCCGGGGCCCGATCCAGCGGGTCCCGGGCGTTCCTTCTGCACGTCGGGGTGAAACCGGAGCCGCTGATGACCGATACCGCTCCCCAGCCGACGACCGATGGTGTCATCGAATCCACGAGGGAGCGCCCGGATGGGCCCTGCGCGTACCGGAACCCACTATATCTCGGAGATCCTGCTCGCCGCGGGCGTGGTGACCGAGCAGCACATCGCGGCGGCGCTCGCGCAGCAGGGCCGGACGGGCCAGCGCATGGGCGAGGCGCTGGTCGAGCTCGGTGCGGCGACCGAGAACGACATCGGCTGGGCGCTCGCCCGCCAGTTCGGCTACACGTTCCTGGACCTGAGCCCCGAGGCGCTCGACGCCGAGCTCGTCGCCAGCTTCCCCGAAGGGCTGCTGCGCCGGCTGCTGGTGGTGCCGCTCGTGCGCACGGAGTCCTCGCTCTCGGCGGGCTTCGGCGATCCCACCGACCACGCAGCGGTCGCGGAGCTGGAGCGCGTCTCCGGGATGAGGATCGAGCCCTACGTGGTGGCTCCCTCCAAGCTGCTGCATGCGCTCGACCGCCTCGAGAGCGCGCGCCACGACGGGCACCGCCGGGCGCCGTCGTCTCCGCTGGTGGCGCACCACGGCTCGGTGTCGCGCGAACGCGCGGGCGAGCCCCTGCTCGGCGGCCACCTGCGCCGCGCCACGCACCTGGGGGCGAGCGAGATCCACTTCCTGCCCGTGGGCGACGAGATGCGCGTGCTCCACCGCGTCGGCGCGCGGCTCGTGGGCGCGGGCTCGGGTCCCGCGAGCCTGATCCCGCTCCTGCTCGCCCGGCTCGAAGCGCTGGGCGGGCCGGCTTGCCAGGGCGAGTCGAGGCACGCGCGCGGCCGTGCCGCGTGCCCGCTCGACGGCCGGCAGGTCCTGCTCGACGTATCGCTGGCCGGCTCCGAGGCCGGGTTGTCGATCACGCTGGGCTTGAGCACGTCCGATGCGGGCGTTCGCTCGTTGGAACAACTCGGACTCGATCCCGTGGATCTCGCGAGCCTGCGTGGCGTGCTCGAGCAACCCTCCGGCCTGGCGTTCGTCACCGGGCCCCCGCGCTCGGGCCGCACGACGACGCTCGCGAGCCTGCTCGCGGCGGTGCCGGTGGAAACGCGGCGCAGCGTCGCGTTCGAGGGCGGCAGCGGCGGGCCACTGCCCTCGCCGTCGCGGTTCGCGTGGCCCGCAGACGAGGCGCGCGCGTGCTGGGGAGAGATCGTGGTCGGCCAGAGCGCGGATGTGGTCGCCGTGGACGACGTGTTCACCGGCGAGCACGCGCGCGGCGCGCTCGACCCCGCGGGCTCGGGACGGCTCGTGCTCGCGAGCACCGACTGGTGCGATGGCTTCGCGCTCATGGACTACCTCGCCTCGCGCCCGGGTGGCGCGCAGATCCTCGGCGAACGGCTGCGCTTCGTGATCCAGCAGCGCATGGCGAGCTTCGAGCCCCCGGCCGGGAGCGGAACGGTGTCCCTCCGGCCCGTGTTCGAAGTGCTGTTCGTGAGTGACGCCATGCGGGGCGCGCTGCGCGACGGCGCGCCGATCGCCCGCCTGCGGGAGCTGGCCGCGGCGGACCAACATCGGACGCTCGCGGAGCGCCTGCACGGACTCGTCGCCGCGGGCCGTTTGTCAGCCGTCGAAGCCGCGCGGGTCGCGGCTTAGGGAGCCCCATGGCCTTCGACCTCAACGCGATGCTGCGTTTCGCCCACGACGAGCGCGCGTCCGACCTCCACCTCTCGGCCGGGCTGCCGCCCATGCTGCGCGTGCGCGGGGAGATCGCGCGGCTCGAGATGCCGGCGTTGCGCAGCGACGAGATCCTCGCCGCGATCCATGCGCTGCTCAAGGACGACCAGAAGCGGCAGTTCGAGGACACGCACGAGCTCGACTTCGCGTTCGCGATCGAGGGGGTGTCGCGCTTCCGCGCCAACGTCCTGCAGCAGACCCGCGGCGCGGCCGCGGTGTTCCGGCTCGTGCCCACGAAAGTGCTCTCGCTGGAGGAGCTCGGCATGCCGCCCGTGCTGCGCCAGCTCGCCGAGAAGGAGCGCGGCCTGGTGGTGGTGACCGGGCCCACGGGCTCGGGCAAGTCCACCACGCTCGCCGCCATGGTGGACTACGTGAACGAGAACCTGAGCGGGCACATCCTGACCGTGGAGGACCCGGTCGAGTTCGTGCACCAGCCCAAGCGCTGCCTGGTGAACCAGCGCGAGGTCGGCCCGCACACGCAGTCGTTCGCGGCGGCCCTGCGTGCGGCGCTGCGCGAGGATCCGGATGTGATCCTGGTCGGCGAGCTGCGCGACCTCGAGACCACACAGCTCGCGATCTCGGCCGCCGAGACGGGGCACCTGGTGTTCGCCACGCTGCACACGAACTCCGCCGCCAAGACGATCGACCGCATCATCGATGTCTTCCCGAGCGCCCAGCAGGCCCAGATCCGCACCATGCTGTCGGAGTCGCTCGAGGGCGTGATCGCGCAGACGCTGCTGCCGGCCAAGGACGGCAAGGGCCGCGTGGCGGCGCTCGAGGTGCTCGTCGGCGTGCCGGCGCTGCGCAACCTGATCCGCGAGAACAAGACGGCGCAGATCCTGAGCGTGATCCAGACCGGTGCGAACCACGGCATGATCAGCCTCGACCAGCACCTGCGCGAGCTGGTCATGCAGGGCCGGCTGTCGCGCCAGGACGCTGCGGCGCACGCGTCGAACCC
>Ga0306922_10005241_pt1 | contig 12361 bp, 19 predicted proteins | sample sta12Cox44000082_FD_203758 | JGI IMG/M metagenome (GOLD analysis project Ga0306922, IMG submission 203758) | Lab enrichment of tropical soil microbial communities from Luquillo Experimental Forest, Puerto Rico - statoxic.12C.oxic.44.000.082 (v2)... | ecosystem: Environmental > Terrestrial >... | reverse complement strand
ATTCCTGGATGACCCCCTTACTCGGAGGGTGGGGACTTCAACTGGTCGAGAACCAATTGGCGATGCTTCTCGAATATGCGCAGCGCCCCTTCGAGCGCATGGAGCATCGACTCAGCAACTTCCAAGGGGTGGCCAGCATCTAGCGCATGCTTGAGGATTACGCGCTCGCGAGCGATGTCGGCCTTCATTTCGGCAATGTAACGGTTGGCTTGGGCAAGATGACTGCGAATCATCGATCGAAAGATAGCACTTATGAGAGTGTGGTAGAGGTAGAAGATTGAGAGCTACCTCGCCGGGGCAGCTCCCTTCAACCGACGAGCGAGGGCGTCGAACGGCTCGGCTCTCACCGGCTCAAGTCCGGCATCATGCAGCTTGAGCATCGCCTCTTCCGGGCTATCAGCGTAGACCACGACGTAGTCTTCGTCGTTCATGAACACCCGGTAAATCACTGACCGTCCTCTTTACCAACGCTCCCGCTGATAACTGCGGGCGCGCCAAGTTCGGTTGGCAGCGCCCGCTCCGTCGCTCCCGATGCCGGTGAGTTAATTAGGACGGGGGCTGTCTGACTTGTTGGATTCGGCCAAAGAGTTGTTCGGGATAACCGCCTCGAGCCGCGCATTCTCATCGCGGCCAACTCTTGGCGAATGCTGACATCGCGGCCTCGCGCGTCGCTGAATATGCGATCCGCGCCTTGCCTGATCGGCGGTATTCCGGTCATGGGGGCTATGAGGGGAACGCTATGTGCGCGCGCCGCGTTGCCTTACGGCGACATGGAGACCGATCATGAAAAAGATCAGTACGCTCGCGATTATCGTTGGAGCCGCGTTGTTGACTGCGACGCCCCTCTCGCTTCAGTGGTCGCAAAAGAATGTGGCGCTCTCCCTTGACAGTGCCGATGCTCGAGTCGGGCGACCGCTAACTGCGACGAGCGTTGCCGGCGTTCACCGAAGGGCTCATCGAAGGGCATATCGCCACGGACATTATTATTACTATTAGCGGCTGGGCCCGTGCGTTGGATCAGTTTAGAGGCGGGTTGGGGCGTTTACTCAGTCCGCGCCCTGCCTGAAGAAAAGCCCCGGCTTCCTAAGAAGACGAGGGTGGAGGCGCATTAGATCTGCCGGCATCATCACCTTGTCGCCGACGTTGCGGGGCTTATAGGTTCGCGAGCCGCAGATAATCGTTCGCCCTGCTTGCCATGGGGCATCAGTAACACGCTCACACGCGCGGAATTTGATGTGCATCAAAGTGACGGCTGCACCGTCACTTGCATCAGAAGCCAAGACGAAGTTCTGCACTGGGTTCGGGGGAAGACCGAAGAGACCACCGGGATCGAGCTGGCAATTCCGATCCATCCCGAATTGCGCGCGATCATCGACGGCACCCCGAGCGGCCACCTAAATTTCCTGGTTACCGAATTTGGAAAGCCCTTTGCCGTTGCTGGGTTTGGAAACTGGTTCCGCGATCAGTGCGACATGGCCAATCTGCACCATTGCTCATTTCATAGGCTGCGCAAGGCTGCGTCGGTGCGATTGGCGGAGGCCGGATGCACGCCGCATGAGATCGCGGCGATAACCGGTCACGCCAGCCTCAAAGAAATTGTTCGCTACACGAAAACGGCGGATCGCAAGCGGCTTGCGGCGTCAGCCATGGAGAAGGTGAAAGCGGGAACATCCATTGTCAAACCTGTCGCGAGGTTTGACAAAAAGCGGAAAAAATCATGAGAAAACAAAGATCGAAATTGGCGTTGGCTCCCCGGGCCGGATTCGAACCAGCGACCAACCGGTTAATAGATGGTTGCGGTGGGGCAACACCTTGCAACAAACCGGTTCACGCTGGTGCTAGAAACGGCCTTTTTGCCTTGCTCCCCGTGGCTCACAGTATATCATCTCGCAACATAGGGCAACAACATCCTATCTCACCAACTATGTTGCCCCGGTGTTGCCCCGGTGTTGCCCCGGAGAGAGCGAACATGGCGAAGCGGGTACTCAACGACCGGATAATTCAGGCGCAGAAGCGGAAGCCCGCTGCGCCTGGTAAGCGGCGCGAGATATGGGACGCACTCGTGCCGGGCATGGGCCTCCGCACCACGGACAAAGGCGCCGTGAGCTTCGTTTTAGCGACGCGCTTTCCCGGCGCCAAAAACCCGGCGCGCCGGATGCTCGGAGCCTACGGCGAGCTCACGCTTGAGCAGGCCCGCGACAAGGCCCGGCATTGGCTCGATCTGGTCCACCGCGGCATCGATCCTCAAGTTGAGGAGGAGCGGGAGCGCGTGGCCGAGAGGCGCAAGGCCGCAACCACATTTGGCGCCGTAGCCGAAGACTTCATCCGAGAGAAATGCGCGCGTGAGCGGCGTGGCTTCGAGGTCGAGCGAATCATCAGACGCGATCTGCTGCCGGCGTGGGATAGCCGTCCCATCGCTGACATCACCCCGGTCGATATCGTTCTGCTCCTGAAGCCGATCAGAGCGCGCGGCGAGTACGCGGCGCATGCTGCGCTGAGTACCGTCAAGCGGTTGTTCGGCTGGGCAGTCGAGAGCCAGGTCTATGGAATCGCATTGTCGCCTGCCGACCGGTTGAAACCGAAGTCCCTCATCGGCGAGAAACGGCCGCGCACGCGCGCTCTGACTGATGACGAGATCAGGGCGTTCTGGCGCGCCTGCGAGCAGTTCCGCTATCCCTACGGATCGATAGGAAAGACGCTCTTGCTCACCGGCGCGCGTCACCGCGAAGTGTCGGAGGCGCCGTGGTCCGAATTTGATCTGGGCAAACGAACATGGACGATCGGCCAGGACCGCTTCAAGTCGGCTGTCGAACATACCGTGCCGCTAACAAGCGACGTGGTGGCCTTGCTCGACGGGTTGCCCCGGTTCAATCCCGGCGAGCACGTGTTCTCGACGACGGCCGGCGAGAAGCCGACCGTGATCACAGACAAGATCAAGAAAAATATTGACACCCTGATGGCGCAAGAGATGGGCGCCAAGCCAAAACCGTGGGTGATCCATGATCTGCGCCGGACGGTGCGTTCCCATCTAGCGGCGCTGCGGATTCCCGATCACGTCGCCGAAATGGTGCTTGGCCACGGCCGCAAAGGACTTCAGCGCGTCTACGACCAACATCGGTACGAGGCCGAGATGCGCGAGGCCCTGACGCTGTGGGCGGCCAGGCTGCGCTCGATCGTCGAGCCGCCGCCGGCGAATGTGGTCGCGATCAAGAAGGTGAGGGCGTCGTGAGCGCGTGGGACGCTGAGGCGTTCTTTGCGGTATTCCGCGAGGCCTACGAGCGCGGCAAAAAAAATGTTGTGCTGGAGACTGTCAGGATTGCAATCGAGCTGCGCCAGCCAATACCGGAGTGGGCCGCCAAAGCATTCGTTGCGGCTTATGACCAGGTCATGGAAACGGGCGCTTCATGGGACGACGTATTCGGCCGGCCGCATCCCAAGGGGAAACATCGGCACACATTTCGTTTGGAATCCCGGAAATACGAAATCTATGACCTTGTTCAAAAGCTCCACAATATAGAGGGTAAGCCGATCGGTAACGACTTATTCAGGCACGTCGGCCGCAAGACCGGCATTGGCGGCGCAACGATTGTACGGGACCTGTACTATCGAGTTCAACGGGTGATGCAGTTTGTTGCCCAGGAGCGAATCAAGACGGATGGAAATTGAGTTCGGGAATTTTGAAAATTCCCGCGTCGATTGCAGAAGCGATAGCGTCTAATTGATCGTCCGCGCAATTCAGCGCGGAGATCAGATCAATGCAGCTTCTAGACTATCGCGACCTTCGGGCTCGTGGCATCAAGTACGCCAAGCCCCATCTCTGGCGCCTTTGGACCAAAGGCAAGTTTCCCAGACCGATCAAGTTGTCTGCGTCGCGCAATGTTTGGCGCGCCGAGGAAATCGACGCGTGGATCGAATCACGCATCGCCGCGAGCGATCGGGTCGGTGCCTAGCTCATGGGAGACATGGTGAGGGCCCCGGCGGCGGCGACCGCCCAGGGCCCTCGGGTCTCTGTTCAGCAGGACAGCTCGAACAGCCCCGAACATAACGGCGATGCCGGCACTGCGCAAGCGTCGCTCATAAACAAGATCAAGGTCCACATCGCCAAGGGCGATAAGGCTGCGGAGAAGGCGGAACAGCATTACGTTGCCGCCGGCCAGTATCTCAAGCAGCTCAAGGCCAACCACACCGGCACCTGGGAAGAGTGGGAAGCCCTACTCAAATCCAAGGTCGGCATCGGTTAGTCGCGCGCCTCCGAGTTGATGCTGATCGCGGACGGCACGAGGACGATCACCGAGATTCGCGCCAGCGGCGCTGAGCGCAAGGCCAAGGAGCGAAAATCTCTCCGTGACGTCACGGAGAAAGCTTCCCGGCCTGTCACCACAACCGCCAAATCCATCCCCTCGCAAGTTCAGCGAGAGCTGGAGGCGAACCAAGCTCACATCGATGAGCTTGAGACTGCGCGCGAGCATGACCGGGACCTCGCCGAGCAATTGCAAGCGGCCAAGATCAGGATCACGGGTCTCGAAAGCGAGATCGCGGAGCTGAAGCAAGAGAACGCCGAGCTTCGCGCGCAGCTTGAAGCCGCAAAGGCTAAGCCCGTTGACGCCCCTACGCCGACGAAGAAGCGTGGCCGGCCCAAGGGGTCGAAGAACAAGCCGAAGCCTCCGGTGGCGGCGACGACCGCCAACGTCGCGACACCGGGGCAGGATCTTGGCAATGACCCTGGCCCGTTTCCGGAAATCCTGCGGCGCGATCGGGTGCAGATATGAGCGGCGCCCGTCACCGGCGCTCGCCCGAGGCCGCGATCCAGCGCGCCGTATTCCAGCATCTACGCGCACGCGGCACTCCTGGCGTGTTCGCTTTCCATCCGGCGAACGGCGGTTATCGCAAGCCTGTTGAGGCAGCAATCCTCAAGGGCCTCGGCGTTGTCGCGGGCGTGCCCGATGTGATCGCCATCCACAACGGCCGCGTATTCGCGATGGAGTTGAAGGCTCCAGGAGGCCGCGCCACCGACAAGCAGCTAGAGGCGATCGCGGCTATGCGGGAGGCAGGCGCCTTCGTCGCTCTCGCCGAGGGCCTCGACCGCGCGCTCGCCTGCCTCGAAGCATGGGGCCTGTTGCGGGGGCGCGCGTCATGACCCAGCCCAAAGTTATTAAGAAGCTCGATCGTGCAGTTGATGCTCTGCGCCGGCCTGACACAAAACTCGTCCGGCTGCACTCAAATAACGGCGGGGCAGGGTTTTTCATATGGCCGCATGGCGAACGCGTTGCGGACGATGTTGTCGAATTGCTGCTTAGGCGTAATGACGTTCAGCCGTTCGACAGCGGACTTTTCGAAGGCCATCCGCAGTCGTGGCGACTTGGCAGTTGGCGCGATTGGTCATGATCGAGCTACGTTCCTATCAGCTCGATGTTATCGATCGCATCGAGCGAGCACTCGGGGAGCGCCGCAAGGTGCTCCTCGTCGCCCCGACCGGCAGCGGTAAGACCGTCATCGCCGCCGAGATTATCAACCGCACAGTGGTGCAATACAAAACCGTGCTGTTTCTCGCTCACCGCCGCGAGATCATCATGCAGACTAGCGCCAAGCTGACGGCCACTGGCGTGAGGCACGGCATCATCATGGCCGGCGTCGAGTCGCGGCCGATGGAGTCGGTCCAAGTCGCGAGCATCGACACGCTGCATGTGCGCGGCGTCCGGTCGAACGCCATATCTCTGCCGCCAGCCGACCTCCTGATCTTTGATGAAGCGCACCGCGCCCGCGGTCGCACGCGCGAGCAGTTGATCAGTCTCTACCCCGACGCAGCCCTCCTCGGGATGACGGCAACGCCGTGCCGGGGTGATGGCCGGGGCCTCGGAAACGTCTTCACCGCTATGATCGAGTGCCCGCAGGTTGCGGATCTGATCGTCGGCGGCTTCCTGGTCAAGTCTCGGGTTTACGCTCCGGTCGATCCAGATCTCAGGGGCGTTCGCGCGCAACAAGGCGACTACGTTGTCGGCCAGCTTGAGCGCCGGATGAATACCGATGCGCTAGTCGGTGACATCGTTGAGCACTGGCTAAAGTACGGGGAGCGTCACCGAACGGTTTGCTTCGCTGTTGGTATCGAGCACTCGGTCCATATCCGCAACGAGTTCGTCCATGCCGGAGTCCGCGCCGAACATCTGGACGGAACCACACCGATCGCTGAGCGTGAGGCGATTCTTGCACGGTTGGCATCGGGCGAGACCGAGGTGGTGAGCAACTGCATGGTGCTCACCGAGGGCTGGGATATGCCTGCCGTGGGTTGCTGCATCCTCGCCCGTCCCACCAAGCAGATGAGCCTATACCGGCAAATGGTCGGCCGGGTCCTGCGTCCCGATGACGGCAAGCCCGATGCGGTGATCCTCGACCACAGCGGCGCCGTGTACCGGCACGGCCTACCCGAAGATCACGTCGAATGGACGCTCGCTGTCGATCGGCGCGCGGTCAACCCCGCGCAGCAAAAGCGCGAGCGCGGTGAGGCGCCAAAGCTTCGCGAATGCCCGTCTTGCAAGGCGGTGATGATTGTTCCGCCGTGTGGTGCTTGTGGATGGCAACTACAGCCACGCGGTCGAGCTGTCGATTTCGAAGATGGCGAACTTGGACTCGTCAGCCGCGGCAAAGCAATCGCGCCGATCTATAGCGAAACCGACCGCAGGATTTTCTTCCAACAGTTACGTTCGGTTCAACAGACCAAGGGTTACAAGAAAGGTTGGGCCGCGCACAAGTACCGCGAGAAGTTCGGTGACTTCCCGCCGTGGTCCTACAACGAGTTGCCGCCAGCCATTCCGACCGACGCCGTGCTGCGCTGGGTGCGCTCACGCAACATCGCCTTTGCCAAAGCAACACGGGGGGCAGCATGACCGACCCCGTCTTGCAAGACCGCGAACTGCGCGAGGCATGGCGGGCCGTCGCCAATGCCAAGCTTGCCGAGTTCCGGCGGCAATGCTGGCGGCTCGCTCTGCTGGTCCGGCAGGGCATCATCGAGAAAGCCGCGGCGGTCGATCGCCTCTGGGAGATTGCCACCGCTCACGCCCTCGTGCGTGCGCTCGGCGAGGATCGTATCCAAGCCATCCTCGACGAAGCATTCGCACATGCCGACTTCCGGCCAATGCATTCGGAGGTCGCATGAAGCGCTACCGCATCGGCGGCCAATGGTCGCCGCGCCTGATCGAGATGCTGGAGTCGCCGGCATACCGGGTGCTGAGCGTGTCCGCCCATCGGGTCATATCCCGTATCGAGATCGAGCACGCCAGCCACGGCGGCAGCGAGAACGGCAACCTGCCGGTCACTAAGCAGAACTTCATGGACTACGGCATGGACCACAACGCCGTCGCGCCAGCCATCCGTGAGGCGGAGGCACTTGGCTTCATACGCATGAAGCGCGGCCGCGGCGGCAACGCCGATCACCGCCAGCCGAACAGGTTCTTCCTCACGTTCGCTCACGGCCGCGGCAGTCGGGCGTGCCCGCCAACGCATGAGTGGCGCAAGATCAAGACGATCGAGGAAGCCCAAGCCATCGCCGACGCAGCCCGCGCCGCAAAGGACCCGCGGGCAGTGCAATTTGCCCACCAACGAAGCGGCAAAAAAACAAAACACCGGTACGGAAAACCCGTACCGAAAATGCAACTTCACCGGTACGGAAAACCCGTACTACGGGCCAGTACGGAAAACCCGTACCACTATCTATATCTCGGGGCGGAGGGCGAGGGGTGCGGGCGGCGTCTAGTTCCGGAGCCCCGCCCCGCTCCGAGCGTGACGAGCGCCGCAGCCGCAAGGCCCTGATGGCCTACGTCGCCAATGTCATCGATGAGCAGTTGCATGACCTGGACCGCCGTCGTGTTGCGGCGCGCAGGCAAGCGCAATGGCGCATCCGCCAGCAGTGTCCGTTCGACCCGGTGCGTTTATGACGCGAGCGCACTTCCGCTCTGCCGCCCGTGGACGTCATCAAGCACGGCGGTGATGGCTGAGCGAGAGCGTCGCGGGCTTGCCGACTGTTCTGAGGCTCATCGCCAATGCAAGGCGATGGGTTACACAATGGGCACTGAGCTATATCTGCGGTGCCGCACCATGATTGCACAGCAAGACGCAGCGCAGACTGCGGCCACCGTTCAGACGATAAATACCGTCACACAACAGCAACAGTCATTGACGCCGCTGCCACCGCTGCCGCCACCGCCACGCATGGTTACCTGCACATCGATGGGAATGGGCAACATGGTAACTACCAATTGTCAGTAAGGCGCACGACCCCACTTAGAAACCCAACTTTTTCTCAGCCGCCGCCGGCCTCGGTGCGCCGCAACGTTGCATCAACCAACTGCGCAGCAGGAATCCGCATCGTGTCAAGATAACCCGCCAACACCAAAACGCCCGCTCCACAAGTCAGCAAGCCGCGTCCACGCGCTCTTGTCCCCCGCTTCCGCAAGCGCGAGAACGTTTTCGAGGGAAGCAAGCACAGTCGGAGTTGGTATCAAAGCCGCTCAACATCATGCCACCGCCTTGTTCCAAGCCTTCGGATAAACGATAGGCCCATCAAACCACGCAAGGTGAACCTCGCGATGCGCCCTCACGAGCGCACCACACACCGCGTTCGCAATGTCATCCTTCGCACCCGGCGGATGATCGATTGAGTCCCGTCCACCACGCGAGGTCTTGCGCTCCAACGACACGAGTTGCCGTTGCAACGTCTTGCTGTCGAGAAGCATGGCCTTGCGGCCATTCAGCAACGGCAGCGCGTCTCGGTAAATTTCACTCTTGGTAAGCTCTGCTGGCTGGTAAGTAATCCCGTGGAGCGCAAAGACCGATTTCGGCCACTCGCCCGCATAGTGATCGCCCTCAACGGTGTTAACGTGGTAGCGCCGCAGCGTGTGGCTAAATTCCTCGACAACCATCGGCGGCTCGCACGGCGACTTCCGCTCACGCACCACGTCGATCACGCTCGTCTCGCCCTCCTTGTGCGCAATCGCGAGCGTGAAGCTGTCGCCGCTTCCACCTGACGGATCAACGAAGCCGACGTACTTATGCCGCGGCTCATATGGCCGCTCGAACACGCCCTCCGTGATGCATAGCGCCACAACCTCATGCGCCAAAAACGTCTCAACATCGGTGCGGAAGTCCCCGCCGTATTCCGCCGCAGCATACGCAGCATCGCGCTCGAACTCGCGGTCAATCTTGGCCTGCTCGTAACTCGGGTTCAGATCCCGCGTCCCGCCCTTCGCCACCAGGATCGACGTATCGCCCTTGTCGCCATACTCAGCCTTGAAGGCGTTCCAAAGCTCGCCACGGCGCGCATAAGGACTCGAAATGCAGGCCAGCAGGCCACTCGTCGTGCCCAACGTCGGACGAATAGCGTTGATGATCTCAACGTCAGGGTTCGCGCTCTCGTCGCTGTGGAAAAACGCCAATTCGTCCAACACAACCGCAACTAGCGTCGGACCGCGAAGCCGTCGAAACGATGCGCCGCGGACCTCAATCGTAATGCCGTTGTCGAGCTCAACCGCCTCGCTCGTCTGCCGCACAATCAACTGCTTCAGAATCGGGCTCTCACGCAGAATGCCACCAACATAATCCAGCACCACCGTCGCCTGCGCCTGCGACGGCGCCAAGCACAACGCTATGCCCTTCTCGCCCGCCACAAGCTTCGACTTGTGTTCGCATAAGCAGGCGATGTAGCAGAGCAACGTCGCAATCGCCCTCGACTTGCCACCGCGACGGCCAGCAATAACCCACAATTCGCTCACGCGACCCGGCGGAGGATCAGCACGACCCGTCAGACGCTTGTAGTGCTCAAGCTCGGCTGGCTTCAGCCTCTCGCCCATGCTGGCAAGGAGCAGCGCACGCCAAGCGGCCCAGCTCTCACCAGCGAGCGCGCGGCCCAACAAGTTGGAGTCCGAGAGGGCGTTCCGCAATGACGTTCGGCGTTTCATGGCGCCGGCTCCGCCAGATAGGTCCGCAGATCAGGCGTAACGTCGCGCGCGACGCGCTCCAGCCCAATCGCCTCAAGCACACGCCGCAGGCTGTTGGTGCCGGTCACATAGGCGCCGAAATCGTTCTCTCCTGCCGTGCTGGTCGCGAATTTGGCCTCAAGCCGCTCCAGCTCGACGGTAAGAGCGCCAGCGCGCCGGATCAGGCTGCACTTGGCCTCCGAAATGGCGTCGGGGCCGCCTTGATCGGCGACATGCAGCGCAATGACATCGCGCAACCGACGCGCCCAAGGGCTTCGCTCGTCGCCGCCGCGAACAAACAGCCTGTTGCCGTTCGTAACGGCCGACCTCGCGTCCGCCTTGCGGATGGCTAGAGCGGCCCTCCTTTTGCTGCCGCCGGCGTTCTCAATCTCGGATTCGCTGATCTGGTTCAAATCGGCCTCGAAACCCGCACCGCCGTTGCCCCGGGCCGATCGCTGGAGCTGCGCGCCGCCACCTCGGATTCACCAACCACCACGATCCCGGTGTTGATTCCCACCCGGACTGACAAAGGCTCGGCGCTCGAGAGGCGGGTGACGGCCTCGATCACTTCAAGGCCGGCGCGCACAGCGCGCTCAGCTGCATCCTCCTGGGCGACCGGCCAGCCGAAATAGACTTCTATGCCGTCCCCCCGGTATTGTGAAACGTGCCCGCCGTACCGAGCGATGGTCGCGCTGCAGGCACCTTGATATGCCTCAATCACGCCCTGCAGGTCCTCCGGGTCCATGCGTGTGGAGAGTGCAGTCGAACCGACAAGGTCCGAGAACATCACCGTGATTTGGCGGCGTTCGGCAGCGTCGGTGCCCGGCTCCTTTCCGGCTGCAAATTTGGGTGTCGCCCGGGCAGTGCCGGTAAGCTCACCGATCGCCACGAGTATTTTTCGCCGATGCCCAAGGGGGATCCCGAGGTCTTTGAGATCCTGATCGGTCAGATAGCGAAGTACCGAGACATCAATCCTGTGCTCGGTAAAGGACTGCGTGTACTCGGACATGCCGAGCTTTTCGAGCCAGTCCGCAATCTCCTCCATCGCGGCGCCTCCTGATTTAATAGCCTGAACGAGCTTCTTGACCGGAGGACAGAGCTTATCCAACAAACGGTTACGTTCTCGAGCGCATTCGTACTTGGAAGCTATCGAATCCCATCTCGGCCACCTGCCACCACAGATAGCTGTCGCTGCGGAAGGCGGCCAGACTTTCGTATAGCTTCTTAAAGCGGGGATTTGTCGCGCCAGTTTCTGCATAGACCTGGTTCGCCGCTTTGTAGCAGGCTTCCATGATGTCTTGCGAGAAGGGGCGCAACAGCACACCCCCGGCAACAAGCCGCTTGATTGCCGGCGGATTCGCGGCGTCATATTTCCCGGTCATCCAGTTGCCGGCGTCTCGCGCAGCTGCGAGCAGGACAGCCTGATAGCTTTTGGGCAGCTCATGCCACTTCTCCGCGTTGACGAGGGTGTGAGCGTTCGCACCACCCTCCCACCAGGCGGGGTAGTAATAGTATTTCGCGATCTTTTGGAGACCGAGCTTCTCGTCGTCAGCAGGTCCGATCCACTCCACCGCGTCGATAGTGCCTTTTTCGAGCGCCGAATAGATATCACCGGGCGCGAGTTGCTGTGGCACCACGCCGAGCCTACTGATGATTTGGCCGGCGAATCCCCCGATCCGGAACTTCAGGCCCCGCAGATCCTCGACCCGGTTGATTTCCTTGCGAAACCAGCCGCCCATCTGGCTGCCGGTATTACCCATTGGGATGCCGTAGCAGTTGAAGCTCGTGAAGACCTCCTGCAGCAAATCGTTGCCACCACCATGCACGAGCCATGATTCCATCTGCCGCGCGTTGAGGCCAAATGGCACGGCGGTGCCAAAGGCGAGCGCCGCATCCTTTCCCACGTAGTAATAGGCAGCGGTGCTGCCGATTTCGACAGTCTGGTTCTGCACGGCGTCAAGCACCGCCAGGCCGGGCACGATCTCGCCGGCAGCGAAGAGTTGGAGCTGGAATCTGTTATCGGTGATCTCGGCGACGCGCTTGGCGAATACTTCACAAGAGCCGTAGAGCGTGTCGAGCGACTTGGCCAACTCGTCGCGAGCCGCCATCTGATTTGTGGCATCGACTGAGCAATGGCCGGCATGGCGACCGAAGTGATCCCGGCGCCCGCACCGACCGCCGTTGCGGTTAGGAAATGACGGCGGTTCATGACAGTCCTCTCAAAATTTTGCGCTTTGCCACCAGGGTGATGAACTCGCGCCGCCGGATCATTCGATGACCTCGTCGGCGCGCACGAGCAGCGCAGTAGGCATGGTGAGGCCGAGTGCCTTGGCGGTCTTGAGGTTGACGTACAGCTCGATCTTAGTTGCCTGCTGGACCGGCAGGTCGGCGGGCTT
>Ga0306922_10005236_pt1 | contig 12364 bp, 9 predicted proteins | sample sta12Cox44000082_FD_203758 | JGI IMG/M metagenome (GOLD analysis project Ga0306922, IMG submission 203758) | Lab enrichment of tropical soil microbial communities from Luquillo Experimental Forest, Puerto Rico - statoxic.12C.oxic.44.000.082 (v2)... | ecosystem: Environmental > Terrestrial > Soil... | reverse complement strand
AGCGCTCTTTCCGGGGATCGAAGTCCCGCACGAACCTCGCCACGATCTCCGCCACCAGGGCTTCGAAGCGCTCGTCCCAGCCGAACTCCTGGGCGTAGAGCGCGCCGTGACGGTGGACGACCCAGCCCATGTCACCCGCCTGGTGCGGGCGCAGGATGTAGGGCGTCTGCCGCTCCGGGCGGGCGTCCAGGATGCCCTCGATCACGTGCATGGCGTCCACGAGACGGCCCTGCTCGGGAGCGGAGAGCCGTCCCACGATCTCGCTGATGTCCTGGTGCGAGCGCCGCTCGAGAGGCGCGAAGGCGGCCTGCCCGCGCGCGGTGAGCTCGAGGTGGCTCTGCCGCCCGTCGGCCTCGGAGCGGGTACGGGTGATGAAACGGCGCTTCTCGAAATCGCGGAGGACGCGGCTTAGGTATCCCGGGTCGAGGCCGAGGTCGCGGCTCAAGGCGGCCGCGGTGAGCTTGTCCCGGTGGGCGAGCTCGTAGAGCACCCGCACCTGGCTCAGGGAGAAGGCGCTGTCCAGGTAGCCCTCCTGGAGGAGGCCGATCTGCCGGGTGTAGAAGCGGTTGAAGCGCCGCACGGCGGCGACGCGCTCGTCGAGCTCCCTCGAGGCCATGGCGTTCCCTCCTGGGCGGGCGTCCGCATGAGTAGGTGCCATCGTCATCCAATTAGTTGACTAAGTCAAGTATAGCTGCGCCGTCCCCCCTCTGCTAGGGTGACGCGTCGCTGATTCCCGAGCAGGAGGTGTACGGACATGGAGCGCTCACAGGAGCCGGAGGCCTTCACCACCTTCGAGCGCCGGGGCTGGGGCCGCCAGATCGATGGCTACCAGCGCACCTTCGCCCGCCTCACCGCGCAGACCGTGCCCGCCATGCTGGACGCAGCGCGCGTGAGCCGGCGGTGCCGCGTCCTCGACGTGTGCACGGGCCACGGCGTCCTCGCGGACGCCGCCCTCGCGCGGAAGGCCGTCGTCTCCGGCCTCGACTTCGCGGAGGAGGTGGTAGCCACCGCCACGCGCAACGTGCCCGGCGTGGCGTTCCGCCGGGGCGACGCGCAGGCCCTGCCGTACCCCGACGCCAGCTTCGAGGCGGTGCTGTGCGGCTACGGGCTGATCCATCTCTCCGATCCCGGCGCAGCCCTCGCCGAGATGACCCGGGTGCTCGCGCCGGGCGGCCGGCTCGCCGTGAGCGTGTGGGAGCGTCCAGGACCCGACAACGGCTTCGGGCTCTTGTACGGCGCGGTGAGGGAACACGGCCGTTTCGACGTGGGACTCCCTCACGGCCCCGACTTCTTCCAGTTCAGCGAGCCCGCGCGCATGCGAGCGGCCCTGTCGGCGGCCGGCCTCGTCGACGTCGAGGTTGCCTCCGTGTCGCAGGCGTGGCGGTTCGAAGCTCCCGGGGATTTCGTGGAGGCGATGTTGACGGGCGCGGTGCGCGCCAAGGCGCTCCTGGAGGCGCAGGATCCGCGGGCCCTCGCCACCATCCGCGACGTGGTGGCCCGCGGTGCGGCGCGCTTCGCGGGCGCCGACGGCGCGTGCTACCTGCCCATGCCCGGTCTCGTGGGCAGCGGCGCCAAGCCCGCCCCTCGGAGGCCGTGATACTGTCTCCGGGTATGCCGGGACCGACCTCGCACAGCTACTACTCTCAGCGCCTGCGCCTGCACTACGTGGACTGGGGCAATGCGGGGAAGCCGCCGCTCCTCCTCGTGCACGGCGGCCGCGATCATTGCCGGAACTGGGACTGGACGGCGGAGGCGCTGCGCGACGACTGGCACATCATCGCGCCGGATCTTCGGGGCCATGGGGACAGCCAGTGGTCGCCCGACGGCAGCTACACCATGGCGGGCTACATCTACGACCTGGCGCAGCTCATCCACCAGCAGCGCTTGGCCCCTGTGACCATCATCGCCCATTCCCTGGGCGGCAACATCGCGCTCCGCTATTCCGGCATCTATCCCGAGGCCGTGGCGCGACTGGTGGCCGTCGAAGGCCTGGGTCCGCCCCGCAGCGTGCTCAAGGAGCGCATGGGCAAGACGGTGGACGAGCGGATGGACATGTGGATTCGCGAGCAGCGCGCCCTCGCCGGCCGTCTGCCGCGCCGCTATGCCTCCATCGAGGATGCCTTCCGGCGAATGCAGGAAGAGAACCCGCACCTCTCCGCGGAGCAGGCACGCCACCTCACCGTGCAGGGCGTGAACCAGAACGAGGATGGAACATACAGCTGGAAGTTCGACAACTATGTCCGCGCCTGGCCGCCCTACGACATGTCAGGCCGCGACATCACCACCTTATGGTCGCGCATCGATTGCCCGACGCTCCTCCTGTACGGTAAGGAGAGCCAATCGGGCAACCCGGCCGAGGATGGTCGCGCGGAGCCGTTTCGCCACGCCACCGTAGTGGGAGTGGACAAGGCAGGACATTGGCTGCACCACGATCGCCTGGAGGAATTCCTCCATACCGTCCGCGAGTTTCTCGGACAGGAAGGAACGGCATCGCTATGAATGCCCTGCGCGCGGAGCCCCCGAAGCGTGGCTGGGCCGGGACATGGCCGAGTCGACGGAGTGGATCGTGTCCGTCCCGCCCCGGGCGGTGGCAGAGATGGACGCCGCCCTGCGCGAGCTTCAGCGCCGCGGGCTCGCCTGGCCGCGCTTCGGCCGAGAGGATTTTCCGTTGCCGACCTTCTCGCGCGATCTCAGCGCCGTGCTCGACGAGCTCGAGAACGGCCGCGGCTTCGTGGTGCTGCGCGGCTTCGCCGTCGATCACTACTCCCTCGAGGAGCTGCGCAACCTCTATTGGGGCGTGGGCGTCCATCTTGGCCACGCCCGCTACCAGAACGCCCACGGCGAGCTCATCGGCGAGGTGCGCGACGAGTACCGGCTCTATGGCGAGGTGCAAGAGCGGCAAGCCGATCCGGCCCTCGGTCGCACCTCGCGCTCCAAGGCGCGGTCGAGCGGCCCCCTGCGCTTCCACACCGATCGGTGCGACGTGGTCACCCTGCTCTGCGTCCGGCCGGCGCGCCGGGGCGGGGCGAGCAAGATCGTGAGCGCGGTGAGCGTCGCCGAGGCCATTCGCGCTCGGCGTCCCGATCTCCATGACCTCCTATGGCAGGACTACTGGGGCAGCCGCCAGGGCGAGGAGGCGGGCGGTGAGCACAGGGTGTACGCCATGCCCCTGTTCGCCGAACACGCGGGCAAATTCACCACGCAGTACTCCCGCACCTTCGTGGAGGCGGCGCAGAAGCTGCCCGACGTGCCGCGCCTCACCGCGGCCCAGAACGAGGCGCTCGACCTGCACGCCGCCGTGTGCGAGGAGCTCGCCTTCACCATGGATCTCCAGCCGGGCGACCTTCAGCTCCTGAACAACCACGTCATCTATCACGGACGCACCGGGTACGAGGACGCCGACGGACCCGATCGGGACCGGCTGCTCCTGCGGCTGTGGATCGCTCCGCCCAACTCCCGCGAGTTGCCGAGTGGCTTCGAGACGCTGTGGGGGACCACCGAGCCCGGCACTCCGCGCGGCGGCATCGCCCAGCCCGCGAAGACCGACTAGTGGTTTCTGCGGGCGGCGCGCGTCGATCCTCACGGCAAAGCAGGCGCGACGCGTCGATCTGCTCGCTGAGGCCGCGACGGCAGGGCCGCGCCGCTCAGCCCTGGCGGCGGAGCTTGGGATCCCAGGCGTCGCGGAGCGTGTCGCCGAAGAGGTTGAAGCCGAAGACGGCCAAGCTGATGGCGAGGCCAGGGAAGAAGGCGAGCCACGGCGCCTGCTCCATGAAAGCCCGCCCCGTGCTGGACAGCATCAGTCCCCACGAAGGCGTGGGCGGCTGCGTCCCTACCCCGAGGAAGCTCAACGAGGCTTCGATCAGGATGGCGTTGCCCAGCCAGATGGAGGCGAGGATGAGGATGGGCGCCGTCACGTTGGGCAGGATGTGCGAGGCGATGATCCGGTAGTCGCGGCAGCCGATGGCCTGCGCCGCCTCCACAAACCGGTTCTGCTTGGCGGAGAGCACCGCTCCCCGGACCACCCGTGAGTTGCCGGGAATGATCACCATGGCGATGGCGAGCATGGCGTTGGTGGTGCTGGGCCGGAGCACGGAGACGATGGCGAGGGCGAGGATCAGCCCGGGGATGGTCATGAGCGCGTCCATGACCCGCTGGAGCATGAGGTCGAGCCGGCCTTCCCAGTAGCCCGAGACGAGACCGACGATCATGCCCACGCACGTCCCGATGCCCACCGCGAGCAGCCCGACCCACAGCGAGATGCGGCTGCCGTAGATCACGCGGCTCAGCACGTCGCGCCCGATGTCGTCGGTGCCGAAGGGATGCGCCCAGCTCGGAGGAGCGAGGCGGATCTCGGGCTGGGCGGCGAGGGGATCGTAGGGCGCGAGGACGTTGGCGAAGATCGCCGTCAGGACGAGAATGATGATGAGCCCCGCCGAGACCATGCCGAGAGGCTTGCGCTTGATCACCGTCCACAGGGCTCGGATCCGGCTCACGTGATCGGTGACCGGCTCGTCGAAGGTGCGGCCGGGCGCGGTGGCGATGGCCACGGGCGGGGTCAGCCTCTCACTGGTAGCGGATCCGAGGATCCAGCCAGGCGTAGGTCAGATCCACAAGGAGGTTGAGGGTGACGAGGGTGACCGCGACCAGCATCACGTTGGTCTGCACGATCGGATAGTCGCGGAAGAGGATTGCCTCCACGGTGAGCCGCCCCATGCCGGGCAGGGCGAAGATCGTCTCCACGATCACCGTCCCCGCGAGGAGAGTACCGAACTGGCCGCCCACCAGGGTGATCACCGGGATGAGCGCGTTCTTGAGCGCGTGCTTGTAGATGATGATCCGCTCTCCCAATCCCTTGGCCCACGCCGTGCGCACGTAGTCCTCGCGCAGCACCTCGAGGAGGGTGGAGCGGGTCATGCGCATGGTGGCGGCGGAGAGGCGGAAGCCGAGGACGGCGGCGGGGAGGAGGAACTGCTGGAGGTTGGTCCACGGATCGGTCCAAAGGCTCGCGTAGCCGAGGGGCGGGATCCAGCGGAACCAGATCGCCGCGAAGGTGATCACAAGGGTGCCGAGCCAGAAATCGGGGAGGGAAAGGCCGGTGATGGCGGCCACCCGTCCCGCGTAGTCGGAGGGCTTGTCCTGGCGGGTGGCGGAGATGACGCCGATGGGCACCGCAATGACCAGGCCGAGGATCATGGCGAGCACGGCCAGCTCCACGGTGACGGGAATGGACTTCTTGAGGGCGACCGAGATGGGCTCGTTGGTGAAGATGGAGTCGCCGGGACTGAGGCTCAGCATCTGCCAGGCCCAGATGAGGTACTGCTTGTAGTACGGGAGGTCGAGGCCGAGATCGCGGCGGAGCTTTTCCAGCTCCTTGGGACTCACGTTGCCCGACTCGCCCATGAGGGCGGTGAGGGCGTCGCCGGGCATGACACGCATGAGACCGAAGACGATGAGCGAAGAGAGGATGAGGACGGGGATGGACAGGGCCAGCCGCCGCGCGACGTACGTGTACATGGAAAGCGGCGGCGCCTCCTACTTGTCGATCCAGAGCCGCGCCAACGTCGACGCGCCGTAGCCGTCGTTCCTGCGCAGAGCGAGAGAGCCGGTGTTGCGCAGGAAGGGCTGCCACACGAGGAAGCCCGAGTCGTAGGGCATCCACATGCGCGTGACCTGGTCGTGCTCGCGCTCGAAAACTTTCTTGGTCAGGGCGCGCTGCTCCGCGCGATCGGGGGTGCGGCGCAGCTTGGTCACCAGCTCGTCGATGACGGGATCGGCGAAGCGCCAGTAGTTCTTCGTCGACTTGGAGTGCATGTACTGATAGGTCTGCTCGTCGAGCCCCGTAGCGTAACCCGTCTTGAAGCCCCACGCCATGCCGTCCCACTTGCCGTCGGCGTAGCGCCCGTAGAAGGTGGTGTAGTCGAGCTTGCTGATCTTGATCTCGATGTTGAGGTTCTTCTTGAGGTCCTGCTGCACCACCTGCACCTGCGAGGACATCTCCGGGAAGTACTCGTAGTAGAAGAGCGTGGTCTCGAAGCCGTTGGGGTGGCCAGCCTCCGTGAGGAGCTTCTTGGCCTCCGCGGGCTTGTACTGCCAGTAGGGGCCGAGCTGGGCCGCCGTGGGCATCTTGTCCTGGAAGTAGAAGTAGGGGATGCCCCAGCCGAGAATGCCATGGCCGCCGTAGATGGTGTCGACCTGCCGCTGGCGGTCGATGGCCATGGAGATGGCCCGGCGCACGCGCACGTCGATGAAGGGCGGCTTGTCCTGGGCGAGGGCGAGCCCGAACACCGTCTGCACCGTCTTGTACTCCTGGATCACCGCGGCGGGGGTCGTCTTCTTGAGGTTGGCGGCGTCGCTCAGGCTGGCCACGAAGTGGATGTCGCTCTGCCCCGAGCGGAAGGCGGCAAGGCGGGTGGCCGCGTCCGGAGTGGAGAGGATGTGGTACTCGTCGATGTAGGGACGTCCCTGGTCGAAATAGTCGGGGTTACGCACGAGCACGACGCGCACCTTGCGCGTGTTCTCCTTGATCATGTACGGCCCCGTCCCGATCAGCCGCTTCTTGAGGTCGCCGTCCTCCTCCAGGACCTCGCGCGCGAAGATGATGGACACGGGCTCCGCGAGGTTCTGGGGAAACATGGTGTTGGGCGTCTTGAGGTGGATGCGCACCGTGTACTTGTCGGGCGTCTCGATGCCCTCGATCTCCTGGAAGGTGAAGGACTGCACGCCTTCCTTGGCGTACTGCTCGTAGCAGTATTTGACGTCCGCGGCCACCAGCTCACGCCCGTTGAGGGGCGCGACGTTGTGCCACTTCACGCCCTTGCGGAGCTTGAAGGTCCACACCCGGAAGTCCGGACTGCCCTGCCAGGACTCCGCGAGGTCGCCCTTGAGGGTGAGATCGGTGGTGTTCGCCGCCTCGTCGGAGTAGGGATAGCGCACGAGGCGATTGCTGGTCAGCGTGGCGAACTGCGAGAGGCCGACGGAGTTGGTGAGACGCGGATCCAGCACGGGCGGATCCCAGGCAGAGGCGCGCGTGAGGAGCTTGCCCCGCTTGGGCGGGTTCGGGCTGGGCGGCATCCAATCCGGGTACGGCGAGGCCGTTTGCGCGAAGGCGCGACGCGGGGATGAACCGGCGAGGAGAGGGGTGAGAGCCGCCGTGGTCCATCCCGCGCGCTTCAGGAACTCGCGACGGGTGGCGCGGGAGCGGCTCGGAAGGGGACGAGGGTCGCGGGTCGGCATCCGGGCTCTCCTTCTTCGTGTTTCCGGGCGGAGCGAGGGAAAGAGATCAGGGCCAACTCGGGGCGGCTCGCTCGGCGGCACTGCCCGCGAGTGCGGCGAAGATGCCGCAGAGGCCACGGCGAGTCAAGGAGAATCGGGGGATTGCGCGAGAATGGCAGGCGCAGGTCGCGCAAATCGCCTCGTTTGACCACGATCGCCATGTCCGAGTGTGACGACGAGGACACGGCGGGGGGCTGGCAAGTGGTTTGCAAAATCGGTCGAGCGGGCCAGACCATGCTCAATTTATTCCCCCGGCGACCGCACCGGTCTCCGGATCGGCCAGTGTATAGTGGAATTCCATGCCCAACTCCCTCGACCTGATCCGCAGGCTCGAGCAGAACATCGGCCGCGCACTCGTCGGCAAGCCCCAAGTCATCCGGCTTGCCGTGGTCGGTCTCCTCGCCCGCGGCCATCTCCTCATCGAGGACGTGCCGGGGGTGGGCAAGACCACACTGGCCGCCGCGCTCGCCCGCTCCATCGGCGCGGGATTCCAGCGCATCCAGTTCACCTCGGACATGCTGCCCTCCGACGTGATCGGGGTCAGCATCTGGGAGCCAGAGAAGAGTGAGTTCGTCTTCAAGCCGGGCCCCCTCTTCACCAACATCGTGCTCGCCGATGAGATCAATCGCACCACGCCCAAGACGCAGTCGAGCCTGCTCGAAGCCATGAACGAGGCGCAGGTGTCGCTGGATCACTCGACCTATCCGCTGCCGCGCCCCTTCATGGTGCTGGCGACTCAGAACCCGCGTGAGCACGAAGGCACCTATCCGCTTCCCGAGTCGCAGCTCGACCGCTTCCTCCTCCGCATCCGCGTGGGCTATCCCGACGCGCCCGACGAGAAGTCGGTGCTGCGCGGGGCGGGTCAGCCGAGCCTCGACGTGCTGATGCCCGTGCTCCAGGCGGAGGACGTGATGGCGCTCCAGGAAGAGGCGGACGGCGTGCGCGCGGACGAGTCGATCCTCGACTACATCATGGCCCTGGTCGCGGCCACCCGCTCCTCGTTGCTCCTCGCCCTGGGGGTGAGCCCCCGTGGCTCTCTCGCCCTCCTGCGCGCGGCGCGCGCGCACGCGCTCGCCGACGGCCGAGACTATCTCCTGCCCGACGACGTGAAGAGCCTGGCCGTGCCCGCGCTCGCCCATCGCGTGATGCTGAAGGGGGTCGGCGGTCAGGGCGCGGTGGACGCTGAGACCGTGCTCCGCGCCATCGTCCAGGACGTCCCCGTCCCGCGCTGAGCATCGCCCCGCCGCCATGAAGTGGCCGACGCTGCCGCCGCGGCTCAAGGAGAGCGAGTGGTGGTGGCAACCGTTCCGGCCCCGACGCACCATCTGGCCCACGCGCGACGGGTGGTGGTGCCTGCTCGTGGTCATCGGTATCGGCGTCGCCGCCATCAATACCGGCAACAACCTGCTCTACCTCCTCGTGTCGCTCCTCCTGAGCCTCATCGTGGTCTCGGGCGTGCTCTCCGAGCAATCCATGCGCGGGCTCCGCCTCGAGGCCGACGTGCCCGAGGAGATCTATGCGGGCACGCCCGCTCTCTTCGGCGCCGTCCTCGCGAACACCAAGCGCTGGCTCACCTCGTACTCCGTCACCCTCGAGTTACTCGGACGCGGAGGGCCCACGCGCTTCATCTATGTGCCCCGCCTCGAGGCCGGACGCGACCGCCTCCTCACCTGGGAAGACTCGTTGCCCGTGCGCGGGCGCCAGCGCCTGTCCGGAGTGAGACTCACCACGCGCTTCCCCTTCGGACTCTTCCTCAAGGCGGCCCGGGTGACGTTGGACCGCGAGGTGCTGGTGTTCCCCGCGGTGCGGCCGCTGCCCACGGAGACCCTGCACCGACTGGTGGGTGCGGGCACCGCAGCGGTGCGCCGCCGCGGGCGTGGCCACGATCTCTACAACCTGCGCAGCTATCGCCCGGGCGACGATCCGCGCCACATCCACTGGCGCACGAGCGCCAAGCTCCGCGTGCTGCTCGTGCGGGAGATGGAGGCGGAGACCACCGAGGACACGCGGGTGGTACTCATGGGCACGGGTGCCCACAATGCCGCGCGACTGGAAGCGGCGCTGTCCGAGGCCGCCTCGCTCGTTGCTCATCTCGCGCGCACGGGCGCGGGCGTGGAGTTGGTGGGCCCGGGCCTGTTCGTGCGACTCGGCCGCGGCCCCGGTCAGGCGCGGCGCATCCTCACCGCGCTCGCCCTCTATGAGCCGGAGGGAGCAGGGCGGAGCAGCGGGGAGAACGAAGGGCGCGGCACGGGTGCCCTCCGGGAAATCCAGGTGGACCTCGACTGATGTCGGCGTTCCTCGCCCTCCGGCTCGTGACCTATCTGCTCGTCGGGGTCGGTGTGATCGCCCTCCTCCTCGCCGGGCTGCTCGATCCTCTGGGCGGCGTCATTCTCGCCCTCGCCCTCATCGGAAGCTGGGCCATCGACCAGGTCCGCGATCGCATGCCGGTGCGCCCCGCCTTCGGTTGGGCCCTCGTCACCACGGCGGCCTTCGCCATCGGCATCGATCTCCTCTACCTCGCCCAGAACCTGCTCGACGGCATGGTGCATCTCCTCCTCTTCTTCATCCTCCTCCGCCTCTTTCGGCGGCGCTCCCTCAAGGACCTGCGCGACGCGGGCTTCCTCTCGTTCTTCATGCTGGTGGCGGCCTCCGCCGTCACCTTCAACGTGAGCTTCCTCTTCATCTTCATCGCCTTCCTCGTGCTCGGCACGTGGATGCTCATCCTGCATCACGTCGTGGCGGAGTCCGAGCGCGCGCGCACGGGCGCAGAGCTGATGGGCGGCATCGGGCCCCGCAGTCCCCTCTTCCGCATGTCGCTGATCGCGGCGGCGGGCACCTTCGCTCTGGCTGGCCTGATGTTCTTCGTCATCCCACGCGTGGGGCAGGCCGCCTTGCCCTTCCGCGCCGAGCTGGGCCGGCGCATCTCGGGCTTCAGCGAGCGCGTGGAGCTGGGCGCCTACGGCGAAATCGAATCGGACCAAACGGTGGTGATGCGCGTCCGCTTCCCCGACAGCATCGAGGAGCCGCAGCGCCTGCCGAATCTGCGCTGGCGCGGGCTCGCCTTCGATCGCTTCGACGGCCGCGTGTGGGAAGCCGGTCCCCGCCAGCGCGTGCTCCTGCGCCGAGAGCCCTCGGGCGACTTCGCCCTCGCCCCTCCGCACGGCAGCGGGCCCATCGTGCGCCAGGAGATCTTCCTCGATCCCATCGGGGCCGACGCGGTGTTCGTGGCCCCCCGCGTCCTTCGCCTCGAGCTGGGGGCGACCGCGGTGGCTATGGACGACATGGGCAGCGTCGTCCTTCCCGCCGTGCCGACGCGCCTGCAGTACGCCGCGGATTCCGAGCTCGAGCTCACGCCGCCCCGCGGTCTCCGGCCGGGCGGGTGGCCGGTGGAGGCGACCCCGCGAAGCCTCGGCCGCTTCCTCCAGCTTCCACCCGTGGCCCCGCGCATCCGAGACCTCGCGCGCGAGGTGACGGAGGGCAGCCGCAGTCCCTATGAGGCGGCTCTCCGCCTCACTCAGTACCTGTCGTCCGAGCGCTTCACCTACACCCTCGTGCTCAAGCAGCAGACCTCGCTCGACCCCCTCGAGGAGTTTCTCTTCGTGCGCCGCTCCGGCAACTGCGAATACTTCGCGGCCTCGCTCGCCGTGATGCTCCGGAGCGTGGGCGTGCCCTCTCGCGTAGTAGCGGGCTTTCAGCGCGGAGAGTGGAATCCCTACGGCCGCTACTTCATGGTGCGCATGAAGGACGCGCACTCATGGGTCGAGGCCTACTTCGAGGGCGCGGGCTGGGTCACCCTCGATCCTTCGCCGCGCGCCACCCTCGACGAGGCTTCGACCCGGCCCTCGATCTGGAACCTCTATGTCGATGCCGTGCGCATGCGCTGGTACCGCTATGTCGTCAACTGGAGTCTCAAGGACCAGGTCAGCGTGGCCGCCTCCATGCACCGCGGGGCGAGCGAGTGGCGGGGCGGCCCGCGTAGGTGGCTGACGGCGGCGCGAGAGCTGCCCCGGGGCGCGGCAGCCGTTGCCGTGGCCGCCCTCATCGTCGCGGGCTGGCTGCTGTGGCGCCGCTCGTCCGGGCCCGCCGACCGCGTCACTGCGGCTGCCGTGCCGCGGTTCTACGTGCGGACCCTGCGCGCCCTCGCCCGCCGCGGCTATCGTCGCGGTCCCGCCGAGACGGCGCGCGAGTTCTCGCTTCGCGTGGAGATGGCGGCTCCCGCGGTGGCCGCCGCCGTGGCCCGGCTCACCGCCGCCTACGAGCGATGCCGCTTCGGTGCCGCGGCCCTCACCGACGAAGAAGCCGTCGCCCTCGAAGCCTGCCTCGCCGCCCTTCGCGGCCTCTGATCGTCCCGCGCTCCGCCCGATTCGTGGTAGATAGGGGAAGCCTTCCGGCCCGTCAGCGCTGTCGTCGACCAGCCGGCGGGATCTCGCGTCGTCCACGCCCCGTGTGACCAGAGGAGGAAGCGCGATGCAGAGTCGAGGCAGGCATCTCACGTCGTCCCTCATCGCCCTCGCCCTGCTCGCCGCGCCCGCGGCCGCGGGCGCCCAGGCCGCCAAGTATCCGACGGCGCCCGTGGTGACGCCACCTGCCGTGGTGCGGCCCGGCAAGCTCGTGGTCGCCACCAACGCGACCTTGCCTCCCGTTCAGTACATCGACGAGAAGGGCAACCTCCAGGGCATGCGCATCGAGCTCGGCAATGAGATCGCCAAGCGGCTCGGGCTCGAGATGAACTGGGTCAACATCCAGTTCGACGCGCAGATCCCCGGCCTCCAGGGCGGCCGCTGGGATCTCATCGTCACCGGGCTCTTCTTCACGCCCGAGCGAGCCAAGATCATGTACCTGATCCCCTATGAGCTGCAGGCCATCAGCGTCTCCGTGCCCAAGGGCAATCCCAAGAAACTCACCCAGCTCACGGACCTCGCCGGACGCCCGGTCGCCGTGGAGATCGGCGGCTACGAGGAGCGACAGATCCGACGCATCAACGACGAGCAGGTCAAGGCCGGTGCCAAGCCAATGGACATCAAGACCTTCAACACCTTCGCGGAATCCTACCAGGCGCTGCGGGCGGGGCAGGTGGAGGCGGTCGTGAGCG
>Ga0306922_10005235_pt1 | contig 12365 bp, 17 predicted proteins | sample sta12Cox44000082_FD_203758 | JGI IMG/M metagenome (GOLD analysis project Ga0306922, IMG submission 203758) | Lab enrichment of tropical soil microbial communities from Luquillo Experimental Forest, Puerto Rico - statoxic.12C.oxic.44.000.082 (v2)... | ecosystem: Environmental > Terrestrial >... | reverse complement strand
AATCTTCACCGTGTCATCGGCAGCGACTTTTACGTTTGCGGGCTTGAGGTCGCGGTGGATGATGCTCTTTTCGTGGGCGTATTCGAGCGCGTCGGCCATCTGGCGAGCAATCTTCAAAACGTCCTCGATCGGAATTGGGCCTTGGTGGATGCGATCGGCCAGCGTGGGACCCTGGACCAACTCCATCACAAGAGCACGAGTGCTGTCGGAGGCTTCGAGTCCATAGATCGAAGCGATGTTGGGATGGTCAAGCTAGGACCTTCGCTTCGCGTTGGAACCGCGCCATACGATCAGCGTCTATGAGAATTGCCTTTGCCCCGGACGATTCCTTTTACATACCCTGGCGACTCGGACTTACAATTGTTGCTGTGGGAGTCAGTTGCCGTGCACTTTTGACGCTATTTGCTGCTACTTTTGCTCTGTGGGAAGACTGTGGAACGGTGGCCGAACCATCCAACCCGGAGGTAGGCTATGGCCGATGAAGAACTGAGAGACTTGGTAGCCGCTTTTCTCCGGACTCAAATAGATCCGCAGCACAGCCAGGAAGCGCAAGAATGGTTTGAGAAAGAGGTCGATAGGAGAGTCAACGGCGACCTCGGGAAATCAATCCGGCTATACCGCGACGAGCATGGCCGATATCCCGACATTAGCGAGATTCATGAGTTGAGACAACAAGAGTTGAAGAAACAGCAAGAGCAGTTCGCCGCCTCCCCAGAGTGTATGGCCGATAAAGAAATCAGAGCCTTGGTGCGCGATGTTCTTATGAAGGGGGGGTTGTTGTCTGGAGAAGGCTTTGAAAGGTGGGCTAAGGTGAAAGAGGAGGGGACGGGGGAAACGCGGGAAGAGCTAATTGAACGTGTCATAGATAAAGCCCTTCCAGGCTGGGGGTCGGCATTGAAGGCGTTCCACGATGAACACGGCTTCTATCCCGACTGGTCACCGCAGCCTGGAGGGCCACGACTGAAAATGTATTGAGCAAGTCTTAGGGAAACGGGGAAAGAAGCCGGAGAAGAAAAGTAAAGGCCCAGCGTAATAAAGAAGCGCACCGGGCCTTTTGGGGTGTGGTGAGTATGCGTACTTCGATTATTGGGCGGATACTAACACAGGTCGAGGGGAAACCGCAGTAGTACCTAGTCGAGGCGTAACCGCCTAGTCGTGGCGTATAGGGGCTGGCTAAGGAACACTGGCTTGCGTTTTCCGCGTGAAGAGCAGAAGTCCTAGTCCGATCCCAAGAAGTGAAAGTGTTCCTGGTTCCGGTAACGGTGGTGCGGGACTTACAACCACAGGAACATTGAAAAGAAGGTACTCGTCGCCCAAAGTTCTAGTCGGCAGGTTAAATTCGGTATTGATTACCGGTGTAACCGTGGAAGGTAAGGTGAATGTAATCGCCCCAAGATCCATTGAGAAATTGTCTGTGCAACATATGGGGTTGGCAGTAATTGTCAAAGTTCCTGTCCACTGGCCGCTGACATTAGTGTTGTATGTTCCGGGACGAAAGGTAAGCTCCCCGCCACTAAAGGTAAAGGGTTCTATTCCTGAGACATCCTCGCTCGTATACCCGTAAACCAACCCACCGCCACCAAAGGCGAAAAACGTGGCGAGTCTACCTATCCCCCCATTATCCGCCATCGGTGTGAAACCAATAAACGCATTCACTGTGCAAGGACACGAATCAGCTTTAACTATCGAGCTGAAAGCTAGGGCAAGTACCAAAGCCGCAGTCACCCGAATGGATCGCATGTGCACACCTCGAAATTGCAGAATCCGAAGTACTGACTGGAATAACGTCCTTCTGTATACCCTTTGGCGGCGTAGTATGCAAGATACTATTCTAAGGCGGGCCATATGAGGAAATCTGAACTGATTACAGCGATTCAGAAAGAATCCTACTCTACGACTTTGGGACTTTTGTCGATGATCTGCCGAGCGGCTCCACGCCCACGACTCATAGACCACCGCTAATCGACGCCGTCTGTGCCAGAAATTCTCGAATTTTTGTTGTCCCGTCCGTCGTGAATCATACGGCGTGAATCGTGCTTGCCGAAGACGGAACCTTTTACATGCTGGCCGTCGCGCACCCGAGGAAACCGCAGGATGAATCGGAGCAGCCCCCTGATTGGAATGGCCTGAAAGGGAAGGCAGTCTCACCGGAAAGCGGTTAGCATGGGCCATGAGGGCGTGTCTGCCCTGAGGGGAGTCGTCATGGACGACGAATTGTGACCCTTTGACGGACTTGGTAGCAATGGTCGCCGCCGAAGTCGGGTTGCACCATCATGCATGGATGCGTTGCGAAGAGGGCAAGGAAATCGGCCATCCATGCGGCTGTCGGTGCGGATGTGGATTCGTTTGCGAGCGTCGCGCAGGTCTGGAGCGGATGTACCGAGAGCATGAGGAAGTTTTTCCTATCCGATAGCTAGGCTGACAGGGCGCGGGGAGGCTGGTCATGGATGACAAACAGGACCAAGAGCTAAAAGCTGCGATGCGTAAGGCTTTCTGGCCCCCAAGGAAATTAAAGGAAACAGAGGAATGGGCGGAACTGGTGAAAAAGACGCCCGAGGAACTAATTAACAGAGCCATCGACAATTACATTGAAGGCGGTTGGGGCGACGTTTTCCAAATCTTTCACGCCAATCATGGTCACTACCCTGAACACGCAGAGTTAGCCCAAGCTGCGGAGGAGTACAGAGAGGTCGGGAGAAGGGGGGAGCGTTCGGTTGACCTAGGCAGCATGAATCCCGACCTGTACGGGAAGAAGCTGTCGCGCGAGCAAAGCAACGCCAAGCTGGATTTTTACTTAGAAGAACTAGAGAAAGAGTTGAATGTGCTGCTAAAGGTCGTCGGGGACGGGGACGATGCAATCTCCGAAGGCGTGAAACGAATCGCGTTCATCTTTCATCGGGTTAAAGAGTCACGCGAGGAAGTCGATGGTGGCCCGATCCTTGGGAAGCTCTCGGACATGCATTGACAGGCAGGTGGGCATGGACTTTAGCTGGCCCGTGTTTTGGGCCGTTCTTGCAGCTTTCGCAGTGCGAGGCGTCTATCGGTCAGCGCGCCCCTTGCTCGCTCCACGCGCTCTGCGGCGTTCAATAATGGACTTTGCTGATTCGCCGCGTGTTTCACCATCGAAATGATGTCCGCCAGAGGCTTTTTGTGCCGCTGTTCGTGTGCTCGCTGGAGATTTTCTACAGTGAATCGTTGCGGAGTTGCAGCCAGTTTGTCACGCAATGCCTTGAGCACCTCGGGATTCCAATCCTGGGGATGTTTCAGAAGTACGCCGATTGCCTGGACATCGGACTCATGTGATTTTACATATTCGGAGAAGGCGACGAGATAATCCTCCGGTTTATATTCCTTGCCATCTAATCCCCTGATGAGCCATTCGGATGACACTTCATCTTCGGTCGTATGTGACACGAGAAAGACTTTGGATTTCCGTTTGTATTCCAGCAGCAACCGCTGGAAATCGGGATTGCGAAGGAGCGCCATCGTGCCGGTGAAGTCGTTTTTCAGGGTGCCGTAGAGACTCTTTGCAAACGCTCCGACGTCGCCTTCGGGTAAGAAGGCAGCAAAGTCTTTTCTTGAATCGCCGTGCATTTCCTTGTCGACTCGAAGCAAGCGCTTTGTGAGGCACCGAATGTTGTAGTCGCGGTCCCGATTCGCCCAAAAGTCTTGAAGCAATCGAACACAGTAAAGTGCGATTTGTCGGGAAACTTCTCTCCTTTTCGAGTACCGCGTCCGAGCATTTGTTCGAAAAGGATACGCGATTTGACGGGTCGTAAGAAAACGATGAATTCGAGGTCGGGAATGTCCACGCCCGTGCTCATCATGTCCACGGAAACAACGATGCCCGGACTCGGTCGGTTGCGGAATTCGCGGATTCGCTGCAATGGCCGGTCGACCGTCGGACTTCCCGTAATTTTCTGCACGAATGCGTCGCCGCGACCGAAGGCATCTCGAGCCAAATCGACGAGCTGGTCCGCGTGCGATGTGTGTGGCAGGTCGTTGACTGCAAAGATGAGAGTCTTAGGGAAACGGCCGTAACGCTCTTCATGTTCGGCCGCATATCTTTTGATTTCTTCGAGGATCTTCCGGTTGGAATCCGGAGACGTGATTTCACGCTCTACGGATGTGCTGTCGAATGCTCGCTCATCCCCAACGAGCTCGTGGTGCTGTGAGATTTACCGGCAGCCGGAGGACGAACTGGACTTGATCTGCTTTTGATGACGAGCAGAAACTAATTTTGACGCTAGGCGACGTAGCGGGAACGGGCGCGGCTCAGATCGGGTCGTCTTCTTCGCGACTTATCCCGAACGCTGCACCGTGTCGATTTCGGCTCCGACGAGTCGATGCCACGCCAATCTGGGCAGACATTCAAGGAAATGCGATGCAAAGTGCACATGGCAAGGTTTACGCAATCTCGGCAACGATTACCGCCGTTGAGCCGAAGACCCGCAAACGAACACCGCCATCCCGAAGTTAGGTTCCGGTGTCCGAACATTCCCTTAGCCCAATCCGGCGAAGTATTTAGTCCTAAAGACAGGCAGAGGTCAGTAATGGCATTGCCTTTAGGGCCGAGCGCGCCCAAAGGCCCTTCTGGGGCGCTCCTGCTTGGCCGATGTCCGGTTCCGAAGTTAAAAAGTAGACCGACTTACCTCCGAATAAGCCCGCGGACGTAAGTGAAATTGGGCTGAGCGGAGAACACGCGCTCCGTGAAACTCGCAGGCCGAAAGCACGAGTTGTTGACGAAAAGCTGCCGCGGCATCCGTGAAGCGATGCGTCAGCACTTGGCCATTCTGAAGTTGTGTAACGCCGATCAACCCCTCTCAATCGCCCGTCAAAGCTTCGCCGCATCGCTGTCGAGTCCAGCCTTTTGGAGCGCGTCCACCGCGTCCCAACGCCGCAGAATCTTCCCCGGTCGGATGTTAAGTCGATTTCAAAGACTCGGGAAATGACTTTTGGACGGTATCCGGTGTTCCCGAACATATATCGGGATGCCACCCTACGGTCGCGATCACTGCAATTTCGCGTACTCCGCTTTAGCTTGCTTTAGGATGGGGATGTCGGGGTCGGCGTCTTTCTTCTCATGGTAGATGCAAATCGAACGCATAAATCTCCTGCGTGCTGATGTCCCGCGGGAACAGCGGCACATCGCCCGGTCCCAGCCCGGTCCACGGCGAGCCGCCGAACTGCCCTGGGAAGAGTCGGATCTTCCTGAAATCAACCAGCTTGTCCAGCTTCATGTCGCTGACCCGCAACCGATAGTAGCCGGGCTCTTTATTGAGGCTAGTGTCGAGATTGACCGAAGCGCTGTCGTGTGACCACGCCAAATAGCCGATCGCACCTAGATCCTGATTCACGGGCAGCCATTTCTGATGCTTCACGTCGTACAAGATCAGTTTGTTGTTTCCAAGCGCGATAGCCGCAATGTAGCGCCCATTGGGCGACCAACGCGGAGCAAAAATGTTGTCTGACCCGGCAAGCTGCGAAAGCTTGTGCGTTTCTGGCTCGTAGATTTTTATCATCGACGTGTCGCCGGGAAAGATTCCAAACGCCAGTTGTTTGCCGTCAGGTGACCAGGTCGGATCGCGCTCCGGTATTTCGTCTCCGGTTATCGCTTGCGCGGTGCCGCCATCTTTCCCGACCAAGAATGTCTTCCACGGCTTGCCGGGACTCATAGCCGAAAACGCGATTTGCTTGGCGTCAGGGGACCAATGCACGAGAGCCGCCACCATTGGCGCATAGGTCAGCTGCAGCCGTTCGCTCCCGTCCAGCTTGCTGCGCCACAATATTTCTTCCGTACAACTGACATAGGCAACCCACTGACCATCTCGCGAAATGTCCACGTAATCAGGAACAGGCAGGAGAACAGGAGGATGCCGCGCCCAAGATCTCCTGGTTGGATGTTCAGGGCCCGCTCAATCCACCGTTTCATCCGTTAAAACTTCCTTCCTAACTCCTAACCTTTCCGTCCTAATGCGATCACATTTGAGGCAGCGGTTGGCGATCAAAGACATCGAAAGACACAAATCGCTTCTAAGTGAACCTCGATATTTACAAGAGGCCCGTTGGTTTCAACTTGTCTTCAACTGATCTCGTCTACTGCGAGTGGGAGAGCCGCTTGGAGATCGTGGTCGCGTGAAGTTTGCCGTCCTTGCCGAAGGTGCCGGTGCAAATCACGTAGTCGCCGTCTTTAACTTGGCTGGGGTCGATGTCGTTGACCTTCTTATCGGCGTGATATTGACTGACCCATTTTGTCGAACTGTCATATACAACGGTCCTCTCCAATGTCCCACCCTCCTTACGAACAGTCAGACTGGAATCGTCTTTACTGCTTCTTGCAATTCGACCTTCCCAGCGGTCCTCCTTCGCCTTGGCAGGAGCAGCCTCTTGCGCGAGCACTGCCTGCGCCAGCGGGAAGATAAGTGCCAACGCGAACAGCAGACCGAGTTGTTTCTTCAGCATGTTTTTCTCCTTATCCGGAATCACCAGAAAAGATGTGAGGTGTTGCACAAACTCTAAATCAATTCAGTACAGCACTTCGTTTTCGCCTTTTTCAGCGATCATCTTCTGGAACTGCGCCACAATTTTGTCCCGTCGCGTCATCACCGCTTTCACTTCATCCTTTGTGAGATATTGTTTGGTTTTTTCTGTCAGCGCGTTCGCGTCCAGGGCCTTCAGTTTCTCCAACAGGTGCCGGTCGCAGCGTACCAATCCTTTAGGGTCTTTTAGTTCGTTGTTGGGGCGAAATGCGCGGGTAAAGTCAATCCTCCAAATTTTCCAGTTTTCACCGATTAGCACGTTGGTTAGGTTGGGGTCGGAATCGTAGACCAAATTATCGAAGACCCGAATCTTATACATCTGATTGTTCCAGGCGTCTGCATCCGGCGGCGTTAATTTCTGTTTGTGGCGCTCCGCTTCATCCATCTTCACTGGCAACCACCAGCTCAGCGAGCCCACCTTGCCTGCCCATTTGCGTTCGACATACACCGGCAGCATGTCTTCCATGCTAAGCAACTCAGCCAGCGCGTAAGCAGCGATATTGTACTTGTAGGAGTCCACGAAGTTTATTTCAGTGTACGTGGCAAACTTCTGTAAGCTTTTGTGTTCATCAATTGGTTGGAAAGAGGCATCATGCGTAACCGTGCCGTCGGAAAGTGTAAGGCGCGATGTGTGGGTGATGCCTTTCTTTGCCTCGCGACTGTTCACCACCTTGGCGGTTAGAAGGAATTGCTTGATCTGCTCCGTGGTCAGGGTTGGCTCGTCCGCACCAACGGCGAAGAGCGTGCAAGTCAGCCACAGCAGAGCGGCAAGAATCACCGCGCTCCGGCGCAAGCGAACGGGATTCATAGGGGTACTCCTCAAAATTGCGGAGACTCTACATCTTCCGGGTGCAACATACAACCTAAAAATAGCTGCAAATGGAGCAGCCTCCCGACTCTGGAGGGCGCCTAGACGTCCTATTCATGAGCGAGACGGGAAGGGCTATCTGGCTCAGCCCATCGGTCAAGTGGTCATCAGCCAGCGCTACCGGGTGATTTGCCGCGAAGAGCATCCGAGGTTAGAAGAGTGAAATTTGTTCGTGGCGCTCACTGCAACTTCGCGTACTCGGCTTTGGCTTGCTTCAGGATGGGGATGTCGGGGTCGGCGTCGTTCCGTAAGCCAGAAAATCTTGGTACGAACTGCGTGACTTTGCCGGCCGCCTTAGAGCACATAAGCGCAGCCTAGGCCGAGATGATTGCCAGGCACCACCGGCGCGAAAAAATAACAACTTGCTTCGTCTTCAGTGTTCATCTTATGGGTCCAAGATAGCGGTCCAGCCATTCGAGGATTTCCTTCACCATAAGATCGTTCGGAGGCACGTGTCCTGATTCGTACACAACGTACCGTTTGTCTTTTTCCGGGGCACCGAAAAGCCGGAACAGCGGCTTCTGCGAGAGGTCGGGTGGAAAGATGTAATCGTAGCGGCCGTTGACCATCAGCACCGGCTTGCGGAATCGCGGGGCGAAGTTTATCGGCTCGGCTTCCGGCAACGTATCGGCGAATTCGAGTCCGCCGGCCACCAAGACATCCACTTTGATCCGATCTTCCACGGCCGTGAGCACCGGTGCTACAACAGCTCCCCAGCTCAGACCGTAAAAGGCGATCTTGGTCCGATCGAGATCGGAGCGTGTTTCCACGTAGTCAATCGTTCTCCCGAGGTCTTTGGACCAATAAATGATGTGGTCTCGGTAGAGTGTGGAGGCGTTTTGATAGTCCGACTTTAGAGCATCGCCCCGCTCGTACGTGCCCTTATAAATGGGGTAAATCACAGCTCGTCCACTTTTGATGAGCAGGTTCAACGAGAACATTTGGAGCGCCTTGCTCGACCGCTCCTGCACAGCGTAGGCGCCAGGGAAGTATATGACCGTCTGGTAAGGAGGGCGATAGTTCTTGGGAATGAAGACGTATGCTACGACGTGCTCGTTACCATAAGCTGCGTCAAACTCAACTTTCTCCTTCCTCCAGTACGGTGAAGAATCGTCCACGGATTCGGTCGAGCCATTAAGGGGCATCTTGTCATAGGCGTAAAGTCCTTTATAGACCTTGAAGATTTCGTCGGACGCGGGCTTCAGCTTGTTGAAGTCCCGATGAGGCAGGTCGATCGGGTCGGCCAGATTTTTTCCAGGGATCGAGACGTACTTCACAAGACGAAATCCGTAGTTTAACGCGCGCTGGAAAGGTGCTTGGGCGTCGGCTTGCGCAAACATGTAGTCCGGCTCGTTCCACGCCCCGCCCAAAATGTAACGCCTGTCGCCGGATGCGTTCCAACACCACTCTTTAGCGTTCCCTGCCATGTCGTAGGCCCCGGAAAGATTCATCCCGGAGTATTGTCCGATCGGGGCTAACCCGCGGCCCGAGAAGTTGCTGAGAGGAGTCATATATGCACCGTTAGTGCGGTTCTCGGCGGCCTTATTCCAGTGGTACACGGTCGGCAAGCTCTTGCCCGCAAATACTGCATAGGCCGCCGCTTCGTACCAGCTCACGCCCGTTACGGGGAAGTCGGCTTGCCCCTCCGGATAATCACCGGATTCCCAGCCTGCGGGTCCTGGCCTGCCGGTTCGGTCACGAAACTCCTTCATAGCTTCGGCCCAGGAAAGCCTGCGACCGTCTCGTACAAACAGCTCCTTCCAGTACTCGGGCTTGGAATACCCGTCCGCGTCCAGGAACCTCTTGTAATCCCGGTTGGGGACCTCATAGCGGTCGATCCAGTAATCACCAACATCACGTTCCGGCAAGAATTCGAAGCCCGGAAAGCTCAACTTGACCAGCCCCGCCGACACAATCAACATGCCGTAGGGCGTATCGGCTTTCGTAAATAATTTGAAATTCAGTTCGGCGATCGTTTGCGAGATAAGAGCCCTTTGTAGCTGGCTGGGGTTCCCGAGCTCGACTGTGTCATATCCGTCTTTGTGAATTTTCCAGCGGTAAAAGCCTTGCGGAACGCGGGTCTGGGGCAGGGGTGTGCGCCCTAAATACTCCCACGCACCGTCTTTTGATTCGTATGGTCTGAAATAGACGTCCGCACCCTCGGGCTCGGAGTGAATAGAGGCCACTTGGGACATCTCCGGCCACAATTTCTCAAGCGTCGGGTCATTCGGAATGTATCGTGCGGCTTCTTGGGCCAGACGAAATGCCTCCGCATATCTCGACCTGTCAGCAAGCTGCACAATCTGAGGAATCCCATGCTCTCTAGCCCAGCGTATCTTGGCATTGCGCTTAACGGACCAGTTTGCAAGAAATCCAACGACGAGAATTGCAAGACCCACCGGAACAGCGAGGCGCGGATTACGGATCGATCGACTGATGGACAACATGACTGATGGGCGGGGAGTAAGCTCGCGCTTCAGAGCCTCAAGCTCTGCCCTCAGTTCACCCGCGGACTGGTAACGCTTCTCGGGGTCTTTCTCCAGGGTCCGATTCACGATCCGTTCGAGCTCGGTAGGCAACTTAGGATTCAAGCGTGTAGGCAACATGGGACGCTTGTGTAGGATGGCGTCGCAAATAGCTGTCGGGGTGGTTCCCTCGAACGGGTAACAGCAGGTTGCCATTTCGTAAAGAACGATACCTAAAGAGAAAAGATCCGTGCGGGCATCCAGTTCCTTTCCGAGCGCCTGCTCGGGCGACATGTACGCGACTGTTCCCAGCGTGCTGCCGGGCCTTGTCAGGTGGTTTGAGTCTGCTTCGAGCGTGACCGTGGTGCTTAGATTGTCAGACGCGCCCTTGGCTGAAATGACCTTTGCAAGACCGAAGTCAAGAATCTTGGCGCGACCGCGCTCAGTGACAAAAATGTTGGCAGGCTTGAGGTCCCGATGAATGACTCGTTTGCTGTGTGCTGCGTCGAGCGCATCGGCAATCTCGATTCCCAAATCCAGCACGTGATCAAGAGGAAGAGACTTACCCGCGATGCGATGCTTTAGGGTCTGACCTTCTAGAAGCTCCATAGCGATGAACGCCTGGCCATCCTGCTCGTCGATCTCGTGGATAGTGCAAATGTTAGGGTGGTTCAAGGAAGAAGCAGCCTGTGCCTCTCGCTGGAAACGAGCCAGAGCATTGGGGTCATTGGCTACATGGTCAGGCAGGAATTTCAGGGCTACGAACCGGTGAAGCTTGATGTCCTCGGCCTTATAAACCACACCCATTCCACCGCCGCCAAGTTTTTCAAGGATGCGGTAATGCGAAATGGTCTGGCCGATGAGTGACTGGGACTCTGGCATTGGCGAGAATGTTAGGTTGCGGAGCTGGAGCAAGTCAACGAAGCTGCGACACGAACGTGCCGCAGTTTACGCAGGAAGTTCAAAAAGGCTTGCTTGCTCGAATCTCAGCGGAAGATGCTTGTCTGATGACCACGTCGACGTTCTCGCCCCTGGCTGCCGTGCGGACTGTTAGCACTCGTTTGGTCAATGCCTCCGCAATATCGCCCGAGGTGACCTTCACGATCCGTTGCTGGATGCGGTCGTCAAACTCTTTGCGGATCTCACGCACCTGATCTTCGAGGTTCTGGGCTAGCACGCGGAAGTTTTCGATGAACTGCTGGTGTGCTTCGCGCAAGTAAGCGATCTGCGCCTCGTGGGCAGCCGTGGCCCTGGCGGTGGCGCCGAACGGAGGACGTAAGAAATCGCTCCATACGATCTGGGCCCTCGAACACTCTACTTTTTTCCAGCCTGAGTAACGAATAGAAGAATCTCGGTCTGCCTCTTGAAGACTAGCCATTGGAGCATTTGGAGCAGCCTAAGCCGATCTCAAAACTGTAAGCGCAACCGAAGCAATGACTTAGCTTAGATTCCCCCTGCTTTGCAAGCAGGGGGTCGCCGGTTCGATCCCGGTCACGTTCACCAACTCATTATGCTCAGGCCGCTCATCCTGTGCTCTCCCTTCTTTAAGTTAGGCCGCAATTCCCGTGCAACGCCAAGAGATTGTTCGCGTTGACCTTCCAGCCCTGAGTAAGCTGACGACGAGTAGTTGGGAATCAGTGTAGATGTCGGTTTGAGGTCTGTGTAGATCAACACGCTCGCGAAGCAGTTTTCCGAGAAGAGCGTACAAAGTCCATCATTGATGCTGCTTCGCGCACTTCCGTGAGCTTCGTTGCCTAGGCCGCAGCCATCAACCCAAAACTTTGGTGCGTTCCAGTTCGGCGGCTCCTTCTGTCTAGTCTGATTTTTTCGTTCCGATTGCCAGTTCTTCCGTTGACGATTTTGGGCTTTGCGGACGCAGCCACTTCCAAATCGCTGAAAATCCAATGGCGAATACTTCGTACAGAGCGAAGACCCCGGCTGCTAAAACCGCTGCGGCGAACACTGTGAGAAACATTGGGCGAGGCGGAGCCATGTAAAGGTCGAAATCCTGCACGGCATGCGCTATGTAAGCCTGTCGACCAAGTCGACTCCAGCCTACGTAGCGGTAATGCTCATAGAATCCCAAGGTGACTCCGAACACCGCCGCTGCAAATATCCTAGCCGACCAATTTCGATTCATAACAAGCCAAACTCCGGCGATCGACGATCAAATTTCCAGCATTTGTATCACAGAACAAGGGAAATGCATGAGTTTGCGCCTGATGAGCGCAACGAGCGGAGAATTCTTATTTTCCTTGTAGGCGACAGCCGAGGCGCGCGGTAGGGTCTAAGATGTGAAGATCTCTATCCACAAGTTCAACGTTGTATCTGTCATCGGCTGGGGATTCCACAGGATCATCGGCATGTCGCCGATGATATAAGGGCGAAATTCTTTCTCGTATCGTTCGCGAAGGATGTGTGCATCTAGCTTTTGCGAGCGGAACAAGTACTCGGCGTCGGTGATGTCAACATCTCCGTTCCGCTCCAACTTGG
>Ga0306922_10005232_pt1 | contig 12369 bp, 11 predicted proteins | sample sta12Cox44000082_FD_203758 | JGI IMG/M metagenome (GOLD analysis project Ga0306922, IMG submission 203758) | Lab enrichment of tropical soil microbial communities from Luquillo Experimental Forest, Puerto Rico - statoxic.12C.oxic.44.000.082 (v2)... | ecosystem: Environmental > Terrestrial >... | reverse complement strand
CAATATTTGTTCGGTCAAAGCACCCAGTCCTGAACCAATCTCGATAACCTGATCAACCGCCTTTAGATTCAGCTTTTGGACGATCCATGCGGCAATGTTTTTGTCATGTAAGAAGTTCTGTCCAAAAGACTTACGTGGAGATGTCCCCAAATCCTGCAACGTTGACATGATTTCAGTGATATTCATGCTCCGAATCACGGGTTTTTCGACGTTGCCGCCAGAATCCTCCCGAAAAAAACCGATTTCCTAACAAGTTATTCACAACCCATGCCGGAATATCCCGCTGATTACGTAGTTCCCGACTTGGATGATTTCGGCAGCTTGCGCCGATTGAAAAGCTTGCGCGCCTCGCTTATCGATACCCCTTCGACGAAGTAGGCGATAGCCGCTCGTCCAACCGCATAGGTGCCGGCGGCGGCAACGCCGCCCGAAATTGCGTTGCCCCAACCCGGAATCAGTTTGACAGCCGCACGCGCTCCCTCCCGCAAAATCATGCCGACCCCAATGTTGAGGCCCAGCGCGCCGAAAAACTCTGCCGCGGCCTGCAATCCAAGCTCTCGTCCGCTGATGTGCATCACTCCGGTGACCATGGCAAACTGGAGGGCGGTCAGGATGGGAAAGTCGGCTAACGGGATCGGTTGAACACCCACTGCAGCACAGATGGTCGTCACCGAGCGTACCAGTCTTTGCGCGATCTCCAGTTGAGTCTTTTTCGCACGGAAGATTCGCGCCGCCTCAACCTGCGCTTCTTCGGGCAATTCCCGCGCAATAGTTTCCGCCAAAATGTCGATGTTGCGCCTCTCATCCCGCTCCGAATCGATCGACCCGTCTACCCGAAATCTAACAAACGAACAAACGGCCAGGCTCTTGACGAAATGACTCGACAATTTCGGTGAACTGCTGAGCCACGCCTGTAGCTCCAAACGCCGATTCTCGACTTCAGCCGCCGAAGCGGATGCCGGAAGATCAACCGCGCCAATGATGCCCGCCTTGGACCGATGACGTTCTTCTGCCATCTCCACGAGGCGAGCTCCCTGTTCACATGCTAATGCCAGGTCGATCGGCTTGGTGCCATCAACAACAAAAATGAAAAGATCCGGCCTTTGTTCTGTAATGGCCTCAGCCAGTGCGCTCCAGGTAAGACTTGTTTCATTGAGGCGTCGGGCATCCAGGACGCGGAAGCCACCCTTTCCTCTTTGCTCGTAAGAGACCCAGCCAGCATTCTTTTGAGGATCGACCATGCGCAGATCGCTGTCGAGCAGAGCTGAAAACATGGCTGAAGCGTCAGCGCCAGGATCCCCCAGCAGGACGACTTGCGCCAGTCTCTGTGAAAGAAAAATCTGTTTGATCGGATTTAATTCTTTCATCACCGCGTTCTGCAGCGGCCCGGGCAACCTCGCGATGAGAGCTTCGAGTTTCTGGAAAATACCAAGCAGCGTTGGCTTGTTCATCTGGATTTGGAGGTCAGAAATGAGCCGCGGATTCGCTCAGGGCTCCGCGTTTCCAGTGGGGTATTTACCGTGCCGATCTACGTACCAAGTGCCTTCAACAATTGACCCATATGATCCGCCGGTTTGACCTTTCTCAAAATCGCCTTTATTCGCTGGTCCGGGCCGATGACATAGGTCGTGCGCTCCGTTCCCATATATTTTTTGCCGTACAGGCTCTTCTCAACCCAGACCTGGTATGCTTCCACGATCTCGTGAGTCGGATCGCTAAGCAGGGGAAATGGGAGCCCATGGTTTCTGATAAATGCCTCGTGGCTTTCCGCACTGTCGACACTTACACCAAACAGTTCGGCTTTCGATTGAATTTCGCGCCATGAATCGCGAATTGCGCATGCCTGAACGGTGCAACCGGGCGTGTCGTCTTTCGGATAAAAGTAGAGAACAAGAGTCGACCGTGCAAAATCGGCGAGCTTAACTTCTTGGCCGCGCCCATAGATGCCGCCGACGGCCGTCGCCCTAAACTGAGGAGCGGGATCACCAACTTCAAGTCTTGTAGTCATATCCTTGTCTCCAAGCTGTCACGGCTGATGCCCCTTCGCAATCCACTTAACAATGCCTTCACCGGCGATCGTCGCGGTAACAAAGCAGCCCTGAAGAAGATAGCCGCCGGTTGGCGCTTCCCAGTCGATCATTTCGCCGGCACAAAATACTCCAGGCAGCCGGCGCAACATCAACTCTTCGTCCAGTTCGTCCCAAGGGACGCCGCCAGCGCTGGAGATCGCTTCCTCGATTGGTCTCGGCCTTTCGAACCGGACATGACAACTCTTCGTTGCGGTTATCCAATCGGAGAGGGTCTTCGGCTTAGCAACCTCTTCAATCAGCGCGGCAGCGGCAACACTCAGCCGCCAGAACCGCATCGCCCCTTCCTTTAGACTTGTCTGAACGCTCTTTTGCCAGCGCCGCTCCAAATCATCACTCGATAACTCCGGCTTGAAATCGATCGTGATTTGAGCCGAACGGCGCAATTCGCGCGTCAAGTGATAGATCGCACCGCCCTCGAGCCCGTACTCGGTCACCATCAATTCGCCCGGAACGATCCTTCCGCAGCAAGAGACTTCAAGATTCTTAATGGGCTTGCCATCCGCTAATTGAAGAAACTGCTCCGACCACTGGCGTTCCCAGCCGACGTTGGCAGCCACAAAATCCCTGACCTGAATGCCGAGCCGGCGAAACTCTTCAACCCAGAGGGCATCGGATCCAGTCTGCGGCCAGGATGCTCCACCCAGTGCAAATAACACGCTGTCCGCCGTGAAAAGCTGAAACTGCGTTCCTCTTTGAAACACCAGGTCAAAAGGTCCGCTGCCAAGCATTTGGTGAAAACGCCGGCCAAGCTGCAAATCACATCCCAATCCATCGAGACGTTCCAGCCAACGTTCCAGAATCATTGGGGTGCGAATATTGCGAGGGAACACTCGTCCGCTGGTTCCAACGAAGGTCTCGACGCTTAATTGCCCAAACCACTCTCGCAAGTCCTCAGGAGAAAACCTCTTGAGCCGAAGGGCCCATCGCTCGGGAACGTCATAGCGTGACGCAAATTTATCGAGCGATTCAGAATGGGTGATGTTCAGCCCGCCTCTGCCGGCCACGAGGAATTTTCGCCCAGGCGATGCCTTTTGCTCGAAAATAGTGGTGTGAATACCCTGCCGAGCAACAATTTCCGCGGCCCGAAGCCCAGCCGGTCCCCCCCCAATAACAGCGACAGACGGCCCGTTCAACGGCTAAGTTCCAACATTCGAAGGATTGGTAACTCGGCCCGCTTACGCAGCGATTCCGGCATTTTAATCTCCGGCCACAGATGCTCAAGAGCGTCTTTCAGCTTTTCAAGCGTATTCTTCTTCATGAACCGACAGTTGGCACAAGAGCAGGTGTCCGTAGGTCCGGGAATGAAAATCTTGTCAGGAATTTCCTTTCTTAAGCGATGCAGCATACCCGATTCGGTAACGATGATAAAAGCATCTGCGTGTGAGTCTCGACAGTAGTTCACCATTTTTTCGGTCGAGCAGACTTCATCCGCGAGCATTCGCACCGCAAATGTACATTCCGGGTGCGCTACGACTGGTGCCGCCGGATAACTCGTCCGAATCGCATTGATACTGGTTTGTGTGAACTCAACATGAACGTAACAGGTGCCGCGCCAAAGATCCATTTTCCTCCCCGTCTTTTCAGTCACCCATGCTCCCAGATTCTGATCCGGCACGAACAGAATATTGCGATCCCGCGGAGCGCTTGCCACCACCTTCACCGCGTTTCCGCTGGTACAAATAATGTCTGACAAGGCTTTCACGCCGGCGCTGCAGTTAATATAAGCGATGACGTAATAGTTTTTGTCAGCTTGCTCCCGAAGAAACTTCTCCAGACTCTCTGCAGGACACGACTCCGAGAGAGAGCAACCCGCCTCCAGATCCGGCAAAATCACCTTTTTCGCCGGATTCACTATCTTTGCCGTTTCGGCCATGAAGTGTACGCCACAGAACACAATCACGTCGGCGTCAGCTTCCCTGGCCTTAAAGCTGAGCCCAAGCGAATCGCCTACGTAATCGGCAACATCCTGAATCTCGGGGACTTGGTAATTATGAGCGAGAATGATCGCGTTGCGCTGCCGCTTTAGCCGCAGGACTTCAGCAGTCAGATCATATCCTTCTTTGAGAGCAACCATCTTCTCAAAATTATGGGTCCGCATCTTGCTCCGCGCAACATTGATTTAGACCTTCCTGAGCATATTGACATCTAACGGCGGCGTTCGCGTTTCCTTCAGAGCCATCCTCATTGAGTTCCACTGGTAGGGCTGGCCCAGGTAGGGTCCGATCTCCGAGCGGACCCACAGGATTGGTCGCCCTGAACTTACCTAAAGCCGGTCGCCTCGGAGACGCGACCCTGCCAGTCTGCCAAGTTGCAAAGCTAACCCTTTGCAAATCAGTAGGTTTCACCCATCAGTTCCTGAAGCTTCCCTCAGAAAGGGATGATATCGACGATCGAATTCGCTGGGGCGATCTGGCCTGGCTCAAGACGGCAAAGGGCATTCGCAAGGGATAGTCCAAAAAGCGCATGTGATTCTTGTCTGCCGATAGGTCTGAAAACGCCCTGAGAGCACGTCCCACGCAGATAATGCGGGCGATCCCCAGCATTGACCAGGTCTTGCCCCAGCCGCGCCGGAAACCGAGCCAATTCCAGCGACAACCGTCCCCCCAACTTCCATAGCGCGGGCCTGACGAAAAGCAGGAATGTGACAAAGGCCGAAACCGGATTCCCCGGTAACCCGAATACCAGGGTCCGATCCCATTGACCAAACATAAACGGTTTTCCAGGCTTCACTGCCACCCTCCACAAACCCAATTCCGCGCCGAGTTTCATCAAGGTCGGCTTTACCAGATCCTTATCTCCAACGGAGACGCCCCCTGCGACAATGAATGCATCGCTGCCTCGCGCGCGTTCGAACGCAAGCAGATGCGCCTCTTCCGTATCGGGCACAATGTCGCAAACTTCTGGCTCAGCACCCGAATTCGCGACCAGATCGGCAATGAGAACCCGATTTGTCTCGTAAATTTCACCAGCCCGGATGCGCTCTCCCTGCGACCGAAGCTCGCTCCCGGTCGCGATAATTTTCACCTTCGGACGCTGGAAAACATGCAAATCATTCAGACCTTGGGACGCGATTGCGGCCAGCTTCGGACCAGTGGCAACCTCCCCTCTCGAGATCACCGTTTGGCCTTCGCACAAATCCCCTCCCTGAACCCGAATAAACTCACCGTGGCAAACGCTCTCTTTCAAAACAATCGCATCGCCAAACCGATCAACATCCTCCTGCATAATGACGCAGTCCGCCCCTCGGGGAATCGGCGCACCAGTGAAAATTCGAATTGCGCACCCTGGCTCAACCATCAGGCCCGCATCCGGTCCGGCAGCCTGTTCTCCAATGATCCTCAGGTGCGCCCCGCGCGTCGCATCTTCACAACGAAGTGCGTAACCATCCACGGTCGAGTTATCAAATCGAGGCAAAGGCACTGTAGCGCGGATATCTTCCGCGATAACTCGGTTGGAGCATTCCGAGAGTAAAACTTTGACGATGGCAACTGGCCGGATGCTTCTCAGAACACGCTCTAATGTCTCTTGTTCGCCAAGGAGCACGAGCAACCAAAACGCAATCTCGGCAAAGAAGCAAGCGCGTCAGAATCAGAAGATGCAAGGCAGAACTCAGAATACAGAACGCCGAACCCCGAACACTGAATTGCAACCTCTTTCCAGGAGCCGGTGGCGGACAAGGGGCGTTGCTCGCAACGCCCGGGTACGCGAAGGAAGAAACCATGGGAGTTGCAAGCCGGGAGCTGCAAGCAACTCCTCTGACATGCCTGCGCATACCCGCAGGAACGGTAGGGGCGGACCTCCGAGCCGTCCGTCGAGAACCGAGCTGCCAGCCAGGAACCGGCCGGCTCGGAGATCCGGCCCTACCAACGCCACAATCTACAACTCGTTATCGCTCAATAGCTTCCACCACCAGCTCCTGGAGAGAGATCCGTATCCAATTCGATTGTTGCCGCTTGCTTTGCCCAAACTCCGAATCCCGAACTCCGAACACTGAACTCCAAACAATGAACGGCGAACGGTGAACGGTGAACCCCGCTTCTACCGCACCCGCAGCTGAAAAGATTGCCTGATCCGCAGATCCCGCGAAGAGGCTCCAATCTCGATCTCATACACACCCGGATCGGTCCTCCATTCGCTTCTTGCCGGGTCAAAGTAAGCAAATGATCGCCGGTCAAGCTTCATCTTTACGCGTTTCGATTCGCCGGGAACAAGGTAAACCTTCTCGAATCCCTTAAGCTCTCTCGGGGGACGCTCAATGGCAGGGTGCTCAGGCTGCACATAAAGTTCAGCAACCTCGGCTCCCGCCCTCTTTCCGACGTTGGACAGATCGAATGAGACAGCTACTTCACCATCAGCTTCCTCCCGATCGATCTGCAAATTCGTATATTCAAAGTCCGTATAGGAAAGGCCAAAGCCGAACGGAAACAAAGGCGCAATTCCAAAATGATCGTAGCCCCGGTAGCCGACGTAAATCCCCTCCCCATATCGCACGCTGACACCCCCGTCGGCAGAAGGATAGAAACCGTAGGCCGGATTGTCTTCTTTCCGAGCCTCGAATGTCACGGGAAGCTTTGCTGATGGATTGATATCGCCAAACAAAATATCGGCCAACGCGTTTCCGCCTTCCTGGCCGGGGTACCATGCGTGCAATAGAACCGGCACTTTCCCCAGCCATTGATGCATATCGATATTCCCACCCGAGTTCAGGATAACGATCGTGTTGGGATTTTTCTCGACCACTCTTCGCACCAGATCATCCTGAGCATCCGGCAATTCAAAAGGACGATCCGAGCCCTCCCCCTCGTTCCCGTTGTCAAATCCAACGCAAACAACCGCAGCGTCATACTCCTTGACTATTTCCGGCACTTCCAGCGAAGCCCAGCCGAACTGGGCCACTGCACCACCCCCGCCGCTGTTCTTATACTCGATTCGAAGCCTGTAGGTTTTGCCAGCCCCGAGAACGCGTGTCGCCACATCCGGGCGCGCGGCGTGATCCGTCCAATCGTTGATAATTAATTCGTCATCCAAAAAAACTCGAATTCCGCTGTCTGCGCGTGCACGAAAGACGTGTACAGAAGAAGTGGTGGGACGAATCAAACCGGTCCATCGAACCGTGAATTGAACAGGCAACCTGCTTCGAGCTGCCTCCTCGGCTGCCCAATCAAAATTGATTCGTCGATCGACCCGCTTCAAGAGCGGGCGCCCGAAAAGTGACAGGTTGTCAAAGTATTCGCCCTCCAGACCGCTTTCATTCTTTCCGGATTCAACTTCGTGTTCAAACTGTGAGGTTCCAAAATTGCCAACGCCAGCATCGAAATAATCGACGCTGATGTCCGTATCCGAACCCTTCCTGTTCTTTAGTCCGTCAAGAACGCTCACGGCATAGAATGGCGCTACATACGAACTTCCCCAGCCCGAAGGAACACCTGGGTAAGCATCCGGCCCGAACACCGCGATTTTTTTTGTTTTAGCGGGATCAAGGGGCAGCACTTTTCTCTCGTTCTTCAGCAAGACGATCCCTTCCTGTGCGACTTCCAAGGCTGTTTTTGCGCTTTCGGCGTTATTTTCCCGAATCGAATCGTCGCGCTGAGAGCGTCGAAGGAATCCGGCCCTGACAATCATCCTCAAGATCCGGCGGACCTTATCGTCGATCAATTCTTCACTAAGATCGCCACCTTCGATCGCCGGAAGCAGATTTGCAGAATTCATCCAGTAGCCGGACGGCATCTCCAAATCGAGGCCATGCAAAGCCGGGCCTAAAGCGCTATGCGTCGCTCCCCAGTCGGACATCAATACCCCGTCGAACCGCCATTCCTGTCTGAGGATCCGATTGTTTAAGTATTCGCTTTCCGTGCAATGCGAACCGTTGAGTTTATTGTATGCATCCATGACCGCTCCTACCTTCGCCGCGCGGACCGCCGCCTCGAAGGCCGGCAGGTAAATCTCGCGCAATGCGCGTTCGCTTACGATCACATCAATACTCTTCCGATTGTACTCCTGGTTATTAGCCGCGAAGTGCTTTGCCGTAGCGACGACGCCCTCTCCTTGGACACCACGGATGAACGGAACTACCATCTGGGCCGCCAGAAACGGATCTTCACCCGAAATGTATTCAAAATTTCTCCCGCAAAATGGAATGCGGTTAATATTCATACCGGGAGCAAGCAATACATGAATGCCGCGCGCCCGACAGTCTCGTCCCATCGCTGCCCCTTCCTTTTCGGCTAACACTCGATTCCAGCTTGCCGCAAGCGCTATGCCGGCCGGGTACCGCGTGCTGGGCTTGTCCTGGCGAACACCTAATGGTCCGTCCGACATCCGGATCTCCGGAAGATCAAGCCTCGGAATGGGCCGAATCGACATCGCGTTGATCCCACCGATGTAATCAAGTTTCTCGGCAAGGGTCATTTGTCTCAGAATTCTTTCCACTACTTCTTCACTCGAATCAGCGGCCAAGGTTCCCATTGCACACAGGAACGCGATCATGATAATCGTTGAAGAAGATGAAAACATGGTCATGGTATCTCGTTATTGTAGCTGTGTTCGCGGCACTCACCCTTAGCTCATGCGCCTTGAACCAGGAAGGTGTCGCCCCGAATGCCGGCGAATTGCCTGAAAACACGTCCTCGTCATATTGAGAAATTTAAGTTGTTGGGGAGAAACGTCATTCCGGCTCTTTATGTCCAAGTGCATCCTCGGTGCCTCTAGGAACGCCTGAATTTTCTCCGCCTAGGAATACGAGAATCATAGCTAACATTCTCAAGAAAACTTGATAGGAAAAAGTTGGGCGACAGCGAAGGGTCAACATCGTGCGCAGCGACTTTTAGCTGAAAACTACGCACAAGATGATATCTGTTCGCCGTGAACGACAGGACATCGGGACCAAAATCGTCTCTTACACGCCGCACGATTTTCGACGTCCTAGGGTTCTTGATGCTGTTTTTAGGAATTCTCGCCGCCGGCATGGCTGTTTGGTCGGGACAAGATCGATCAACGAGACGCTTGGAGGCACCTGGCGCGGAAAGCCGCTGGAGAGATGACACCCTTTCATCGGAGGACTCAAAAAGTGCGTCTCGTCAGAGTGAAATGCTCGGCGGAAAATTTGGAACGCTACTCGCCTACTGGTGGCGCCGTTGCGTGGACGCGGTTTCCACTCAAGGATTTGCCATGATCTTCGCAACGATTTCTCTATTCGTCGCTTTATTCTGTTTCGTGGTCGCCAATCGGCTATGACCGTGATCCGAAGACCTTAAGAGTCTGTGGCTTTCGCTACCTTGGTCCCTCTGCGTCTTTGTTAACATATTGTTACAATCGCTGCGCTCTCAACGCTGCATGGAACATGGACCACCAGGGCGGAAATCCGAACGCTACAAAATTGGTAGCCCTGGGCGTCGATGACGACGGCATGCTGCTCTGGCTCAACGATCGGTCCGACACCGCCACCGACTACGCGCGCCAGTTCCTCATGAACTACAGCGATAGCAGCGTCGACGGCAAGACCTTCACCTCTGCGGGTCTCTACCAGGTATACACAGGCGACGCTGACAGGCGACGCTGCCGCGCGGCTCATCGGCGTCGATCAAAGCGATCCCCGGGTACCCGACGTGATTGGAATCGCCCAGTACGGGGTCGTCTACACCGGCGGCAAGAAGAAGATCGCCGAGCACGGCGGTGATCACCTCGAAGACCGGAACGTCCCCATCCTGATCTCATGGCACGGAGCGGCTGGCGGCACCGCCGTCACGGCGCCGGTGGAGACGACGCAGATTGCCCCAACAATCCTGGGACTGCTCGGTCTCGACCCCAACGAGCTCCAGGCAGTCCGTATCGAGGGCACGGAGCCCCTCTCTAACCCAGCTAGCCACGACTGAGTGGCCATTGCTGGCCCATTCCCTGGAGCGGAGGGCTTCCGCTCCGTCGGCGCCGTCAAATGATGTCGATTTGCGACCGGTCACGGCTGCGAGGAACCACATCGCCCAGAAGACAGAAATTCAGAATTCAAGGAACCCCAAACTCCAAACCCCAAGCTCCAAACGGCGAACCGTGAATGCCGAACGCCGCAGCCTACTCGATGCGTTGAGCCACAGCCTGAGCCTTAAGACACAGCTCCGCCGCCTTGAATGCGTGATTCTGGCTCATGGCTGTTTCCGTTCCGTTAAGACAATCAAGAATTAACCGGCCAAAGAATGGAAAGCCCATTTTTCCTGCAAGGGCGAAGTGTTGCTCATTTTGTTTGTTCACCAAAAAGAGCTGATCACCTTCGGCCTCGCGGCTGACGTCAATATACTTTCGCATTTCGATATAGCCTTCAGTGCCAAGTATGACTGTTCGGCCATCCCCCCAGGTGCGCAGGCCGTCAGGCGTTAGCCAATCAACGCGAAAATAGCAAGTAGCGCCGTTGTCTCCGATCAACGAAGCGTCACCGAAATCTTCAAGTTCCGGATAATCTTTATTGGCGTAATTGGCGACCCGCGCCGAAGTAACCGTGGCGTCGAAGGCTCCGGCATAGAAGAGGAACTGTTCAATCTGATGGCTGCCAATGTCGCACAGGATTCCGCCATATTTCGCTTTTTCGAAAAACCATGCCGGCCGTGATTGGGCGCTGAGACGATGCGGCCCTAATCCCAGGACTTGTACCACCCGGCCAATTGCGCCTTGCTTTACTAAGTCACCGGCGAAGACAGCACATTCGACATGCAGACGTTCGCTGTAGTAAACCATGTATTTCTTGCCGGTTTCAGCCACGACACGCCTGGCCTCACCCAGTTGTTCCATTTCGGTGAACGGGGTTTTATCGGTAAAGTAGTGTTTGCCCGCTCGCATGACCCGCACGCCAAGAGGTCCTCGTTCAGAAGGGACGGCAGCTGCTGCGACTAGTTGAATCTCCGGATCAGCCAGGATCTGGTCAAGGGATCGAGCAACTTTCACTTGCGGGAATTTCTTTCGAAAATCTTCAACCTTAAGAGGATCAGGATCGAAGACCCAGCGTAGTTCTCCACCCGCTTCGACCAACCCGTTGCACTGGCCATTGATATGGCCGTGATCGAGGGCGCCGGCTGCAAACGCGAAGTCGCCGGGCTGACACACCGGCTGGGGTTTGCCTTTTGGGGCATAATCGTAACCTGTATCAGCTTTCATGGAACTCCTTTTGATTTCTTACGAGCGAAAAGACTTAGACATATCGTCAGTTGCTTCGCGAACGACTTTCGGCTTCTGCAGCTTAGATGATCTGATCAGCCTTCTGAGATGCTGTTCAAATAATGCTCCGTCGAGCGGAAGTTGAACCGAGCGACTTTCCAAACTCGAAAGCAGAAAGGAGTTTGCCAGCTCGAGCGAAAAAATGCCTTCCCGCGCCGGAGCTGTCAAAGGCGCCTGGTCCAGTATTGCGGCCACAAAATTCGCTAGGATTCCATTGTGTTGGGAGCCGTGACTCTCAAGGGGAATCCTTATGTCCCAAATCGCCGGCGCGGAAAAGCGACCGGGATCTGTCCGCGAAAATTCGCTCATTGGCACTTCATTCCGGGTAAAGAAGAATTGATCATTCTCGATCACGACTTTGCCTTGTTCTGCGGCTACTTCGAGCCGGTTGGTGCCTGGCGCCTCTCCAGTGGAAGCGACAAATACGCCTGTCATGCCATCCGAATACTCAAGATAAGCAGTCACGTCGTCTTCGACTTCGATATCGTGATAGCGGCCAAAATGGCAAAACGCCCGGACGCTGGAAGGCATTCCAAAGATCCATTGGAATAGATCCAGATTGTGTGGACACTGGTTGAGCAACACACCCCCTCCTTCGCCTGCCCAGGTCGCCCTCCAGTCGCTTGACTGATAATAGGCTTCAGTTCTGAACCAATTGGTAATCACCCAACTAACGCGCCTGATCGCTCCTAGATTGCCGGATTTAACCAATTCTCGGAGCTTCAGAAAAAAAGGATCTGTTCGCTGGTTAAACATCGCGGCAAATACCTGATCCAAACGATGATGAGCAGCAAGCAAACGTTCAGCATCCAGTTTATGGACTGAGATCGGTTTTTCGACCAGCACATGTCGCCCTGTTTCCAGTGCCTGTATTCCGATATCCGTGTGCGAATAGTGCGGCGTTGCAATCAGAACAGCGTCTGTCTCAGATCGCCGCAGGAAGTCGTCAGCGGAAAGAAACCCTTCCGCTGACGAAAACTTTTTCAGGCGTTCAGCCTTGTGATCACATACAGCGGTGAGCTTGCACCTTGGCACTTTCCCATCCACGATGCTTTGCGCATGGATAGATCCCATCGCGCCA
>Ga0306922_10005230_pt1 | contig 12371 bp, 7 predicted proteins | sample sta12Cox44000082_FD_203758 | JGI IMG/M metagenome (GOLD analysis project Ga0306922, IMG submission 203758) | Lab enrichment of tropical soil microbial communities from Luquillo Experimental Forest, Puerto Rico - statoxic.12C.oxic.44.000.082 (v2)... | ecosystem: Environmental > Terrestrial > Soil... | reverse complement strand
TTGCGGATGACGGTAACCAAATCCTCGAACAGGTGCGCTATCACATATCCGGCCCAGCGATAAGGAACGAGGCTCAACTCTTCATTTTTTTCTGTGACAGTTAGTATTGGTCAGGTTATGCTAACGGTCTCGAGCATGCAAGAGTCAACCCACCGCAGCCGGGCAGTAAAACCAGTTGTACGAGTACGACGATAATTTCTACCGCTACGTGGCGTCCTTTGCGGTCCGGTCGGCGGAGCAGATCGTACCGGTGCTGAGTGCCCTGTTGCCAATCAACAGCGTCGTCGATTTTGGATGCGGCCAAGGCGCTTGGCTGAGCGTATGGCGGGAAGCCGGCGCGAGAGTGACGGGAGTCGACGGCCCTTACGTCGACCAACAACACTTGATGATCGATGCGGATGAGTTCCACGCCGCAGATCTGAGCCAGCCGATCGACCTCGCACGGCGCTTCGACGTGGTGCAAAGTCTCGAGGTCGCCGAGCATTTGCCGAGCTCCCAAGCCTCCGAATTTATCGGCACGCTGACGTCGCACGGCCCGCTTGTGATGTTCTCGGCCGCAGTCCCGGGCCAGGGCGGCGAACACCACGTCAACGAGCAACCCCTAGAGTATTGGCGGGAAAAGTTCCGCGAGCGCAGGTACGTTGCGATTGACTGGGTGCGCCCGACAGTCAGCGCAAATCTCCAGGTTCAGCATTGGTACCGCTACAACATTATCCTCTACGCGGAGGAACCGTATCTCGCAACATTGCCCGATCGTCTGCGCGCATTCCGGGTGCCCGAGAACCAGAGGCTGCATGATTATTGGCCGCTGCCCGACCGCGTCCGTCATGCGGTGATACGTCACTTGCCGCGGCGCGCCGTCGATTCCCTCTCGCGCCTAAAGGGACGGTTGGTGGCGAGAAGAGCGAGGTCCGCGGGATCTGCAGCATGAAGTCGGAAGCGCCGATAGATTGCGCTCCGTCACCGCCTGCTCGGCTCCAAGTGTGTACCGATGGCCGGCCAAGACATCGGGCCAAGTAAGGCGAGCGTCCTCGAACTTGGCCTCCGCCATCAATCTTGCCGCCGTCTTCTGCTGGCAGTAATGAGATATGCGCCGCAGGATCTGATCAAATACGATCGTAGGGAGGTGTGCGAAATCGAACTTCCCTCTAATCGGAAATATTCTGCTGGCCCACTCTGACATACACTACATCATGAAGCGGGCCCGTCATTACCTCATAGCGCTCCACATTTCCGGCGCGCCCCAGGATGGCAAGGAGGTGATCGAGCTTGCGCGGAAATTGCCCTCGGTCGAGACCGAACCAGACACTCTTGAATAGATTCGGCGACATCGGGAGGATCGCATCAACAACGTGAAAGTGACCGCCTGGGCGACAGACGCGAAGCGCATCCTTCACCATCATGGCCACCTGCTCGTCGTTCAGGTGATGCGTGGTCGCGATCGTTACCACTTCGCTAAAGGATTCGTCCGAGTAAGTTAGCGAAGTGCAGTCCATTACGGCGAATGTCCCAGGCAGCGATGCATGAGCCTGCTTTACGTACGCCGGGTTGATATCGATCCCTGTATATGAGCCGGAAAAGCAGTCTCGGAAGGCGCCCACGCCGCATCCGAGGTCCAGTATTTCCGCATCAGCCGCTAGTTTTATGTTCACAGTAATGAGCTTTCGGTAACGATCTGTTGTTACCCGGCCAAGAGTCTGACCCAGAGCATAAACAGTTGGCAATTCGAGCATTTTGTAAAGAGGGTATAGTATGAGCTTAGAGGTTCTCATCTGTTGCTCCGACGATAAGCGGTGCCCGTGCTTACCAGACCTCGCAGTCGTTCCGGCGCGATGCTAAGAGGGAGCAGATCTCGAAGTGGGCGGACTTCCGTTCGAGTGCTCTCGCGTGGAGAGGTGCTCCTCGTGCTCGGGCAATATCTCGGCGCAGACATCCCACTCGTAGCCGAAACAGTCGGACGAGCCGTTGAGATCGTCACTTGCGCACTGGGTCATTCGATGGCCCGGCTATCGAGCGGCGGTGAGTACAACCGCATCCGTTGGTGAGGGACGCGCCGGCCGACGCGCGGCCACCGCGAACAGGATGTAGAGAGCCCAGAGCTTTTTGCCGTGGTCGCGCTCGCCGGCGAGGTGCTCGTCGAGCAGCCCTTCAAGGGCGGCGCGCTCGAACCAATCGGCGACCGGGTTCTCGGCCGACAGCAGGACATCGCGGCACCGCTCGCGGAACAGAGTGCGGATCAAGGCGCCGATCGGCACGGCAAAACCGTGCTTCTTGCGGTCGACGATCTTCGGCGGCAAGTAGCGGCGCGCCAAGCGCTTTAGGATGTACTTCCGGGTCCCGCCGCGCAACTTCAGCCCGGTCGGCAGCGCGCAGGCGTATTCGGCAAAGCGGCGGTCGAGAAACGGCGCACGGACTTCGAGGCTGTTGAACATCGCGGCGCGGTCGGTCTTGGTCAGAATGTCATCGGGGAGATAGGTGCCGAGGAAGAGATGGAGAAGCAGATCGACCGCCGACAGGCCGTCGGCCTCCGCCGCGCAGCGGTCGATCGGCGCAAGGGCGCGGGCGAGCGCGTTCTCGGGCAAGGCCGATCGCCGCCATAGCGCTGCGAGGTCCTCGGGCGCGAACGGCGCCATCCACAGGAAGCTTTGCCGGCCCGCCGCCACGCCAAACCCCTGTGACAGCTGGCGCAGCAAAAAGCGGCGGTTCATGTATCCCGCGGCGTCAGGCAATGCCGTGACGGCACGGCCGAGCATCCGGCCGAATGCGGCAGGAACGAGACGCATCGCCGGAGCAAAGCGCTGCACCGCGAAATTCGGGTAGCCGGCGAAGAGCTCGTCGGCGCCATCGCCGCCGAGCGCCACCGTCATCAGCCGCCGCGCCGCCTGGCACACGAGCCAGGTCGGCAGCAGCGATGAATCGCCGAGCGGCTCGGCCAATCGTTCGCTGACCGCATCGCAGGCCTGGACAAGGTCGCCGGCCGCGAGCTCGACGACCTCGTGACGCACTCCTAGGTGGCGCGCCACCGCGACGGCGTGCGGGGTCTCGTCAAAGCTTTCGTCAAGGCTCTCGGCGGCGACCCGCACGGTGAACGCGGTCATATCGGGAGCGGCTTCGGACGCGAATGCGGTGATCAGACCGGAATCGACCCCACCGGACAGAAAGACCCCGACCGGCACATCGGCGACGATCTGGCGCCGCACCGAGCCCCGCAGCAACTCGTCCAGCCGCTCGGTCGCCTCGTCGACACCAACCGCCCGCTGCTCGATCGGCGGTTGCCAGTAGCGCTCGACCGCGATCCGCCCGGCGCGCCAGGTCAGGATCGTGCCGGGTTCGAGCCGCTCGATCCCGACCCATCCCGAGCCCGTGCGCGGCAGATATTCGAACAGCAAATAGCGATACGCGGCGAGGCGATCGAGCCCGGTGTCGCGAAACGTCGGATGGCACAGTAGCGCGCTCACCTCGGAGGCAAAGACGAGCTGACCTCGCGCGATACCCCAGTAGAGCGGCTTCTCGCCAAAACGGTCGCGCACCAGGTGGACGGCACCGGTGGCGCCGTCGCGAAAGGCAAAGGCGAACATGCCGTCGATCCGCGCCACGGCGTCTCGCACCCCGTCTCGGCGGATCAGCTGGAACAAGACTTCGGTATCCGAGCGATCGCACAGCCCCACACCGGCGGTGCGCAATTCGTCGGCGAGCGCACGGTAACCGTAGATCTCGCCGTTGAAGACCAACGCATCGCCGCTAGCCTGGTCGACACGCGGCTGGGCGCCGCCCGCTAGATCGATGATCGCGAGCCTTGTGTGGCCGAGCCCAATGTGAGGATCGACAAAGACGCCGCTATCGTCCGGGCCGCGATGGGCGAGCGCGCGGTTCATCGCCGCCAGCACATCGCACGCCTCGGGGCCGGGGGCGGTGAACCCGGCTATGCCACACATCACAACGCCACATGGTTGGCGCCGACCGGCGCCGACTGGCGCTGCGGCGATGCCGGGTGCTGGACGACCCGCCTGATCTTGTAGGGCGGGCGCCCGCGCGCCTCATAATAGATCCGCGCCTGCACTTCGGCGATAATCCCGAGCAAAAGAAAGAGGATACCCGAGAGACCGATGGTCGCGGCCAGCAGGGGTAGCGGCGTCTGGATCAGCGAGATGCCGTAGCTGAATCTGAGCACGACGGCCCCGGCGAAGGTTGCGAACGCCAGTCCGAAAAAGCCAAACGCTAATTTGCCGAAGAACTGGATCGGCCGGTCGAACGCCCGGTCGATAAAGTAGACGATCAGCAAATCGAGCAGCACACGGACGATCCGGCCGATCCCGTATTTCGATTTACCGAACCGGCGCGGGTGGTGGCTGACAGCGATCTCGGTGACGCGCGCCCCTTCCCAGGCGGCGTAGATCGGGATGAACCGATGCATCTCGCCGTAGAGGCGGACGTCCTCGACGACCTCGCGCCGATAGGCTTTGAGGGTGCAGCCGTAATCGTGCAACGGCACATGGAACAGGGCGGAGATGAGCCGGTTGGCGACGACCGAGGGGAGCCGGCGGGTCAGCGCATTGTCCTCGCGCGCCAGGCGCCAGCCCGAGACGACATCGAAACCGTCGGCGAGCTTTTCGAGCAGTCGCGGGATGTCGGCGGGATCGTTCTGGCCGTCGCCGTCCATCGGGATGACGACATCGCCACTGCTGTTTTGGATCGCCGCCATCAGGGCGGCAGTCTGGCCGTAATTGCGCGACAGATGCAGCACCCGGACCCGCGGGTCAGTCTCGGCGATCGCGTCGAGCCGGTCGGCCGATCCGTCGGTCGAGCCGTCATCGGCAAAGATGATCTCGGCCGATAGCGGCAACCGATCGAGGGCCTCGGCGAGCGCACGATAGAACGTCGGCAGCGCTTCCTCCTCATTATAAACCGGAATGACCACCGAGATGTCCACGGGACCCTAACAAATGTCTGGCGTGAGCGAATTATATTGAAAACCACGAAAAAAATCCAGCCGCGTGCCCGACCGCTACCGCCTCAGCGATCGCTTAAGCAGCAAGTGGCAAAGTTCCAAGAGCTTCAGCGAACGCTCGTCAGAAGCAACGGATCAAGCTGCCTGGGCCGACCGGTCCCTCTTGAGACGGGAGGAAAGCCCGGATCTCGAGAATGTTGACGAAAAAGTGCTGTGGATGATCCGGAGGCCGAGCACGATTAGTTGCCGTGAAATGGAGCTAGCCAGAGTCTCGGCTTCGTCGTCGAGGCACGACATCAAGATGGTGATTTCACAGGCTTCACTCACGCCATCATTCCGGGTTCAGGAAAATCCCCGCCGAGGCGACCGGCACAATCAGAGGCGAAATGGTTTTTGCGACAATGGCACAAATCAAGTAACTCGGCAAATGCACGCTTGGTCGATCCATACTTTATTTGCAGCCCTCTCGGCTCGCCGATGGCCTTAGTCTGTTCCGCTCTTTATCGCACTATCGTCAAAGCATCGTCCCGTCGTCTCTAAAATCCGGCGGCCTTGCGGGATCCCAAGTCATTGCTCAATGGTACCATTCCTGCTACACGGACGAACAAAGACCAGCCTTGCAAGGCCGGATACAACGTCAATTCGGCCAAAGAAATCGCGGTGGTATCGAATCGAGTTATCCTTCCGCTAGAGAATATACATCATTTGGGGTTTTTATGACTAGCTCACTACCGGAGATCCGTGCAATCACCGGCAATCGATACATCCGCAGTCTGCTCCGCTGGATAACCAAGCAATCGCTTTCGTCCATTTATTTCCTGAGCTGGGGCGTGACGGCGGCTGCCGCGTTCTATGGGGCAACCGTCATATTCGGTCTTGTGGCCGGCTATGCATTGCCCCCTGCTGCGCTGTTCGCGCTGCTGCCGGCGGCCTATCACGTTTCGGACCTCGAGCCGTTTCTGCCTTGGCCTCTGCTGGGCGTTGCCGCTATCGGTGCGTTGTGCGGCTGGACGGCCGCGACCGGGATCTTGCCGGTCGCCGATTTGCAGGCGCAGGAGCGCCGGCTGATCCGCTTCTGGTCCCGTGCCGGCGTCCCAGTGATCCTGCTCGCGTTCCTCTTCGCGATGTCGGGAGGGGGATGGAGTGGACGTCTTCGGTCGCTCGACCTGAATTACCTTAGCATTGGCGGCCTGGTGCCGCACTCGGATGCACTCTCCTATTTTGCAGGTACGTTTGACCTCGCATATACCGGCCACTGGAACGAGGTCGCTTCACGGCGCCCCATAGCCGCGGCGTTTCGCGACCTCACCGTGTTCGCCGGCGGGTTCTCTTACGTTGGCACTCTTTTGCTCCAGGCGGTTCTGTTGACTGGCGCGTTCGCGCTTGCGCTGCGCAGCACGGTGGCATGGCGCGGCATATGGGTGGCAATGGCTCTGATGGCTCTGCTTTACGGCTTGGTTCGGCCGTTCCTTCTTACCACCATGACGGAACCGCTCAGCCTCGTATGGAGCCTCCTTTCTTTGAGCTTTTTCATCGAAGCTTTCCGACGACGGTCGGCATATATGGCGGTGGTCGCATTCGCGGCGCTTGTTTGCGGTTTGCTGACCCGCATGGGAAGCATGCTCACCGTTCCCTTTCTGATGATCTGGATTGCGCTGGCGCTTGCGGACCGACGAGTACCGCGGATCCGGATACTGGCCGCCTTGGCGGGCGTCCTGCTCGTAATATCAGTTTACAATGCCCTGCTTGCGGATGCCTTTGCCGCCCCGGGCAGCCACGTAGGTGGAAACTTTTCTTATACTGCATGCAGTCTTGCCCATGGGGGGGAGTACTGGGACGCGTGCCCTCGCCTATTCGACTCCGAGATCCGGCAAGGCCACGTTCCCGATCTCGATCAATTTTTTTATGGCGAGGCGGTTCGCGCGTTTAAAGCCGATCCAACTGTCATGATTAGACGATTGCTGTCCAATATGTCGGAATATGCCCGCAGTTTGCCGGATTTGCTGTTGCTTCAGTATATACCAATTGCTCGTATTCCTGACAGGTTCATTTATCCGTTTCTCATATTGCTCCTTCCCGGGTGGATTTACACGGTGAAGCAGGAGCGAGAGCTGCTGATCCTGTCATTCGGGATTGTCCTACTCGTCAGTACAACGCTCTCCGCGGCTGTAATTTTTAGCACCGATGGGCCGCGCGCCATGCACGTGACCTATCCTCTGATAGCTGCCCTGTTTGCGATGGGCTTCTCGGCTCCGCTGGGTCTGCGCCGACCCGACGATTGGCCAATCCTGTCATGGAGATCGGGGGCGCTTGCAATTGTCGCGGTCATGTTCGCTTTTCTCGCCGGACCGCCGCTAATCAGTCTTGTAGTCCGCTCGACGACCGCTTTCGACTCGAAATTTGAAATAGATCACGAAGATCTGCGGATCGTACCGGGAGGGAGGTTCATGACCGGATTTCTGGTGCTGCCGGATGTTGCCGATCTCCCGCGCAAAGAGCCGGCGCTCCATGCCTCGACCTTTGCCCGGATGATTCCCAACATTCTTTTGACTGCTAATCCGACGTACCTTGTCGGCGGCTATCCATTGTACCGCATCAATCCCGAGTCAAGCTTGTCAAAGCTCTTGCCGCAGGTTCCGTTTGCGCTCGTCTATAGTCCAGTCCAGAACAGCCCGGATAGCTTTGACAATTTACTGACGCCATCCACGGTTTTGACCGACAAGTCGGCGCGGCGCTGGTTGCTTCGATTAGGCAGGCCACCGATCACGTCCGATGTTTTGTTTGGTTTGGGATTCCGCCTTGTCGAGGAAGCAAAGCCCGTCGAATAAGATCCATCTGTTTGCGATTTCCGCGATACTCAATGGCATCCCGTACTGCCACATCGGGGCGGGCCGCGGACCGCGCTCGGCGGTTTTTCACAAACTCGCAGACGCCGCAAGAACGGCAACACAAAGTTGCATCAAACCCTGTCATCTATCTTAGGCTGTCCCGATCGCGCAGCCCCTTGCAAAGGGTCGCTGATGTGCTATTATAGCATGTTTATAGTGAACAAAATGTTAATTATTGAGTGGTTTTTATGCGACATTCCCAAGCAAAAGGCCGTCGGTCGAATTCCCCTGCCAATCCGCTGCCAATCGCATTTTACGGCCCCGAATTCCGCTGCGAGCCGGCGCACCAAATCGTAACCAAGCTAATGACATGCCTAAGATTTTCGATGCCGAGAGGACGCTTTTCGAGCGCCGAAACGGTTTTTTCCCCTGCCGGCAGGGAAATGCGAGATGGCGCTTTCGCCGGAATGACCGGGAACGCAACGCTATCGTTTCGGATATTGGAGCTCGCGTTACCCGGCGATTCTCGCGCGCGCTCTGACCCGCGCGATCGTTGCCGTCGTACCCTGGCTCGGGAGCAGATCGACCAGCAGCAGCTTCCCGCCGTCGCGCCGGACGATGTCGGCTCCGACGACCTGGTCCGGGCGATAGTCGGCCCCCTTGACCAGGACGTCCGGTCGGATCGCCCGGATCAGCGAAAGCGGCGTGTCCTCGTCGAAGAGAACCACGAGATCCACCGATGCCAAGGATGATATGACCGTGGCCCTTGCAGTTTCGGATTGTATCGGCCTCTCCGGCCCCTTGAGGCGCCTGACCGAAGCATCCGTGTTGAGCGCCACGACGAACCGGTCGCAGGCCGCCCGGGCCTGGGCCAGCAGATGAACGTGGCCCGGATGGATCAAATCGAAGCAGCCGTTGGTGAACCCGATCCTGAGACCGCGCCGACGCCACTCGCCGATGCGCTGCAGTGCCGACTCGGCCACCATGACCTTTTCGTCGCTGGCGATTACATTGCGGCGTCGCAGCTCCTCAGCCAAATCACGGCGGCTGATCACGGCGGTTCCCGGCCTCGCGACGGAAATCCCCGCCGCGATGTTGGCGAGACGGGTCGCATTCGCGAGATCCGGGTCGCAGGCAAGTGCCGCAGCCAATGCCGCGACAAAGGTGTCGCCGGCGCCCGATACGTCGGAGACCTCCTGAACCCGCGCCGGCAGGTGGAGGGCCGGCATACCCCGACGCACCAAAGTCAGGCCGTTTTCCGAACGCGTGACGATCACGGCATCGCAGGCAGCGGCATCGAGCGCCACCCGGGCCGCCCTCTCGGCACCGTCGTCGTCCGCGGCCTCGACCCCGGTCGCCCGTGTCGCTTCCTGAGCGTTTGGCGTCAGGACCGTGACGTTCCGGTAGGCTTTGAAGGAGGCTCGCTTGGGATCTGCGATGACCGGCCGGCGGGCTCTGCGCGAGAGATTGACCACTCGCCGCAGCAGCCGATCGCATAACACCCCTTTTGCGTAATCGGAGAGCACGACGATGTCGCTCTCGGTGAGGGCTCGCGCGAATAGGCGCCTGAGCTCGGCCGCAGTTTCGTCGTCGAGTGGATCGATCGTCTCGTCATCCACCCGCAACAATTGGTGCGCGCCTCTGGTGGTGAACCTCGTCTTTACGGTCGTCGGCCGATGCGATGTGGCGAACAGCCGCGCATCGATGCGATCGCCGGCGGTCGCGACGAGGCGCTCAATCTCGGCACCCGCATCATCGGCACCGATGACGCCGACGAGGATAGCGCGCGCGCCCAACGCCGCGACATTGTGGGCGACATTGGCCGCGCCGCCCAAGCTCGCCCGTGCCGCAGTGACGCGCAGCACCGGGATCGGGGCCTCCGGAGAGATCCGGCTGACCTCGCCGGACACGTATCGGTCGAGCATCACGTCACCGAGAACGAGCACGGTGCGGCCGACGAAGAGCGGGATGAGGCCGGCGATCGTGCCGTCCGCGTTCTCGCCGCCTCGTAAAGCCCCAGCCGCCTGCTCTATCATCGACACAGGACGCCCCCTTGCTCCAACCGGATTAGATCGTAATGCACGCTAGCGAAAGAGGCTCGCGCTGAAAAGTGGGGGGAGGGGTCGCGGCACGGCGACGGGCGATTTACGCGGGCCGGCTTTAGAGCGGCCATCGCGTCATGACGCCCGTGCAGTGAGCGCCCGAGCCTCGGCGTGGAACTCGCTCTCGCCGGGAGCAGGGGTCGCCCGCTGGGCAACGGGCAGCCGGCAGGTGATTCTGGTTCCTTGCCCCGAGCCCGACTCGATCACGATGGTTCCGCCATGCAGCTCGATCAGGCTTTTGACCAGCGACAAGCCGAGGCCGGCCCCCGATTGGCGCACGCCACGGTCGAACTTCACAAAAACGCGGGCCTGATCCGCGGGCGCGATTCCGACGCCGGTATCGGTGACCGTGAGCAGCAGCTCGTTTTCCTGGCGCGCCGCCTCGACGCGGATCGCACCCCCTGGCGGGGTAAATTTGACAGCATTCGAGATCAGGTTGAAGAGGGCTTGCTTGAGCCGCCTCTCGTCGCCGTCGATGACTCCGATCTCCGGCGGGCAGCGAAGATCAAGTTCCAGATCGCAGCTGCGGGCGCGCTCGCGGGTCAGTGACAGCACGGCTTGCAGCATCGCGAAGACCTCGATGCGGCCGGTTTCAAGCACCATGTAGCCCGCTTCGATCGTGGCGAGGTCCAGGATGTCGTTAATCAGTCGCAACAGCAGACGCGCGCTCCCGAGGATGCTCTGACTGTAATCGAGCTGGCGCGGATTGAGAGCCCCGAAATACCGGTTCGCCAGAATCTCGGCAAAGCCGATGACTGCGTTCAATGAAGTGCGCAACTCGTGGGATACGTTGGCGATGAATTCACTCTTGAGCCGTCCCGCGGTTTCGAGTGCTTCGTTGCGCTCGCGCAATGCCCGTTCGACCCGGGCCGTATCGGTGACGTCGAGATAGGTCAACAGCACATTGCCGTCAGGCAGAGGCACCGTAGCTACCTGCAGCATCGAGCCGTCGCTGCGGGGGAGCGGGCCGCTCGCCGCCACATGTGTGGTGACCTTGGCGATGATCCCTTGCTTCACCGCCGCCCAGTCTCCGCCATCGTCGAGAAGTGTGCGCATCCTGTCGACGATCTCGCCGATATGCGGCTCCCCTGCGACATCGTCCGGCGACAATCCCCAGATCTTCAGGTAAGCGGGGTTGTGCAGCTTCAGCCGGCCGTCGCTGCCGTAAACCGCAACCCCTTCGAACAAGTTGTCGAGGGTCGCCCGCCGCACTTGGGTCAGGGTATTGCACGATCGCTCGAGCGCCAGCCGGTCGGTCACGTTCTCGTAGATGAAGGTGAGCCCGCCGAACGGGTGCGGCGATATGGACAACAGCAAGGTGCGGTCGTCCGGCAGATGCAGCAGCTCCTGCTGCCGGTGAATCAGCGAGATGAAGAGTTCCAGGCGCTCGCGTTTGAAGGCGCGGAAATCGGCATGTTCCGGGATGCGGCGGCGCTCGCGCAGGCGTTCCAGCACGTCGCCAAACGAGGGTTCGGCGGCGAGCCATTCCGCCTCGAGGCCCCACAATATGGCGAACGCCGCATTAAAGAATTTGAGCCGTTGGTCGGCACCGTAGATTGCTACGGCTGCGCCGATGCTTTCGAGCACCTCGGCGTGCGCGCCGACCTGGCGCCGCAGCTCGGTTTCCGCGATCTCGACGTCGGTACGATCCAAGGCGAAGCCGATCGCTCCTCCATCACTGCACGGCAACTCGATGATGTCGAGCAGCCGGCGAGACCCGCCGATCACGACATGGCGACGAGCGCCGCGCCAGTCCGCGTCTGTTGCCATCCCGGCGCACGCGATCGCCTGTTCCCGGCTGCTGCCGATAGGCGCCAGCTCGCGGCCTTCGACCACCACCAATTCGCGGGTCGCATCGAGGGCCCTCGCATACGCTCTGTTGCAATCGACCAGAGCGCGATCGCGGTTGCGCCGCCAGATCGGCACCGGGATCGCATCGATCAGCTCGCGCAGGCGCGCGGCTTCGTCGTCTGCCCGTCGGGCGAGCGCCGCACCGCCATCGAGCAACCACAGAACCGTCTCGCCGGTCGCCGCATGCCGCCCCTCGACGGCGAACGCTCCGCCGCTGCGCAGGCCGACCGTCAGCGAGAACGGAGTACCGTCTCGGTGCAGCGCTCCCCGTGCGGCCTCGAGTTGAGCGGCATCGTCGGGGGCAAGCTCGGAGAGAAACTTTGAGTAGGCAACGGTGTGAACAGAATATCCGTCAGGATCGCGCCCGACGGGCCAGCGAAATGCAGCGAGCGGAACGATGTCGAGCACGGCCACCGCCTCGGCTCGCGCACGCTCACATCCAGCATTCGCCGATCGCGTTTCACGCAATTTTGCCGTTGCCCACAGCAATAGTCCGCCCAGCGTCACCACGACAACCGTGCAAAATCCGGCAGCGAACTCGATCACGGTTTCATGCCCTATCTTCGCATAAGAGTATATCAAGGATCGTAGAACTCTCGTCAAGCGGGCATATTAGAGTGTGTTTTACCAAAAAACAAGAGC
>Ga0306922_10005228_pt1 | contig 12372 bp, 12 predicted proteins | sample sta12Cox44000082_FD_203758 | JGI IMG/M metagenome (GOLD analysis project Ga0306922, IMG submission 203758) | Lab enrichment of tropical soil microbial communities from Luquillo Experimental Forest, Puerto Rico - statoxic.12C.oxic.44.000.082 (v2)... | ecosystem: Environmental > Terrestrial >... | reverse complement strand
CACTCCACACGAGCCGCGCGAGAAGTCGGGCCTGCACACCGAAATCGCTTGAGATCCGAAGCCATGCCTCGGACGGCGCCGGCTTCTCACCGCCGAAGTGCAGGCGTGCTCCACTTTCACTGAGATCGACAGTTCGGCAGCAGAGAGGCTCCTCGTCGGTCTCAAGTGCGCACGGAAACCGGCGCTTCACGCGAGGGGCCAGCCGGAGCTGCGGCTGCTCGAGTCCTACGCATGAGGCGGCGACTAGAATAATCAGGTTGAACACTACCCAGACGCTGTTGAGCAGAATTGAGTTCAGTTCCGATGGCGGGCCTGCGTGCTGCAGGAGCCACAACAGGCGGGCCGGAAAGGCTACCATGAGGGCCACCATCGACAGCCCCAACAGCAGGACGGTGGCCCAACTGGTCCGCAGGTCGAAATAAGCCTCGCTCAGATGGGCTCCCTTGTCTGTTACGTTGAATCTGCCCAGACGCGGGTTGAGAAGAGCCAGCAACGTTACGCCGGCGGTGTAGGGTGCGATGGAGACTTCATAGACCGCCGCCCAGAAGGAATGCCGGAAACGCCGGCTGATGATCGAGTTCGCGATGGTGGAGAGCCCGACGTGCGGTACGATGTAGGCGATCACGGCTAGCGCATCGGCGCGAATCGGATGGAGTCCCAGATAAGCGAAAGTCAATGGCGCCAGGATTAGGATTAGCCGCGGAATGCCGAAAAAGAAGTGCAGCATGGCATTGAAATAGTTCAGCCGCTGGGGGAAGCTGAGTCCGCTTTTGAAGATTGGGCAGTCGCGGCGCAGGATTTGCGCCATCCCGCGCGCCCACCGCATACGCTGCTTGACGTGGGCCGCGAACGTCTCCGCGGCAAGCCCCGCCGCCAGCGGGGTTCGCAGATAAACCGAATCGAACCCGTGCGCGTGCAATTCCATCGCGGTGTGAGCATCTTCGGTGACGGTTTCGGTCTTGATGCCGCCGATCGACTCGACCGACGTGCGTCGCAGCACGGCGCAGGAGCCGCAGAAGAAAGCCGAGTTCCAAAAGTCGTTTCCGCATTGGATCACGTGATAAAAGAAATGCTGCTCCGGCGGAATCCGGCCCGTCAACTTGAGGTTGCGTTCGTAAGGGTCGGGGTTGAAAAAGTGCTGGGCAGTCTGCACCAGCCCCACCTTTGCGTCAGCGAAGAAGCCAACGGTTTGCCGCAGAAAACTGCGCACCGGGACGTGATCGGCATCGAACACGGCTATGAGCTCCCCCCTGGTTAACCCGAGGGCATTGTTCAGATTGCCGGCCTTCGCATGAAGATTCTCCCGACGAGTGATGTAAGCGGCGCCCAGGCCCTCTGTCATGGCTCGGATTTCCGGCCGCCGGCCGTCGTCGAGCACATGGACCAGCTTGTGCGGATAGTCGATCGCCAGCGCGCCGATCACGGTCCGGCGGACGATATCCACTGGTTCGTTGTAAGTGGGGATATACACGTCCACGCTGGGAAAGTGTTTCAGGCGTGCCGGAGTGCGCTCGACGACTTCAATAGTCTGGAAATAGCCGAGAAACAGGACCAGCAGGCCGTAGATCTCCGCCGCCAGAAGAAGCAAAGAGACCACGCAGTCCGCGGTGGAATCCAGATTAATGGTGAAGCGGATTCGCCAATAGAAGTACCGCATCGAAGCGAAACAGCTCAAAAAAATGATTGCCGGACGCAGAGGCGGGGTCCAGCTGGCAATAATAGCCAACCCGATCATCGCCGTCGCCGCCAGGGCCTGCTCGAACGGAGCCAGCGGAACCACGATGGCGGAGTAAACCAGCGGCAGCGTGAAGACCAGCAGCACGGCCAGGCCGATCATCAACTCGAGGAATCGGGTTCTGGGCGTCCGTGTCAACACCGGAGCATCCTAACACAAGCCGACAGCCACCTTCAGAGCATGACGGCCAGCCGTGCGAACAGCGAATGCTGCGTGTAGGGTCCGAAGTTGTCGTACACGTAGGTAACTGGAACGGAAAAGCGATCGCTCAGACGCAGGGTCAGTGAGCCAAAAAACCCGTTGGCCAACCGCGAGGGCGAGCCAGTGTAGTCCTGTGCCCCGACGAACCCGGAAACATCGAACTGCACGTTTGGATGCGGCCTCCCGCGGAATTCAAGCCGGCCCAGATTGCTCACAAAGGCCTGCGGGCTGAAATAGCCTCCGACACCGGGTTGCCCCTGGAATGCAAGCGGCGAAATACGGTCGCCTCCGAGAAGAGAGATGGGAACCGGCCGCCCGCGCGGATCGGTGAGCGAGGCGCCTCCATAACCGAGCAAGTCGTGGGCGAAGCCGTAATAGTCCAGGCCATAGCTGGCGCGCACTAGGCTCAACGAGGATTCTTCGGAATCGGCGATGAGGTTAAAGCCGGCACCGGCACTAGACGTCCGGAAACTGTTCGTATCGACGCTGTGTCCAGTGCGTGCCCCGCCACCTCCTTCCGCGTAGACGTCCAACCGCTGGGTCAACTTAAGCAACCCGCCACCCACTGCACGGTTATCCATCACTTGGCCTACGAGCTTGCCGGCAAATGGGCCGAGAGTCGGCCGTATGCCGGTCGCTGAGAGTAGAGACTCCTCCACGTTGGTGCGGCTGCCGGTCACATAGAGTGAGGAGCCGCCAGAGGCTTTGAAGCGAAGCGTGCCGGCCGCATTGACCGTGGTGCTGTCGGTGCTAAAGTGGGTTCCGCCGGCTTCCAACTGAAGATCGACGGTTTCGGAAAACGACGTCCGGATACCGCCTGTCCCATTGAAGCCCCGTTCATCGAGGACACCTCCGATCGTCGTGTATGATGTGCCGGTGGCCCGGAGGTAGACCGTGGTGCTGGGCTTCCAGAGATAATTGAGCTGTCCGCCGTAGCGCCAGAAGTCGAGCCGGTTATTGAGGTCGCCGTTTTCGGCGTGGTACTCGAAGATTCCCTGTATGTTCGAGGAGCTGGAGTCTGAGATTTCTTGTTTGAGCTGGTTGATCTCCTGCGAAGTGACCGGCCGGTTCATTCCCGACTCCTGGTCGCTCGTATCCGAAGCGGTGAGCCGCCACGTGCAGCAGGCAAGGGCGAGCAGGGCTATCAGCCTGTGTTTGAACATCGACTTGCGTCCTCCGATCGCATGGCTGAGTGGCTAAAATCCATGCGAGTTGGCCAGTTGAGGTGACGGGGGTTCCAATTGGCTAAGCAGTTCCTTCGCCCGGTCATTGTGCCCGAGCCGATGCAGTAGCTTAGCCAACTCCAGAGTGACCCGCGGCGTGGGGCTCCGCTGGTAGAGTTTTTCCAGGTAAGGCAGCGCTTGTTGATATTTCCCCGCGCCGCTGAGCGAACCTGCATAGCCTGCCAGCAGACGGTCATCTTGCAAACCCATGCTGTAGGCGACCCCATAGTATCGGGCGGACTTCTTGTAATCCTTCTTCTCCAAAAGCACGTCCGCATATTCTCGGACGACGGAAGCATCCCCCTCGAATTGAGGCAGGATCTTTTCGTACTCCTTGACCGCTTTTTTGAGATCCCCGGTTCCCTTCATCGCACGCGCATAGGCGATCCCGGCCTGCCCGCTGTTCGCGGACCTCGCTTTTGCGAGCGGCTCCAAAGCGGCCTGGTAACGTCCTATAGCAAGCAAACCGAGGCCGTAACTGAGATTCAGGGACGGGTCGCCGGGGCGCTTTGCCAAAAGATCCCGATAGATGGGCAACGCCGCACTCCAGTTCCGGTGAGCTGCGTAGATGTCTGCAAGCTGCAGGCCCAACTCCCCGTCGTCGGGCCGCTTCGCCAGCAAGGCTTGCAGCACAGCCACGGCCTGGGCGTCTCGCCGCATTTTGATTAGCACAAACGCATAGTCGCGCCTGTCGGCGTATGTCATCACCGGCACAACATCGGAGCGCTCGTACAATCTGGCCGCATCTGCCGCCCTTCCCTGCCAGGCCAAAACACGCGCCAACTCCAAACGGGCCTGAGCATCGCCGGGGTTCTGCGTCAAAAAGCTCCGGTAGTCCGAAGCCGCCTCCGTCAACGTTTGCGTGTGATGCGAGTGGATGCGAGCCAAGGCCAGCACGGCAGGTCCGTATTGTTGGTCCAGTTGGAGCGCCCGCTCGAATTCTCTAGCGGCGAGGGCCTCGCGCCCGGCGGCGTATTCCCCTTCCGCCAAACCTACTCGGGCTGCTAGGGACAGCGGATTCAACGACAAAGCCTCACGGAAATTGACTAGGGCCTGCTCGACCTGCCCGCGGTTTAGTTCTTTTTGTGCGGCGGCGGTCAAGGCTTGGGCTGACGGGCCAGCGGGGCGCATCGGCTGGGCTTTCAGGCCATCTGCCGGCTGCGGTCGGCTGGCAATGAGGTACGCGACGACCGCGTAACTGAGAACTACGATCAACCCGCAACTGATCAGAAGTAACCCGAGCCCGTTACGAAAGACCCTGTTCTGCATCCTTGTCAAGGCTCTCCATAGGCCAATACCGCCAGGTCACGGCATTACGATGTCGAACCAGAACGTAAAAGGTCGAACAACTCCATGAAATGGTACATTGTTCCCCTCATCCGACCTGCAACTCGCCTTAAGATGACGGGGTCCGGCGCTAAGATCTTTTTTATTCTCTCTGGCAGCCCCATGGAAATGGAAATCCGGAAAAGAAGTCGTTTGAGGACGCGGCGTACTCGAGTGTTCGGAGTACTTCGTCCTCCGCCCTGTAAACGCCTGATCCAAACAGGACTCCTTGAAGCGTGGGATTTCGTACGTCGGCTGCGATGACCAAAGCACCCCTCACCAATGGCAAGGTCTATATCGGTAAGGACGTAGATCAGGCAAGCGTCTCCATTGCGGTCGGGGACACTACCGGAAGACTTGGAGCAGGTCATCGTCCGAACAGGGATCCAGGATTCGTAGCGGCCGCATCGCCGTCCCGCGTGCCGCTAACAGCTTGACAGGGCTCCACTTTCCCGTACCGCTCGAAGACGGATGGAGGATTCAGTCGCCCCGAAATCCAGATTCCTCCCGCTAGGGCTTCAAAATCTCAAAGAGCCCCGCCCGACTGGACGCCGCCCGCAAAAGCTTTCTGGCCGCCGATGGGAAGATGAAGGATTCTTACATGGTTACCAGTCGCTATGACATGATCGCCATCTGTGAAGCGCCTGAGGAGGGATCCCTGGCCCGAGCACTGCCGTAGGTAACGTCGAAAGGGAGCAGCACATTGGAGACCTGTCGCGCTTTCACGGAGCAGGAGTACCGACAGAGCATCGGTGGACTCACCTAAGCATCGCGAGAGACGCACTGGTTCACCGGATGGGACGGGCGCAAGGTTCAAAAGCGTTGGGTTTCGACGCCAGGCTCTCCCCGTCTCCACAGCGGCTATGCTCCGTACCCACCAGCAGTCGCAGCGCATGGCATCTTTCAGGCTCAGCCACTTGATTTCGCCACTATTAAGCTATTCCTTAACCACATCACCAATCTTCTGAAACGACGAACTGTTGATCAGCGAGGCTGTCAAAACGTAGACCCGATGTCGAGGCCCCACGCCGGGGGCCAAACTAGGTCGGAACGAGTATCAGCCGTACAGCATCGGCCGTGTCTTCTCCGAAGGTGTCGAGCCACACGACCGGGTACCCGGTGTTTTCTGCCCCGCCGCGTGGAGAAGGTTGTCTCCGAACCCCGACAAAACAACGGTGACACACACCTTCTCGCTCCTCTACTGGCCACCGATCGCTGGGCACGTGCTGCGACCAAATGTTTAGCCGCGGCCTGCTTCTCCGCGGATTTTGCCGCGTGCTCTGGACGCCCGGGCGTGGGCGCCATTGCGGCGTGAAGGATCTCCCATCACGGTCCCGTTTCCGGAACTACGCCAAGGAAATGAGCAGCTAGGCTTTGGCGCCCGTTATTCGGTACTCGTCCGGAATCCACCCGTGGACACGACTGAGGGACCGGCGTGGCGCAGACGTTCGTCAAGGCAACAGAAGGTTGACGTGACGTTCCCAATTCAGCCGCATGCTAAGATCTCGATCGACCATCATCAGCGGAGCGCTCTTCTGTTCGTTCGCTAATGTGACAAAATAAATCGTATCCCCCCTCACCGAATACGACATGGCAGCAAAAATAACATTATTTTTCAGCGCGATGAGGTAGGTGGGCGAAGCAGCGACGGCATCACCCCGAGATATTGCGATCTCTTGACCGTATTCGTTGTATTCGCGAAGGGCCGGTTGCGAAGGATAGTATGCCGCGGCAGGTTGCTGCTGCGGGTAAACCACGACCACGTTGGGCGATGAGCCGTAGGCATATTCCGGTGGATAACTTCCGTATCCATAAGGATAACCACCGTATCCAGACGGGTAACCAGCATATCCATAAGCGTCATAACTGCCGGGCCCATAGTAGGCGCCGCCCCAGCCCCACGCAGGCCATCCCCAAAAGCCCACGCCGACGAATGGCCTGCCGAATCCGAACCCTCGCTTGACAAAGATAGCCCGGTTACCGCGAAAACCGATCCCCCCACGGAACCCGCCACGAAAACCGCCGAACCCGCCACGAAACCCTCCCCCACCACGGAATCCTCCCCCACCACGAAATCCTCCCCCACCACGAAATCCTCCCCCGCCGAACCCACCATGGCCCCGCTGAGCCGCGATGCCCGTGGCAGCCAATAAACAACAGAACACCGTCCGTGTGAGAGCCCTCATAAATAGTCCCTCTACTTCGGAGCTTACGCTTGCCAGTTCGGGACCACAAGAGTTGCACGGTTGGAATAACCCGTACTCGCCTAGTCTAGAAACCGAACACCCTTTTAAATAGCGGTATTAGCAGTTAACCGTTTCCTTGCAATCGATGTCGGCGTCGTTTTCAATAGCGGGGAGCCGCGGGCTGGAAGGGCCTCTTCCGGTCAGCCTCGAAGCGAGTGTTACGCAATTTTCTGATTGTGGAAGGAGTGAAGCCGCGTCGGCTTTTCGAGTCGCTGGAGGCCCTCGTACGCCATCGCGCGCAGCATCTGGCACATCTGGCAACAAAGCAGAACGACGGATGGTTTAGGTTACGTCGCTCAACACGACGATGTCACGAGTCCTACAAACCGATCGAGCAGATAGCTGTTGGGGGCGCGACGGCACTTCCTGTTACCCGACCGCCTGCACCCCCACCCTGGTAGATTCAGCCATCTTCTTTTGATGTTGTAGCTGGCAGCTGGATGCAAAATAATTGACGCGGGTGGAGCGCCAGGACAAAGCCAATCCTGGCTGGTTGCTCCATGGCCGGCTGGGCTAAGCGGTAATCTGCTGTCGACCTGGAAGTAACGAAGTACCGGTTAACTGGCCCATTGGATGAACGCGATGCCAGCCATCCAGTTGTTCTTCAAGGGTCGCATTGCAGAGCCGATTCTGGCAGCAGGTTAGATCGGAGGCTCCCTGTCTGATGCTTCAGGCACCGCTTGCGCGCGGCACGATCGGCGGTCTCCTAGGCCCTGATGGTTTCGTTCCTGATGATACAGAACGCCGCCAGAGTGGCACGTGACGGGAACCAACCTCAGCATTGGCGACGCCTCGGGCGTGGAGGCGCTACGCGGAGAATGGTTCCGCTCAACTCAAGGCAGGAGGACTTCGTTGGTTGAAGATGGCCAATCAACCCGAAGCCTTCGCCATGTCCGATACCTACGAAATCCGCGGCTCGCCAATATCAAGAGGATATTGCATCCGACTGCCGAGGGGGAATTGTTTCTCTCGCGAGCCACGCGGCAAATCGCATCTTCAAACGCTGCCCGCCAGAACGCTCTCCCATAGGATGTGGGGCGAGACTGCAACAGTCCAGCGAACTGGCGGCACGAACTCGGACGAACCTCTTGCGAAACAGGCATCCTGCTGACGCAACTTCCCCTCCGCCGGTTGCACTCGGCTCTCCGAACGGCGAGCCATAATCGCCTTGTTTCAAGGCGCTTCTTGAAACCGACTGCATCGATGGCACAGGCGGCGATGCATCGGTGTGCCCTTCCGATTTAACCCCAAGAATTGGCGCGCCGCCCTCGAATCAACAGTCGTACACATGTGGGTCAATCCTTGCCATCTTCTTGCCAGGAATCGATCTAGAGCCGACGCGTGTCACTTTCGGAAAGGCGGACGCATTTCGAACGGCCGAAACTGCCGATGCAAATCGAGGTAGAAAAAACCGATGGAGATGTGGTGATCAAACTGTCAGGCAGGCTCGACATTAACACTTCACCAAATCTTCGGCAGGCCGCGCTCAAGCTGTACACCAAGAGGAAATGCAAGAACCTCATCGTTGATTTCGCCGAGGTCTCTTTCATCGACACGTCTGGGCTCGCCACTCTCGTTGAGATTCTGATAACTGCCAAGGAACAGTGTGCGCAGCTGACTTTATCCGCTATGAACGCGAAAGTCCGGTATCTGATCGATGTCAACGGTCTGTCAGGATTTTTCACGATTGAGGGTTCGGCGCCGGAGAAATTGTACGCGTGACCGGGACGCCTGCAGTTGCAATCGAAGAGATAGGCCGCTCGACCCTCGGCGAAGTTGAATATATCGGGGCCCTGGCGGTTCAGTTTTGGCAATCGCTTCGTGGCATCAAGGCGATCAACCCTTTCGCCCTGCATCCGTTACGCTGGCGGCGTGCAATTGATGAGATGGTAGCGGCAGGCGTCGGCGCAGTACCTATCGTAGCGCTAACGGCATTTTGCTCGGGGCTGATACTGGCCTTTCAAGGGGGATCGGAACTACGCAAACTGGGCGCGCTCGAGCTAGTCATCCCACTGGTTGCCATCGGCATCACCCGCGAAGCCGGACCACTCATCACCGCAATCACGGTCAGCGGGCGTTCGGGTTCAGCATTCTCCGCCGAGATCGGCGCAATGGTCATCACCGATGAGATTAGTGTCTTGAAAACCATGGCGCTGGACCCCGTTCAAGTGATCGTATCTCCGAAATTCCTGGCCTTACTGGTCGTCATGCCGTGCCTGACGGTGGTAGCGGACCTGGCTGGCATACTTGCCGGCGGCTGGTTTGTGCACAGCACAATCGGAACGAGCTTATGGCTATACATGCGGGCCGCGCTCGATTCGCTCTACATCCGGGACATTCTGAGCGGTCTGATGAAGAGCATTGTCTTTGCCACACTGATCACTCAAGTCGGTTGCCTCCAAGGTTTCCGGGTCAAGGGCGGCCCCGAGGCTGTGGGGCGGGCAGCAACTTCAGCGGTCGTGAGGGCGATCTTTACGGTGATCGTGGCCGATCTGCTGTTCACCGCGCTTTTTTACGTGGTGTGGCCATGATGGGAAACGCGAGTGTCGTTGTAGTCCGGGATTTGGTCGTCAAGTACGGTGGCCGTACCATCCTGGATCACATTAACCTGGACATCAGGCGCGGTGAGGTTTTGGTACTGCTGGGTGGGAGTGGTTCGGGAAAGAGCACGCTTTTACGGCATCTGATTGGCTTGGAAAAGCCCCAATCTGGGAGCATTATCGTCAAGGGTGTCGACATTAACCAATGCTCAGAGGCGGAGCTTACTCAGGTTCGCCGGTCCATCGGCGTGTCGTTCCAGAACGCTGCGCTGTTCGGTTCCATGACGGTGTCGGAGAATGTTGCCTTTCCTCTTTTAGAGCGCACAAGGCTCGTCGACTCCACTATCGAGGAGGTTGTGCTTCTAAAGCTGGCTCAGGTCGGATTGGTGCACTTCGGTGCGTTTTACCCGTCCCAGCTATCCGGGGGCATGCTGAAGCGGGCCTCGGTAGCGCGGGCGACTGCCCTCGATCCGGAAATCCTGTTTTTCGACGAGCCGTCGGCAGGCCTCGACCCGATTACAGCCGCCGGGATCGACGAACTCATCGTTTATATGAAGAACGCTCTGCAGATGACGGTACTTGTGGTCACCCACGAGCTTCAGAGCGCGTTCAAAATCGCAGACCGGCTTGCCTTTCTCAGGGATCAGAAGTTGGTGGCGATCGGCCCAACGGACTCGATCGCTCAGAGCACCGATCCATGGGTGAGGCAGTTCTTAGACCGTTTGCCAGACAGGACTTCAGATGACAAGACAGAACTCCTGCAACAACTCGCCGAAAGATTAGGTGTGCAATGTCCAAAGAATTGAAAGTGGGAGCGTTCGTACTAGTGTCATTGCTAATTTTTCTAGGTACCTTCATGTACGTAGACCAACTGAGTGGTGTCCGCGTTCCCTATAAGACTTACTTTAAGAATGCCGGCGGCGTTGATCCCGGCTCCCCAGTGCGATTCGGTGGCATGAAAGTCGGTACAATAACCGCAATTCGACAATGGCGTGAAGATCCCACGAAGATCGAGGTTCTGCTCGAGGTCAGGAGAGGCGTCCCTGTGAACGCCGATTCGGTCGCGATGCTCACGGCCCTCAGCCCCCTTGGCGATAAATATCTGGAAATCACGACTGGTTCAAACCAGGCGCTGCGCATTCCTCCCGGTGCGACCATACCATCGACAGAATCCGTTTCGCTAGAAGATCTTGCTAAACAGGCGAGAGCACTAATACCAACTGCTCAATCCACATTGGAGCATGTGCAGAAAGATATCGATGAGCTTACAGGCAGTGCGCGGATCGTTTTTGCCAATGTCCAATCGATAACCGGCCCGCAGAACCAGCGGAATCTCACATTACTGCTTGCAAATGCGCGCGAGTTGCTGGACAAAGAATCGCCGCAAATTGATCGATTGCTGCAGGACCTCGACCGCGCCTCATCGCAGGCCAGGGTTGCCCTAAACCAGGCCGGTGATGCTTTAAATCAAGTACAAACGGCGGCGCGAACAGCGAACGATACATTCGCCAGCGCAAATCGAACCATCGACGAGATACGCGATCCCATGAAGACGGATCTGGCGGAACTGCAACGGACCATGACCAACGCGCGTCAGCTGATTGCGGACCTCGACACGATCGTTTCGGCCAATCGAGACGACATCAGTGACACAATCGAGAACTTTCGAGCGGCTTCAGAGAATCTGCGCGAGTTGACGGCGTCAGTGAAGCAGCGGCCTTGGGCGCTGATGCGTGGGAAGCCTGCCGCTGACCGCGCGGTTCCAGCCGTTACAGCGAGGCAATGATTATGCGCACGTTTTGGATTGCCACGGTTGTGGGATTGCTCGCCGGATGCGGAAGCGTACACGAACCCGCGACCAAATATTACAAGCTGGACATCCCACAGGCTCCGACTCCGGCCGGCCCGTCTGCTCCGGCCTCGCTTCGGATTGAGCCGTTCCGAACTACAGCCTTGCTGCGCCAAGATCGGATTGTCTACCGTCCTTCACCCGTGGAGGTTGGTTTCTATGAATACCACCGCTGGGCTGAACCTCCCAACGACGCTGTAACCAAGGCGCTAGCCGACCAGCTAATCAGACGACGCGTTTTCCGGTCGGTCGAAGTCTCGGGCGGCGCGCAAAAGGCGGACTATGTTCTGAAAGGAAGTATTGACCGGCTTCAAGAAGTCGATTACAAAGGTGCCGTTCGCGTCCAGGTTCTGATCTCAGCCCAATTGGAGGATCCGGTACAACGGCGAATCATCTGGTCGAGCGCTGCGTCTTCCGAAAGTGTCGTCGCCAAAAGCGACGTGCAGGCGGTCGTAGCGGCTATGGGTCAGGCTTCACAGCAGAGTATCGTGCGCCTGACGACAGATGTCACAAAATTTGTGCAGCTCAATCGGCTTGCGGCGGTGTCCTCTGGAGGAACTCCTCAGCGCTGATTTGCACAAAGGTTCGGGATTGGTGGCTGCCGCCTGTCGTGACAGCATTGCTTCAATTAAATTCCATCAACGCATCGACCATCGCGCGGACGCCGCGCGGATTCCCGCGAATCAATTCTCAGCGCGCGTTTTGGTTTCCACTCCGACCGCGCAAGCAACAGATACTCGCCACCTTCAGCTCCCCCAGCCGATTGGCCACTTCGTCAGCCAGGACCGTCGGTAGGGGCGCGCCGCGGCACGATCGGACGAAGCACGAACCCGCCAAGAGGATATAGAGCGCGTTGAGAAGGGAACGGGAATTGAAGTCCTCCGGTTCGACGTGATGCGGGATTTATTTTGAACCGCGCACGATCTTTCTGCATCAAGCAAATGCGTTGAGGCATGTGGCGAACAAGTGTATCTCAAGAAGCCCACGAGAATATTCGCCTCGACTGCAATCAGCGTTTCGGATTTGATGTGAAGACTCGGCCGCAAAAGAGCTTATCGATGAACCACGTGGTCACTTTGTCGGCGAGTCTACATTGCCCCCAGGCTCCTTTGCGCCGTTGCGCCGGGCGCCCAGCGCAACGGCCATGCGTCGGGACAGCGTTCCGATAGGTGCAACACCAAGAGCCTTGATCGAGGTGAAGTGAATTGGCCGACACACTGACCGCCGACGTAAAGACACAAGCTCCTCCGAA